>Ga0307373_10002784_pt1 | contig 31250 bp, 28 predicted proteins | sample OX2MG_FD_202534 | JGI IMG/M metagenome (GOLD analysis project Ga0307373, IMG submission 202534) | Soil microbial communities from Risofladan, Vaasa, Finland - OX-2 | ecosystem: Environmental > Terrestrial > Soil > Coastal area > Acid sulfate soil | place: Finland: Risofladan, Vaasa | collected...
CACCAGGGGAACCGAGCTCATCCTGGTAGCGGAAGGACAGAGGAGTGCCACGCTGCGGGCTCTCAACCTGCTCCGGATCCTGACCCGGGGGGAACGCGACGAATTCACCGTGTACCGGTCACGGGCGGTACCGCCAGGGCCTTGCACCATCGTTCAGAGCTGGGCGGGGACGGGGTATCCTCTTTTCACGGCACCCGACTATGGCGCTCGGCGTGGCCTTCCGGTTCTGCCAGCGACTCCGCTTGTGGCGCGGGAGCAGCTGGGGCGCTGGGTGAGGGTTCAGGCGGGCTTCGGTGAGGACGTACAAGAGGGCTGGATCGAGGCTGATCAGCTTGTGCCGGACTTGGTACCGGCGCGTGTGGGTGCCGCCTAGCTCAGCTGTCGGGGTCTCCTGCGTCGCGATGGTGGGAGAGGTCGTGCCACGACCCAGAGAGAAGCAGCGAGTTCGCCGCCTCCGGCCCTTCACTACCAGCCGGGTAGAACTTGATCCGAGGCATGTGCTCGAGAACCGGCTCGAGAGCCGTCCACGCCGCCTCCGTTTCGTCCTGCCGGATGAATAGGGTGTGGTCTCCCAGCAGGGCGTCATGGAGGAGTCGCTCATAGGCCTCGGCCGGCTCCGTCTTGAACGACCGACCATAGGAGAAGTCCATCATCACTGGCTGCTCGACCACGGCGGCGCCGGGTTGCTTGGCCATGAATGAGAAGGAGATCCCCTCCTCCGGCTGGATCCGGATCGTCACCCGGTTGGGACTCAGGTGCTCGATGCCCGTCCCCTCGAACAGGTGCAGGGGAACGTCCCGGCAGTAGAGCATGATCTCGGTGCGCCGGGTGCACAGGGCCTTGCCGCAGCGAAGGTAGAAGGGCACTCCAGCCCAATCCCAGGTGTCCACCGCCAGGCGCATGCCCACGTAGGTTTCCGTGGTCGAGTCTGTTGAGACGCCGTCGACCTCGCGGTAGCCCGGCATCATCGCGCCGTTGACCGAGCCCCTGGTGTATTGACCGCGGACCACGTCCTTGGGATCCACCGGCCTGATGGAGTGAAGCACCTTGACCTTCTCGTCGCGCAGGGCTTCGGGGTCGAACGAACTAGGCGGCGACATGCAGGTTAGGGCCAGCAGTTGGAGCAGGTGGTTCTGGAAGATGTCCCGGATCGCACCTGTTTCCTCGTAGAGCCTGCCCCGGCTCTCGATCCCGATGTCCTCAGCTACGGTGAGCTGCACTTGGTCTACTACGTCGCGGTTCCAAATCCGCTCGACAAGGGTGTTCCCGAAGCGAAAAACCAGGAGATTCTGTACAGTCTCCTTGCCCAGGTAATGGTCAATCCGGAAGATCCGGTCCTCGGGGACCATCTCGTGCAAGGCCACGTTCAACTCCACTGCGGACTGGAGGTTATGACCGAACGGCTTCTCGATAATCACCGAGGAACCTTCGGCCAGTCCAGCGCCCTTGAGCTCCTCAAGGATGGTCACGAGGGCCGAAGGCGGGACCGCTAGATAGATGAGCCGGTGGGGCTGCTGCAGTGCTTTGGCCAGCTTCTCCCCAGTTCCCACCTGGTCATGACTGGTGGGCACGTAGCGCAGGCGCTTGGCGAAGGCAGCGAAACCTTCGGGCTGGAAGCCAGTTCTCGAGAACTGCTTGACGGCGGCCTGGGCTACCTCCTGGAAGCCAGGATCACCAAGCTCCTTCGTCGCCGTCCCCAATATGTCGCATTTGCGCGGCAGCAGGCCCTGCAAGCTGAGCTCATATAGCGCTGGCAGCAACTTGCGTTGGGCCAAGTCGCCGGTGACACCGAAGACCAGGAGGTCTTGATCTGGAGGGACGCGGAGGTGACTTGGGGCCACGGTCGGAGTCTAAGGCTGCAACCGCGTGACGCGTTCAGATCAGCACAGCGCCCACTCCTATACTCGACCAGTGGTCAGCGCACGATCTAAGTCGGTAACAGACGCCCTGGCCCAACCGCAGGACATCCGCCAGTTGGTCGCCGGCTTTCCGAAGCTGACCGGAGAGCGTCTGGACCACTTGTTGCGGGTTCGGCCCGCCTCGGGCGAAGGCGTTGCCCCAGCCCAGCAGTTGGTTGAGGGGACTCTCTGGGCGGTTCTTGAGGTCGCTGAGGCGCGCCAGTCCGAAACACTCCCCCTGGAGGACCTTTTCCAGGAGGGCAGCACCGCCCTGGTCACCATCGTCCATGGCCTCGACTCCGGCCAACCCCTGTCGCCGGCTCAGTTCCTGGCCCGGGTCCGCCAGGCGGTGGGGCAGTTGATCGACGCTTTGGTGGCCGATGAAGACGCGGCTCGGCTGGAGGATCTCCGCTGGGCGGCTGACGCCGAGCGCCTCTTCGCCGCCGAGGCGGAGTTGCGTCTTGATTCAGACGTGGCGCCCAGTGACTTGGAGCTGGCCGCCCACCTCAGCTGGCCGGTGGGCAGGGTCGCTCAGCTCCGTCGAGCCGTCGATGAGGCCCGGTCTCAGCATGATGTGGAGCTGATCAACATCCTGGGTGAGATCGAGTCTTCATGAGCGAGGCTGATCAGAAGGTCCCTCTGGACGCCGTCCACCGGAGGTCAGGGGGTCAGATGGTCCCCTTCGCCGGCTATTCGATGCCGCTTCACTACGGCTCCATCCGAGGAGAGCACCAGGCGGTTCGCGAGCGAGCCGGACTTTTCGACGTCTCTCACATGGGCGAGGTGAACGTCAGGGGTGCTGGCGCCCTCGACTTCCTGCAGCAACTGGTGACCAACGACGTGTCCAAGCTGGCCCCCGGGCGCGCCTTGTACACGGTTATGTGCCATCCCGATGGCGGCATCGTCGACGACCTCCTCGTGTATCGGGATGAAGACGGCTACATGTGCGTCGTCAACGCCGCCCGCCACGACGTCGACCTGGACTGGATGGAGCAGTGCCGAGCCGGGCACGACGCCAATCTCGAGGACGTCTCGGCGGGGACGGTCCTGCTCGCTGTGCAGGGACCTCGCGCCATGGGAATAGTGCAGGAGCTCAGTTCAGGCGGCGACGTGAGCGCGATTCGCTATTACCACCATCGCCCAGGCGAGGTCGCCGGTCTACCCGTCCGCATCTCCCGCACGGGCTACACCGGCGAGGACGGGTTCGAGCTCTACGCGGATGCAGGCGATGCCGAGCGACTCTGGACTGCTCTTCTGGAAGCGGGGAGTTCTGCAGGCCTGATCCCGGCCGGCCTCGGCGCCCGGGACACCCTGCGTCTGGAGGCGGGCTTCCGCCTTTACGGCCAGGACATCGGTGAGAACACCGACCCGCTCAGCGCCGGCCTCGGTTGGGTGGTCAAGCCGGCCAAGGGCGGATTCATCGGCAGCGACGCCCTGGCCGCCATCGCCCCCTCTCCGCCCCGCACGTTCATCGGGCTCAAGATGGGCCCTCGGGAAATCCCCCGCCATGGACATCCGATCTACCATGCTTCACGCCAAGTGGGCGAGGTGACCAGCGGGTCCTTCGGATTCACGGTAGGGGCTGGCTTGGCCATGGGCTACGTCGAGCCCGAGTTCGCTTCTCCGGGCACCGAACTTCGGGTGCAACTCCGAGCCGACCCCGAGCAGTGGGCGACAGCGCCGGTGGTGGCGCTACCTTTCTATCAACGCCCCGAGAGCTGATGCTTCAAGTGGACGAAAGGGAGGAGAGCTGGTGCCCGACTTGACCGCGTATCGGTATACCAAGACTCACGAGTGGGTCAAGCCGGAGGGGTCCGGGGAAGCCCTGGTGGGGATCTCCGATCATGCCCAGTCCCAGCTCGGAGATGTGATTTTCCTGGAGCTACCGAAGGAGGGCACCGCCATCACCGCCGGAGCCCGTTTCGGCTCCGTGGAGTCGGTGAAAGCAGCCAGCGACTTGTATGCCCCGGTGAGCGGAGAGGTGCTCGCCGTGAATGGCGACGTCAGCGCCTCGCCCGAGCTCGTCAACCAGGACCCCCAGGGCCGGGGCTGGCTGATCCGAGTTCGCGTCGAGGGAGATCTTCCCAACGACCTTCTCGACGCCGCCGCGTACGATTCCTTCGCGCAGGCGGACTCCCACTAGCGGTCGGACTTCTCACCGGAGGCTCCAGCCTTTCATGGCCTATCTTCCAAACTCAGACTCAGATCGAGCCGAGATGCTTGCTGCGCTCGAGCTGGCGTCCGTTGGTGACCTCTTCAGAGACGTACCTCCGGGTTTACGTGAACCCAAGTTGGCGCTCCCGCCGGCACTCTCGGAACTGGAGCTGATAGCCGAGATGCGTCGTCTGGCCGGGCGTAACCGGGCCTTGTCGCAGTGGGATTGCTTTCTCGGGGCGGGGATTTATTCCCGCTTTATCCCTGCCATCGTGCGCGCCACCATCGGTCGGCCCGAGTTCTACACCGCCTACACGCCGTACCAAGCCGAGGCCAGCCAGGGATACCTACAGTCCATCTTCGAATTTCAGTCAATGGTGGCGGAACTCTACGACCTCGATGTCGCCAACGCGTCCATGTACGACGTCGCCACGGCCACCGCCGAGGGAGCCCTTTTGGCAACCCTTCAAACCAATCGGCCCCGTGTCCTGGCCGCCTCCACCCTCCACCCCGAGATCCTCGCGGTACTCGAGACGTACATCTCTGGTCGAGGCGCCGAGCTGGTGAACCTACCTCGCAGGGAGGGCACAGTTGATCTGGATGCGGCCAGGGGCGCCCTGGCTGAAGGGGAAGCGGCGGTCGTGGTTGTCTCCCAGCCAAACTTCCTCGGCTTGCTTGAGCCGGTCCGGGAGCTGGTGGAGCTGGCCCACCAGGCGGGAGCGCTCGTCTTGGCCGTGGCCGATCCCATCGCTGCCGCTGTGCTTGAGCCACCGGGCGCGCTCGGTGTCGACCTAGTCGCCGCCGACGGTCAGCAACTGGGAATCCCCCCTCAACTCGGTGGGCCGACGGTGGGGCTCCTGGCCTGCCGCGGCGAACTAGTGCGGCGGATTCCTGGTCGATTGGTGGGGATGACGATCGATTCCCGGGGTGGGCGCGCCTACTGCCTGACCCTCCAGACCCGGGAGCAGCACATTCGCCGGGAACGTGCCACCTCCAACATCTGCACCAACCACGCCCTGATGGCCCTGGCAGCAACCGCCTACCTAGCCAAGATGGGCGAAGCTGGACTCCGGGGCATCGCCGATATCTCCTACCGCCGAGCTCACCATCTGGCCGGCCGTTTGGCCGAGATTCCCGGCTTCAGCCTCAAGTTCCCCGACCGTGACTTCCTCTGGGAGTTTGTCCTAGAGACCCCGACTGACGCCGGGGCCCTGGCGCGTGAACTGGCGGGGGAAGGAATCCTAGCCGGCTACCCCCTGGGTGAAGCCGACCCGGAGCTGGCCAATTGCCTGCTTGTCTGCACGACCGAGCTCACCTCGCCAACAGCTATGGACCGGCTTGTCAGCAGACTGAGCCAGGTGGCTGTTCCCAGCCTGGCGGTGGGGGCAGTGGGATGAGCGAGATTCCCGAGCCCGCTTGGGCGGGCGCGGAGCCCCTGCTCTTCGAGCTGACGCGGCAGGAAGGTCCGGTACCGCTGCTGCCCGCGGCCGGGGTCGATGGGCCGGTCATTGGTGAAGGCCTGCCGGAAAAGTGGCGGCGCCGGCGTAGGGCTCAGATTCCAGCTGTCAACGAACCCGACTTGGCGCGCCACTTTGGGCGCCTGGGACGGCGCAACCACAACCTTCAGCAGGGTGCCTATCCCCTCGGGTCCTGCACCATGAAGTACAACCCCGCGGTCAACGAGCAGGCCGCGGCCCTAGACGGCTTCGCCGATATCCACCCGCTCCAGCCGGTCGACTCAATCCAGGGCGCCTTGGAGCTGATGTGGGAACTGGAGCAGATGCTTTGCCACATCACCGGTATGGAGGCGGTATCCCTCCAGCCGGCGGCGGGGGCGCATGGCGAATGGACGGGATTGCGAATGATCCAGGCTTACCACCTTCGCCACGAGGATCATGCCCGGACCGAGGTGATCATTCCCGACAGCGCACACGGGACTAATCCCGCCAGTGCTGCCCAGTGTGGGTTGACGGTCGTCACCGTGCGTAGCGCCGCCGATGGAACAGTCGACCTCGAGGACTTCGCGGCCAAACTGAGCCCGCGGGTGGCGGCCGTGATGCTCACAAACCCCAATACGTTGGGGATTTTCGAGAAGAACATTGAAGAGATGGCGCGCCTTGCCCACGCTGCCGGAGCCATGCTCTATTACGACGGCGCCAACCTCAACGCTCTCGTCGGCGTGGCTCGGCCAGGTGATATGGGCTTTGACGTGGTGCACCTGAATTTGCACAAAACGTTCTCGACACCTCATGGCGGTGGCGGCCCCGGCGCGGGCCCGGTGGGCGTGTCCAAGCAACTTGAGGACTTTCTCCCCGTGCCGCGCATTAGCCGTACCCAGGGTCGCTTTGACTGGGACTATGAGCGGCCCCACAGCATTGGGAAAGTGCGGTCTTTCTACGGCAACTTTGGCATGTTGGTCCGCGCCTACGCCTACATTCGCGCCTACGGCGATGGCATCGCTCAGGTGGCACGTGACGCGGTGTTAGGGGCCCGATACCTGCGCCAGCAGGTCAAGCATTGGCTTCCGGTCGCCATCGAGGGCGACTCTTTCCACGAATTCGTGGCGAGTCCCAAGCGCGCTCAAGCTCCCTACTCCAATCTGAAGGCGCTGGATATCGCCAAGCGGATGATTGACTACGGCGTCTATCCACCCACCGTCTACTTCCCCATGACGGTGCCGGAAGCGATGATGTTCGAACCGACAGAAACCGAATCCAAGCGGTCGTTGGATGAGTTGGCAGCCGTCATCGGCGCGATCATGGAAGAAGGGGGGCGTGACCCCGAGGTCCTCCGTACCGCGCCCCATCAGGCACCGGTTGGTCGCGTCGACGAGGTTACCGCCGCGCGCCATCCGGTGTTGCGCTGGCGGCCGGACGCGCCATCCGGTTGAGCGAGGATGAAGAGGAGCGGAGCCAATTGCTCGGCCTGATGCTGACCCGAGCCTTCCGGGTTGGTGATTTCGTCCTCACCAGTGGCAGGCGTAGCCCCTACTACTTCGACGGCCGCTTGGTGACGCTGGACCCTCGGGGAGCGCTGCTAGTCGGACGGGCGATCCTGCGATTCGCTCGGGAGGATGGGGTGACCAGAATCGGCGGGCCTACTCTGGGCGCTGACCCGATGGTCACGGCGGTCGCCCTCTGCAGTGCCCTCGACCAGGGCGTTCAAATTGCTGCCTTCATCATCCGTAGGGAGGTGAAGGAGCATGGCGCCGGGGGTTGGTGCGCCGGGCCTCGGCCGGATCCAGGCGACCAGGTGGCGCTGGTGGACGATGCCCTGACCACGGGGGGATCCCTGCTCCAAGCGGCCGAGAAGGTGGTGGACGCCGGAGCGCGCATCGCTGCCATCTATACCCTGCTCGACCGCGAGGAAGGTGGGCGAGAGCGGCTCGAAGCAGCTGGTTATCGGACCCGTTCGGTGTTCCGCCGCCGCGACCTGTTGACCCCGGACGGCCAGGCGCTACCCGCGCCTGGATGACGGTGCGCGGTGGCAACCGGTAGTCCGCTGCCCTTGCTGTCCCGAGGTGGGAAGCGAGCCAGATTGATCGTGGCCCTGGCCGGCCTCGGCCTCCTGGCGGGCTGTTCGTCGAGTCCCAGCGCCACCCAGGCGGTCGCGGCGCTAGCGGGCGGGTTGCCGGTGAGTCATGCCGCCCACCCCCTCGACACGGCGCTGGTCACCAGCACCCCCGACGGCGGCTTCTACACCGACCCTACCTATCTCCATTTCTACTACCTGCGCCACGTCGAGCTCGCCGACGTGGCGCCGCTCCTGTCCGGGTCCGAAGCCCGCGCAGTCCGCTCCTTGGCGGGGCTGGGACCCCTTCTGGAGGTGGTGGTCACCGCAACCAACCCGGGAGCGTCTACCACAGCTGTCGATCTCACCCAGACCGTGCTCGAGTCCAGTGAGACGTCCAAGCTGGATCCCCGGGGCGTGCACTCTGCCGTCCAGAAGTCGTACTACGATCCCATTCGTCCGATCGTGGTCGTCTCCAGCAATCGACTGGACGTCTGCTCAGCGGACGTCAACCCGGGAGCCAAGGTATGGATGGTCGCAGTATTCCCCCCGGTCAATACATCGGTGAGGATCGCCCTGGTGGATTCTGAGTTCGTGGCGCCCAAGGTACATGGCTTCTACCTGCCGGTGGCCAAAGGTTCCATCCCCTCGCGAATACCCACGCCGCTGTACTCCCAGGATGTCGACCACTGCATCCAGATCCTGAACGAGAGCTGAACCGGGAGCGCTCCCGGTTGGTGGCCTCTCTAGGCGAGAAAGGGATCGGCGCGGCCACCTTGGCTGCCTTGGAGACAGTTCCCCGAGAGACCTTCTTGCCGCCCGACCAGCGCGGCCGCGCCTACGAGGATCGGCCGCTGGCGATCGGCTACGGGCAGACCTGCTCCCAGCCTTGGATCGTCGCCGTCGCGGTCAAGGCACTGGAGCTGCGTCCGGGTGCCTCGGTGCTGGAGGTGGGGGCCGGCAGCGGTTATCTCGCTGCCCTGCTGTGCGCGGCCGGCGCCGGCAAGGTGGTGGCGATCGAAATTGTCCCGGTTCTGGCGGCCCGAGCTCGCCGCAACCTAGATCGAGCCGGCGTCTCTGGGGTGGTCGTCATGGTCGGGGATGGCCGTCTGGGGGCTCCCGGGAATGCCCCATTCGACGCGGTGATCATCTCCGCCGCCAGCCCAACCGTTCCCAGCGCACTGCCCAGCCAGGTCACCGACGGCGGCAAGCTCGTCCTTCCCTTGCAGGCACCGCACGAGGAACGACTCTGGTGCCTGACCCGCAACGGATCTGACTGGAGCCGGCAGGATCTGGGAGAGTGTCGTTTCGTGCCGCTACTGGGTCAGAGCGAGGCGGCAGGGACCGGGCCCGACCCCATGGGCCGGCCTCTCCCGTGACTCCCCTAAGCACGCTCCCAAGGAGGGTTAGAGATGGAGCTTGAAGGAGCGGACGTCCTTCTGGAGATCGCCCCAGCCCCGGGGGCGCCCTGGGCCCGGCCGATGCGGGGCGAGCTGGTGGAGATGGTTCTGCACAGCCGATTGCTTCGCGACAACCATCTCAGCGACCCCGCTGCTCGCCCCCTCTGGGTGTATCTGCCGCCGCCATACCTTGCCAATCCGGAACAGCCACTGCCCTCGATCTACCTTCTCCAAGGCTTCAGTGGGCAGATCGACATGTGGCGGAGCCGCCAGGGCTTCCGTCCGACCGCGATCGAGCTCTTCGACGAGCTCTTTGCAGAACCCGGTGTTCCTCCCTGCCTTCTGGTATTCGTCGACTGCTGGACCAGCATTGGGGGCAGCCAATTCCTCGATTCGACCGGCACCGGGCCCTACCACAGCTACCTCTGCGAGGAGGTTGTTCCCGCCGTCGACGCCAAGTTCAAGACCCTTGCCGATCGAGATCACCGTGCTGTAGCGGGAAAGTCGAGCGGTGGCTATGGCGCCATGGTCACCGCCCTGCTCCGCCCCGACCTCTTCGGGGCTCTAGCCAGCCATGCCGGCGACGCTCTCTTCGAGTTCTGTTATCTGCCCGAGTTCCCCGAAGTGGTTCGCCAGCTTCGGGACCACTTCCAAGGCAGCTACGCCACCTTCTGGACCGACTTCCGCAGCCGGCCGGCCCTCTCCCGACCCTACGACTATCCCCTGGTAGATGCCTGGGGCATGGCCGCCTGCTACTCCGCTGACCCCGACGGAACTCCGCAGCTGCCCTTTGATGAGGTGTCCGGAATCATGCGTCCGGAAGTCTGGCAGCGCTGGCTCGATTGGGACCCGGTGAGGCTGATCACTGCCCGTCCCGACGCCGCCCGCTCACTTCGCGGCGTCTACCTGGAAGGGGGGCGCAAAGACGAGTATCACCTGGATATCGGTGCTGGAGCGGTGGCTGGGTTGCTGCGGAAGTTAGGACTTCCCGACGTCCGCCTCGAACTCTTCGAGGGTGGCCATTCCTCCATCGAGTACCGCTACCCGATCGCGCTGCGTTATCTGGCCGAGATCATCTCCCGCTAGCCGGAAGGGCACGAGCTTGGTCAGCTCGGGGGAGACTCGTAGACGTGGAATCCCCGTCCCGTCTTGCGGCCCAACTGACCGGCCTCGACCAGCCTCTCCAGCAAGGGGTTGGGGGCGTACCGACGGTCATGGAGGCCCTCGTACATGACCCGGCAGATGCCCAGGATCACGTCGAGGCCGATGAAGTCGGCCAGTTCCAAAGGCCCCATCGGATGGCGGAAACCCAGCTTAGCGACTTGGTCGATGTCGGCCGCCGTGCCCACCCCCTCCTGGAGGGCTGCCATGGCCTCGTTGAGGTAGGGGATGAGGATGCGGTTGCCGATGAACCCTGGGGTGTCGGCCGAGCTGACCGGGGTTTTGCCCAACTGGCGCGAAAGAGCTTCGATGCTGGAGTAGGTCTCGTCCGAGGTCAGCACGCCGCGGATCAGCTCAACTAGGTTCATCACCGGGACCGGGCTGTAGAAGTGCATCCCCATGAAGCGGTCGGGACGTGAGGTGGCGGCAGCCAGGCGCGTGATGGGGATCGACGACGTGTTGCTCGTGAATAGGGTGGCATCGGCACAGATCCCGTCAAGCGTGCTCCAGAGCTCCAGCTTGGCCTCGCGAGCTTCAGTGATCGCCTCGACGATCACATCCGCGCGAGCAGCGCTCTTGAGGTCGCTGGCCACCAGAAGCCGCCGCGCCCCCTCGGCGCCCAACTCCTCCGACAGGCGGCCGGCCTCCACGGCTCGGCGCAGTCTCTGCCCGATCTGGGACTGGGCCTGTGCCGCCGCCCCGGGCCGGGAGTCGAAGATCTGCACTTCCAGCCCACTCTGAAGCGCTGTCTGGGCTATCCCCGATCCCATCAGACCGGCTCCGGCCACGAAGACCTTTGGTAGCTCCGGCAGGCTCATGCCGGGACCTCACCTCCGGACGGAGCACCACCGTCGCTAGGAGGCGAGCTGGTGCCGGTCGGGTTCTGGTCCGCCGGTGGACCGCCGCCGCGATGGCGGTGCCGGTTGCGCCGTCGTCGGGCCCCTTCCCCGGGCTGGCTGGGGCCGACCGACCCGTCCGCGCTGGGGGCTGTCCCGACGCCTGTGGGAGGGGCCGTTCCCTGTGGGCCCGCCCAGCCACCCCGGGAGCGGTGGCGGTGGCGGCGCCGCCGACCTGGCCGTGTCCCCGGCTCACCAGAAGTGCCCGTAGGAGCAGGGATTCCCGGAGTGGCGCCGGAGGCCACCGTTGGCTGCCCGGGCAGGGGTTGGGGCCGACGCCGTCGCCGTCTCCGATTGCGCCGGGGAACATTGGGGTCGCCTCCCTCGGGAGCGCTCACCGGGCCCCCCGCCACTCCCCGCTGGATTCCGCGCGGACGGGCGCTCGCCCTGCCACCAAGGAGGTCGGTCGCCATCAGGTAGCCCCCGCATCCCTTGGCCGCCTCCACCAGCCGACCGTACATCGTCTCCTCGCCCGCCCGCAGGGTCGCGGCGTCACCGACGCACACCACCAGTCGGCGAGCTCTTGAGATGGCCACGTTGAGCCGATTGGGAACCCGCAAGAAGCCGATCCGGCCCCGCTCATTGCTGCGCACCAGGGAGATCACCACCATGTCCTCCTCCCGGCCTTCGAAGGAGTCGACGGTGTCGATTCTGACCTGGCGCCTGAAGTGGCGGCGACTGAGCGCCTGACGGAGCCGGTCCACCTGATCGGCGTACATGGCGATCACCGCCAACGAGAGCGCTGGGTCGGCCCTCTCATCGAGGATGCGCACCACCTGGGCGCAGACCCTGACCTCGGCGTCATTGCGCAGCGCGCCTCCGGCACCCCGGCGCTCTCGGCCTCCCCGTAGCCCAGCTGTGTCGACCATGTGCAATGCCACCGGGAAGGGCCGCCTGGTCACGTACTCGTACTCCAGGACCTCAGCTGCGTTCTGCAGCTGGTCGTCGTAGGAGGCCGAGCTGATGTATGCGGAGATCTCGGGGTGCATCCGGTGCTGCTCCACCAGCAGGCAGCGGGCTTGCTCGGGCACGCCCTTCTCCCAGCAGCGTTGAAAGAGGCTGGTATCGACGATCTCCTCGAGGTCGGGATGGTCCTCCACGATCTGGTAAATGGCGTCGTCTTCGACGGGAGGCAGCTGCTTGTGGTCCCCCACCATGACCACGGCCGCACCCAGGCGCAGGCAGGGCAGGGCCTCGTCGATGCGGGCCTTGTTGGCCTCGTCGAGGATCACCATGTCGTAGATCTCGTCATTGGTGATCGAGGAAGTGGCCGCGGTGGCGCACGTTGCGAAAAAGACGTTGGCGGAGATCAGCCGCTCGTCGTCCTCGTCTTCGACCCGGAAGGCGTCCACCGCCGGATGGACACGTTCCGCCTTGGCCACCCGGACAGCCCGAAGCCCCTCGGTGCCGGCGAGCCGCTCCAGGGCGTTGTCAACCGCCAGGTTGCTGTGCGAGCAGACCAGGATGCGTTGTTCGGAACGCTCGGCCAGGCGGTGCTTGATGGCCTCCACGATCACCGTCGTCTTGCCAGTGCCGGGTGGGCCCTGGATCAGGGCCGCCTGACCCGGCTCCAAGGCGACCATGATCCCAATGGCGCGATCCTGAGCCTGGTTGCTGTGCATACCAGCGGTCAACCAGTCGCTCCGGGGCTCGACTTCGGGGGCGTAGACCGAAGTCGGATCGGTCAGTAATTGGGCCAGGAGCAGGCTCCGGGCATCTCCCGAGGCGATCGAGGCCAGCGTACTTCGTTTGGACGCGTAGAGCTGCTTGTTGAAGGATGGCGTGATCCAGCCCTGGCTGCCGGCCGACTCATAGGCCTTGCAGGCCACCTCGACCAAGCGGCGCCGGTGATCGACCTTGGTCACCCGGCCCAGGTAGTGGGGCTCGTCTTCCGGCTCGACCATCACCGCCGAATCGACGGCGATGGTGATGGTGTGATCCTTGGGAACGGAGAACTCGATCCGGCCTAACTCGGGTCGGCGCCGATCGTCCTCGGTGAACTCCTTGCCACAGGAGGGACAGCGCTCGTCCCGGTCTGCTCGCCAGAGGCCGCGGCAGTTGCGGCAGCGCCAGATCTCCACCACCCCCTCAAAGGGAGTTCTCTGGGTAGCCGCCCGGTTGCGCTCGGCGCTCTCCAGACCGTCGACCAGAGCCAGGGTCTGCAGCAAGATGGGGTCGGGCTCCTTGGAGCCGCGCGCGAGTTTGGCTAGGTCCATGAGGTGGAAGGTGTCGCTGGGAGTGCCGTCTTCGGCAGTGACCAGCGGCTTCCGGCAGGCGACGTGGAGGACCCGGTTGCCGAACTCGTCCCGCTCCGCTGGCGCAGGGCGCACGCTGTCAACCCGCAAGGCGGTGTGCTCGCGCTTGGCCCGACCGGCGCGCACGGGAGTGCAGCTGACGTCCAAGCCGGGCAGCAGCAGGGTGACCTCCGGGGTCTCCCCCTGGGCTGCGATCACAGCGAAGTCGTCGAGGGCTCCGATCTGAGCCGCGAAGTGCTCACGGGCGCCTCCGTTTCCGGTCCCGTTGAGGGCCTCTAGGAACGACATCGCTTCAGTTGCCTCGGGCACCACCAGGTGGAGGTGCTGGAGGGTCAGGGTTGGGGGCGTCAAGGCGCCACTTCCTCCGGCCGAACCGAGTGTTGGGACTCGCCTGGAACAGGCTGAGTGGTATCGGTCTCCTTGACTGAGGCCGAAGCCTCAAGCACGAGGCCTCTTTCCGGCCGCCCTAACGCCGCAGCGCTGGGCCGCCGTACAGGCGAAAGATAACGCGAATTGACCCCGGGCGTGCAAGTAACCTTCCCGGCAGGGGGATTCAGCCCTTCTGGGGTCCCCTTCCGGACTGCTAAAATTGGGTGTGGCTTCCGTACTGCTTTGGTCTCGGAACCCCCCTCCACCCAGTGGTGCAGCGCCTAGCCGGCGCCGCCCGCGCCGCGCACTGCGCCACGAGGAGCAATTTGGCAGAGCCTGACCCCGAATTGTGGCTGCCTATCCAGCGGGATGGGGAGCCGTCCGAGCCGGCGCCCAAGCCCACTCGCAAACGGAAGGCATCCCCGGCTGTGGGTAACGGCTACTCGGCGGAGCAGATCCAGGTTCTGGAGGGGCTCGACCCGGTCCGACGGCGCCCGGGAATGTACATCGGGTCCACTGACGTGCACGGCCTGCACCAGCTGGTTACCGAGATCGTTGACAACTCCGTGGACGAGGCCCTGGCCGGCGAGTGTGACAACGTCGAAGTCAGGCTCTCCCCGGATGGCTCATGCCTGGTCACCGACAACGGGCGCGGCATCCCGGTGGACATCCACCAGCCCACCGGCAGACCTGCTCTGGAAGTGGTCATGACCAAGCTCCACGCCGGGGGCAAGTTCGGGGGCGGCGGGTACAAGGTGTCCGGCGGCCTGCACGGGGTGGGCCTGTCGGTGGTCAATGCCCTCTCCGAGCGCGTCGAGGTGGTGGTCTATCTAGACAAGCGCATCTACCGCCAGGAGTACTCGCGCGGGGTCCCCATGAACGAACTTCGCAGCGAGCCGGACACCAAGTCGGGTCGCCGCGGAACCAGCATTCGCTTCTGGCCTGATGCCCAGATCTTCACCGACACCCAGGAGTTCAACCGGGAGACCATCCTGACCCGGTTGCGCGAGCTGGCGTTCCTAAACAAGCGGGTGCTCTTCCGGCTCATCGACGAGCGACCCACGCCGCAAAACGAGGACAACTTCTACTTCGAGGGCGGTATCGAGGCCTTCGTCCACCACCTCAATCGAGGTAAGGGTGCCGTTCAGGCTCGCCCCATGTACGTCGAGCGTGAAATCGAGGGGAGCACCGTCGAAGTCTCCATCCAGTACAACGGCGGCTTCTCGGAGCACGTTCTGGCCTACGCCAACAACATCAACACGGTGGAGGGTGGCAGCCATCTGACCGGCTTCCGCACCGCGTTGACAGCCACCCTGAACCGCTACGCCCGCAAGGCCGCCATTCTCAAAGAAGGCGATGGCAACCTCAGTGGCGAGGATGTCCGCGAGGGCCTAACCGCGGTGCTGAGCGTCAAGCTGCAGGAGCCCCAGTTCGAAGGTCAGACCAAGACCAAACTGGGCAACTCAGAGATCGCCGGTCAGGTATCCACCGTGGTGTCCGAAGCGCTCAATCAATACCTGGAAGAGAACCCGGGCGACGCCAAGCGGATCATCGAGAAGTCGCTCACGGCGGCTCGAGCCCGAGCGGCCGCAGTCAGGGCCCGGGAACTGGTGCAGCGCAAGTCGCTGCTGGAGTCGGCCACTCTGCCCGGCAAGCTGGCTGACTGCTCCGAGCGCGATCCCGAACTCTGTGAGCTCTTCATCGTCGAGGGTGAGAGCGCCGGCGGCACGGCCAAGGGCGGCCGGGACCGTCGCTATCAGGCCATCCTGCCGCTGCGAGGCAAGATCCTCAACGTCGAGAAGGCGCGTGAGGACAAGATCCTGCAGCACGAGGAGATTCGAAACCTGATCACCGCCCTAGGCACCGGCGTGGGCGAGAAGTTCGATCTGGGACGGCTGCGCTACAACCGCGTCGTGCTGATGGCCGACGCCGATGAGGATGGCTCCCACATCCGGACTTTGCTGCTGACTTTCTTCTGGCGCTACCTGCAGCCGGTGATCAACGAGGGCCATCTCTTCATCGCCCAGCCGCCGCTTTTCCGCATTGAGGGTTCTCGCAAGCGCCTGGTCTGGTGCTACAGCGAGGAGGAGTTCCGAGTCGCTCTCAAGGAGATGGGGGAGAAGAGCAAGGTCCAGCGCTACAAGGGGCTCGGGGAGATGACCGCCGACCAACTTTGGGACACCACCTTGGATCCCGAGCACCGCATCCTCTTGAAGGTCGAGGTGGAGGACGCCCTGCGTGCAGACGACATCTTCGATCGCTTGATGGGAGTAGCGGTGGAGCCACGCAAGCGGTTCATCCAGTCCCACGCCAAGACGGTCCGGAACCTGGATATTTGAGCGCCCTCTCCCCGGCGGTCGCGGTCGACGCCATGGGCGGCGATCACGCGCCCGAGGCGCTGGTCGCGGGCAGCCTGGCCGCTCTCCACGAAGAGCGTGACCTGAGACTCATCCTGGTCGGCCCCCGGGAACAGCTCAATCCCCTAGTCGCCGAGAGCGCCGCGGAATTGGGCGGTCGACTGATCTTGGAGGAGTCGGATGGCGCTATCCCCATGGGTGCCCATCCCGCCCAGTCGGTGAGGAGCCAGCCGCGCTCGAGCGTGGCAGTGATGGTGCAGACGCTCGGCTCAGGCCAGGCCGACGCCTGCTTCAGTGCCGGTAATAGTGGCGCCACCATGGCCGCCGCTCTGCTCCACCTGCGACGTATGCCCGGGGTGGCCCGGCCGGCGATCGGCACGGTTTTCCCCTCCCGCTGGGGCAGCACACTGCTGGTCGATGCTGGCGCCCAGGTTGACTGTCGCCCCGAATGGCTGGCCCAGTTTGCCCAGCTGGGCAGCGAATATGCCCAGCTCGTCCTGGGAGTCGAACGGCCCCGGATCGGGCTGCTCAGCAACGGCGAGGAGTCCTCCAAAGGCAACGCGCTGGTCCAAGCCGCCCACGAGTTGATATCCAAGCTGGGGCTTCGCTATCTAGGCCCGGTCGAGGGCACTGACCTGGTCTCCGGCAAGGTTGATGTAGTGGTCGCCGATGGCTTCGTCGGCAACGTCGCTCTGAAGACCGCCGAAGGGGTGGCCGACGCCATCATTGCCGCCTTGCGCCAGGAGGCAACGTCGGGTTTGCGCTCACGCTTGGGGGCCTTTCTTCTGCTCCCCGGCCTGCGTCGCTTGCGGCAGCGGCTCGACTGGAGCCAGGTCGGCGGAGCGCCGTTGCTCGGGGTTAAGGGTCTCGTGTTCATCGGCCACGGTCGCTCCGATGCCGGCGCCGTGAGCAGCGCAGTCAAGCTGGCTGCGGCCGCGGTCCGAGCTGGGCTGTCCGACGCCTGGCAGTCGGCGATGGAACCGCAACTTCCGGCCCGTGTGCCGGGGAGTTAGCTAATGGCGATCGATCAGGGCGGAGCGAGAGCGGGCGGCGTCCGAGGGGTCGAGCTGGTGCAGGAGATGCGCGAGTCCTACCTCGTTTACGCCATGAGTGTGATAGTGGCCCGGGCGCTGCCCGATGTGCGCGATGGGCTCAAGCCCGTGCAGCGGCGAATTCTCTACGCCATGCAGGATCAGGGCATGACTCCCGGGGCCAGCCATCAGAAATGCGCCGCCATTGTCGGCGAGGTGCTGAAGAACTATCACCCCCACGGCGATATCTCTGTCTACGACACTTTGGTGCGGCTGGCCCAGCCCTGGGTCATGCGCTATCCCCTGGTCGATGGACAGGGCAACTTCGGTTCGCCCGAAGGCGATCCCGCCGCCGCCTACCGCTACACGGAAGCGCGGATGACCCCGATCGCCGCCGAAATGCTCGCCGACATCGAGAAGGAGACTGTCGACTTCGTCGACAACTACGCCGCCACCAAGCAGGAGCCATCGGTGCTGCCCGCGGCCATGCCCAATCTGCTTGTCAATGGCGCATCGGGAATCGCGGTGGGAATGGCAACCAGTATTCCCCCGCACAACCTCACCGAGGTCTGTAACGGGCTGGTGCACATGATCGACAACCCGGATGCCACCACTGAAGACCTGATGAAGTTGATCCCCGGCCCCGACTTTCCCAGCGGGGGCATCATTTACGCCAGCGATCTACCGCAGGTTTATGGCACCGGTCATGGTCGGGTGGTTCAGCGGGCCCGGGTGATTTTCGAAGAATCCAAGGCCGGACGAGAGCAAATTATTGTCACTGAACTTCCCTATCAGGTGAACCCCAGCCGGGTGTTGCAGACCATCGCGGAGCTGGTTAACGAGCGCAAGCTGGAAGGGATTGCCGACCTGCGCAACGAGACCGGTCGACGTGAAGGGACTCGCCTGGTGATCGAGCTGAAGCGTGATGCCCGCCCCTACACGGTCCTCAATAACCTCTACAAGCACACTCAGTTGCAGTCCACCTTTTCCTGCATTTTGCTGGCTCTGGTGGACGGTCAGCCACAGATCCTCTCCCTCCGCAACATGCTCCACCACTACCTCGAGTATCGCCGCGAGGTGGTCGAACGCCGTACCCGGCACGACCTCGAGCGCGCCCGCGAGCGAGCCCACATCGTCGAAGGCCTGCGCATCTGCCTGCAGAACCTCGACGAGGTGATCAAGCTGATCCGCGCCGCTCCTGATGAAGCGACCGCGCAGCGTCAGCTGGAAGAGCGCTTCTCCCTGAGTGATCGACAGAGCAAGGCGATCGTGGACATGCGCTTGGGTCGCCTGACCCGTCTGGAGCGGGACAAGCTCGAGACCGAACATGCCGAGCTGATGGAGCGCATCACCGCGCTGGAGGCCATCCTGGCCACGCGCGAGCGCTTGATGGGCGTGGTCCGGGATGAGCTGCTGGCGCTCCGTAAGAAGTTCGGCGACGAGCGCCGCACGGAGATCACCTACGGTGACATCGAGCTCAACGAAGAGGACCTGATTCCCCGCGAGCAGGTGGTGGTCACGCTGACTCACCGCGGCTATATCAAGCGGACGCCGACCACCGACTATCGCTCCCAACAGCGCGGAGGCAAGGGCGTGATGGGTGCGAAGCGGGTGGGCGACGAGGACTACGTGGAACACTTGCAGGTGGCGTCGACCCATTCGGACATGCTCTTTTTCACCAATCGAGGAAGGGTTTTCCGTCTTCGCACCCACGAGGTCCCGGACGTCTCGCGCCAGGCCAAGGGCACTGCCGTGATCAACCTCGTGGAGTTGGACCAGGGTGAGCGAGTGACGTCGATGCTCTCCGTCGATGCCTATTCGGATGAGACCTATATGGTGATGGTCACTCTGCGCGGACACATCAAGAAGACGCCCGCCGCCGCCTATGCGTCGGTGCGTCGCAACGGGCTCATCGCGATGAACCTGACCGATGGCGACGAGCTCAACTGGGTCCGAATCAGCACCGGGGGTGACCAGATCCTGCTGGTGACTCGGCGGGGCAAGGCGCTGCGTTTTAGCGAGAAGCAAGTCCGGCCCATGGGTCGAGACACCATGGGAGTCACCGCGGTGCGTCTCCGTGGAGACGACCTCGTCGCCGGCGCCGACATTGTCCGGCCCGAGGGCCATGTCCTGGTGGTCACCCAGAACGGCTTCGGGAAGCTGACCCCGGTGTCCGACTACCCCGTAAAGAGCCGGGCGATTCAGGGGGTGTACACGCTCGATCAGCACGCCATCTCCAAGGTGGGCGAGATCGTTGGCATGAAGATCGTCGAGGAGCTAGGTGACGAGCTGATGCTGATCAGCACCAGGGGCCAGATCATCCGGATCCCCCTGGAAGGGGTCAGGATCTCCAGCCGGCAAACGAGAGGCGTGATTCTGATGCGGCTCGACGAGGGTGACCTGGTGGGGTCGATCGCTGGGGTGGCGCCGCCCGGTGATCTCGAGGAAGACTAGCGGTCGCGCCGGACGGGCGGGCTCTTCCAGGTAGGCTGCCCTGAGCCACATCCTCTTTGAGCTCACCCACCTACCCGCGGTGGGCATTTATGGATTCCTCCTCTTCTGGCTGGCGGCCGAGTCGTTGGGGGTGCCCCTGCCCGACGAGGCGGTGCTACTCACGGTTGGTTTCCTGGCCCATGAGGGAAGCGTGCAGCTGGCTCCCGCGATCGCCTGCGCCGCCGCGGGAGCGGTGATCGGTTCATCCATCTCCTACACCCTGGGGCTGCGCCTCGGCCGCCCGGTGGTGGCCCGAATAGCGGCCCGCGTGGGGGTCAAGGCAAGACACCTGGAAAGCGCCGAGAACTGGATGCGGCGCCGGGGCGGGGTGGGAGTGTTCCTGACCCGGGTTCTTCCCATCGCTCGCAACGTCGCCTCATACGCAGCAGGCATCGCCGCGATCCCCCCGCGGGTGTTCTTTCCCGCCATGGTGAGTGGATCGGTGATCTGGTGCGTCACCGTCCTGACCGTCGGGGACGTGGTCGGGGCTCATTACCGGGACATCCTGCGAGTGGGCGGCCGGGCCTTCCTGATAGCCGTCGGCCTGGCGGTCGTAGGGGCGGTGGGGTGGCTCATCTGGAATCAGCTGAGACACCGCCGTCCGCCTTCTGCGGTCGGCTGAGTTCCCGGCGCCAGCGCCTAGGGCTGGTCAAGTACCCGCGACCCTGTTCCGGCCGAGCCCACCGAGATGTCAGGAGACTTCGGCCCGTCCAGTGAGTCCCGCTTCGGGAAGTGCCGCCCGAATCAGGAGCAACCGGCAGTGCACATGGTTGAGCAGGTCGGTTCCCGTACGCCCCATGACGAACTCGCCGAATCGAGGCTTGGTGCCCACCCCGACAATCATCAGGTCCGCATCCCAGCGGCGCGCCTCATCGACTATGGCCGGTCCGGCCTCCCGCGCCTGGAGCACCGTGGTTTGAACCTTGGAGTCGAGACTCGCTGCCAGTTCCTCCATTTGCGCCAGCACCTCTTCGGCGCGCCCCAGTTCCCCCCCCAGGCTCACCGACAAAGGAAGGTTGCGAGCGACCTCGAGCACGGTGATCACTAGGATGCTGGCCTTGGCGGGCCGGGCCAGCCGGCAGGCGGCTCGGAGAGCGTCATCGTCGACAGTGTCGCCCCGGACGGGGACGGCGATCCGGCGCGGCCGCAGAATGCCGTGGCTTGCGTCGCTGGTTGAGTCCCCGCTCCGGGAGCGAAAGATCCTCGAAGTCATCGCCAGCAATTGTCGCCGCTAGGGACTGCGGGGGTGTTCGCCGCCATCGCCGGCACGCCACTCTGGCTTGGACGCGACGCCTGGAGCGCCGGGCACTGGGGATAGACCTGACTATTGCAGTGGGGAAGGCCTCTCGGGTCAGGGCCTAGCGGGAGGCCTCCGACGAGGCGCCGGACCGACTTCGCGATCGAGGATATACTCGCCGCCGTGAAGGTCGTGATCGTGGGCTGCGGTCGGGTGGGCTCTACTCTGGCCAGAGATCTGGCCTCGGGGGGCCATGACGTGGCCGTGGTGGACGTGTCCCGGCGCGCCTTTGACCGCCTCGGCGATAAGTTCGCCGGGCGGGTGGTACTGGGCAGCGGGATCGACCAGGAGGTCCTGGAGCAGGCCGGGGCGGCCACTGCCGACTGCTTCATCTCGGTCACCAACGGCGACAACCGCAACATCATGTCGGCCCAGGTTGCCCAGGAGATCTTCAAGATCCCTCGGGTCATGACCCGGGTCTATGACCCTATCCGGGAGAAGGTCTATCGGGAGATGGGCCTGTATACCTACTGCCCCACGGTGGTGGGTGCGGCCCTCGCTCGCACCTTCTTTGACAGCGGTCCCGAAGAAGCTGACCGAGCGCGCCATTCCGTTGCTGCATCGGGGGCCTCAGGAGGTGCCTGAGAGGCCCGCATACATCATCGTGATCGGCGCCGGCAAGGTTGGCTTCTACCTGAGCCGACATCTTCTTGAGGGTGGCTACGAGGTCGCTCTGATCGAGAAGGATCCAGCGCGCGCCTCCTTCGTGGCGGCCCAGTTGGGCAGCTGCGCCGCCCTGGTGGGTGACGGTGACGAGGTGGCCTTTCTCGCCACTAGCGGGATCGAGCGCGCGGATGTGGTGGCCGCGGTCACCGGCGACGATGAGGACAACCTGATCGCTTGCCAGCTCGCCAAGCGTCAGTTCCAGGTGCCCAGGACGATCGCGCGGGTGAACAATCCCCGCAACGTTCAGCTCTTTCACCAGCTCGGCGTCGATGTGGCCGTCTCGGCCACCGAACTGATCCTGGGAGTCATCGAGAGCGGTCTGGCCAGCCACGGCGACGTCTTGCAGATCCCTCTGGGCGGGGACAACGATGCGTCCTTGGTCCGGGTGACCGTCCCGGTGGGGTCGGCGGTGGGTCGACCAGTAAGCGAGATTCCCGACCTGGCGACAGAACGGCTGCTTCTGATCGTGCGGAACGGGGCTGTGCTCGAGCCGGACGTATCCCTCGCGCCCGGCGATCAGATCGTGCTCTTCACCAGGCGCCCGGCATCGGATTTCACGCTCGAGGTGCCTGAGCTGGTGTCGCCAAGGGCTCAGTGAGCCCAGCTTTACCCAGCTCTCCGTAGCGCTCCCAAAGTCGACCCACCGCCTGCATGCCCCGAAAAAGCTGGTTCAGCACCACCCGTTCGTTGGGGGCGTGAATGCGATCTCCGGGCAAGCCCACTCCCAGCATCACGCAGGGGATCTCCAGCTTCTCGGAGATGGCGACCACGGGCGGGATGCTACCGCCCTCTCGGATGAACAGGGTGTCGTGCCCCCACACCTCGGCAACCACCTCAGCGGCGACCCTTACCGCGGGGTGGTCGGTCGGGGTGAGCACCCAGCGCCCGGTCGAGATGGTCTCGAACTCGACCCGCACTCCGGCAGGCGCGATCTGACGTAGGTACTTCTCGACCATCGCAGTGGTCTTCTCAGGCTCCTGGTCGGGAACCAGACGAGAGGAGAGCTTGGCAGCCGCCCGAGCCGGGATCACCGTCTTCGACCCTTCACCCTGGTAGCCGCCCCAGATTCCGCATAGTTCCAGGGTCGGCCGGATCGATCTCCGCTCGGCAGTGCTGAAGCCAGCCTCGCCACCCAGCACGGCTCCCACGTCGGCGGCAAAGGCTCTGTCGTCGAAGGGGAGGCCGGCGATACCGGCTCGCTCGGTGGGGCTCAGCTCCCGGACGTCGTCGTAGAACCCGGGCACCATGATTCGGCCGTCGCTGTCGTGGAGTTTTCCGATCATCACGGCCAGGACGGTGATGGGGTTGAGCACGGCACCCCCGTAGACGCCGGAGTGGAGATCGGTGGACGCCGCCTCGACTCGAAGCTCCCAGTAGGCGAGCCCGCGGAGACCCACCGTTAGTGCCGGGGCCGTCTCGGCCAGCATGCCCGTGTCTGAGATCACCCCGACGTCGGCCTGCAGACGATCGCGGTGGCTCGTGAGCAGCTCCGTGAAGTGCTCCGAGCCATCTTCCTCTTCCCCCTCGGCGATGAGTTTCAGATTGATGGGAAGGTGACCACGAGCCTGCAGGTATCCGTGCAAGGCCTCCAAGTGCATCACCAGGTGACCTTTGTCGTCGGCTGTGCCCCGGCCTAACAACAGACCATCTCGCTCTAGGGCCTCAAAGGGGGCCTTCTCCCACTCGTCAATCGGATCTACTGGCTGGACGTCGTGATGACCGTAGACCAAGACAGTGGGGAGGTCCGGGTCCTCAATGCGTTCGGCGAAGACGGCGGGGTGACCCGCCGTCTCCCACACTTCGGCCACGGTAAATCCTGCGTCGAGCGCCGCCTGCCGCAGAAACTCTGCTGACCGGCGGACCTCGGAGGCGCGTTCGGAATCAGTGCTGACCGATGGGATGGCCACCCAGCCGGTGAGGGCCTCGACCAGTGCTCGCTCTCGGCCATGGATAGCCGCAGCGAGATCGCCGTCCGGTCTCACCAGCCGCGGACCCTCGCTCGAGCGAGGACCGGGCTTAGTGAGAAGGCCCTCAGGCTGCCTTCCCGATCTTGAAGATCTTGGTTCCGCAAACGGGGCAGGTACCGGTGGTTGCCGGCTTGCCGTTCTTCAGTTGCGTTGGCTGGGGGTTGGAAATCTCCCGCGCCGTCTTGCACTTCATGCAAAAGCCGGTAACGGCCATCTTGGTACCCCTCCGCTGGAAGTAGAGCCCGAACTCCGAACCCGGGCGATCAGCCGCATTGTATTCACCAATACGACCGCCTGCAACCTCAAACACAAATCTGAACACCTCATGACCCATCTGCGGTTGCTCTGGCCGATCCCGGTCCTCAGTTCAGCTGACTTCGGACCGGCGCTTAGCCTGGCGCTCCAACCAGCCAAAAAGTCCGGCGGCGTTGGACGGCAATCCCGTCAAGGTTTCGGCGGCCTGCTTTGCCTTGGCGTCTCCCTCGAAGCCGAAGCTCAGGCGCTGACGAAGCGCTTGCTCGATGTGGTCGAGTCGGGGCTCCTCCTGAAAAGCGTCGCTGGCGATCGCAGCCCAAGTCCGAAGCTTCTCCTCAGCCTCCCGGAGCACGTCCTCCGGAGCGCCGGCTGATCCGAAGTGGGTGAGGATCAGCTGCTCCGGTCGAAGCGCCAGGAAACGGTGTAGCGATCCAACCGCCTGATCAAGATCGAAGTCATTCGGCGGCGTGGCCGGCCGGAGAGGGCCACCGCCGGGCAGCTTGACCCCGACGGCATCTCCGACCAGCAGGACCCCGGATCCATCCTCGAGGATCCCGATGTGGTGCTTGGCGTGGCCTGGGGAAAAGATCGTGGTGAGCTCCATACCCCCGCCAAGGGGCATTCTCCCGCCATCCTCGGCTCCGACGAGCCGGTCAGGTTCTACTGGGGTCATCTCTCCGTAAAGGGTCTCGAGCTTGGCTCCGTACACCTGGGCCGAGGCAGCGTTCAACCTGGCCGGTTGGGCAAGGTGACGCAGGCCCTGGGGGTGGCAGACCACCTGGGCCTTGGGGAATCGCCGGGCCATCTCGCCCACCCCTCCGGCGTGGTCGAGGTGGATGTGGCTGAGCACGATCCATGCCAGATCCTCAGAGCCGATACCGTGACGAGTCAGCCCGGCGATCACCTGGTCCCGGTTGCGCTCGGGACCGGTCTCGATGAGCGCCGGTCGGTCTGCCTCGATCAGGAAGACGGAATTGACCTCTGCCCAGCCCCCCAAGAAGGTGTCGATCTGCCAGATTCCTGGCGCCAGGAGCTTGTCCATGCAGCAAACCTAGCGGGAATGCGCCCGGCCTGTCCCACAGCTGCCTCAGACAACTCCCAGGCCATCCCGAGGCCCGCTCTCAGGCGGGCAGGCCCGAGTTCATTCCCCGGAGTCGGTTCGGGCCGTGGTGGGATGGCTCTTGTGGTGGTCACCCACGACACTCAGGTGGCTCGGCAGGCGCCCCTGACGGCCCTCATCAACGGTGGGACGCTAACCGTTCGACTGAACCGCAAGGAGGCAGCCACAGGAGCCTCCGGGAAGCCTGCTGCGCCGGGGGGGGACGCCTCCTAGGCCCACTCGCGACCCGACCTATACTCGACCGGTGGAGCGATCCGAAGTGGAGCCGCCTGAGCCTGCCCCTGAAGTACCCGCGCCGGGAGATCCGCCACCGGAGTTCCTCAACCCGGAGTCCCCGCGCTACCAGCCTTGGGCGGAGAAGCAGATCACCAACGCGGTCAAGGAAAAGCGGCCTCTGCCGGAGTTCATGGCCGAGTTCGACGCTCGGGTGGTCGCTTATGGGGACATCAGCAGCGGCACGTGGGACCCGCAACACCAAGAGCGCCTTCTGGCCAGGTTTTCCAGCCCCAGACCGGGTGGTAGTGCGCCCAGGCGCCGCCGCCGCCGTCGCCCAGGAAGTGCACCCGCCGGTCCGCCGGCAGCTGGGCGGGGAGCGAATCGCCGACCCTCCGGCACTCCCAACCAACCGGTGGTCGAGCCGGGATCGACAGGCGAGCGCCGCCGCCGGCGGCGCCGTCGTCCGCGGGGAGGTAGGCGTCCTCCGGAGGCCGGATCCGCTACGTGACCAGCGCGGCGAGCCCCCGGGGGCTCTGCTTCGACTACGGCAAGACCTTGGTTCAGTTCGCTCGGCCGGAGAATGCGATCGCGGCGGCCGGGACGCGGCTGGCCGACGAGCTCTCGCTGGATCCCAGCCGCTGGAGTGGAACCGCCGCTGAATTCGCACTCAGCCTTGACCACCTACTCGAGGAACTAATCGGCTCCGGCCAGAAGGCCGATCCCTGGCGGGAAGTCGACTTCCGGGCGATCCATCGCCAAGCCCTGTGTCAGCTACAGGGCTCATGGCCCAGCTTTGAGACGAGCGACCGCGTTGCCGCCGCGATCCAGCGCGCTTGGGTCGAGGGTGTCGAGGTGGTGCCAGAAGCCCGCCTCAGCCTGATCGCCGCACGCGCCATGGGGCTGCGAACTGGACTCTGCTCCAACGCACCCTTTCCACCCGACTTGATGTACGAGCAACTGGAGCGACTCGACCTGCGTCAGTATTTCGACGCCGTTCTCTTCTCCAGCGAGATCGGTTGGCGCAAGCCAGATCCCCGGATTTTTGCCGAGCTTTTGACGCGACTAGGCCTTCCCGCTACTTCGGTGTGGTTCGTCGGTGACGAGTGGGAAGCCGATATCGAGGGCTCCCGCTCGGCGGGAATGCGAGCCATTCTGGCGCCCGCCGCCGCGGTGCCGCCAGGCGAGGTGGAACAGCTCAGCCGTTGGGCCGACCTGCCGTCGCTTCTGGAGCAAGCGGCCATCTCCTAGACCGCCCGAGCCACCCCAAAGGTGCTTCGTACACTGGATTCATGCGCGTAAGCAGCCTCTTCGGAGTAACCCGGCGCACTGTGCCTGCCGAGGACCTGGTATCCCATCAGCTCCTCCTCCGGGCCGGTTTCCTACAACAGCTGGCAACTGGCCTATACAGCTTCCTGCCCCTGGGATGGCGGACCGAGCAGAAGATCCGGAGGATCCTGCGAGAGGAGATGGACGCGATCGGGGGACAGGAGATCTTCATGCCCGTGGTCCAGCCCGCCGATATCTGGCAAAGAAGCGGCCGGTGGAACTCCATTGACCAGGTCCTCCTCCGCTTCCAGGACCGCCGTGGTCGGGACATGGCGCTGGCCCTGTCGCACGAGGAGGTGGTGGCTGGCCTGACCTCCGCCAACGTTAGCTCATATCGCGACCTGCCTCGGATCGTCTACCAGATCCAAACCAAGTTCCGGGACGAGCCTCGCTCCCGCGGCGGCCTGCTCCGGACCAGAGAGTTCAGCATGAAGGACGCGTATTCCCTGGATCGCGACCAGCCGGGACTCGACCGTGCCTACCAAGCCCACTTTCGAGCCTACTTCAAGATTGCGGCGCGGGCGGGGATCCCGGTTGCGGCCGTCCTCAGCGACGTTGGCGTGATGGGGGGTCATCTGGCCCACGAGTTCATCTATCTCAACGACGCTGGCGAGGACACCCTTGTCTTCTGCGACAGCTGTGGCTATGCCGCCAACCAGGAGGTGGCGGAGACCAAGCTCCCCGACCCCGAGACAGACATCGAGGGAGAGCTCGAGGAAGTTGAGACGCCGGGCGCGACCACTGTCGCCGAGGTCTCCGCTTTCCTTAACGTCGAACCCTCTCGCGTCGCCAAATCGGTCGCCTTCATGGCGGAGCTGAAGCGGGGACAGCCAGCGCAGATGATTCTGGCTGTTGTGCCCGGCTCAGCCGAGGTCAATCTGGCCCGCTTGCGCAGTGCCACCGGAGCGGTGGACCTACGGCCCGCCACCGCGGAGGAGATCGACGCTGCCGGAGGCGTAGCCGGCTACATGTCGCCGCACGGACTTTCAGCCGAAGCCGCCACAGTGGTGGTGGACGAGGCGCTGGGGAGGCGGCGCAACCTGGTCACCGGCGCCAACCGGACGGGCTGGCATCTGCGCAACTTCAATGTTGCTCGGGACTGTCAGGGAGCGACGACGACCCGGCTGGCGGCAGCAACCACCGCTGATCCTTGCAGCGTTTGTGGTGCGCCACTTCGGATCCGGCGAGGAATAGAGTACGGCAACATCTTCCAGCTGGGCACCCACTACAGCACCTCACTTGGTGCCCTCTACGACGACGAGTCCGGCGAGCAAAGTCCGGTGGTCATGGGCTCGTACGGAATCGGAGTCGGGCGCCTCTTCGCCTGCATCGCCGAAGAACACCACGATGAGCGCGGATTGACGCTGCCCATCGCAGTTGCGCCTTACCAGGTCGCTCTGGTTTCCGTGGGCAGCGACGAGGCCGTGGCGCAGCTGGCAGACAGTGCCTACCAGGAGATGAGCGATGCCGGAATTGAGGTCCTCTTCGACGACCGCAACGCCAGTCCAGGGGTCAAGTTCGCCGATGCCGACCTCCGTGGGATGCCCCTCCGCCTCACCATCTCGCCGCGCAGCCTCGGGGCCGGAGGAGCGGAGTTCAAGCGACGTCTCGGGGAATCACGCATCGTTGCCCGCGAGTCGATCCTCTCCGAGGTGAGGTCCGAGCTGGAGGACCTCCGTCGGCAGGAAGCTGAGTGGGTGCGTACCACGATGGCCCCAGTCGAAGCCCTAATTGCTCAAACGTTGCCGGGAGGGACCTGACCCGGAGGGATATGGCGATGCCGAAGACGCGAACCATCCTGCACGTGGACCTGGACGCCTTCTTCGTCTCCTGCGAACTCCTCCGTCGGCCTGAGCTACGGGGCAGACCAGTAGTCGTTGGGGGAGGCAGGGAGTCGCATCCCGGGGACCGCCGGGAACCGGGACGCGGCGTGGTGGCCGCCGCTGCATACGAGGCTCGCGTCTTTGGAGTCCGCTCCGCCCTGCCCTTGGGCAAAGCCCTGTCGCTCTGCCCCGAGTTGGTGGTCCTGCCGGTGGATATCGCCGAGTACGCCAGGATCTCCAAGCTGGTTTTCGCGATCTTCGCCGAATTCACCCCCCTGGTCGAGCCCGGATCTCTGGACGAGGCCTATCTCGATCTTTCCGGTACCGAGGGCATCAAGGGGAGTGGTGAGGCGGTGGGACGTCTAATCCGGGAGAGGTTGGACGCGGATCTCGGCCTTCCCTGCTCGGTGGGTGTCGCCACCACCAAGATCGTGGCCAAAGTGGCGTCGGACTTGCGCAAGCCCCGAGGCCTGGTCGTCGTGGCTGCCGGTGATGAGGCCCAGTTCCTCTCGCCTCTGGCGGTCGACCGGCTTTCTGGCGCCGGGCCCAAGACGACGGCCAAACTCCGCCTCCTCGGCATTGACACCCTGGGCAAGCTGGCCAACGCCCCGGCTGGCCTTCTCGAAGAAACGCTGGGTCCTAACGCTGAGGCGCTCCAGCGCCGGGCTCGGGGCGTAGACCCTAGCCCGGTGCAGGCCTCAGGGATACCGAAGTCGATCAGCCGCGAAGAAACCTACTCCCAGGATTTGAGTGCCCGAGGCGAGCTAGAAGGCCGGATCGTGGCTCTCTCCGCCGGAGTGGGGAGTCGCCTGCGAGCCTCCTCGCTGATTGGCCGATCGGTCACCATCAAGATGCGCTTTGCGAACTTCGAAACGGTCACCAGGCGTCGACAACTGCGGGAACCCTCGTGCGCCGATCATGAACTCCAAGCGGGAGCACTCGAGCTCTTCTCTGAGGCCTGGCGAGAGGGCACGTCAGTGCGTTTGCTAGGAGTGGCTGCGGAGGGGCTAAGTGAATCCCGCCAGCTCAGCCTCTTCGAGGTAGCAGGAGGGAGAGACGAGCGCCTCGACGTGGCCCTGGACGGACTTCGGGGCCGGTTTGGCGGCCGCGCTATCGCCCGCGGCACGGGATCTCTCGAGTCTCCGCTCGACTGGAACCGTGACGACCTCCGTCGCCTCACCGACCCCTGATCTCATCGGATGCCGGCGTCGGGGCCCGTATCATCTGATGGCCTCGGGACCGCCAGAGCAGTCCGCGCTCTCAGGCAGGACCACAGCTGTATGTGGTCGAAAGGAGATGTCGATGAGGGGGCATGAGCCGCCGTGGTGAGGACTGAATTCCGCTTCTGTCCCAGCTGCGGGACCCCGCTCAAGTCGCGCTGGATCGAGGAGCACGACCTGCCCGCCTGCCTGCAGTGCGACTTCATCGCCTGGCGCGGTCCTAAGGCAGCCGTCGCGCTGGTCGCCAGCGATCCTCTGGGCCGCCTCCTGGCCATCCGTCGCGGGATCTCGCCTGGTCTGGGCGGGTGGGCCTTCCCGGGAGGTTACGTGGATGACGAGGAGGATCCCGCTGTGAGCGCCGTCCGGGAGTGCCGAGAGGAGACCGGCTGCGAGAGCGTGGTAGAGGCACTCCTGGGGGTGTTCCACGTGGTCACCGAGGAGGGGGGCCTGCTCGTCCTCGCCTACCGGGGCCAGCTCAGCAGCCCCGAGCCAGTGCCCAGCCCAGAAGCACCTGAACTTCGGCTCTTCGATCCACAAGAGCTTCCACCCCTGGTCTTCTCCTCGCACCGGCGTGCCCTGGCGGCGTGGCATGCCGGAAGCGTCGTGGTGAACTAGTTGCTGGGAGCGATTCGGCGCGGCTGCACCATGAACTGCCTGGGGTGTCTGATCCCGGTCGTCGTGGTGGTCGCCTTGGTCTATTTCGCGGTGCATCTGTGGACCACTCCGCCCAGCTACCCAGCGGTCCAGCCGGCGCCGCCCTCAACGTTTCAGCTGAGTGCGGCCAAGGCGGTGGCGTCGGCTCTGGCCAACGGACAAGCCGTGGCACTGGTTCATCTCAGCGACGCCGAGGCCACCGGCCTTCTTCAGGACACGCTCACCACCTATGAGGGGCTCTCTCAACTCGAGGTGCATGTACTTCAAGGTCAGGTGGTCGTCAGCGGGCAGACGACCATCCTCAATCGTCCGCTGGTGATCAGTGGTCCCGTACATTTCGGAGGTATCGGCACATCGACGATCAACCTCAAGTTCGCCGGCCTGGCGGTCGGCCAGATGACCCTACCCTCTCTGATCCCGCAGGCACTGGCTCGGGGTTTCCACCCGTCGCTCTCGCTGGATCTGGTCGATGTCGGCCGTCCGCTGGTCTTCTCTTGCGAGGCGGCTCGCCCCGACGACCTTATCGTGGGGGTTAGCTTCGGCAACGGGACGGCGCCCCGCGGGGCCAACGCCTGCGCCGCCAGCTCATGAATCAACCGCGTGACCCGCTGACGCATCTCGACAAGCATGGAAGCGCTCGGATGGTCGATGTCAGTGATCGCCCCGGTAGCGATCGCCAGGCGACGGCGGAAGGCGAGGTCCGGATCAGCCAAGCTGCCTGGGAGGCGGTTTCCTCGTCCACCATCAGCAAGGGCAACGTCCTCGAGGTTGCCAAGTTGGCGGGAATCATGGCTGCCAAGCGCACTCCGGAACTGATTCCCCTCTGTCATCCCCTGGCACTCACCCACGTCGCCGTCGATGCCTGGTTAGCCTCAGATCCACCGCGAGTTCAACTTCAAGCCAAAGTCCGCTGCCAGGGCTCGACCGGAGTCGAGATGGAGGCGCTCACCGCCGTCAGCGTGGCGGCGCTGACCGTGATCGACATGATCAAGAGCCTGGACCCATGGGCCGAAGTCGGCTCCCTTCGTCTGCTCGCCAAGCGAGGAGGGCGATCTGGCGAAGTACGGCGACCAGGGTCTGCCCCTCCCGAGGCGCCAGGAGCGGGCTGAGATGGCCCGCTCCGGGGCCGCCCGCGAGAGAGAGCTCCGGGAGTTGCTCTACCTGCAGAAACTGGCGGTGGAA
>Ga0307373_10002785_pt1 | contig 31248 bp, 30 predicted proteins | sample OX2MG_FD_202534 | JGI IMG/M metagenome (GOLD analysis project Ga0307373, IMG submission 202534) | Soil microbial communities from Risofladan, Vaasa, Finland - OX-2 | ecosystem: Environmental > Terrestrial > Soil > Coastal area > Acid sulfate soil | place: Finland: Risofladan, Vaasa | collected...
ATTGAGGCACCTCCTTAGACGAACCAACGCAAGCTGAATCGGCCGACTTTGTTGGAGACTCGTCCGCTGGCATTTATCACACCGCGTCGGCGTGAGGCCCCCAATCATAGTATTGAGCATTGACTCGGCCTAAAGCACGATCTCTGAGTTCAAGATGCTGACGGTATTCGTTGAACTATGAGGCCCACGCGCATGTCACGAACTTGTGATCGCCAAGACCGCGCTGTGGTTCGCCGCATGTTGTTGGCGATCAACGAATCGAAGGGTCGATGACCATTGAGCTCTCGACTACAACGACTAGCGACTCACAAAGTGTGAGACGGGTACGCGCGAGGGTCCCGTCTATTCTTCGGGGCCCTCAATAATGGCGGTCTCCGGTATGGGACTTATCGAAATAATCGCGCGTTCAAGCTGAGAGTTTTGCACTTGATGATCGCGACCGTCGGGCGTCCTTACCATTGAAAAGTCGCCGTTGTTTCTCACGAGTGTCACTGATTCATGAGCGGCCAGCGCGACCAGATCGCCCCTACCGCAGAGTGTGGGGTCCAGATGAAGCATTGAGCCTTCTGTCACGTCCGAGATGTTCACGCGTGTCCTATTCGTGTCCCAAGGGACCTCTTCCGAAGTAAAAATACAGGTCAAACACCCAAAAATATTTGTGGAGGTGGCGGTGCCTGATTTGTGGAGGTGGCGGGAATCGAACCCGCGTCCTTCAGTTCCTTGTTGGTTCTTCTCCGAGCGCATCCGACGGATTGATCTCGGATCCCGCCTCGCCATCGGCAGCGGCACGGGATCCCAGCCAACTGAGTTGTCCCTTGGAGTCGCGCTGGCGTCAACTCCGAGGTAAGCCCTACTAGATGTCGCCCGGGTCCGGCCCGCAGGGCTGGGGCCGGTCAGACGTTGCTGTTATTTAGGCAGCAAGCACGAGCTGTGGCTCGGCATTTGTTTTTGTTTCCGGCTCTTTTACGTGGCTCCGGAGACCACGGCTCGCTTCTCCCAACTCGACACCTGAAGTCGAAGCCTGTCACCCCCGTTGTTTGTCAGTAGGAACGATCATCCTACTGACAAAAACGTGACGGCCCGGACGCGAATCTGTTGCGGTCCGATGATGAAATTGTTCGCGCGTCGAAGACTTCGTCGGGAGACGGGTGGTCACAGAGATTCTCTCGTTACCGACGAGCGTTCTTTATCGCCCTCGCCGCTTCGCGGGAGGCGTCGCGTTCTGCGATTGCATGGCGTTTGTCGTGCAATCGACGTCCGCGCGCAAGCGCGATCTCTATCTTTGCGCGGCCTTCTTTGAAATACATCGAGAGGGGAACGAGCGTAAGTGACTGCTGTGCAACGCGACCTTTCAGTTCATCGATCTCATGGCGATGAAGGAGGAGTTTTCTCCGACGATCTGGCTCTACACTGCCGAATCCATTCGAGTATTCATACGAGGCAATGTGACATCCGACGAGCCAGAGTTCGCCATCGTCGACCCGGGCGTATGCGTCTTGAAGTGTGACTTGTCCGAGTCGGAGTGATTTCACCTCGGCTCCTCGAAGCTCCATCCCGCACTCAAAGGTCTCGAGGATGTCATATTCATGTCGAGCCCGGCGGTTCTGGGCGATCTTGCGCCCCGCGCCTCCCCGTATTGTCGATCTCGACTTTGAAAGAGGAGCTTTCTTCGCGGTTGTCGCGGCATCCTTTTTCCTATTCGGTGGACGGGCCGAAGGTGTCATAGTGTGAAACGGTAGCCTGCTTGCAAGACGCCCTGTACGGCTCACACGATCGGTGAGTGGACGTAGCGGGCGTGTCAAGGAGAGGAAGGCGGAGCGTTACCGACGTGATCGAGCATTCGCAGATCCAACTCACGAGCGCACAGCTTGACGAGATGACCGCGCACTGTCTGTCCGCGCTTCCTCTCGAAGGTTGTGGACTCTTGGTTGGCACTCGCTCAGCGATGAAGGTGCTCCGCGTGGAACCAACCGACAACGTGGCGAAAAGCGCCCGCCTCTACATCGTCGATCCGCGCGCGCATCTCAAGATCGATCGCCAAGCTGAGTCGGAGGGACGTGAGGTGATTGGCGCTTTCCATTCGCATACGCATACGGACCCCTATCCCTCTCCAACCGATGTCGCACAGGCCCCTGATCCGAATTGGCATTACGTGCTTGTCTCACTCAGAGACGAGATTGCCTCGACCCGTTCATACCGAATTGTCGAAGGAAAGATCCACGAAGAGCCGATCGTCGTCGTTGGCTGAGAGCGCTCTTGGGGATGCGATCTTCGCAACGCCCCGTCGTGTCGCTCGCCGCTTGGGGTCGAGACGTTATAGTTGAGTATCAAGGTCATATATCGTCGATCGCCATACGGAGGGTTCGTGCCTGTCGAAGTCCGTCTCCCAACCCTGTTGCGCCCAGCTGCGAACGGGTCCGTCTCGGTCATCGTCGATGGTGAGACGATCGGTGAGGTCCTAAAAGCCCTTGTGTCGGAGTACCCCGGCCTTTCCGGTCAGGTTCTGACCGAGGATGGCACGCTGCATCGATTTGTCAACGTGTATCTCAACGATGACGATGTGCGTTACCTCGACCGCCTTGAGACGAAGGTGGGAAGTGGCGATGTCATCTCGATACTTCCGGCGGTCGCCGGTGGCTCCAACTAGCGCGTACCGGAGACACGGGACATGGCGGTATTGAAGAGCGCACTCGATCTCATCGGAAACACACCGCTCGTTGATATCTCCTCGCTGAGTCCGAATCCCTCGGCACGGATTCTCGTCAAGCTCGAGGGAAACAACCCCGGCGGGTCGGTCAAGGATCGCATCGCACGCTCGCTGATTGAAGACGCAGAGCGACGAGGCATACTCGAACCGGGCGCCACCCTGATCGAACCTTCGTCAGGAAATACTGGAATTGGCATGGCACTTGTCGCAAAACTGAAGGGGTATCACCTCAAGGTTGTGCTTCCCGCGAATGTCTCGATCGAACGCCGGCAACTCCTTGATGTCTGGGGCGCCGAGATCATCGAATCACCAGGATCGGAGGGCTCAAACGGTGCCGTGCGCATGGCGCAGCGTCTCGCGACAGAACATCCCGAATGGGTATTTCTCTATCAGTACGGAAACAATGCGAATCCCCTTGCGCACTACGCGTCTACTGGACCCGAGATCTACCGGGACTGTCCACAGGTGACGCATTTTGTCGCGGGGCTGGGAACCTCTGGCACACTCCTCGGAGTCGGGCGCTTTCTCAAGGAAAAGAACCCTGCGGTGCAGATCTGGGCGGTCGAACCACCGACAGGGGAGATGGTCGACGGGCTGAGAAACCTTGATGATGGATATATTCCACCAATCTTCATCGACAACGACGGGGAGCATCTTCTCAACCGCAAGACGGTGGTAGGCCCGCGCGACTCGATCATCTGGACGAGGCGATTGACCGAAGTCGGGATCTTTGCAGGAATCTCGACTGGTGCAGCGCTCGCAGGTGCGATCAAATGCGCCGAGACCATTGAGGAGGGAACGATCGTGATCATTTCGCCCGACGGCGGCTGGAAGTACCTGTCGACTGGCGCTTGGACCGACGATCTCGACGAGGTCGTCGAACGCGCGAAGCGTGTCATCTACTTCTGATGCGTCCATAATCGGACGATGCCTTTCCCAAATAACCGTCCGATCGGGGTCTTTGATTCTGGCTTTGGTGGTCTCACTGTCGCACGCGCGCTGATCGACCTGCTTCCGAAAGAGCAGATTATCTATGTCGGCGACAGTTCGCGCTATCCCTACGGCCCGCGGCCGGCCTCCGAGGTGCGGGAATTCTCTGTCGAGATCGTTGAGCACCTTGTCAATATCGAGGACGTGAAAATGGTTGTCGTTGCCTGCAATACGGCCTCGGCCGTTGCGCTCGACGAACTTCGAGACCGCTTCGATATTCCAATCCTCGGGGTCATCGATCCCGGACTTCGCTCCGCAGCGAGAGCGACAAGAAATGGCGCGATAGGGGTGATCGGCACGGTCGGAACGATTGCCTCTGGCGCGTACCAGAACCATGCGCGGCGCATGAAGATCAGATCGCGCGTGCACTGTTTCGCCTGTCCGGGGTTTGTCGAATTCGTCGAACGCGGTGATATCAACAGCGACCAAGTCCATGTGCTCGCAGAGCGGCTTCTCGATCCGCTGGTCGATCTCGGCGTCGATACACTCCTGCTCGGTTGTACGCACTACCCATTTCTCGCACGCACGATCGCGGATGTGATGGGCCGCGATGTGCTCCTCATCTCTTCGGCCGAGGAGACCGCGTTTGATGTGCGCGCAATGCTCGAGCACACCGACTTGGCGGCTACCGCCAGAAGCGCGAGGGCACATCGGTTCCTCTCGTCCGGTGAGGTGGACTGGTTCGTCGAGATGGGCAGACGGCTTCTCGGTCCAGAGCTCGACCATGCGGAACAAGTTGTCTTTGGACATTAAGGTCGTGGGCGACGCAAAAGGAGATGCCCGATGACAAGCGCGGAGCACCGGAATGATGGACGCAACTTCAATGAACTCCGTCCCATCGAGATTATCCGTGACTACACCGAGTTCCCGAGTGGTTCGATTCTTATCGTTGTCGGCAAAACCCGGGTCCTGTGTACCGCATCAGTGAGCGAGGAGACGCCGCGCTGGATGAAGAATTCTGGCAAGGGCTGGGTGACGGCGGAGTACTCGCTGCTTCCCGGATCCTCCCCCGAGCGCGTCACGCGCGAGGCAGCGCGCGGTCATCAGTCCGGACGGACCCATGAGATCCAACGACTGATCGGTCGATCCCTGCGCTCGGTGTGTGACCTTGGTGCGCTCGGCGAGCGACAGATCACCCTCGACTGCGATGTGCTCCAAGCCGACGGAGGCACAAGGACTGCATCGATCACCGGCGCATATCTTGCACTGCACGACGCGCTGAGTCGCCTCGTCATGGCCGGTGCGTTGCACCGCCATCCTCTGACCGATTCCCTTGCGGCGATCTCGGTCGGAGTCGTTGGTGGCAGTTGCCTGCTTGATCTTGACTATTCGGAGGACTCTGTCGCCGAAGTCGACATGAACGTTGTCATGACCGGTTCGGGCACGTTCGTCGAGATCCAGGGAACCGCCGAGGGAAAGGCATTCTCGCGTGGAGAGCTCGACGAGCTCCTGCACCTCGCAGAGCACGGAATCATGGACCTGACCCGCCATCAGGCCGATGTCCTCGCCACTCCTCCGACGCCGCGACCGGTGAAGAGATAGCGCTGATACGCGACAGTGTCTGACGCAAGTGGGATTGAAATCGACGGGTCCCGTCCGTTCGACATTGTGCTCGCAACCGCGAATCCGTACAAGGCGGCAGAGATCGGTGAGATATTCGGACACTTCATCGGTCTTGACCTGAATCTTCTCGCTCGGCCCGTCGAGATTCCCGAGGTCGAGGAGACCGGCACGACGCTGGTGGAGAATGCGCGTCTCAAGGCAGCTGCGATCACTCGCGCGACAAAGAAGATGAGTGTCGCCGATGACACGGGTCTGTTCGTCGACGCGCTCGATGGCGCGCCCGGAGTGCATTCCGCTCGCTATGCGGGAGACGGCGCAACCGATCGAGACAATGTTGAAAGGCTGCTCGTCGAGATGGACGGAGTCGAGAATCGGCGCGCGACCTTTCGAACGGTCGCGCTGGCAATCAGCGCGGATGGCGGCGAATTGGTCGCGATGGGAGAGGTGCACGGCACGATAGCGGTTGCCGCGCGTGGAAATCACGGATTTGGCTATGACCCGGTATTCATACCCGATGAACTGGCTGGACAGACCTTCGCAGAGCTTGAGACAGATGAGAAGCACACCCTCTCACATCGGGGTCGGGCTTTTCGTGCTCTTGCCGCGATGATCTTGCAAGAGCGCCTGAGGGACACTCGCGCAGCGGAGGCGATGACCCGTGATTGGACAACATGATGGAAAAAACGAATGAACAACACGAGTGAACGAGGGGAGCGTGCTGTCGAGGGGCCGGCGCGACAATTGCGCGCTAACTTTTCTCCGTGACCAGATACCGCTGCAGTGCCTGTGGAAATCGCACCCGTTTCGATGTCGTCTCGACGCGGCGTACCCGCGCATTCGAGCATTTCACCCTCGGTGGTGAATGTGCCATCGAGGAGGAAGAGGTGTTGGACGCGAGTGTCGAGTCGGTGACCTGTAGATGGTGCGGCAGAGCGAATTCGATCGAGGTCATTGAAGATGGGAATGAGGGCATCTCACCGGTAGATAGCGTGAGCGAACCAGGCGCAAAGGTCGACTGATACACCCCGTGGTCAGGCTATTTCCCATACAGACGCCAACCGGAGCAAGACGTTCTCGACGGAGGGGAGTGCAACTATGGGCGAGACAACGCTTAGCGTTAGCTGCGATGACTGCGAGTTCGACGGAACCGACACCTGCAGAGACTGCGTGGTCAGTTTTCTGCTCAATCGGGAACCAGAGGATGCCGTCATCTTTGATGCGTCGGTTGCACGGGCCGTTCGTCTGCTCAACGATGTCGGACTCGTGCCGGCACTTCGCCACCGCCGCCGCGTCGGGTAGAGCACACGGGGCCGCGCGCGCCGGTCTTCGTGCATGACCCACCTCCTCGTTACGAACGATTTCCCGCCAAAGATCGGCGGAATCCAGTCCTATCTCTACGAACTCTGGCGTCGACTCCCTGCGGGTCGCTTCGGCGTGCTCACGATTGCCACCGAGGGAGCGGCAAATTTCGATCTGGTGCAGGATTTTCCGATCCGCAGGCTTCCGGTGAAGATGCTGATGCCGACCCGAAAGACCAGGCGTGAGATCGATCGCTACGCGCATGAGATCGGCGCAACCCATGTGGTACTCGATCCCGTATTTCCGATCGGTTTGATCGGTCCGCGGCTCGAGTGTTCCTATTCGCTTGTCGCGCACGGGGCCGAGGTGGCCATTCCCAGCCGTATCCCGATCGCCCGGCAGATGATTCGCCGCTCGATTGCGCGCTCGGACTCGGTCATTGCTGCCGGAGGTTATCCCGCGCGCGAGGTCTCGGCGATCGGCAGGGACCGCACGCCGCGTTTGTTGAATATCCCCCCGGGAGTGGATATGCGGAGATTCTCTCCGCTTGGTGATGTCGAGCGTCTCGCAGCTCGTCGTCGGTTTGGAATTTCGGACCATGCACTGTGTGTGGTGAGTGTTAGCCGACTCGTTCCGAGAAAGGGGATGGACGTCCTGATCCGTGCCGCCGGGCACCTGCTGTCGCACTATCCCAACCTTGAGGTTGTGATTGGCGGGACGGGCCGGGATGCGCAGAGGCTTGCGCGGCTGATTGAGAACACTGGTGCGCCGGTGCGTCTACTCGGCCGTGTCGCGGACGAAGACCTTGCTCCATTGATCGGCTGTGCGGATGTCGCCGCGATGCTGTGTCGCAACCGATGGCTTGGTCTTGAGCAGGAGGGCTTTGGAATTGTCTTTCTCGAAGCAGCCGCGGTTGGTATCCCCGCAATAGCGGGAGACAGCGGAGGTGCGCGTGAGGCTGTTGTCGATCACGAGACCGGGCTTGTCGTCATGCAACCGACGTCGGTCGCGAATGCGGTGAAAGCGCTTGATGAGCTGCTCGGAGACCTCGCTTTGCGCGAACGGTTCGGTATCGCTGGCCGAGCTCGTCTTGAAGTACTCCATGACTATGACCGGCTCGCGACCGAGCTCGACCGATTGTTGCGAGAATGCGAGCACGACTGAGAGCGTGACAGCAGTGCGGGTCGGCGTACAGCCCGACGTCCAGCGGTATGAGAAAAAGAGATCGAATCAGGTGATCCGGGAGTCGATCTGCTCCATTGGCCGGCGCACTCCGAGTGGGCGCCAATACAAAGGCATGATTGATCGCCTCGGGTTCAACCACGCGTCCGGTAGAGGGCCGTATTCCATGCGGGCTCGAGTGGTAGCCAAAGACGAGGGCTGATCTTGCGTGTACTCGGATGTGCACGCGAGCCGTCCGATACATTGGGAAAGAGAAATTGTCGGGGCGTCATATCGGGGGAGTGAGCGGTGGAACGCACGGCCGTGGAGATGGTGATGAATGCCTCACCAGAGAGCTGCTTTGGTGTCGCGACCGACTTTGAGCACTATCCCGAATGGCTTCCGGAGGTTCAGCAGGTCGTTGTACTCGAACGCGACACTCTTGGCCGTCCCTGCGTCGTCGCCTTCGAGGTCGGAGCCTTTGGCCGAAGTGCCAGTTACATCCTCGTCTATGACTTCGCAGAGGCTCCGCACGCCTTCTCCTGGAGCCAACGGGAGGGAGATATTACCTACGCACTCGACGGAGCCTACCGATTTGACGCGGCTGAAGAGCATGCGACGACTGTGCACTATGAGCTCAGCGTCGGTCTTCGCATTCCCGTACCTGGGTTTGTCCGAAGAAGGGCAGAGGGGCTGATTATCGATGCGGCACTGCGCGATCTCAAGACGCGCGTTGAGTCCCTCTCTTCCTGAGGTCTTGCTGCCCGATTCACCCACGTAACCGGTGTGGCCGTCCGACGTGGCAACATTGCAGCCATGCCGATGCGTATCGGAGTCATCTTGCCGACCTTTCGTGAGTCGTTCGATGACGCGCGGACCGCGCTTTTTGAGGTAGAGGCGGCGTCGCTTGACACGGCGTTTGTCTACGACCATTTCTGGCCGATGTTTCACCCTGAGCTACCGGCCATTGCGGCGTTTCCCACGCTTGGCGCGCTGAGCGCGCTGGCGACCAGCGTTGCACTTGGAACTCTTGTTGCTCGTGTCGGGGTCGTAGACCCGGCGGTTCTCGTACGAGAGCTCGTCACGCTCAAGGTGATGAACGAGGGTAGGTTCATCGCCGGTATCGGCACCGCGGACAAGAAGGGGGCTGCGGAGTACCTCGCCTACGGACTCGGTTTCGACGACGCCGAGACAAGACGGACCGAACTCGGTCTCGTGGCCCGATGTCTCCTCGAGCAGGGCGTCGAGGTGTGGGTCGGCGGTGGCGCACGACAGACCAACGATCTCGCGAGAAGCCTTGGTGCGACGCTCAACCTCTGGGGAGTTGCACCCGAACGAGTCCATCAAGAGTCGCTTGTCGGCCCCGTCTCCTGGGCGGGAAACCTGCCCGATGATGCGGGCCTTGCGCGACAGCTCGTCCGTGATCTCGAAGTGGCCGGCGCGACCGATGCGGTGTTCGCGTGGCCCGATTCGATCGAACGACTTAGAGCTGCCTGTTCGGGACGGAGCGCGTGCTGAGATGCGCCTGCTGATGGGTGCCTCCGCGGACACGGGGTTGTTCCGGTAGCCTTCTCAGATGGATTTCCGGCGAATCAATGGTCTTCCACCGTATGTCTTTGCTCAGGTGGATGCGCTCAAACTCGCATCTCGACGCGCGGGCGATGATGTCATTGACCTCGGTTTTGGAAATCCAGACATCCCCTCACCTGACATCGCGGTCGACAAGCTGTGCGAGGCCGCGCACAATCCCCGCAACCACCGATACTCGTCATCACGTGGCATCCCAAAACTTCGCCAAGCCGTCGCTGACCTTTATCTTCGGAAGTTCAATGTCATCCTCGATCCCGATACCCAGATTGTCACGACGATCGGCGCGAAGGAGGGTCTCTCGCACCTGATGTGGGTACTGGTCGGCCCGGGCGACACTGCGCTCGTTCCCTCGCCCTCGTATCCGATCCACATCTATGCGCCGCTCTTTGCGGGTGCGGACATCCGCATGGTGCGACTCGAAGGTCTTGGCACCAACGAGGTCGATGCCGGTGAGGCGTTCTTTGGAAATCTTGTCGAGGCGTGGGAGTCTGCCTTTCCCAAACCCCGCGTCGTGATCTTCTCGTTCCCGCACAACCCGACAACAGCGTGCATCGATATCGCCACCATGACACGAATCGTCGAGTTCGCGCGCGAGCACAACGTGGTCCTCGTTCACGATTTTGCGTACTCTGACATCTCTTTTGATGGGTATCGCCCGCCCTCGATCCTCGAGGTGCCCGGAGCAACCGATGTGGCGGTCGAGCTGTATACGCTGACGAAGTCGTTTTCGATGGCCGGTTGGCGTATCGCATTCCTCGTTGGCAATGCGGAGGTAGTCGCTGCGCTGACCAAACTGAAGAGCTATCTCGACTATGGCACCTTCCAGCCGATCCAGATTGCCGCGACTGTCGCGATGAACGAGGCGTCAGACTATCCGATCGAGGTGAATGAGATCTACCGGAGACGCCGCGACGCTCTCTGCGAGGGGCTTCATCGAATCGGCTGGGAGGTCGACAAGCCCAAGGGAACGATGTTCGTCTGGTCGCGCATCCCCGAGCCTTACTGTGAGCTCGGCTCGCTCGAGTTCGCAAAACTTCTCGTCGCGGATGCCAAGGTGGCGACCGCCCCGGGAGTCGGTTTTGGAAATGGGGGAGAGGGCTTTGTCCGCTTCGCGCTGATCGAGAACGAACAGCGCATCGCACAGGGCATCCGTTCGATCAAAAGAGCTCTCACCAAGCTCGGTTGACCCACCACTGGCCCACATGGTGGGTCCGGACCCGGTTTGTCTCAAAGAGCTGTTGCCCGAGACGCGAAACCCTGCCTTGGCTGCCCGAGCCCGGCACCCTGGAGCGCTGATACACCGTTCGGGTTCACTTGCAGGGTCGGCCATGGCGCCGTGTTGGTGGGGGCGACGGGTCGGTAACAAAACATTCATCTTTCGGGAGGGAAAGTTCATTGACACCGGCGGAACTACAGTGATGTAATGGCTACCTATCTTGTAGCGAAGTGAAGTTGAACCACAATATGTTGTGTTTTGTGGAGAATTTCCGGTTCTCAGTGCGATAGTGACGGGAACGGCGTCCGGGGTCACGTGGGGGAGCTCGAACGTGCTGGCAGGGCATTGACATTTCGGCAGTAATGATGGTTTGTGGGTGCGTCCCAGAAGGAGCAGGAAATGGCAATAGTTGGAGCACGAGCAGATCTTGGCCTTCGTCGGTATTTCACCACGGAGGGGCGTCATCCCTATGACGAGGTGAGCTGGGAGAGGCGCGACTCGCGCATTTCGGACTATCGAACCGGCGAGGTTGCCTTTGAGCAGCTCGGCGTCGAGGTCCCAATGACGTGGAGCATGAACGCCACCAACATCCTCGCGCAAAAGTACTTCCGAGGGACTCTTGGACGCCCAGAGCGCGAGGTATCGCTTCGACAGGTCATCGACCGTGTTGTGGACACAATCACCGCGTGGGGTATCAAGGATGGCTACTTCGTCGATGAGGTCGAGGCAACGCTGTTCAACGATGAACTCAAGTACCTCATCTTGCACCAGCGTGCCGCGTTTAACTCTCCGGTGTGGTTCAACATCGGAGTGAGGAACGTTCCTCAGCAGGCATCTGCCTGTTTCATCCTCGCGGTCGAGGACTCAATGTCGTCGATCCTCAACTGGTATGTCGAGGAGGGCACGATCTTCAAAGGTGGGTCGGGATCCGGTGTCAACCTGTCTAGGATCCGTGGATCGAAAGAGCTTCTCAATGGCGGAGGGACCGCCTCTGGTCCCGTCAGCTTCATGCGAGGCGCAGATGCATCCGCGGGGACAATCAAATCTGGCGGCAAGACTCGACGCGCGGCGAAGATGGTCATTCTTGATGCCGATCATCCTGATGTACGCGAGTTCATCTGGTGTAAGGCGCGTGAGGAGAAAAAGGCGCGCGCACTGGCCGAGGCGGGATTCGACATGGATCTCGATGGCAAGGACAGTTACTCCATCCAGTACCAGAACGCGAACAACTCGGTTCGGGTGACCGATGCCTTCATGGAGGCAGTCGAAGCAGATGCAGACTGGAACCTGATCGGTCGTTCAGGTGGAGAGGTCATCGAGACCGTGCGCGCGCGACAGCTTTTCCGTGAGATCGCGGAGGCCGCATGGGAGTGTGCTGATCCGGGTCTGCAGTATGACTCGACGATCAACAAGTGGCACACCGCGCCAAATACAGATCGGATCAATGGCTCGAATCCGTGCAGCGAGTACTTCCATCTCGACAACTCCGCCTGCAACCTCTCGAGCCTCAATCTCCTAACCTTTTTGGATGACGAGGCAAACTTTGACACCGAGGGATTCAAGGTGGCGACCCAGGTGATGTTCACCGCGCAGGAGATTCTCGTCGGCAATGCGGATTATCCGACGGAGAAGATCGGGGAGACGACGCGAGCCTTCCGCGAGATCGGTCTCGGTTACGCGAACCTCGGCGCGATGTTGATGGCACTTGGACTTCCCTATGACTCGGCCGAGGGTCGTGCCATCTCGGCTGGGGTGACTGCGTTGATGACTGGAGAGGCCTATGCAACCTCGGCGCGTATCGCGTCTCGCATGGGTCCATTCTCTGGTTTCCACGTCAATGCAGAGCCGATGATCAACGTTCTGAAGATGCATCGGGCGGCGGTCGCCGAGATCGACGAGGAGCTCGTTCCAACTGACCTGTTGAGCGCGGCACAGGAATCTTGGGACGCGGCGGTCGAGCTTGCCGAGGTCTACGGCGTTCGCAATTCACAGGCGAGCGTGCTCGCCCCTACTGGAACGATCTCGTTCTTGATGGACTGTGATACCACTGGTGTCGAACCGGACCTCGGTCTAGTCAAGACCAAGAAGCTCGTTGGTGGAGGGACGATGTCGATCGTCAACCAGACTGTGCCGCGCGCGCTTGGGCGACTTGGCTACAACGACGCACAGATCGCGGAGATTATCGCGTATATCGATGAGCACAAGTCGATCATCGGGTCGTCGCTCAGGCCAGAGCACCTTCCGGTCTTCGCCTGTTCGATGGGCGACAACTTCATTCATTACTCGGGTCACGTGAAGATGCTCGCGGCAGTCCAGCCGTTCATCTCCGGCGGTATCTCAAAGACGGTCAACATGCCTCCGGAGGTGTCGATCGAAGAGGTCGAGCAGCTCCACATCGATGCTTGGAAGATGGGCATCAAGGCAGTTGCGATCTACCGCGACAACTCCAAGGTCGGTCAACCGCTTTCGATGACCAAGACGGCGGGTCAGGAGGCAGCTGAAGCTGTAGGGGCTCCAGGGTCTCGCGTCCTTGAGGAGCGGATCAGTGCACTCGAAAGCGAGCTTGCGATGCACCAAAGTGCTCCGGCCGCGACAACTCGCACGAGGCTTCCGCGCCGCCGGCGCTCGAATACCTTCTCGTTTCGAGTCGCGGACTGCGAGGGATACGTCACCGTCGGTGAATATGACGATGGTCGGCCTGGCGAGGTCTTTTTCAAGGTCTCCAAGCAGGGGTCGACCCTGTCGGGTGTGATGGATGCCTTCGCGATATCGGTCAGTCTCGGGCTGCAACACGGTGTTCCGCTCTCGACCTTCGTGCACAAGTACACCAATATGCGCTTTGAGCCGGCCGGTATCACCGATGACGCCGAGCTGCGTCTTGCTTCGAGTCTTGTCGATTACATCTTTCGGCGTCTCGCGCTTGACTATCTGACCCTTGACGAGCGCATTGACCTTGGCATCTTGTCCACGGGCGAGCGCACGCAACCAACGCTTCCCGGACTTGAAAACCTCGAGATCGAGACCGCTGTGCGTGACGAGCACCAGCGATACGGAGTCGGTGGCGACTCGGCAATCTCGGGCACCGTCGTCCCGCGTGCCGATGCAGAGACGGTCTTGCCACAAAGCAGCGATGCTCCGTTCTGTTATTCATGTGGCAATGTGATGCAACGTGCCGGTTCGTGTTATTGCTGCCCGTCATGTGGTTCAACAAGCGGCTGCAGCTGAACAGAGCGGTCTCGGTCCCTCTCCATATCATTGCGATCATTTCGCAGCGCGTCTCACGGCAAGTGGCGCCGCCGTGGCCAGGTCATCTTTTGCGATCACGTATTGAACCAGATCCAGCCGGTCGAGGTCGGGAAGAATTCTGTAGGGTGATCTGATTCGCGCGATTGAAGTGCGCGCGTTGGACATCGCGGTCTCGGTGGGCGCCATTGTCAGCGCAAGCATCGGCATATTCCCGTTGTAGCGCGATGACGCCGTGACGATGTACGAATCATCTAAAAACACAGGTCAGCTCGATTCGCTCGGGGTCTGAGCGAAGGTATCGATGGGCGTACCGGCTCGATTCGGTCTCGTGAGATCTGGCGGCATCTCATACTCTTTTGGCGAGTGATTGCGCGTTCGACATCCGCGCGAGTCTTGAGGATGTTGTCGAAAGAATTATGGCCATGAATCTTTCGACGAGAATAAAACCAGTGGCGACGAGGATCGTTGCGGCGATCATCGCGGGCATGCTCGTCTTCGTCTTTGAGATTTTTGTTCCCGCAACAGCCGCAATGCACGTTGTCATCGCCTTTTTGGTCTTCGAAGCGTGGCTCCTCTCTGAACTTTTTATCGAAGTCGCGATACGTGAGCCGACGACGAGCCAGGCAATCCAGGATCTGAGAACGCTCCTGAGAGAAAAGATCCCCAATCTCGAGGCGCTTCGCGTCCTCGCTTCGCGTGAAGAGGCTGATCTCTATCTGACGGAGGCACTCGCAGAGGAACCCTTCGTGAGAAATCCAGGATTCCAACCAGTACGAGCATGGATGATTTCCCTCGGAAGCGAGCTGATGATGCTTTTCGAAATGCGATTCCGAAATCCCTCGATGACAAGAACTGCATCCTGCGCGAGCTGATCTTTGACTACCCTCCCCTTGTCGACGAGTCGACACGGATCCAGTCCGAGGCAAACGGTCTCTATGAATTTTGCGCGTGGCACAATCCTCCAGCCGTTTTCATGGCATTTGTCGTCATCGAGTTCAAGGAGGCGGCGTGGTCGCCCGAGGTGATTGTGGGCTGGGCTGTTGCTGCAGGACTGGCATTTGACTCGCATTCGTTTATCCTCATTGAGCCAAGCGTTGACAAGTGCTATTCCCGGTTGTTCGAGGCGCTTTGGAACAGCGGGCTTCATCATGTCGAAGAGGCGGAGTCGGCGCTGTCTGCATCGGAGGCGAGGCGGATCGACGAGCATGCGCCGGAGTGCAGGAGGGGTCGCAGGGACCTTGATTGCCGTCGGACCGGCGCCACATCGGGCCAGAAAGGAAGAATTCCCTCACCCTCGGGAGTCCTGAGCACTCCGAGATAGCGTCGTCCCTGCATGATCTCCCTTTGCGGGTGAAATGGAGCCAAGCGCGAAGAAAGTTTTGGTGCTTCGATCGTCAAAATTGGTGCTTCGATCGTCAAAAGAGGTAGAATGACGTTGACCTTTGACAGCGAGGGTATCGAGGGCTGGTGACAGCGCGCTTGCTCAGGTCGGAGGCATTGGGATGTCCAGCAAGTGCGACTCCAATTATGAGTTCGGCGTTTCCGTTGTTTTCGGTGGCGATCGGGCAAATGTTGAGGTACTTGGTGTACTCGATGGTTCGAACGCGCACCTTCTCGGGGAATTCCTCAACGCGGCGATAGCCAGCGGGTCGGACCTTGTCGCATTGCATCTCGAGGAGTTTGATCTTGAAGATCCGATTGGAATTCAGATCATCGCCGAGGCTGCACACCACCTGGTTGCGCTCGGCGGACGACTCACGATCCACGCGGCTCAAACTTTTCTGGCCCGTCTGACCACGGTGGACGAATTCAGAGATCTCGTCGAGGTACAAGCGCGTGAACAAGACCCAGAACATCTCGGAATTGCGCAATCGATTTCATCCGCAGCCATGACGCCGCGTGTTGCCTCGCTCCATCCCGAGGAGGAGCTCCGCCGACTCATTGCCGTACCCTCCAGCCGCGATGTCGTCGACGGGGTGCTGCGCCTCCTTCTCGGGATTGCCCAGGTAGCCATCGGTGGTGCGGATGGCGTCAGCGTTTCGCTTCGACGTCAGGGGGTTCTCGCCACGGTCGCCGCAAGTGATCAGACCATCTCGGCGATGGATGCGAACCAGTACCGGACCGGTGAGGGCCCATGTGTTGACGCCTCGGTTACCGGTCGCTGGTTTCACGCCGAATCATTGTCGTCTGAAAGCAGATGGCCGCGCTTCACGCCGGCGGCTCTCGGTCTTGGAATCAATGCCATCCTGTCGTTGCCACTCCTTTCAGAGGACCATCCGGTTGGCGCACTGAATATCTATTCTCGCACCGAGTCCGCGTTTGGATCTGATGATCAGCGTTTGGCAACGTTGTTCGCGGAGGAGGCTTCATCCATTCTCTCTGCCGCGGGAGTAGATCTAAGTGACACACAGTCGTCGCATCAGATCGGAAGGTCGCTGCAGATCCGGAGGACCATCGCCCAAGCCGAGGGAATCATTATGGAGCGACGAGGCGTCTCGGCGGACGCAGCCTACAGCGAACTTCGCGACCATTCCCAGAGAACAAACCAGCCGTTACGCGAATTTGCGGCAAGCGTTGTCGATTCGACACAACTGCCGAAAATTCCAACTGAAGACAGATCGAGTGGTGGTGAGCATGAATCAAAGTAAAAGTGCAATGCTCGACAGATACCGTCAGGAGGCGGGACTCTCCCAAGGGGATCTCTTCCTGCGTTATTTCGAACTTGGCGGCATGGCTACGGCGCTCGAACTCGAGGCAGCGCTCTTCGGCGCTCTATTGCCGAGCATGCACGACCGCGAGGTGATCGCCCACGCTCTCAATGAACGTTTCGTCGAACTTGGTGGCAACCATCCGGTGCCCTATAAATAGCTGTTGCGGTAGGCCAGGCTGCGGAGCGTTTTGCGCGGTGGTTCGATCGAACATCGAACACCGTGTAGAAGAGCGCCGCGAGATGGCGCAACTATTCGACCAGTTTGGCGATCTCGTTGGACGGAGACCTTGTCAACCTCGACAACGTCGGAATGGCTCCTCTGATCGGCCCGCAAGAGGAGACGATTTCAACGGCCATTGCAACGAGTCTCTTGTTGTCGTGCCCAAGACGCGCGTCATTGCGGGATGGTATCTGGGTGCTCTCCATCTGTCGCGAGACAATTTTCGCCCCGAGAGCAGCGCGGTAGAGGGTGGCCCATGGGGTTGTATAATTACTGAGCGTGTGATTGTCGACTTGGAGGAATTTGATCTTCAGACCAATCGGACGAAAATGGATCGTGTCTGCACGACGCGTCGGAGGAGCGAATTTCGGTGGTTTCGTTGCCTTTAAGCCGGTCAGCAGCTTGTGCGCGCGAGCCGCGCGGTGATGGACGATGAGCGATCCCTCCGCGGTTTCCGAAGACTCGGTTTTGGTTATGGCGGTCGACCTCATGTACGCCGCCAGGCTTCTCTTTTCCGCAGGCAGTCTGGAACAGACGCTCGCTCAGATTGTGGAGCTCTCGGTGAGCACGATCGAGGGATGCGAGTTCGCGAGTATTTCACTTGTCGAGGGCGACACCGTTCCCTCCTCGATTTACCCTGACGCGAAAGTTATCGAGATACGTGAGATCCAGCGCCGCCTCGGAGAGGGACCATCGATCGACGCAACGACCCAGCAGGTCACCTTTTATGCTGCCGAACTCGGTTCTGATGAACGTTGGCCACGTTTTGGACCCGAGGTGGCATCGCTGGGAGTGCATAGCATGCTCGCGCTTCCACTTGCCGCTGAAGGGACTCGCGGGTGCCTCAATCTTTATGCCTCCCGCTCCGCGGCATTTGATATCACTGACCGCGCGAGAGGTCTGCTTCTTGCCTCGATTGCCGCCCTCGCCTCTTCGTTCGCCCGAATCCACGAGGACGAGGAACGTCGCGCGGAGAACCTCCATGCTGCCCTGGCAACGCGTGAACTCATCGGTCAGGCCCAGGGAATCCTCATCGAACGCGAAAGGATAACTGCCGATCAGGCATTCGCGATCTTGCGTCAGGCCTCGCAGCATCTCAATGTGAAGCTGCGAGAGGTCGCGCAGCGTCTCGTCGATACCGGTGAGCGTCCTGAAGACGGGCAGCCGCACACTCCATAGACCGACGAAGGGGTCGAATGACCTTGGGCTCCCTGTTGCCTCACGTCAAATCCTCCGGGAACGGCTCGCGTACGGATAGGGTCGCCCTCTGGTAGTATGGAGACAGCCTCGGGTGATGCCTTCCCCAGGTGGGCTGCTCCGATCCCGGGCAAGCCGAGCCCTTGGGGCTGAGGCGAGATAGCCGAGTCATCATGTCCAATCGGACGCAACTCAGTATTCCAGTTCCCGTAGAGACCGCATTTGGTCACCGACTCCAGAACGGCCTGCGGTTCGCTCCGTCGCTCCGTACTGCCTGGCAGATCATTCATTCCGAAAATTCCGGCGATCTGAGAGCGATTGATCCGGAATATCCTTTGGCTTCGCCTGAACCCGATGCATTTCCAGATGGCACGGGAGACGCTCCTGGAGGAGTTCAGATCACCGCGCCGGTGGCGTCATGAACAAGATCATCCACGTGTCGCGCACCAAGCTTGTTGCCATTCCTCTTGCGATCGCCCTTACGTTGTCGGTCGGTGCCGGAGTCGCCATGGCGGCAACATCGCCGCCAAAGGTATCCACCGGAAGCGTGGCATCGATGATGCCCACCTTTGCCGATGTCAACGGGACCGTCAATCCGAACGGAGCGGCAACCTCGTGGTACTTCGAGTATGGGTTGAGTACCGCGGTCGGATATGCGTCAAAAACAGCCGCAAAGAGTGCAGGTTCTGGTACGACAGATGTCAGTGTCACCGGCACGCTCACAGGCCTCTCTCCTGCGACGAGTTACAACTACCGGATCGTCGCTGTGAATAGTCGCGGTACGACGGTTGGCGGGGTCGGCATCTTCAACACCTCAGCCGCTCCAGCGGTCGTTACCGGAGCCGCGAGCAGCATCACCGCATCCTCGGCAAAGCTGAACGGCATCGTCAACCCGGAGGCTCTCTCGACGAGCTGGTATTTCCAGTATGGGTCGACAACGGCTTATGGCTCGAGCACCCTGACGAAGCAGGTCGCGACAGATTCCGGTGACACGATTGTGAGCATCGGGATCGCGCATCTCGCGGCGAAGAGCACGTATCACTATCGAGTCGTGGCAAAGAGCAGTGCCGGCACGAGTTACGGCACCGACATGATGCTCACGACTGGACTCTCCATGACGATGAATGCCTCCGTCCCAAGCGTCATCTACGGGGGTTTTGCCACCCTGTCGGGCGCGGTTGCGACCGGGAAGTCCGGAGTGCACGTCACCGTTATGAGCGAAGCGTTCGATCAGACCGCATTTTCGGGTATTGCAGACGTCACCACCGGGAATGGCGGTGCATGGAGTTTCTCGGCACAGCCGACGGTGCGAACCACCTTCAAGGCGCAGACGAGTAGTGGATCAAGCTCTCCCGTGATGATCGGTGTCTCTCCGAGGGTCTATCTGAATGTCGTCTCCGGAGGCCGACTGTCGACCCGTGTCGTGGGTGCGATTTCTTTCGCCGGGCATGTTTTACAGCTGCAACGGCTCTCACGCGGACTGTGGGTTACGTGGAAACACGTGCGCCTGAACGGTAGTGCAAAGGCGGTCTTTTCCACCTCTCTTCCCAAAGGAAGCACCACGATTCGCATGGCCATTGGACCGTTTGTTCCGGGAATCAACCAGGCGGCTGCGGGATATCTCGCTGGATTTAGCCGCACCGTCCAATACCGACGCTAGCGAGCAGATGAACTTCATCTCGGACGGGTCTCTCGTCCTCGGAGATGGCAGGTACGGCAAGTCTCACCAAGAGGAAAATTTGATGAACGGTTAGGTTGGCCAATGGCTGCAACGGCCTTGCAATGATAGATGTCCCGGATGTGACCGATACGAGAACAACGGACATGAATGCCGTTACGGAGCGAATCCCCCGTATCGTCGTTCTGCACCCGCACCCCTCGTATCGAACCACTCAGTCACCTGCAGTGGTGCGGGCGTATTCGCTGAGTCCCCCCCAGCGAATCCGCCCGCGTCCTTCGGGCAATACCGCGAGACGACGTGCACGCAAGGTTCCAGCACCGCTTGGCCTGCGGATCATGGTCTCGCTCCTCATCGTGGTGTTTTTCGCGAGTATGGCGGGAGTCGTCGCGCAAAGGGCACGTCCAAAATGGTTCACGGGGCTTGAGAACTACATCCACCCACGGTCACCGGGAGTCATCTCCCAGCCAGCCCAGCTGCTCGATCACGCGGTGCTGGTCTCTTCGACACCGACCTCGATTGTCTATCAGGTACCGGCCGCAAGGTATTCCATCGTGCTCTCGGTCGACCACCGGTGTTGGTTCATCGTCAAATCACCCGCCGGTGGAACCTCGACACTCGCAGCAATGGTCCTGGCGCCCTCTGCGAGTCCGATGTCGATACCCGTCTACGGGAGCTCCTCGCTCATGGTCGGCGCACAGACGCGATCGGTCGCGATCATCTCGGGAACCCATCGGCTCGGATCCATCGCATCGCCGCGCGTTGGCGTCATCTATACGTTCGAATCAAAGCCCTGAACGACCGGCCACCACGCGACTAGAACAATCCAGCTCCACTGAGAGGGTGAGAACCCCAGTTGCATGTCGCGGACGCTCTCGTGGCTGCACTCCTCTTTCGGGTCACGAACTCTCCGAACGGTCCGATGTGACTGGACTTGCCTTGGACACCTCATCTGTTCAAGCCAGACGGACGAGTTGTCACAACGACGAATGCGTTGGGAGTTCAGCGAGTCTCTCTGCCACAGACGCGAGCGAGCATCTCGTTCGGATGATCGGGGGCGTGATTCGCGCTCCATGCGACGTATTGGTCGGGGCGCACGAGAATGAGCGATGCTCCGTAGCGATCCCGATCTTCACCAAGGTCATCGCGCACGACACGCAGGGGAATGCCGAGCCGGTCCGCCTGCATGACAATCGTCTCGACCTCTGCGTTGTCCGCTCCAAACGCAAGCAAGGTGAGATTGTGTCCGAGCTCTTCGTAGACATCGCGTGAAGAGCTAAGACGACAGGGTGCGAGGTGGTGTCCCGGCTGGGCGAGGAAGGTGTGCTCTCCATGGATGCCGATGTCCTTCGATGTTGCTCCGACGATGACGCTTGAACCGTCATAGCGCGGTTCATACCAAGGAGGAGCGAACTCACCTCCGGTGCGCGAGTTCCATGCCTTCTCGAATGCGGGTTCATTGACGTTGGGGTCGTAGCGGGAGAAGAACTCCGCGTCGTCATCGATCCACCGCCCGATGACGTCGTCTCCGGTCTCGGCGAAGATCGGATGACGCTCTTGCGAGTAGGACTCGAGCAGCTGCTCTCCGCCCCATCCCTGCAGGTTTGCCGCGAGTTTCCAGCCGAGGTTGGCGATGTCATCGAATCCGGTGTTGAGTCCGAGTCCTCCATAGGGGGGATGGACATGACTCGCGTCGCCGGCGATAAAGACGCGACGGTTTCGGTAACGCTGCGCGACCTCGATCTTGAGATCCCAGAGACCGATGTGCTCGAACTCACATGCGAATTGGAATCCAGCCGCCTCTTCCAGCATCGACTGGAGCGTTTCGGTATCTGAGACTCTCATGTCATCGGGCACCGGGCCGTGGAAGAACCAGCTCTCTCCAAGTTTCACCCGTCCAAAAAACTGCCAGATTCCGTGGTACTTCGGGTTGAGAACCCGATATGTCGTCCGCTCGGGAAACCGTTCGAGACCCGCGTGGAGTTCTGTTGAGCGAAACACTGCGAGCACCATCTTCTGGGAGAAGTCGCGTGTCCTTCTCTCGATGCCCGCACATTCGCGAACAAGCGAACGCGCTCCATCACAGCCGACGACAAAGCGGGCGCGCAGCTCACCGATGTCGGTCGGATCATCGCTCGATTCGAAGACGACCTTCGCGTAATCCGCGTGCTGATCGACGTCGGTCACCGTCGTGGCGTAGTTGATGGTGATCGTGCTGACTTTCCCAGCTCTCGCGCGAAGAACCTCTTCGGTTCGGTATTGCGGAAGACGTTCATTTTTTTGGAAGAAGAACTGATCGACGACATCAAGCCCCTCGGGGAGGTACCAGTAACGCGACGAGAGGCTTCCATATGCGGTGATGCCACCGATCGGATAACCGGGTGGCAGAACCCGCGCCGCGCGGAGTTCCTCGAGGCATCCCCAGAAGTAGAAATGCTCAAGGCTGCGGTGCATCAATGACTGGCCCTTGGGAATCGTGCCGACGCGTTCGCGACGCTCGATGACCACGCAGGTGATGCCGCGTTGGCCAAGGTCGATCGCGAGTGCCATGCCAACGGGTCCGCCTCCGACGATGACTACCTCGACATCGACCTCAGCCTCGCGCCCGGGGATCGTCATCGTTTCGCTGCAAGTCGCTCGAGCAGATGGTCGAGCGCGGGTTCAGGTGTCTGGTGAATGGTTCCTCCAGTTGATTCGATGAGCGACGCTATCTGCAAGTTGACGGTTGTCGCCCGGTTGTCACCACTCGATCGTGGGTCGAGGCGGAATCCGCCTGCGATCCGACCGATTCCCACGGCGTAGCCGATCTCAGCTGCTGTACCGTCATCGACGGAGACGCCGTCGAGACAGGCGAGCAGTCCATCGCATTCCCGGATCATCGCCATGTTTGCCCTACCGACAACGAGATTCGCCCGGGCGATCTCCTGCTCGCCGGCGTTGTTCGCGCACAGCTCCCCAAGCATTCGTCCTTCGTTGGTGTTCCACGGATCAAGCGCCCGGGCTCCCTTTCGTGTGACGAGCGTGACGAGTTCCGAGTTGAACGCGCGCGTATACGCCAAGAATCCGAGTGGGCTCGCGATATAGATGGAAGGTGGTGCAGGCATCGGCTAGCCGTTCTCCTCAGGCGGATTTGATTGCGGATCCGTTGGCCATGGCCCGTTCCGCGAGGGCGCGTTTACCGCCCGTCTCGGGAACCTTGAATGCGACGATCAACGCGACGATGCCGCCCGACGCGCCGACGAACAAGAATGAGGCCGCATAGCTCACTGTCGCGAGCGAGGCAAATATCACCGGTGAGAGGGCAACGCCTCCCTGGCCGACGAATCGCCAGAGACCGAGGAACATTCCGCGCGCCTCGGGCGGTGCGACATCTGCGCCGACGGTCTGGATGGAGCCCCCGGTGATCCCCTGCGCGAAGGCGGTGAAGAGGAAGATCGTGACATAGACCGCTACGGTCATGTTGAATATCGCCGTCAGGGCGAGTCCGGTCATGGTGAGCGCGACTCCGCCGAATCCGGGGACCATGGTGCGCTTGCGGCCAAAGCGGTCCATCGCCCAGCCGGCGACAAAGCCGATCGGCAACATGATGAACGCGGCCCCCGAGGCGAGAAAGCCGATCTGGTCCGGCTTCAGGTGATAGCGAAAGGCCGCGTAAAGGTTCAACAGGCTCGCCTGGATCGGACCGCGCGCGCATGCGGCGAAGAAGGCGATCGCGAAATAGTTTGTCCGGGTCGCGAGCAGGCGGCGATAGGTGAACGGGCGTGCGCTGGTTGTTGTGGATGTGGTTGAGGTCTCCGTGGCTGCCCCGTCGGCAGGAGCAACCTCGCGCCGTGGCGTGTCCTGGATGTATCGATAGGCGGGAACGAGCGCGAGAAGCGCGAGGGCTCCGTAGGCGACGAAGGGGGAGCGGATCCCCCAGGAGGTCGCCATCACGCCGCCGATGAGCGGCCCGAGGGCACGACCGGTGTTGTCCATGCCGAACATCCAGCTGACCTGGCGCCCGCGCTGTTCGGGCGCCGAGCCGTGTGAGATCCCCGCGAGTCGACCCATCAGCCAGAGCTGTGCGGCGAAACCGTCCGCGAATCTCAGCGCAAGAAGTTCGGGATAGGTGTGGGCGAAGACAACCGCGAAGGCCATCACCGCGGTGAGAATCGGTCCCATCAGCATGACCCTCCGACGACCGAAGCGATCGATCAGCCAGCCGGCGGGGAGCGCACCGGCGACGTTTCCGATCAAAAACGAGGTGGTGATTCCGGTCGCGACGGCGAAACCGACGTGAAAAGACTGCGCGATCGCGGGGATCGAGGGAACCGCGATTCCCGTGCCCATGGCAAGGATCAGTGCAGGGAGATAGGTTGAATTGAACGCCGCCCACGACCATGCCTTCATTCCTTCGGCAGCTGCAGTGGCACCCTCTGGTTCTCTGGCGGCCGGGCCCGTCTCGCTCATGAAACCTTATCCACCCCTGTCGCAAAAAATGCCGGAACAATCTGGTCGGTAGATCCGCTCTGACGTGACGAGCACCAAAGTCTGGATCGAGAGAGAACGTTAGTTGCCAGATGATGCGCTGGGCCATTACGAGGGCGTATTACCAGCTTGCTCTGGTGTCTTCGTCGTGAACGCGGTTGTCGTCGATGACAAAAGGGGTAATCTGGATGATCAGATTTTTCCCGATTTCCCTGAGCAGCCACGCGCCCAACGGTCTGAGCTAGAGGATGTCCTTGTTCGAACAACGCTCGTTTATCGACATCGACGAGGTTGGTCAGCCAACAACCGAGCTTGCGGTCGAGCAACACTACGTCGCGATGCTGTACTCGACGCTCGACCGATACAAAGAAAAGATCCGGGAGCAGCTGAGCGACATCCGCGCTGCTTCCGCGACGGGCACCCACCAGTGGAGGACCGAGCGCGAGGCGCTCGCCTACAACCTCGAGCGCCGTCTGGCGGGAATTGCCATCGGTGACGCACCGGTATGTTTCGGGCGCCTCGATCTCGAAGAGGGCTCAATTCTGCACATCGGACGGGTCGCGATCAGCGGTGATGACCAGGAGGTATTGCTTGTCGACTGGCGGGCCCCGGTGGCCGCGCTGTTCTATCGCGCGACCTCTGGCGCGCCCGAGGGTGTGCGCATGCGGAGACACCTGCTCGCCAAGGGTCGCGATGTGATCGACATCGATGACGAGATCTTCGATCGCGAGCTGCTGGAACACAGTGACCCACGCATGCTGCATGGCGACGCGGCCCTTCTCGCTGCGGTCGGTCGTGCCCGTACCGCGCTGATGGGTGACATCGTCGCGACCATCCAGCGCGAGCAGGATGCGGTTATCCGTTCTGATCTCTCAGGGATCCTCGTCGTCCAGGGGGGGCCTGGCACCGGCAAGACTGCGGTCGCTTTGCATCGGGCGGCCTATCTGCTCTATGCACATCGCAATCGCCTCATTCAAAATGGCGTTCTCGTCGTCGGACCGAACCGGGTTTTTCTCCACTACATCGAACAGGTGCTTCCCTCGCTCGGAGAGACCGGAGCGATGCTCGCGACTCCGCATGGCCTCTATCCCGGTGTCCGACCGACGCGTCATGACGAGGTGACCGCGGCGCGCATCAAGGGCAATCTTGTCATGGTCGAGATCATCAAGCGCGCGATCGCTGACCGTCAGCGCGTTCCTCGCGAAGAACTCGTGCTCGCGTTCGAGCGCTCTCGGCTCCGTCTGCCCCGGGCGGTCGTTCGTCGGGCGCGAGATATTGGCCGGTCACGCAGGCGTACGCACAACCAGAGTCGCGTCGTGGTCGAAAGCGCGCTGACGGAATATCTTGTCACGCAGGTCGTGCGCGCGATGTCCGATGCCGGTGAGCGAGTACCGGCCCAAGAGGAGTTCAAGACGATTCGTCGCTCGATCGCGCGCTCTCATGATTTCAGGGTTGCTTTGGAGCGGATCTGGCCGATCCTTACCCCCGAGCAACTGTTGAACGACCTGTTCGGAATCCCAGCGCTGTTGCGTTCGGCGGCAGTTGACCTTGACGAGCATGAACGTGACTCGCTGGCACGCATGCGCATCGAGAATGCGGTCGGCATTGACTGGACGATCGAAGATGTCGCGCTGCTCGACGAGGCGGCCGAGTTGCTCGGCCCGGCAGATGATGCAAAGAAAAGACGCGATGCACGTCGCAAGATGACCGAGAGAAAGGAGGAGGCCGCCTACGCTCAACAGGTGCTCGGTACCTTCCGCGTGGATCTCGACATCGATGCGGACCTGCTCGCAGACCGCTTTGCCGGCAAGGGTCCAGAGGATCTCGCGGCGCTCGCGGCGACCGATCGCACCTGGAAGTTCGGTCATGTGATCGTCGATGAGGCGCAGGAGCTCTCGCCGATGACCTGGCGGATGATCTTTCGCCGGAATCCGACGCGATCGATGACGATCGTCGGAGACCTCGCACAGGCGAGCTCTCCGTGGGCACCTCCGAGCTGGGCGTCGGTGCTCGATCGATACGGCAACGACGGCTGGCGCGCGGTTGAACTGACGGTGAACTACCGGACACCGCGCGAGATCATGGAACTCGCGGCTCCGGTACTCCACGCTGGCTCTCCGGGTATGGTCGCGCCAGGAGCCATCCGTGACTCTGGCCACCTGCCGGTCGCCTACGAGAGCACGCCCGACCAGCTCGGAGTCAACACCTTTCGCGCCGTCGCGCATGAGCTCCAGCACCTCGACGAGGGGCGCCTCTGTGTGCTCGCACCGGGTGCGCTGATCGACGAGATCCGTGCGACGCTCGCTGGACTCTTGCCGATCTGGTTCGCGAGCGGGACCCGCACCGATGACTCGCGTGTCGTGCTGCTCGACGTGCGCGACGCGAAGGGACTCGAATTCGATGTCGTCGTCCTTGTCGAGCCCGAGATGATGATCGAATCCTCACCGCGGGGCCTGAGTGACCTCTATGTTGCGCTGACGCGCGCCACCCAGCGACTGGTCATGGTACACGCGAAGGGTCTGCCAGAGATGTTTCTGCCTGGCAGCTACGAGCGGCACGACCTTCCCCTCGGTTGACCTTAGCTATCTGTTATGCACCCGGCGGGTGTGATGACCTGACGGAGGAGATTGTCCCCTACGATCTTGTTGTCATCGTCGATGAGGTGGCTTTGGCTCGACGATGACGAGAACGAAAATGGATGCTGTGCCGAGGTTTTTGGAGATGGCGATGATGCACAACGCGATGCACAACGTGATGAACCACCGATGACGCTGTTCTCCTCACCCAGGGAGATACAGCTCGCTCTGCGTGGGGTTGACTATCTCGTGGACGAGGCGCTTGCGACCGTGGTCTTTCTTGCGCTCGTGATGGCGCGGCCGTTGTTCCTCGAGGGCGAGCCTGGTTCGGGCAAGACCGAACTCGCGAAGGCGATCGCGCTGATCACCGGAGGCGAACTTCTCCGGCTGCAGTGCTACGAGGGGATTGATTCCTCGCAGGCGCTGTATGAATGGGACTATTCGCGACAGCTCGTCCACCTGCGTCTTCTCGAGGCTCGTGCCGAACTCGGTGACCTCGATGAGGAGGAGCTCTTTTCCGAGCGGTTCCTTCTCCGACGTCCGTTGCTCCGCGCACTTGGGACAAAACAAGATGGGGCGCGACCCGTATTGTTGATCGATGAGGTGGATCGGGCAGATGACGAGTTCGAGGCATTTCTCCTCGAGGCCCTCTCGGATTATGCCGTGACGATCCCAGAGATCGGCACCATCATCGCCGAGCAGCCTCCGATCGTGGTGCTGACCTCGAACAGGACAAGGGATGTCCATGATGCCCTCAAGCGCCGATCGCTCTATCACTGGCTCGATCAACCATCGTTCGAGACCGAGGTTGCCATCGTGCGGGCGCGCGTTCCATTGGTGAGCGAGGAGTTCGCGCGCGAGGTGACCGGTGCGGTCCGTCTGCTGCGCGGGGTTGGGCTCTACAAGCCACCTGGCATCGCGGAGACGATTGACTGGACGGTTGCCCTCCAACATCTTGGAGCAATCCATCTCGAGGCCCCGTCGGTCGAGGCGACGCTCGGTCTCGTGGTGAAATACCGCGAAGACGTTGACCGAGTGCGCGAGATTGGCATCGGGGATATTGTCGCGCGCGCAATTTCATGAACTGAGTCATCGTGATCTGGCCCAAGGATGATCAGATTGACATCACAGAGCTTGCAGTCGCTCTCCGGAGAAGTTGTACAAGAAACGGTCTCGCGCTCTCTGTCTCGGCGGCGATCGATCTTCAAGAGGCCTTCCAACAGCTTCCACGACCTGACCCCGCCGGGCTGTATTACGCATCTCGCGCAATTTGTGTGCATCGTCTTGAGGAACGGGTGTTGTTTGACCTGGCGTTCTTCTCATTGTTCGATCAGGTATCGACAGACGATCAGGTGATTGCCGATGAGCTCGTTGAACGGTTCGAAGGTCCCGGGCCCTATGGATCCGAAGATACGACCGACGGCCAGCCAATGTTCAAGGTCGGAGCCTACAGTCGCAATGAATACCTTCAGGATCGTGACATTACGACCTGCTCGGTGGATGAACTCGAGATGATCAGCGCCGCTCTCGCCCGTCTTGACCGGCGCCATGCGAGACCCTCTCGCCGTCGCACGCGCTCTACGCCAAGGAGCTCGGAGGCGATTGATCTTCGTCGCTCGATCGGAGTATCGCGCTCGATTGCAGGCGAGATATTTGAGCTTCGCTACCGTGCGCGGCGTGCCAAGTCGCGACGCGTGGTATTTCTCGTCGATGTCTCGGGGTCAATGGAAACTTATGTCCCGGTCTTTCTCCGCTTGATCCATGGAATCTCCCGGGGCGCGATACGCGTCGAGGCATTCAGTCTCGGCACGCGCCTTACCAGGTTGTCCCGTGCGATCTCGCGTACCACCGTTGGAGAGGCGCTGCGCGAAATTCGTGGCTTGGTGCAAGATTGGTCAGGGGGAACACGTCTTGGAGAGTCGCTCGAGCGATTCAACGACCTTTTCGGAATCCGGGGTCTCGCCCGGGGTGCGACGATCGTCATCGTCTCTGATGGTCTCGACAGAGGAGATCCCGAGATGCTTGCGCGTCAGATGAGACGCCTGCATCTCGTCGCCCGCCAGGTGATATGGATCAATCCACTCAAAGCGAGTCATCACTACGAGCCGCTCGCGCGCGGGATGCGGGCAGCGATGCCGAACATTGATCATTTCATCTCCGGTCACTCGCTTTCCTCGCTCATCGAACTCGTTGGGCTCATCCACAGACCCGTTCGGTTTCACCCCTTCCGAGGCGCACCTGTGATCGGTCCTGGTCACTGAACGCAGGCGCCAGGGCCGCAGTGGGGCTGATTGTCGCGCGAACGGTGAGTTGCCCTAACCTCGGATCCCAGACAGCGCCCGGTGCGCTCCGAATGATCCGGGAGAAGATTTCATGCGCGACGGTTTTTTGGTCTATGACACCGATACCCATATCTCACCCTCCGCCGAGGAGCTTTCGGAATACCTCTCGCCGCGACTCCGCGCGTTGGTTCCCGACCTAGAGAGTCATCTCTATGAGGTGCGTATCGGATATGCGGGCGAGATCAACGAACCTCCGTTTCGACACCGTTACCGGTTTGCAAACGCGGTGGCGGGATGGGGATCGAGCGAACCTCGCGTTCTCGGAGAGGCCGCACCACGCAAACAGGAGCGTCACTTCCAGAGGTTCATGGGCAAGCGCCTGCCGAGCGACGGTGGTCATGAGATCGTTGGGGTGAGGCTCAACGACATGGACGAGGAGGGCGTCGACGTCCACATGCTCGTTCCCGATCCCGCCAACGGAGCGGAGAATCCAGAGATCGAGTACGAAATGCTCGCCGCACAGCATCGTTGGATCGATGATGTGACCAAAATGGCGCCACATCGACTCAAATCCCTGATCGTCGTGAGTTCTCGTTCAATCGACTGGTCGGTGCGCGAGATCCATCGATATGGATCCTCTGACTGGGCTGTCGGAGTCCAGGTGTACATGCCACTTGACTATCCGATCGATCACCCGGATCTCGCACCGATCTTCCTCGCGGCCCAGGAGGAGGATCTTGCGATCGTGCACCACTCCTTTGCCACGGGATATCCGGGTTATCGCGATATGTGGAACAACCCGTTTCTTGGCAGGTCAGCCTCGCATCCGTGGGCCGCGGCCCGCTTTATCGGTGCGGTGATCGGTTCGGGGATGTTCGACAGCTACCCAGAGCTGCGGTTCGGTGTGCTTGAGTCGGGATTCGGTTGGCTGCCACACTGGGCGGTTCGACTCGACGACCAGCTCATCTATGTCGGATATTGCAATGAAAACCTGAAGTACAAGCCGAGCGAATATCTCACCTCGGGCAGATTTTTCTGTTCGATCGAGATGCATGAGGGACCGGAGATGGTGAAGATGTTCACCGAGATCCTCGGTGACGAGATCCTCACCTTCGGCACCGATTACCCCCACGCCGAATCGCGTTTTCCCGAATCGGTTGACCGGGTACTCAGCTGGACCAAATCTGGTGTCAGCGAGGGTGCGATCAAGAAGATGATGTGGGACAACGCGGTGCGTTTTTTCGGTCAGCCGTAGATTCGCAGGCATACGATCGGCCTGGCGGGTTAGCCTCACACGAGGGCAAAGCCAACCGAGTCTACCAACCGATGCCGGCACGCTTCTGCGCTGCTCGCGAGCGCCAAAGAGCGAGCGCGTGAAAGGTGAAAGGAGAGCGATGAGCGACGATGTCACGCCATTCCTCTTTGGCTGGAAGCTCACGGAGATCGTCTTCGTCGAGGATCGCCTGCATCTGCGCTCTGGAACTGTCGGCGTGCTCGTCAACGTCGACAGTGCGGCCCGGTGTTTCAAGCATGCGGAGCACGACGCGCCGATGGCGAACTGTGCCTGTGGGTTCTTTGCCCGGTCGACGAGCGAATCGCTGGTTCTCTATGCGCGCTATCCCTTCTCCCATCTGATCGAGGTCGAACTCAGCGGCAGGGTGATCGCCAGGCGTGGGGAGATGAGGGCGCAACACCAGCGGATCCTGCGCCTTCTGTTGCTGCCGACCTGCTACCGATGCGGAGGTGGTGCCTCGATGCTCACCGAGCCAGCGCCGTCGCGTTCACGTGTCGAGGTCTTTCCCGCTCCGGCTTTGACGAGCGTCTGTGAGGACTGTGCGGGAGCACGCTGGTGGCTGCGCGATGAGGTCCAGAGCGAGCTTGAGATTCCGGTCAGCTGGGCGGTTCCGAGCGAGGCGCTCGTGCTTCACGGGGTAGGGATGAACCTCGGAGACCACTGACTGTGTGTCTTCCTTTGACTCACGCGCTTGGCACGAACGAAGGAGATGTCAAGATAGGGGCGACGGGTCTCTCGATACCCAGATTGTGAAAGATGATAGGGGAGTCTGCAATGATCACCACCGAACACAACGACCGACTCACAAGGGTCGGCAAGGGAACTCCGGGTGGCGAGATGATGCGCCGTTACTGGCACCCGATCGCACCAAGCGCGAAGCTCGACGAGAACCCGGTACAGAGCGTGCGCATCCTCGGCGAGGACCTCGTGTTGTATTGCGACCGTTCGGGCACGCTCGGTCTGATCGGCAGACAGTGTGGGCACCGACTGGTCGACATGGTCTTTGGGATCCCAGAGGACAAGGGCCTGCGCTGTCCCTATCACGGGTGGTG
>Ga0307373_10002787_pt1 | contig 31242 bp, 25 predicted proteins | sample OX2MG_FD_202534 | JGI IMG/M metagenome (GOLD analysis project Ga0307373, IMG submission 202534) | Soil microbial communities from Risofladan, Vaasa, Finland - OX-2 | ecosystem: Environmental > Terrestrial > Soil > Coastal area > Acid sulfate soil | place: Finland: Risofladan, Vaasa | collected...
AGACGAGGTCGCGTGCCTCGCGCAGGACCCGCGCCCGTACGCTGAAGTCGGACGCGATCTCCTCGATGAGGTCGAAGTCGCCGCCCGACGAGAAGGTTCCGCCCGCGCCCCGAATGATCACGGCACGGGTCGCCGTATCGGTGTCGACGGCGCGCCACACCTCCGCGAGGTCGCGGTGCATCCCCGCGTCGGCAGCGTTGAGGCGACCCTCCGCCCGCATCGTGATCACGAGAATCCCGTCCTCGGGACGGTCGAAGATGAGGCTGGGAAATGAGGTGCCGAGGTCGGTCATGGCCTGCTCACCGGCCCGTGAAGGACGGTTTGCGCTTCTCCTGAAAGGCGGAGATCCCGTCCTGGTAGTCGTGCGTCCGGGACGCTCGACCCTGCGCGGCGGCCTCCGCGTCGAGCAGCTCCTTGAACGACGTCCGCTCGTCGAGGATGCTGCGCACGATCCGCTTCGACTCGAGGAGCGCGGCGGTCGGACCGCGTGCGATCGACGTCGCAAGTTCGCGGGTGCGTCGCGCGAGATCCGCACCGGCGACGCTGCGGTTGACGAGGCCCCAGTCCTCGGCCTCACCCCCGGAGAGCAGCCGGCCCGTGTAGATGAGCTCGAGCGCGCGATGCGGTCCGACACGCGAAACGAACGCGGCGTGCGCGCCGCTGTCGAGCACCGCGCCGATGCGCGCGAACGGCGATCCGATGCGCGCGTCATCAGCGGCGTAGACGATGTCGCAGGCGAGCGCGAGACCGAGGCCGGTGCCGAGACACGCGCCCTGGACCGCCGCGATGGTCGGCATCGGCAGATCTGCGATGCGCTCGATCAGCGGGTTGAAGATGTCACGGAGAATCGCCTGACCGTCCTCGTGGAGCGGGTCCGCGTCGGCGAGATCGCGCCCACTGCAGAACGCGCGTCCTTCACCGCGAACAAGGAGCGCACGCGCGCCGGCGGCCTGCGCCTGCTCGATCGCCTCGACGAGGTCGTGCACCATGGCGAGGTTCATCGCGTTCATCTTGTCCGGGCGGTTGAGCACGACCTCGGCGACGCCGCCGTCGATGCTCAGCAGCACCGGTCGCGCGCTTTCAGATCCCGGCATACGGCGCGCGCTCCTTGGCGGTGAGGATCTTCAACTGGCTCGCGCAGACGGTGACGCCGTTCTGGTTGAGGATGTCCCAGCGGTATGTCACGAGGCCCGATCTGCCGTCCTTGTCGGACTTCTCGGTGACCTCGATGTCGAGGTAGATGGTGTCGTTGATCCACGTCGGCGCGGTGTAGCGGAGACGATCCGACCCGTAGTTGGCGAGGATCGTCGTCGCGTCAGCTGGGACGCCGAGGCCCGTGCCAAGCGCAAACACCATGATCCCGGGAGCGACGCGCCGGCCGAACATCGAGCGCTCGGCCGCGACCTTGTCGATGTGCGGGTAGAACCAGTCGCCGGTCAGCGCGCACCAGTTGACGATGTCGCCTTCGGTGATGGTGCGGCCTCGCGTGCGCTGGGTCTGCCCGACCTCCAGCTCATCGTAGGTCCGATAGAGGAGAAACCGATCCACCTGGAGCAACCTCCCGTGGCCCGCCAGGCCTGGAGCATCGGCGGGCTGCCGAAGTCTACGACCGGCGGTCGATCACCCGCTGCAACTTGCCGGCTGAGCGTTCCAGGGTCTCGGCATCGAGAACCTCGACTGCGACGGTGACCCCCACGCGGTCCTTGACCTCGCGGGCGAGATCGCGGGCGGCGCCGTCACGCCGCTCGGGCGGGCAGTCAGTGCGCGCCTCCACACGGACCGCCAGCGCATCGAGCCGCCCGTCGCGGGTGAGCACCAGCTGGAAATGCGGCGACAGACCCCGCGTGCGCAGCACGATCTCCTCGAGCTGGGTCGGGAAGACGTTGACGCCTCGGAGAATGATCATGTCGTCGCTCCGGCCGGTGACCTTCTCCATGCGGCGGAACGCTGGACGCGCCGTGCCCGGGAGCAGCCGCGAGAGGTCGCGACTCCGATAGCGGATGATCGGCATCGCTTGTTTCGTCAGCGACGTGAAGACGAGCTCCCCCGGCTCGCCGTCGGGGACGATGTCTCCCGTCTCCGGATCGATCACCTCCGGATAGAAGTGGTCCTCCCAGATGTGCAGACCGTCCTTGGTCTCGACGCACTCCTCGGCGACCCCCGGACCCATCACCTCCGACAGGCCGTAGATGTCGACCGCGTGCATGTCGAGACGATCCTCGATCTCGGTGCGCATCGCCTCCGTCCACGGCTCGGCGCCGAAGATGCCGATACGCAGCGAGGATCTCCTCGGATCGAGTCCCTGGCGCTCGAATTCGTCAAGGAGCGCGAGCATGTACGAGGGCGTGACCATGATGATCGACGGCTCGAAGTCGTTGATGAGTTGCACCTGGCGCGGCGTCATCCCGCCCGAGACCGGCACCACAGTGCAGCCGAGGCGCTCGGCGCCGTAGTGCGCGCCCAGACCGCCCGTGAACAATCCATAGCCGTAGGCGACGTGCACGATGTCACCGCGCCTGCCTCCCGCCGCGCGGATGGAGCGCGCCATCAGATCCGACCACGTGTCGAGGTCGCCATCCGTGTAGCCCACGACGGTTGGGCGCCCGGTGGTGCCGCTCGAGGCGTGGATGCGACGCACGTCGCTCCGCGGCACAGCGAACATGCCGAAGGGATAGTTGTCGCGCAGGTCGTGCTTGGTGGTGAAGGGAAATCGCGCGAGGTCGGCGAGCGTTGCGCAGTCGTCCGGAGTCACGCCTGCGGCGTCGAAGGCGTTGCGGTAGTGGGCGACGTTCGCGTACGCATGGTGCAGCGACCAGCGCAGCCGCTCGAGCTGGAGGTCAAGCAACTGCACGCGTGTCAGGCGTTCGCCGGCATCGAGCAGATCGCCAGGCGGCGGGGTACCGAGTCTGCTCACGCGCTGTCGTTGCCGATCGTCCGGCTCGTGCCACGAAACTCCGCGATGACGTCATCACCGCGACGCACGGTGACATCGTAGATACCGGAACGGCCGAATCGTGTGCGTTCGACGGCGCGCGCCTCGAGAACATCGCCCGCGTACGACGGTGCGACGAAGGTGATGTTGACCGCGGCCGCCACCGTCAGCGGCCCGTGGCTGTTGCAGGCGCAGGCGAATGCCGTGTCTGCAACCGCGAAGACGAAGGCACCGTGCGCGATGTTGTGACCGTTCACCATGTCGGCTCGGACCGTCATCGTCGCGCTCGCGGCGCCCGCACTCACGTCTGACACAACGATCCCCAACGCCCGCGAGGCGACGTCGTCCGCGAGCATCCGTGTCACCGCATCAGTCACCCCTGCTCCTCTGCGCCACCGCCGCCGGAGACCGCACGATTCTGACGCGGCTACTGGTCGGTTGCCGTCTCACCTTCAACGTTCTGCTCTCGCGTCAGAAAGAGCGCCACTGCAAGGATGAGGACGACGCCGGCACTGGTGGCGAGTTCGATCAACGATTGCGTGATCGGGATCTCGCCCGCTGTCGATCCGCCGGATGACAGCGTCAGCCGCGTCGAGACGGCAAGGATGTCTCGCACCGCCGCGATGATGCCGATGACGAGAAACGGTCGGAACGGGAATGCCCATCCCTCGAGGTGGGTGAGCACCGTTCGCATGATGTCGACGAGGATGATCACGACGAGCACGCCGTCAACAGCGCTGATCAGGGTCTGCGGATAGCCGCCCCACGACCCGAGGAAGTCGGCGAAGCTCCGCACGAGTACCACAGCGGCGAGGACGAGCAGCACCAGCGCGATCAGGTACTGCAGGAGGTCGATGAGCACACGCACGGGCGTGCCTCGGCGTATCTCCGGCCACGACCAGGGCCTTCCGGCTTGCGTTCCGACTGGGTTGCCGTTTGGATGGGTGGACATTTGAACCTCGGAGTGTATGGGTCGGATGTCCTGTGTCAATGCGTCTCGCCGGCGAGCGGCACGATGGAACGTCAGGTTTTGGCCGCCTGATGAGGACGCGCTTCCACGCGAGCTAGGATTGCAGGTGCCGGGCGAGCACGTCCAGCCTGGCGATCCGCCCCGACTGCGACCGGGATCTCGTTCATCCCACACGAGAAAAGAGAGTGGTTGACAGCGGTCGAGGCGGAGCTTACAGTGTGGAACCGCTCCCATGAACGAGGCCCCAAACTCGAAGGTCACCCTCGAACACGTGGCCGAATTGGCCCGCGTCTCACGGGCGACCGCGTCCCGGGTTCTCACGGCGAACCCGCGCGTCAGCCCCGAATCCCGGCGGGCCGTCGAGCGCGCCGCCCGGAAGCTCGGCTACATCCCGAACCACGCCGCGCGCGCGCTCGCGACCGGGCACAGCGACGCGGTGGCGCTGGTGATCTCGGAGCCGACCAGCTTCATCTTCGGAGACCCCTTCTTCCCCCGGCTCATCCGCGGCATCAGTGACGTCCTTGCCGCGCGGGACAAGCAGCTCATCCTCCTGGCCCCACAGTCGCCGACCGACCTCGATCGCCTCGAGCGATACGTCGCGGCCGGTCACTCCGACGGCGTCCTCCTCGTCTCCCTTCATGGAACCCATCCGCTCCCTGGACGGCTCGCTGCAAGAGGCATCCCGATCGTCGTGGGCGGCCGGCCGGAGGATGCCGATCTCTTCACCTACGTCGACATCGACAACGTCGGTGGCGCATTCGCAGCCGTCTCACATCTCGCAGGACGCGGACGGCGGCAGATCGCAACGATCAGCGGCCCGCAGGACACCTCCCCCGGGCGGGATCGGCTGATCGGCTACCGCTCCGCGCTCGAGGCGGAGGGGCTGGCGCTCGACAGCGCGATCGAGGAGTCTGCCGACTTCACCCACGAGGGCGGGGAGCGCGCGATGCAGCGCCTCCTCGAGCGCAGCCCGACATTGGACGCGGTTTTCGCAGCGTCGGACCTCATGGCCGCGGGCGCCCTGCGCTCGCTCGCCGAGGCCGGTCGGCGAGTTCCCGACGACGTCGCGGTGGTCGGCTATGACGATGATCCCATCGCCGCCAACACGAGCCCCGCGCTGACCAGCGTACGGCAGCCTATCGAGGAGATGGGGCGCGAGATGGCACGGCTGCTGCTCGACGCGATGCATGCACCGCGACGCGTCATTCTCACAACCGAGCTCCAGGTACGCCTCTCATCGGGACGGATGCCGGAGGCCGTGTAAGTCGTGCGCGTCCTGCTCCGGCGCCTGGGGTTCTACCTCCTTGCAGCGTGGGTCGCGCTCACTGTGAACTTCTTTCTGCCCCGGCTCGTACCGGGCAATCCCGTCGCGACGGCGATCGGACATCTCACCTTCGTCAACGCGCAGGTGGTGGATGCGATCAAGGCGCAGTTCGGTGTTGGGATCAACGACAGCATCTGGATCCAGTACGTCCACTACTGGGGTGATCTGATCCACGGCAACCTCGGGGTGTCGTGGGGCAACAGCTTCGAGCCGGTGACGAGCCTGATCGGTGCAGCACTGCCATGGACCCTCGGCCTGCTTGGAGTCGCGACCGTGGTCAGCTTTCTGCTCGGCACGTTCATCGGGATCGGACTCGGGTGGATGCGGAGTCCCTGGCTCGACTGGCTCATCCCCGGCGCCACGTTCTTCCAGGCGATCCCCTACTTCTTTCTCGGCACCGTGCTCCTGATGGCGTTCGCAACCGGGCTGCACTGGTTTCCGATCAGCCAGGGCTATCAGACAACCGGCGTTGAGAGCGTGACCCCTGGGTTGAACTGGGCCTACCTGGTCAGCCTCATTGACCACGGTGTGCTCCCGGCGAGCACGATCGTGCTCACGTCGATCGCCGGCTGGATGCTCGGAATGCGCAACATGATGGTGATCACCATGGACGAGGACTTCGTCCTCGTCGCGCGCGCCAAGGGCCTACCCGCGCGAAAGGTGGTCTGGTACGCGGCGCGTAACGCGATCCTGCCGAGCGTCGCCAACTTCTCGCTGGCCATCAGCCTGGTCGTCGCCGGCCAGCTGCTTGTTGAGATCGTCTTCAGCTATCCCGGCATCGGCTACCTGCTCTTTCACGCGGTGACGAACCAGGACTATCCGATGGTCCAGGGGATCTTCCTGGTCATCACGCTCGTGGTGCTGCTGGCCAACTTCCTCGCCGACATCGTCTACGTCAGCCTCGATCCGCGCGTCCGCCAGGAGGCATGACCGGAGTGAGCACGACGGTCCAGGGCCTCACCTCCGCCCCGATCGCGGGTGGGTCGGCGCCCGCCGTCCCCCGGTTTCGTGCGCTGCGGCTGCCTCACTCCCCGAAGGTCATCGCAGGTCTCGTCATCCTGTTGCTGTTCGCGCTGCTCGCCGTGATCGGACCGGTCATCGCTCCGTACAGCCCGACGCACACGGACCTCAGGTGGGTGCAGATCGTCCCCGCGCACGGATTGTTCGGATCGCCACAGATCCTCCCGTTGTCGCCGTCGCGCGGCCACCTGCTCGGCACAACGATCTACGCGAACGACGTCCTGTCGCAGTTGCTCGTGTCCGCGCGCGCGACGATGCTGGTGGGATTCCTCGCCGGTGCTGCCGCAACGTTGCTGTCGATCGTTGTGGGGGTCACCGCGGGCTACATCGGTGGCTTCACCGACGACGGGCTGTCGCTCGCATCCAACGTCTTCCTTGCGATTCCCGGCCTGCCGCTGCTCATCGTCCTCGCGAGCTATGTCCCCGGCGCGGACTCGAGCCCGGTGCTCATCGCACTCATCGTCGCTGTGACCGGCTGGGCCTACGGCGCGCGCACGCTGCGCGCGCAGACGCTCTCGCTTCGCAACCGCGAATTCGTCGAAGCCGCACGCGTCTCAGGTGAGAGCAGCTTCCGCATCATCGTGTATGAGGTTCTTCCGAACCTGGTGCCGATCGCGGCGTCATCGTTCCTCTTCACCACGCTCTACGCCCTCGGCGCCTACGTCGCGCTCGCCTACCTCGGTCTCGCCGGCAGCAACATCTGGAACTGGGGCCTGATGCTCATGCAGGCGCAGGCGGAGAGCGCGCCGGCGAGCGGGTGGTGGTGGTGGTGGGCTCCGCCGGGCTTCTGCATCGCGCTGCTCGGGTGCGGCCTCGCGCTGCTCAACTTCGGCATGGACGAATTCATCAACCCGCGGCTGCGCGACGCCGGCCTGTCGCGGAAGGACGCTCGGCGAGCCGGTATCCGGAGGCGGCCCAAGCTCGGCTTCACGCCGGTGATACGGAAGCCCGCGCCATGATGAGCCAGCTCGACCGGGTCCCCAACGCGGCCGGTGCCCTGCCGGTCGTGCCCGCGCCGGCGCTCGCCGACCCTGTGCTCGAGATCAAGGGTCTCTGCGTCGACTACGGGTTCGGCGACGACGCGGTACATGCCGTCACCGGATGCGACCTCACGCTGCGCCGTGGCGAGGTGGTGGGGCTCGCCGGCGAGAGCGGCAGCGGCAAGTCCACGCTCGCGATGGCGATCCTGCGCCTGCTCCGTGCCCCTGCGGTCATCACCGCGGGCGAGGTGCTCTTCCATTCCAAGCCGATCAGCGGAGGCGGGAAGGCGCAGACCATCGACATGCTCGCCGCCGCTGACCGGGAGCTGCGCATGGTGCGCTGGTCCGAGATCGCCGTGGTCCTGCAGAGCGCGCTCAACGCGCTCAACCCGGTCGCCACCATCGGCGCTCAGTTCGATGACGTCCTCAGCGTGCATCGTCCCGGTCTGTCGCGGTCGGCCCGACGCGATCGCGCCGGCGAACTGCTCGGGATGGTGGGGATGAACGCGGACCGGCTGCGCAGTTATCCCCACGAGCTCTCCGGCGGCATGCGCCAGCGGACGATGATCGCGATGGCGCTGGCGCTGGCGCCGCAAGTGCTCATCCTCGATGAGCCCACCACCGCGCTGGACGTCGTGACACAGCGCGAGATCCTCGAGGAGCTCATGCGGTTGCGCGACCGGCTCGGGTTCGCGGCGCTGTTCATCACGCACGATCTGTCGCTGCTTGTCGAGCTCGCCGACGAGATCGCGGTGATGTACGCCGGCCGCCTCGTCGAGTCAGCCCCCGCGACCGCCCTCTTCCGCGCACCCCGCCACCCATACACGCACGGCCTGCTCAACTGCTTCCCACCGATGCACGGCGAGCGATTGCCCATGGTCGGGATTCCGGGGTCGCCACCCAACCTGCGAGACATTCCACCCGGCTGCCCCTTCCACCCGCGCTGCCCATGGGTCATGGACCGGTGCAAGGTCGACACTCCAACGCTGGAGCGGACGGAACCACGACGCGCTGTGGCCTGCTGGCTGCACGAGCCGGGCGTACCGATGCCGGACGAACTCGCGCTCCCCTATCCCGTGATCACCGCGGTGCCAGGCGCATCGGCCGGCCTCGCCGGGAACGCCGGAGCCGGCCGATGACTGCCCTCGCCGTCGATACCCCGACCGCGACCGCCGTCGCCCGCCCGGTGCTGGAGGGACGCGACCTCAGCAAGCGCTTCTGGGTGCGCCGCGGCCGCGGACCGCTCACGCGCCGGGCACGCTTGCGCGCCGTCGAGGGCATCTCCATCAGCCTCGACGCTGGACAGGTGATCGCGGTCGTCGGCGAGAGTGGGTCCGGCAAGACCACCGTCGCCCGAATGCTCGCCCGCATCCTCACGCCCGACTCCGGCACGCTCCTGCTCGACGGTGTCGCCGTACAGGGGCGGCGCACGCGGAAGTACGCGTCGCAGGTCCAGATGGTGTTTCAGGATCCGTTCGCGTCGCTCAACCCCGTGCATCGCGTCCGCTACCACCTGGTCCGGCCACTCCGGATCCACCACATGGCCGGCCCCGACGTCGATGCCGCCGTCTCGGACCTGCTCCAGCGCGTGGCCCTGACGCCACCCGGCCAGTTCGCCGACAAGTTCCCGCACGAGCTCTCGGGCGGCCAGCGTCAGCGAGTGGCCATCGCCCGAACGCTGGCGGTGCGTCCTCGCGTGCTGCTCGCCGACGAACCGGTTTCCATGCTCGACGTCTCCGTCCGCCTCGGCGTGCTCAACCTCCTCGCCGATCTCCGCGATCGCGAGCACATGGCGATCCTGTACGTCACGCACGACATCGCGTCGGCCCGCTACCTCGCCGACCGCATCGTCGTCATGTATGCCGGCCAGGTGGTCGAGTCGGCGCCGAGCGTGGACCTCACCGACCGCCCGGCGCATCCGTACACACAGCTCCTCCTATCGGCGGCTGCCGACCCGGATCGTCTCGTCCGTCCAGCACTGGCGGGCAACGGTGCGCCGCCCAGTTTGCTGGCGCCCCCGGGCGGTTGCCGTTTCCATCCGCGCTGCCCGCAGGCGATGGACATCTGCAGCCGCGTCGCGCCGCCGAGCGTCGACATCGCGCCGGGGCACACCGCCGCGTGCTGGCTGCACGTCGCCGCCGAAGACCGGCACGCGACCGAGGCCCAACCAGAGCCGCACACGACACACACGGAGAAGGACTTGCAGAAATTGAGCGCGGGAGGAACCGGAGGATGAAGTGACGTCACAGGATCCGGCGGCCCCTCGTCGGCAGCAGCTACGCATTAACCGACAGCGCGCGGCACCAGTAATGCCGGCGCCCACAGGAGATACTAATCGATGAATCGGAAACTAGCGACCGGGATGGCCGTGGCCTCCGCGCTCGCGATCGCGGGGTGCACGTCAGGCAGTTCGACCCCTTCGACCGGTCCCGCAACCAAGGCGGTGCTCACCGAGGAGTCCAACACCGGGGTGACGTTCACGCAGGACTTCAACCCCTTCAACAGCTCGTCGTTCGCGACCAAGATGAACCTTCGCAGCCTCATCTATGAGCCGCTCTACGAGTTCGACGCGCTGAACCCGGCGCAGAGCCATCCGTGGCTCGCGACGAGCTATACGTTCTCGACTGACGGCAAGGACCTCACGTTCGCGATCCGGCCGAACGTCACCTGGAGCGACGGCAAGGCGTTCACCGCGCAGGACGTCGCGTTCACGTTCAAGACCATCGAGAACAACAAGGCCGCGAACTACAGCGGGATCCCTGCGCAGGCAAGTGATCCGACCGTGGCGGGCAGTTCCGTGACACTGCACTTCAGCACCGCCCAGTTCACCAACCTCTTCTCGATCGCGGGCTCCACGTATATGGTCCCGCAGCACCTCTGGTCGTCGATCTCCAGTCCGGCGAGCGCGGTCACCGCGAACCCGGTTGGCACCGGCCCGTACACGCTGAAGACCTTCTCCACGCAGGTGGTGAAGTTCGGTGCGAACCCCAAGTACTGGGGCGGCGTCCCGCCGATCTCCGAGGTGGACGTTCCCTATTACGCGACCAACGACGCGGCAAGCAGCGCGCTCGTCGCGGGGCAGCTCGACTGGGCCGGAAACGATATCGCCAACATCCAGCAGAACTTCGTCTCCCTGAATCCGACGACCAATCACTACTGGTTCGCTTCGGGCAACACGGTGACGCTCTGGTTCAACGTGAAATACGGAGCACTCGGTGACGCCCAGGTCAGGAAGGCGATCAGCGCCGGCATCGACCGGACCGCACTCGCCCTCCTCGGCGAGTCCGGATACGAAGCCCCGGCGACTTCGTCGAGCGGACTGATCCTGCCGAACTTCGCGCAGTACCTCACGTCGGCAGCGACCAACGACCTGAAGCCGAACGCTGATGCGGCGTCGGTCAAGTCGATCCTCACCGGGGACGGGTATACGGCGCCGACGGGCAGTGGGAACTGCACGGCGAGCGCGCCCGCCAACTGCTACAGCAAGGGTGGGCAGATCATCAGCTTCAACATCGAGGATCCCGTCCCGTACTCTGATTACTGGGAGGATGCCCAGCTCATCTCGCAGCAGTTGCAGGCCGAGGGCATCAACTGCACGACCAAGGGAGACAACCCGGACACCGGTTGGTACGCGGACTACACCGCAGGGAATTTCCAGTCGATGATCCACTGGGGCAACGGCGGCCCGACTCCGTTCGTGCAGTACCAGAACTGGCTTGACAGCACGCAGCCCGTGTCAGCGGGAGACTACGGCGGCTTCAAGAGCGATGCGGCAGACCAGGCGCTGACGACGCTCGAGGGCACCAACCCGAGCGACACCGCGGCAATCACGACTGCGGTACAGGCGCTCGAGCAGATCATGACCGAGCAGGCTCCCGAGGTACCGCTCCTGTACGGTGCTGACTGGAACGTCTACAGCAGCACGCATATCAAAGGATGGCCGGACGGCTCGAATCCATACATGGATCCGTCGCCGAACGACCCCGAGCTTCCGTACATCCTCATGCATCTCAGTCCCGCGTGATTTTCAGCGAGCGCCCTCCGACCCCGCCTGCCTGACCAGCAGGTGGGCAAACGTCCGGCCGGCAACGCGCCGGCCGGACGCCAACCCGCTGAACGCGGGTGCAGCAACCACGCTCACTAGGAGTCATCGTGCGGTACGGACATTTCGATGACGTGCGCCGCGAGTACGTCATCACGCGGCCCGATACCCCTCTTCCCTGGATCAACTACCTGGGCATGGAGGACTACTTCGGTGTGATCTCCAACACCGCAGGTGGGTACTCATTCCTTCGCGACGCGCGGCTCCGGCGGCTCACGCGCTACCGGCACAACAATGCGCCGTTCGACCTCGGTGGCAGATACATCTACGTACGCGACGACGTGACGGGCGACTTCTGGTCGCCGTCCTGGCAGCCGACGCAAAGCGCGCTCGACTCCTATGAGTGCCGGCACGGACTCTCGTACACGACGATCACGTCGGCCCGCAACGGTATCCGCGCATCGACGCTGTATTACGTGCCGCTCGGGGAAACGCTCGAGGTCTGGCGCGTGCGCGTCACCAACCTGCACGACGATCGTCGCGAGCTGTCGCTCTTCTCTTCGGTGGAGTTCTGCCTCTGGGATGCGCAGGACGATACGACCAACTATCAGCGCAACTTCTCCACCGGCGAGGTCGAGGTGGTCGACGGCGTCATCTATCACAAGACCGAGTACCGCGAGCGACGCGCGCACTTCGCATACTTCGCATGCTCCGAGCCGATCGCCGGTTATGACACCGATCGCGACTCGTTCCTCGGCGCGTATCGGGGCTGGGACCGTCCGATTGCCGTCGAGCGCGGCCACACCGGCAACTCGGTCGCGCATGGGTGGGCGCCGCACGGCTCGCATCACGTTCGGCTGACCCTCGGGCCGCGCGAGGAGCGCGAGATCGTCTACCTGCTCGGCTACGCCGAGAATCCACGCGACGACAAATTCGATCCTCCGGACACGCAGACCATCAACAAGCGACGCCTGCAGCCCGTGCTGCAGCGCTGGCTACAGCCGAAGACCGTCGATGACGGCCTCGTCCAGCTCCGCGATCGCTGGAGCGAGCTGCTCGCTGCGGTGCATGTCGATACGCCCGACGATCACACCAACCGGATGGTCAACATCTGGAATGCGTATCAGTGCGTCACGACGTTCAACATCGGCAGGTCAGCCTCGCTGTTCGAGTCGGGAGTCAAGCGTGGCATGGGATTCCGCGATACGAATCAGGACGTGCTCGGATTCGTCCACATGATGCCGGGACGAGCCCGCGAGCGTTTGCTCGACGTCGCGTCGACACAGCTCGCGAATGGCGGTGCGTATCACCAGTATCAACCGCTCACGAAACGCGGCAACAACGACATCGGATCCGGTTTCAACGACGATCCGCTCTGGCTCGTGCTCAGTGTGTCCGCGTACGTGCGGGAGACCGGCGATACCGCCATCCTCGACGAGTTGGTGCCGTACAACAGCGACGCCAGCGGTGCCACGCCCTTGCTCGAGCATCTCCAGCGCAGCCTGCGCTACACGATCGATCGGCTCGGACCCCATGCGCTGCCCCTCATCGGTCGTGCCGACTGGAACGACTGTCTCAATCTCAACTGCTTTTCCGACACACCGGGAGAGTCATTTCAGACGACGGAGAACCGCGAGGGCGGCGGTGCCGAGTCCGTATTCATCGCCGGCCAGTTCGTCCTCGCCGCAGGTGAGCTCGCCGCCATCCATGAAGGCCTGGGTCACCGTGACCAAGCCGCCGAGTGCCTCAGATGGTCGGCGGCGATGGAGGCCGCAATCGCGGAGCACGCATGGGACGGCCGCTGGTTTCTCCGCGCCTATGACTACTCCGGCAACCGTGTCGGATCGGCTGCGAACGACGAGGGCCAGATCTTCATCGAGCCACAGGGGATGTGCGTGATCGCCGGCGTCGGGCTCGACGACGGCAGGGCTCGCAGCGCCCTCGACAGCGTTCGCGAACTGCTGGCAACAGAGCACGGTGCGCTCCTGCTGCAGCCGGCCTACTCGCAGTACCGCATCGAGCTCGGGGAGATCTCGTCATATCCCCCCGGCTACAAGGAGAACGCCGGCATCTTCTGTCAGACGAACCCCTGGATCATGATCGCCGAGGCGATGACGGGCAACGGCGACGCCGCCTTCGACTACTACATGCGCATCAACCCGTCGGCACGCGAGCGCATCAGTGAGGTGCACCGCTGCGAGCCGTACATGTACGCGCAGATGATCGCCGGCCGCGACGCTGCGACGCACGGCGAGGCGAAGAACTCGTGGCTGACGGGCACCGCTGCATGGAACTTCGTCGCGGTGACTCAATGGATCCTCGGGATCCGCCCGGAACACGAGGGGCTTCGCATCGACCCGGTCATCCCCGCCGCGTGGCCGGGATTCACCATGACGCGGCGATTTCGCGGCGCCACCTACCGGATCCGCATTCGCAAAGCCGTCGGGCTGACCGGGCGCGTCACGAGCCTGGTCGTCGGTGGCCGGACGGTCGCGGGCAACGTCGTGCCACCTGCACCCGCGGGTTCGACCGTCGACGTCGAAGCCGTCGTGCAAGCGGAGTTGGTCGCCGCGAGCTGAGCGGTGCGTCGCCGAGCGCGAGTTGGGCGTTGTGTCAGGTGTCGAGCGCGTTGGCACGTACCGTGCGCCGATACCAGGCGAAGCTCGCTTTGGGGATACGCTCGCCACTGCGGAAGTCGACCCATGTGAGCCCGAAACGTCTCGAGTATCCATGCGACCATTCGAAGTTGTCGAGGAGGCTCCAGACGAAGTAGCCGCGGACATCCACCCCGGCAGCGATGGCGTCGTGGACCGAGCGGATGTGCGTTTCAAGGTATTGGATTCGCTCGCCGTCACGAATTGCACCGTCAGGTCCGGCGTAGTCGTCAAATGCCGCGCCGTTCTCGGTCACGTACAGGGGGATGGTCGTGTACTCATCGCGAACCCGCGTCATGATTTCGGTGAGCGCGGCCGGCTCGATCTCCCACCCCATCTGCGTGCGAGCGAATTCGGCGTTGAGCACCTGTACCGCGCCCAGGTCGCCGACGCGCTCCCGACGGTCGGGCTCGGGAATCCAGTACCCGGCGGCGCGCGCCTCCGCGCAACGAGTGGGTGCACAGACGGTCGTGGGCGAGTAGAAGTTCACCCCGAGAAAATCGATCGGCTGGCGGATCACTTCAAGGTCACCGTCGACAGCAACATCGAATCCGGGCGAAAAGGCCGCGTAGTGCTCGAGCATGTCGGACGGGTAGCTGCCCTTGAAGAGCGGGTCGAGGAAGAGGCGGTTGAGGTTGCCGTCGACGCGGCGGCTCGCGGCGCGATCCTCCTCGTGATCCGTCGCGGCTCTGATCGGCTGGAGGTTCAAGCCGATACCGACCTGCGCAGACGAGACCTGCGCGCGAAGCGCGTTGACGGACTCCCCGTGCGCGAGCAGGAGATGGTGCGTCGCGGCAGCGGCCAACCCGTGGTCGCGTTTGCCCGGCGCATGCTCACCGGTGCCGTAGCCGAGCCACGACGAGCACCACGGCTCGTTGAGCGTGATCCACATCGGAACGACGTCGCCGAGCGCGCCGGCGACAAGCGACGCGTACTCCGCGAAACGGCCGACCGTGTCGCGAGACACCCAGCCTCCAGCATCCTCGAGCGACTGCGGCAGATCCCAGTGGTAGAGCGTGAGCACGGGCATGATGGAGCGTTGCGTGAGCCCATCCACAACGCGACGGTAGAAGTCGAGACCCTGCTGGTTCGCCGGCCCGCTCCCCGTGGGTTGCACGCGCGACCAGGCGACTGAGAAACAGTACGCGCGAGCACCGAGATCGGCCAGCAGGTCGAGGTCCTCGTCCAGGCGACGGTAGTGATCGCACGCGACATCCCCGGTGTCGCCATTGCGGGTCGTACCGCTCCCGTGGCTGAACGTGTCCCAGATGGAGGCACCTCGGCCTCCGGCATCGACCGCGCCCTCGACCTGGTACGAGGACGTCTTGGTTCCCCACACGAAACCGGTGGGGAACCGTGTTGCCCCGCGCGCGTCCGACACGATGACTCCGCCCTCCGCTGGTGGGCCGTCCTACACGTGCAATTGTGCCGGATGGCACCAGCACCTTGACCGCCGTTGCGCTGTAACGGACCGACGTCAGTTTCCCGGACGCTGCACCCAGAGAAAGCTCGTGAAGTTCTCACCGAGGTCCTGCAGGTTGTCCTCGATGACGCGCAGTCCGTAGATATTGGCGAGCACGCTGCTTCCCATCGTCGCGATGTTGGGCGCGAGCTCGCCATCGGCGATGAGCTCCGCAACCTTGGCATGGTCGATGAGGTCGCCTTCGCCGCTCGTCTGGCGCAGACTCGGATACTTGTTCGCCAGCGTGGCGCGGCACTGCGCGAGCACTTGCGGATGGGTCATCACCGTGTCAACGGCCGCGGGGTCGCCGGTGCTCGACATCATCAACGCGTGCGAGATCTTGATCTCGAATTCCTCGACGATATCGAAGCGATACCTCGCCATGGCGGCAACGGACTCACCGACCATGCCGCCGGCGGAGTTGTGGATCGCGAACTGGCCGCGGTCAACGCTGCCCTCGTGCAGCGCGCGGAGCACACGCTCGGTCGTATGCAGGTACACCAGCTCAACGGGGCCGGCCTCGCTCCCTCGCAGGTAGTGACGCGCCGCCTCCTCGTTGAAGCTGCCGCGCCCCCCCTGGATACCGACGATCAGGCGGTCTGTGACGACGCGATTGGGCAGGAGCTGATCGAAGACGCTGTCCTGTGCATGCGAAAGTCGTACGCGCATCGCACTCGTGTAGGGATTGTGTGTCTGCAGGTCGACGAACAGCTGCTGCGTGTCGTTCGTCACCTGCGCGGTGATCTCGTGCAATTTCCGTGTCCCGAGCGTGTCGATGGGTGTCGGTGTGAAACCGAAGCGCTCGAGCGTCCTGCCCACAAAGTGCGTGACCCCCTGGCTCTCCGCCGCGAGGCGGTCGTGATGGTCCGCGGCCATGGTCACGACGATCAGACCCTTGCGCTCGAAATACGCCCTCCACGCATCGAAGGCCGCGTCGTTCATGCGGTAGGGATCGAGCACGATGATCTGCCCTGCAAGGCCGCCGACGGCGACGCTGTCTGGCCCGAACATCGGATGCGTGAGCAGCGCCTCGTACGTCTCCGGGAGATGGTGTTCGAACACATCGCGTGGATGCACCTTGACGGACAGCGTGTCGATGAGTGTTCGCGCTCCCTCGAGATTCGCGAAGTACCGTGCGTGCTCGTGGAGCGTCGTCTCGAATGCCGAGATCGGGACGCAGTAGAAGATGACCTCGGCTGCGAGCGCCGTATACAGCGGCACGGACGAGAACCCCTGCTCGGCGGCGGCCTCGCGCAACGCCGACGCGGAGTCGAAGACCACGAGTTCGCAATCGTCTCGGAGCATCGACGCCCAGAGGCGTCCGAAACGTCCGAACCCGATGACAGCGACCGATTGAGCAGGAATGTCTGTCATCTCGACGGCATCATACGTGCCCCCGGAATGTGGCCTGTCCTACAGGTGCAGATGCCCGGAGAGTGCCTCGATCGCACTGTCGACGTTCTGGTCGCTGGTCGAGATGTGAAAGGAGAGCCGCAGCCTCCCTGCGCGGGTCACCCCGACGATGTTCGCGGCCCGCATCAGGCCCGGCACCTGATCGTCCGCCAGCGCCGAGACAATCGCTGAGTTGGACGGGGCGATCCCAACGCCGGCACGGAACCGATTCGCGAGACCGACGGCATGGCTGTGCAATGCGTCCCTGCCAACCTCGCAGAGCAGCGCGAGCGACGCATCAGCGCCGACCCATGACAACCAGGCCGGTGAGACATCGAAGCGGCGAGCGTCCGACGCTAGTCGCAGCGGCGCGCCGTAGATGCTGTTCCAGCGATCCGCGCCCGCATACCACCCGGCCGTGTGCGGCGTTATGTCGTCGAGCAGCTCGCGCTGGATCGTCAGGAATGCTGTTCCACGTGGCGCCAGCAGCCATTTGTAGCCATGACAGATCGTGTAGGCGAACCGCCCGGCGTCGATGGGGAGCCATCCGGTCGCCTGCGTGGTGTCGAGCATGATCTTCGTCCCCGTGGCAGCGCAGGCCTGCGTCAGCGCATCGAGATCGGCGACGCGACCGTCCGCGGATTGCACGGCGGAAACCGCGACGAGCGTCGTGCTGTCGGTGATCGCACCGGCCAGTTCCTCGAGCGGTACCTCATGAACGCGAACGCCGCGGCGTGCCTGGACATGAAAAGGAAAGACAACGCTCGTGAAGTCCCCGCTTGAGGTCAGCACCTCGGCGTTGTCGGGCAACGACGCGGCGATGAGGCCGGCGAACACCGAAGCCTGACCGCCCTGCGCGACGAGTGTCGCGTCGACGCCCACGAGCTGCGCGTAGCTGTTCCTCGCTCTGGCAACTTCGTCGTCGTACGCGACCGGATTCGCGCGACCGCTCGCCCACACATCGAGCGCGGCGCGGAGAGCGTCGAGCGTGCGCCGCGGCGGCAATCCCAGGGTGGCAGTGTTGAGAAAGATGACATCAGGGCTGAACTCGCGCTGCGCAGCCTCGACGGTCAGCACGTTCGCGCCACTCAACCCCATGCCATGACGTCCCCCAGACAGGATCTCATCGCGAGGATCGCCAGCGGGAGGACTTCCGCGAGCTGTCGCTGGGTGGCAGCCCCGTAGAGATCAGCGGCGCCGGCGTCGGTGAGGAGCGACTCGAGGCCGTCGGTGAGCACGCCCTCTGTCCACGCGAAAAGCTCGGCTGCATCCTGGTCCGGGAGCCAGACCCGGGCGCAGGGCTCCCCGTTCGTAAATCGAGGGTGGTGGTGCGCCCGCTCGAGTGTCTCCCCCGGACCGCGGCGGAAGAGGTCCGCCCGCCAGATCGGCGCCCCCAGCACGACGGACGGCATGGCGAATTCCGACCCCTGACTCCGGTCCTCGTGGAGACGCTGTAGCTCGATCCGCGCACCGGTTTCGTCACCGTCGTCGGCGTGTTCGGTCCAACGGCGCACAGTGAGGGCCATGCCATCCACAAAGAAGGCGTAGGTGACGTCCGCGACCTCGCTCACCTCACCCACACGGCGCATCTCGGCCATTCGGCCCGATTCTCCGACTCTCGGCACGCCTTCGGGGGCTGAAGGGCGACGTACCGATCGCAAGGACCCTACATTCCCGTGTTGACAACTGTCAACAATCGACGCTTTCAAGTGAAGTAGGATGACTGCATGACCCCGCGACAATCGGCCTCCGCAGTCAAATCACGGTGGCTTTCCGACGGCGAGCGCTACCGGCTGGTCCAGCCCGCCGAGCGGTCGCTGCGTCAGCAGGTCGCTTCGTCCCTGCGTGACGCCATCCTCACCGGGACACTCAAGCCGGGCGAGCGCCTCGTCGAGGAGGACATCTCACAGGGGATGCGTACCAGTCGGGGCCCTCTGCGTGAGGCGTTGCGACAGTTGGAGCAGGAAGGGCTCGTCATGTCGTTCCCATACCGCGGGTCCTTCGTCTCGCGGATCTCGACGCTTGAGGTGCGCCAGGTGTTGATCCCGATGCGGGCAACGCTCGAGGGCTTCGGGTTCGATCAAGCGCTCGACAACCTCACCGAGGACGACGTGACCGAGATGCGCGGCATCATCGAGCGCATGGAGGAGGCTGTCCGCGGCGGCGACCTCATCGGCCTCGTGGAGGACGACGTCGCCTTTCACGCGCTCGTCATGTCGCGGTCGGGACAGCCGCACACCACCCAGATCTGGGGATCGATCGCGCCGAGGATGCGCGCGTACTTCTACACCCATCTCCGTGAGGCGATGCCCACGCACGCGCAGCTCGTCGGTGTCGCCAAGGCGCATCGCGACCTCTTCGATGCGCTCGTCGCGCGCGACCGCACGCGTGTCGCCGAGTTGCTACTCGAGCATGTGCAGGACCTGCCAGGGTTCCCGGTGACCGACCCGGCCCCGTGACGCGTGCGCGCGACCTGGGGATCATCATCGGCCGTCTTCGGACAGGCCCGCACAACGCGATCACCGATGTTGCAGGTGTGGCGGTCGGCCAGGCGACGCTCATCAGCGGTTCGGGCAGGCGTGTCCGGGGTGAGGGGCCGGTCCGCACCGGAGTCACGATCGTCATCCCGTACGACGGCGACGTGTGGAGCGACGCGGTGTTCGCGGGCGTGAACATCCTGAGCGGCGTGACGCATCCGACGGGGCTAGAGTTCCTCCGCGAAGGCGGCAAGCTCTGCGGCCCGATCGCGATGACGAGCTCGTGGTCGGTTGGGACAGTGTGCGACGCGCTCGTTGCGCACGGCATCACCGAACGCGGTTCGCTGGGCTTCGGCACGCCCCCTGTCGTTCTGGAGACGTGGGATGGCATTCTCAATGACGTCGAGGGACAGCACGTGCATGCGGAGCATGTCAGCGAAGCGTTCGCCGCTGCACGCAGCGGAGCCGTTGCGGAAGGAAATGTCGGTGGCGGCACCGGCATGATCTGTCACGGGTTCAAAGGTGGCATCGGTACCGCATCGCGAGTCACCGACGCACGCATTGGGGGCTACACCCTCGGCGTGCTGGTGCAAGCCAACCACGGGCACAGAGAGCGTCTCAGCATCAACGGCGTCCCCGTCGGCGAGCATTTCCCGGTGTCCGACGTCCCCATTCCCTCCGGGGCAGCGCAGTTGTGGGGCGCGTCCGGCGGCCTCTATCCCTCGCGCAAGCTGGGCTCGATCCTGGTCGTGGTCGCGACGGACGCACCGTTGCTGCCGACGCAGTGCAACCGACTCGCGTCGCGCGCGATGCTCGGTGTCGGGCGGACCGGCGGCGCCGGCGAGAACTGGAGCGGCGACCTTTGCATCGCGTTTTCGACGGCGAATCGAGGGCTGTCCTCGGACTGGATGGCGAAAAGCGCCCAGGCCACAGTGTCGACGGTGCAGATGCTTGCCGATCCCGTGATCGACTCGCTGTTCTATGCGGCGATCGAGGCGACTGAGGAGGCCATTGTCAATGCACTCGTCGCTGCGGAGACGATGACGGGCGGCGATGACGTCGTCGCGTACGCCCTCCCCCATGACGAGCTCATGACGGTGATGCGCGCGCACGAAGCGCGCTCCTGATCCGAACCCAGGTGCTGGCCCCGTGACGAGCACGATGCGGATTGGCGCGACGTTCGCCGCCACGCCCGAGACGACGTGGGCGGCGATCGAACACCTCGAGACCCACGTGGTGTGGATGGCCGATGCGGTGGCGATCACCTTTGCCACCGACCAGCACGCCGGTGTCGGCACGAGGTTCGAATGCCGTACCCGGATCGGACCGATCCGCCTCACAGACGCGATGTCGATCACGCACTGGGTCCCCGGTCACGCGTTGGGCGTCGACCATGTCGGCGTGGTGCGCGGCACCGGTATTTTCACGCTCAGCTGGTTGGGCGACCAACAAACAAGGTTCTCTTGGGAGGAGCAGCTCACCTTTCCGTGGTGGCTTGGTGGCCCCGTCGGAGAGTGGGTTGCCCGGCCGCTGCTCACCCGCATCTGGCGCGGCAATCTCGCACGGCTCAAGCGGGTCGTCGAGGCGTCACAACGAGGGGTCTCAACCGCATAGCCCGTCGCAGCGGACGTCACAGATCGACCCTCGGATGATGACAACACCGACAAGACAGTCTGGTCTCACATAGATTGAGCGGCATCTTCGATCCACCGTTCATTGAGATCCTTTGTGAGCACCTCTCACTCGACCCGGCCCTCCCGCCGCGCCATGGCACGGCGGATCCGCGAAGCGATGTGCGTTGTCACCTCGGTCGCGACAATCGTCGCGTTGCTGCCGACGAACGCGTTCGCTGCCGGCTCGCCGCTCGAGAGCGAAACGTTCGCCAACAACTCGACGGCGGCCGGCCAGTGGTCCCTCCCCGCCGGGCAGGGCGTGACCAACGGCGCGTGCCTCACCGCGGGACCGGTCTCGGCGACCACGTCGATCCCGAACTGCGCCTCGCCGCCTGACACCTCCGGTAACGGCGCCCTTCGGCTGACGACCAACGCGGGCAGCACGGTGGGCGCAGCGTTCTATCAGGCGAGCCTCCCGACCACGCAGGGCCTCGACGTCACCCTCGAGACCTATCAATACAACGGGACCGGCGCCGACGGCATCGTGTTCTCCCTCGACGCAGCCAACCCCGCGAACCCGACACCGCCCGCGAGCACCGGCCCGCTCGGCGGCAACCTCGGCTACGCCGCAGCATCGGGCGGGGCGGGCGCCCCGGGAATGCCCTATGGGTATCTCGGCATTGCCCTCGACGTGTACGGCAACTTTGAGAACACGCCGCTCGCGGGCGGGTCGGGATGCACGATCCCCTCGCCGCTGGTCGCCAACAGGGCATACCCCGAGTCGGTGACGGCACGCGGACCCGGTAACGGCACCGTCGGGTATTGCATCCTCGGGACCACCGCGACCACCTACAACCAGTCAAGTGGCGGTGGCAGCGCCAACGGCACGATCAGCAACCTCGGCCCCGGCCTCACCCTCGACAAACAGTCCGCGACCTCGCGCACGGGCGTCATGGTCCCCGTCGAGATGGCGATCAACCCATCCGGCGCGGTGACCACCACCGCAAGCGGACTTTCGGTGCCGGCCAGCTCCTGGCTCATCGCATACACGCCGCTCGGCACGGCGACGCAGCAAACCCTGACCGGCGCGCTGCCCACCACGTCGAACAACGCGGCGCTCGCGACGTTCCCCTCATCGTGGATCAACCCGGTGACGGGCATCCCGTACCAGCTCACCTTCGGATGGACCGCGTCGACCGGTGGCTCCAATGAGTACCACGAGGTCAACCAACTGGTGGCGTCGACGCTCGTCGGCGCGGTGCCGGATCTGTCCATCGGCGTCTCCGACAACGAGAGCGGGCACATGCTCGCCGGCAACACGGCCGGCTTCATCATCGCGCCCGGCGTTGCAGCAAGTGGCGGATCCGAGTCGGACATGCTCACCGTCACCGACACACTGCCCGCCGGCATGACGCCGGGCACGGCAACGAGCAGCGCCGACTGGGCGTGCGCCACGGCGGGTCAGACGGTGACGTGCACATACACGCCCGGCTCGGCCATTGCGGCAGGCACTTCGCTCCCCAACATCACCGTCCCCGTGACGCTCTCGTCAGGGTTGAGCGGCAGCGTGACCAACAGCGCGCGCATCTCATCCACGGATGCCCTTCCCGCGGTGAGCAACGACATTGTGAGCGTCAGCGCGTTCACCGCGACAGCACTGCCGTCGCCACAGACCTACCTGCAATCGGTCACGTACACGGCCGCGCTCCCCTCGAGCGCCACCGGGACGGTGACGTTTTCCATCGGTGGGACGACATTGTGCACCGCGACGCTGCCCGCGTTGAGCTGCAGCACGAACACCGCGCCGGTCGGCGCGAACACCGTGACGGCGTCGTACTCGGGCGACGCGCACTTCGCATCGCAGATCACGACGACTCCGCTGACGATCATCAGGGCGACACCGTCGTTCACGGAGTCGGCCACACCCGGCTCGATCGTCTACGGCTCGCAGGACACGCTGGCGGTTGCCGGTCTTCCCGGTGCTGCAACGGGCACGGTGACCTTCACGTCCGGTGGGTCAACACTCTGCATCGCGACGTTGCCCGCAACCAGTTGCCTGACTGCGACCACGCTTGCTGGTGGGCTCTATCCCGTCACGGCGACGTACTCGGGTGACGGCAACTACACCAGTGCCGTCGCGACCGGCGCGAGCTTCACCGTCACCAAGGCCGGCACATCGATGACCGAGTCCACTGCGCCGGCGACCATCCCGTACGGCACGGCGGATACACTGTCCACCAGCGGGCTGCCCGTGAACGCGACGGGCACCATCACGTTCAAATCGGGTGGTACGACACTCTGCGTCGCAACGCTGCCGGCGACGAGCTGCGCAACCCCGACAACGTTGACTCCGGGCACGTATCCCGTGAGCGCCGTCTACTCCGGTGACTCCAACTACACGGGGACGGGCGCAAGTGGCGCGAGCTTCAGCGTCACGCTCGCCAGCACCACGATGACCGAGTCTGCGGCCCCGTCGAGTGTTCCGTTCGGCACAGCCGACACCCTCTCCGTTTCAGGGCTGCCGGCCGGCGCGACCGGGACTGTGACGTTCGCCTCGGGTGGATCGACGCTGTGCGTGGCGACGCTGCCTGCGGCGAGCTGCGCGACGTCGACATCGCTGGCACCCGCCGCCTACCCGGTGACCGCGACATACTCCGGTGACTCCAACTACACGGGGACCACCGCAGCCGGCGCGAGTTTCACAGTGACGAAAGCGACGACATCGATGACCGAGTCGGCGTCGCCACCATCCATCGGCTATGGATCGCAGGACACGCTGTCCGAGACCGGACTGCCAGGTGGCGCAACGGGGTCAGTGACCTTCACCTCGGGTGGCAGCACCCTGTGCGTCGCAACGCTGCCCGCGACCAGCTGCCAGACCTCGACGACCCTCCCGCCCGGCACCTACCCGGTGACCGCGGCTTACTCGGGCAACGCCGACTACAAGGCGAGCGTCGCGACCGGCGCGAGCTTCGCGGTGACGAAGGCTGACGCCCCGTTCAGTGAGTCCGCGGCTCCGGCGAGCATTCAATACGGATCGGCCGACACGCTGTCGGTGACCGGACTGCCCGCGGACGCGACGGGGACGGTGACGTTCGCGTCGGGAGGATCGACCCTCTGCGTCGCCACCCTTCCTGCAACGTCGTGCGACACCGCGACATCGCTGGCGCCAGGGGCATACCCGGTGACCGCGACGTACTCCGGTGACAGCAACTACAACAGCGCGACTGCGACCGGCGCCAGTTTCACCGTCACCAAAGCCGACATCGCGATGACCGAGTCGGCGTCGCCGGCAACGATCGCCCATGGCGCTCAGGACACGCTCTCGGCTGCCGGACTGCCTGGTGACGCGACGGGAACCGTGGCCTTCATGTCCGGCGGCAGCGCGCTCTGCACCGCAACGCTTCCCGCGCTCAGCTGCCAGACATCGGCTTCGTTGGACGCGGGCGCCTATCCCGTGACGGCGACATACTCCGGGGACAGCAACTACAACGGCACCACCGCAACCGGCGCGAGCTTCACCGTCACCGCCGCGGATGTGTCCTTCACTGAATCAGCCGCGCCGTCGAGCGTTGCATACGGAACGAGCGACACCGTGTCCACCACCGGGCTGCCCGCTGATGCGACCGGAACGATCGTGTTCACGTCAGGTGGCACCACGCTCTGCACCGCGACGCTGCCGGCCGTGAGCTGCCAGACCTCGACCACGCTGGTAGCGGGCACGTACCCGGTGACCGCGACGTACTCCGGATGCAGCGATTACAACGCGGGTGTTGCGACGGGTGCGACCTTCACCGTGACGCAGGCCGATCCGTCACTGATCGAGTCCGCGTCTCCGGCAACGATCAGCTATGGGATGCAGGACACGCTCGCTGCGTCCGGGCTGCCCGGTGACGCGACGGGAACCGTGACGTTCCACTCGCACGGATCCGCCCTGTGCACGCTCACGTTGCCGGCGACGGACTGCGAGAGCGCATCGACTCTCGCACCGGGCGTGTACCCGGTGAGCGCGGTGTACTCCGGTGACAGCAACTACCTCGGTCTCACCGCAACGGGCGCGAGCTTCACCGTGACCAAGGCCGATGTGTTCCTGACCGAGACGGCATCGCCGCTCACGATCGTGTACGGCTCCACAGACACGCTCGCTGCGGCGGGACTTCCTGCCGGCGCGACGGGAACGGTGACCTTCACCTCCGGCACAGTGACGCTCTGCACGGCAACGCTTGCCGCCACCAGCTGCGCAACCGCCGTCACCCTGACGCCGGCGACGTACCCGGTCACCGCGTCGTACTCGGGCGACGTCAACGACTCCTCGGCGACGGCGACGGGAGCGCAGTTCACGGTCATCAAGGCCGACACGCAGATGACGGTCGTCGTCTCACCGACCGAGACGATCACCGGCGCGCCCGTGGCGCTCTGGGTCACCGGCCTTCCGGCCGGCGCCTCCGGCACGGTGACGTTCACGTACGGCGGCACCGTCCTGTGCACCGCGACACTCCCGGCGACGAGCTGCACGACGAAGGTCACACTCCCGCCCGGAACGTACGACGTCAAGGCCGCCTACTCGGGTGACGCCGACTACAACGGCACCAACGCGATCGGCAGCGGTCAGGATGGAGCGCTCTCCGTGATCAACGGCGTCGCAGATCCGACAACCGGGAGCGGGCCGATGGGACCGCGCATCGTACTTGGTGCGGCGCTGGCGATCCTGGGCAGCGGCATGGTCGTCATCTCGCGGGGCCGCAGACGGAGCGCCCGCAAGATCTAACTCGGCTTCCACCGGACGGGCGTGTAGGCTCGTGGCGATGGATGGCATCAGTGCGCTGCTGCGGATGACACGGACCACGCCGACGTGCCTCTGGAATGACTCCGCCTCCATCCCGGAGCTGACCTACTCGATGGTGCAGGGCGCGGTCGGCGCGACATGCAACCCCGTGATCGCCGCTGCGGTGCTCGCGGGTGACCCAGCCACGTGGCGGGCCCGGACGGAGATCCTGGTCCGCGAGTTCTCCACTGCCACCGAGGACACGATCGCCTGGAAGCTCGTCGAGGAGCTGTCAATAAGGGCAGCCAAGCTCCTCGAGCCGATCTTCGAGGCGCAGGGCGGTCGAAACGGGCGGCTCTCGATCCAGACCGATCCCCGGCACTTCCGCGACAGCGACGCCATTGTCGAGCAGGCGCTCGCCTTCAACCGGCTCGCTCCGAACATGATCGTGAAGATCCCGGTCACTCGGGCCGGGATCACAGCGATCGAGGCCGCCACGTTTGCGGGAGTCAGCATCAACGCGACGGTGTGCTTCACGCTGCCGCAGTGCGTCGCCGTCGCTGAGGCGGTCGAGCGCGGTCTTCGCCGGCGCGAGGAAGCCGGGCAGGACATCGCGTCGATGGGGCCGGTCTGCACCATCATGGTCGGCCGGCTCGACGACTGGCTCAAGGTCGTGATGGAGCGCGACGGGATCAGCGTTGATCCCGGCTATCTCGAGTGGGCGGGCGTCGCCGTCTTCAAGAAAGCGTATGCGCTCTTTCGCGAGCGCGGGTATCGCATTCGGTTGCTCTCGGCCGCGTTTCGCAACCACATGCACTGGAGTGAGCTCGTAGGCGCCGACGCGGTGGTGTCGCCGACGTACGGATGGCAGCGACGTCTCAACGCCAGCGGTATCGAGGTCAAGCCACGCATCGATGATGCCGTCAATCCAGAGATCGTGGACGCGCTGCTCACGCATTTCGCCGATTTCCGTTGCGCGTACGCCGAGGACGGCATGAGCGTCGATGCGTTCGACCGCTTCGCCCCGACACGGCGCACGTTGCGGCAGTTCGTCGCGGCGTGCAATGACTTGAATGCATTCGTGCGCAACGTCATGCTCCCGGACCCGGACCACGGGGCGCCGTCGTGAAGACGACGTCGTTGATCCGGGCCAACGACCAGACGAAATACATCTGGCTCGACCTGACCACCGCGGATCCGGGGGAAATCATCGCTATTGGGACGGGTGAGGAACGGCTGGTGGTCGTCCTGTCCGGACGCGCGAACCTGACGCTCGACGGGCACGACGCCGTGTCCATCGGCAGCCGTGCCGACGTCTTCGAGGGACCAGGTGACGCGGTGTATCTGCCTCCCGCATCGTCTGCCGCCCTGGTGGCGGATCCGACGCCCGGTGGCCTCACGGTAGCGATCGTCGCCGCCCCGGTCAGCGCGCAGGAACCGGGGCCCGCGCGGGTGATCCCGGCCGGTGCGCAGCGGGTCGCGGTCGTCGGAACGGAGAGCTGGGGCCGTACTGTCCGGACGATCCTCGGACCCGACGACCCGGCGTCGCGACTCCTCGTCGGCGAGACGGTGCACAACGGGACTGGGACGTGGTCATCGTTCCCACCCCACCGGCACGATCGTGACTCTGCTGATGAGGCAAGGCTCGAGGAGGTCTACTACTACCGGGTCGATCCGGCCGACGGCTTCGCCGTGCAACTCCGCTACGACACAGACAGCGGCCGGGAGGACCTGCGGATGGTGCGCGACGGCGACACAGCGGCGATCCCCGCCGGCTTCCACCCGGTTGTGGCCGCTCCGGGCCACAACCTGTATTACCTGTGGATCCTGGCGGGGGAACAGCGCGCGATGCGCGTGTTCATCGATCCCCGCTATCGCTGGCTCAACGACGCCACCTAGATGACGTGCAGCAGCAGGATGTTCCGCTCGAGCCTAGTCCGCCGTCCTCCAGCAGAGCTCGCGGGGTGGGTGCATTCCGAGCACGTCGTAGGGAATGGTCGCCGAGCCGCCGCGCCGCACGGCGTCGACGGCTTCGGGATAGAAGATGCGCGTCAACGCGAGCGCCTCGCGCATCGTGCCGAAATCAACTGCCAGGTCCCCATCGAACGTGACTCGCCCGAATCCGTGATGTTCCAGCCAGCCGGTGTCCTCCGGCCAGACAACCACGATCATCCCGCCCGGGACACAGCATCGCTCCATCTCCCGAAGGCACTCTTCGGGATCTCGCTCGGTGCGCGCCGAGAATGCGGAACACGAGATGACGACGTTGCAGGTCGACGTTGCCACTGGTACAGAGTCGAAGAAGGCGCGGGCGCATTGCACATTGCAGACGCCCGCAGCACTGAGCTTGCGGTGCAACAGGCTCATCAGCGGTAGTGCCGGGTCGGTGGCGATGAGCTCGCGGCACCGCGACGCGAGCTGCATCGTCAGGCGCCCGCCACCGGCACCCAATTCGAGCACGCGGGCGCTCTGCGCGGGCAACCACTGGACCATGCCGGGGTGGATGTGCTCGCCGGCAATGAGGCGCTCGTACAGCGCAGGTTCGAGGCGATACAGCAACTCCCAGTTGAGACGTTCCGGATCCGTCGGCCGTCCATCTGGCCCGTAGAACCGCCGGCGTTCCTCGGCATCGAACACCGACGCCGCCTCTGGTCCATATCGTTCGTGGAGCGGGCGGTTGCGGAGGATGGAGGACGGCATCCGACCGATCCTCCGACAGGACTCCTCCCAACGTCAAGGAACCTGCGGACAGCCTTCTCGCGCGGCTGAGAGTTTCCTGAGACCTCGCCCACAGCGGTCGGAGCACAGGGAAATTCTCAGTTCCCAAACGGAAACTCCTCGCATGGGCAACGTCACCATGCAGCTGAGTCGCCGCCAGGTCCTCGGCATCGCCGCCGGCGGCGTGGCGGGCGCCGTGGGCTTCCGATATCTCACCCAGCAACTCCCCGACGTCTCCCGCAACGTGGGTTCGGCGGCGGGCCCAGATAGGGCATGGCCAAGCCCGCTCGGCATGCAGGCCGGACTCGCCGGGCACCTGTTGCGCCGTGCCGGCTTTGGGTACACCGGCGCCGAGCTGGACGCCGCCGCCTCGATGTCATACCCGGACCTCGTGGACATGCTCCTCAACCAGCAGCCTCAGCCGCTGCCCGGGATGTCCGATCCCACGAACCACCAGCAGGTCGTTCGCGCCTGGTACGAGCACATGGCGACGACGACCGCGCAGTTCCCGGAGCGCATGACGCTGTTCTGGCACGGGTTGCTCACGAGTGACTACCGCAAAGCCGCGCGACTGCCGTTGGTGCTGCAGCAGAACGAGTTGTACCGGTCGATGGGGCGCAGTGACTTCCGGAGCCTCATCAACGCCGTGACCTTTGACCCGCTGATGATTCGCTATCTCGACCTCGAGGAGAGCACAGCGGCCGCCCCCAACGAGAACTACAGCCGCGAGCTCATGGAGCTCTTCACCCTTGGAGTCAACAACTACACCGAGAGCGATGTGCGCGAGGGAGCTCGAGCGCTCTCGGGCATCCGGACCACCCTGGTCGGCGCCGACGGTGGCAGGGTGACTCCGCCAAAGCTGAAGGGCTCGACGCCCGCCGCATATGCGGCGGCGATCGCGCAACTCATCGCGCAGGGCGTCACGTTCAAGGGAGTGCTCAACACCAAGCAGCACGACGACGGGAGCAAGACCTTCCTCGGGAAAACGGGCAATCTGGGTCCGAGCCAGATACTCGACATCATCCTCGCGCAGCCATCGTGCGCCCCGCACATCGCGCGCCTCGCGCTCAGGCAGTTCTGCACGCCGAATCCGTCGACGCAGCTCATCGACAGCGTCGCAACGGCCTTCCGGAAGAGCAACTACGACATCAAGACGCTGATGCGGGCGATCTTCACCAATGCCGCGTTCACCTCCCCCGACGCCTATCGGTCGCTCGTCCGCGGTCCCGCCGACTACATGGTCGCGACGATGCGCGCGATCGGGCGCCCGGACCTCGCTGCCACCTGCGTCAGTGCCGGCGCGGGAATGAACCAGGTGCTGTACGACATGCCGAACGTGGCCGGGTGGCCCGCGAATCAGGGCTGGGTGTCCTCAGGCGGCTGGCTGGCGCGCCTCAACTTCGCAGCGTCTGTCGTCGCAAGCGGCCGCGGCTTCTCCGATCCGGTCGATGCCGTGCGTGCGCAACTCGACAACGTCGTCGGGCCGGATACCGCCGCGGTCTTCAACGCCAGTCATAGCAACGAGGACCGCTCCTACGCCGTGCTCTCGAGCCCTGAGTTTCAGCTCAAGTGAGGACCACGCAATGATCACGCGACGCGACTTCATGGTCAGCGGGATCACCGCCGCAGGCGTCGGCATCATCGTGCCGCCGGTCTTCGCCAAGTCCGTGTTCGCGGCCACTGCCGAGCACATCCACAACGATCGCGTGCTCGTCATCCTGCAACTGGGCGGCGGCAATGATGGGCTCAACACGGTGATCCCGTACGCGGATCCCGCGTATCTGCAGTCGCGTCCGACGATCGGCATCCCCGCGAGCAACGTGCTGCCGCTCAACGCGGAGGTCGGACTCAACCCGGTCATGCCGAGCATCAAGGCGCTGTACGAGGCCGGCGAGGTCGCGATCGTGCAGGGCGTCGGCTATGCGAATCCCGTGTACTCGCATTTCGAGGGTCTGTACATCTGGGAGCACGCGGACCCGAGCATGCAGCAAACCGAAGGATGGCTCGGCACGCTCCTCGCCTCACAGCTCGATGGGCAGGGACATCCGCTGACGGGCTGTGCCCTCGGGCAGGTGAGCGCGCCGGCGGAGCTGCTCGCCCAGAACGCGACAGTGAGTGTCATCGAGTCGATCCCGACGTACCAGGTGCTTGGCGGCGCGGGCCGGAAGGTCGCCGCCCCGGCGCTGTACAGGACGACACCGGGCGTGTACGGCATGCTGTTCGACGAAGCGCTGTCGACCGCAGAGCATGGGATCGCAGCGCTGGCCGGCTCGCAGAGCAGGTACACGCCTGCCGTCAGCTACACGCCGACGAACACCGCGCACGGGAGCAAGACCAGCCTGGCGGCGTCGTTGCAGCTCACCGCGGAGATGATCGTGACGCAGCCGAGCGTCAAGATCTGCCACGTCGTCCTGGATGGGTTCGATACGCATCAGGATGAGACCACGCGCCAGAACGCACTGCTCTCCTCCGTGGACAGCGCTGTCAGCGCGTTCATGCAGGACATCGCTGCTCACGGTATGGCGGATCGAGTCGTTCTCATGACGTGGTCGGAGTTCGGCAGGCGCGTCGTCGAGAATGGCGGCAACGGAACCGATCACGGTGCCGCCGCGCCGATCTTCGTCGTCGGCAAGCCAGTGCACGGCGGCATTCTCGGTGAGCAGCCGTCGTTGACGGCCACGGTCGACTCGGGCAACCTCAAGTACACCGTCGACTTCCGGAGCGTCTATCAGACGCTCATCCGCGACTGGCTGCAGGCGGATCCGACGTCAGTTCTCGGCGCATCGTTCCCCGAGTTGCCGTTGATCAGGACCGCGTAGGTGACCGCCGATGCACCTGCGTCGCCGGCACGTGGATCGCCATCCATCCGTGGATAGAATCGAGCGCATGGCGG
>Ga0307373_10002788_pt1 | contig 31221 bp, 25 predicted proteins | sample OX2MG_FD_202534 | JGI IMG/M metagenome (GOLD analysis project Ga0307373, IMG submission 202534) | Soil microbial communities from Risofladan, Vaasa, Finland - OX-2 | ecosystem: Environmental > Terrestrial > Soil > Coastal area > Acid sulfate soil | place: Finland: Risofladan, Vaasa | collected...
GCGTCGGTCCGCACGCTCGGCACCGGCAACCACAGCCCGCGCTACGCACCCGAACGGCGGATCAGCTGCCCACCGTTTTCACGCCACAGCGGCGTCCCCGAGGGTCGGGATGACTGAGTAGTTACTCGGAAACATGGTTAATGGGATCGCTACCCGGCAACGTAGTGTGCGGCCAACGCCCCCGGTTTGAGCGCGAACGAGATGATCGGGTGAGCGTGATCGTCATCGCCGCAGCCTGTGCCTCGACTGGATCCACGCACCTCCCGGCCTGACCTGCGGAGCCACGTCAGGTAAGGACTGTCCATGGCCACGGACAGTCAAGGAAAGTCGTCCCGGACCCCCACGAGATTGGCTGATCAAACGCGATCTTGCGACATTAAGTCAGACACACGTCACGCAGCGAGCAGAGCGAGGTGTTCTGCCAGCGCGCATACGTAGACCAACGACAGGAGCACACGGGATCATCTCGAGGGGCGGAAGCCCAGCTCGCGGAGGGGATCGACCTTCCGAGTGGCACGGGGACCCCGACGGTGGGCGGACTCCTGCCACTGCGGCGGGTGAGCTGCGGTGGACCCCCGTAAGCGACGGTCCCCGCTGGGAGCGGGCCTGGCGGTGTCGTTGATCAGGTGCGCGACGCTGACCGGGTGCCATCGGGTGTCCCGGTCGGTGCGGTAGCCGGCCGCGTTGAGGGCTGCGGCGATGGTATGCAAGGAGGCCCCTTGGGCGAGCAGTTCGTGCGCGCGGTCCCCGGGGCGGCCATCGGGGGGGTTCCCCGGGCGCGACCCGGCGGATTGCGGTGCGCTGATCCCGTCCCGGTACAGACCGTCCAAATCCTCGGCTGGCACCGGTCGGCTCCACAGATAGCCCTGCGCCAACGGGCAGCCGAGCGAACCGAGCAGATCCGCTTGGCCGACGGACTCGACGCCTTCGGCGACGGCGGTCAGCCCGACGGTGCGGGCGAGGGTGAGCAGGCTGGTCACGATCGCCCGGTCGTCGGCGTGGGTCTCGAGCCGGGGCATGAAGGCGTGATCGATCTTGACCTCGGTGACCGGAAGGTCGCGCAGGTAGAGCATGGAGGAGTAGCCGGTGCCGAAATCGTCGAGTGCGACCCCGGCGCCGAGGGCACGTATTCGGCCGAGAGTGCCGGCGGCCCGCGGCAGGTCCTGAACCAGCGCGGTCTCGGTCAGCTCCAGGACCAGACGCTCGGCGGCGGTGGCGGCGGCGCTGAGCGCTTCGGCGACGTCGGCGACGAGCGCCGCGCGGGCCACGTCCCGGGCTGTGACGTTGACCGACATGGTCCAGTCCGGCCAGCGGGCCGCCGCGGCGCAGGCGGTGCGCAGCACCCAGCTGGTCACCTCGGGCATCACCGGCGCCTGGGCGAGTGCGGGCAGGAAGTCATCGGGTGGGAGCAGCCCCCCGTCAGGATGGGCCCACCGCAGCAGCGCCTCGACCCCACGCGGCCGGCCGCTGGCCAACTCGACGATCGGCTGGTAGTGCAGCACGAGCTCGTCGGCGTTGATCGCCCGGCGGATATCGGCCTGGGAGACCACCGCAGCGAGCCCGCGCAGCGGGGGCCGCCCGGTACCGGTCCGGTCGGGTTCGTGGGACGGGGCTGCCACCCTGTCTGTATACCGCGCTACACACGCCGCGGATAGCTGCCAGTCGTGTGATGTCGGGCAGGTCCGACTTCTGATAGCTCGAAGGGATGGTTTTCCGCGAACCCACACCTGTTCAGCCGTCGCGGACCAGCATCGCAGGCGTGGCCACTGCCTCCACCCGAACCGATGGGTCGCCGCGCGCCCGGCAGATCAGCCTCGGCCGCCGCCTAGAGACGCTCCGGGCCATCCGCGACCCCGCCACCAAGCTCGCCGCAGCCACCCGCCTGCTCGACGAGCTCCGCGCTGACGAGCGCGCCGTCGCGGCAATTCGCGACGCTGCCATCCTCGCCCTGGCCAGCGAGGGTCACAGTTACGCCCAGATCGCGCAGGCCACGCGCCTCACCCGCGGCCGCATCGCGCAACTGGTCCAGCGCCTCCGGCCCCCGGGGGACTCAGATTAGATTGACTGGCCGCACCGGGTCGGAGACCGGGACGGCTAGCGATGCGGGATTCCCCACTGGCCCGCTCGGAAATGCAATCCGGCTCCCCTGAGCAGGGCGAACGCAACCCCGTTGACGATCTTTAGCGCCGGGTGGGCGGGGCCCAGAGGATCTTGAAAGCAGTGTATGACGCACGGAATTCGGTGGGAACGGGCATGGCAGTGACGGGCTTCACCATCGCACACGTGCCTGACGATGCTGGAATCATCGCCAGGCGACACGGGACAGCTCGCGGGTGGCCCTCTAGCCCCGCAGGCAACGGAAAGCCCGGATGCGGACCCGACGTGTCCTGGGTGAGTTGGTAACGCGCCGGCGTTACCTGTGGCGACGGGGACGATCGGTCGCCCGGGGGGACGGCACCAGGGACCTGCTGACGGCCAGGAATCAGACGCGAAGTTGCGGTCCAACTGGTCGCGACCGACAAGATCGACCGTCCCTAGCCATCGGACCTTCAGATATCAGCACAGCGCCAACCGCCGATCATTGCTCCTGGGTGTTGACTAGCTGGGAGGGGATCAGGTTCGGTGGGGCTTGCCACTTCTCGTTCAGCGAGCTGGTGCAGGGGTCGACCACGAGGGTCGACCAGGGGGCGGTCGATCCGGGCGGGGTCTGCTGCGGCCCGATGTCGAGACAGTTGCCGTTGGCGTCCTGGAGCTGATAGCTGGTCCGGTAGTCACCGGTGTTGCCGGTGTAGGTCCAGTCGTACTGCTGATTGCTGGTCGCAGACACCGGTCCGGGGGCGCAGGCGCCGGTGGTGGTGGAGTTCGGGTATGGGGGCTGCATCGTGGCGATCGTCGCCTCGGCACCGGTGGAGGTGAGCGGGCTGATCAGGCAGTAGGGCTGCCCCGACCCGTCGGTCATCACCAGCTCGTTGGTGTACCCGGACGGGCTCGCCGCGAGCTTCTGGTTCCACCGCACGTTGGCCGGGTTCGGGTTCTGCTTGCACGGGTAGAGGATGAAGAACCCGCCGTTGCCCCAGGTTGTTTGGCTCGGCGGACCGTTGTCGGTAACGGTGGCGTTGGTGAGGTCGATACACCGGCCGAATTGGGCGTAGTTGACGATCTGCTGCGGGGTCGAGCTCAAGGTTCCCGGGCTCGTGTCGGCGTCGCCGGCCCCGACCGAGGTGGCGGGGTTCCAGGTGGTCGACCCGTTGAAGGGCCCGCCGCAGGCGTCGAAGGACTGGCGAGGGTTCGATCGCGATCCGGTGGCCAGGACCACGTTGCTGCTGGGGGTGTCGTAACTCTGCAGCATGAGGCAGAAGTTGTCGACGTTCGCGTTGGACCGGTTGCTGTAGTCGGTGGCCGTCTGGTAGCCGCCGACATCGTTGTAGGCGAACTGCTGTTCGGGGGTGACCGTGCCACCGACCTCGACCCCGGTGCACGGTTGGAACACGACGTCCTCCCCGGAGGTGTGGCTGCCTCCGCTGTACGGGCCGTCGAGGCACATCGGCTGGGTGAGGCTCTCGGTTGAGCTGAGCACGATCGACAGGTCGGATTGGTAGGCGAAGACCTGCGAGGCGGCCGGCGGGCTGCTGGTGCTGCAGGGCTGCACCTGAAGCAACGCACCGGGTGCGGGATCTGCGGATCCGGCGTCGAAGCAGAGCGGCTGGTAGCCGGGGTTGCCGTCGTTGTAGATGGCGATCTCGCCGCCCGGGATGTTCGCGTTGGTGGTCTGGAAAACGTAGACGGTCTGCAGGGTCCGGTTCCCGGTGGCTGGCGAGAACCCGCTGGCCGCGGCGCTGCTGCCGGCAGAGACGATCCGCGCGTAGCCGGCCACGGCAGCGGGCCCCGCGCCCGGGCTGCACGGGATCTGGTTGCTCGCCAGCCAGGACGGGGACTGGCCGCTGGGATCCTCACCGTAGTAGGTGACCGTGACCTGGTAGCTGGCGGAGCCGGCCGCGTCGACCGCGCCGGACAGGGGCCCGCACGGGAGCTCCGAGAGCACCCCGCTGCCCCCTCCGGTGGTCGCGGCCCGAATCTGCCCGAGCGCGACGTCAAGCCCGGCCTCAGCGGCGTGCAGGGTGTGCACGCGCTTGCCGTCGAGTCTGGTGGCCAGCGCCTGGTTGAGCACAACCGCGAGCACGATTGTGCTCAGGGCGACCGCCACCAGCAGGACGAAGAAGACCAGCATGATCGACCCGGTGTCGTCCCGGCCGCCCGTGGGGAGCCGGTTCCGGACCCAACCGACCGGCGACCCTGGCCGCAGGCATGCCGTCATGACCTCGCCACCTCCGTGCAGACCAGCTGGCCGGACGTGTTGGTCACGGCGGTGGGCGAGGCGTTGAGCGCCGAGAAGGTGATCGACGTGACCGAGGTCGTCGCCGACGAGCCCGGTCCGGTGGTGTCGAGCAGGTAGATCTTGAGCTGCTGGTGGAGGAACGTCGCGTCGGTCGGGCTGAACGTGAACGGCGGTTGGGTGGCCGGGTTGTTCACCACGTGGAAGGCCAGCGCCTGCCAGGGCGATGGGCTCACCGGCGAGACGTTCTCGGCCCAGGTGCGCTGCTGGAGCTGCTGGCTGGCACCATCGAGCCGGAGCTGGGTGCACACCGGGGCCCCGGTGTAGGTGGACTGGAACTCGACGTACCAGTCCGCGCCGACCTGGCCGGGTGGGTTGATCGCGGCGGCGTAGCGGATCTCCTTGTCCAGCCGCAGGAAGGCGGTGTCGAGCTGGTCAGCTGACGCATTGATCGCCTCGACCTTGAGCGTGCCACGGCTCATCTGCACGACCGCGTCGGTCACGACGCCCATGAAGATCGACAGTATGATCATGGAGACGAGCAGCTCGATCAGCGTGAACCCCTCGTCGCCTGCCGGCTGTTCCCCCGGCCAGCGCCGGGCGCGGCGCGTGCCCATCAGCCACCCCCGCAGTGCTTCTTGCACGTCGGGCTGGGGCTCGGCGACGGGCTGGGGCTCGGCGAGGGGCTGGGGCTCGGTGAGGGGCTGGGGTTCGGTTTGGTGTTGACGTTGAAGATCGAGTCCTTGCCGGCGTCGAGCAGGCTGGTGCTCACGTACGAGCAAACCGACGACCCGCAGCCGAAGCTGTTCCAGGTGACCGCGACGACCGCCCGGTACAGCTGGACGTAGCCGGGGGTGTCGCTGGCCGTGCAGGCGCCGCCGCCGAGGGGCTGCCAGCACTCGCCGACGTACCAGTTGAGTCCGAAGCTGACGCTGTCGGCGGTCTGGGCGACCGGGCTCGTCGGCAGCGCCGCCGACGCGCCCGTGCCGCTGGCCGCGGTCGGATCCCATGCTTCGGCCATGTCGTTGAGCACCACGCCCGGCTCCGGGTGCGCCCATTGGGCGTTGACGCTGGCCTGGTCCCGGCCGGTGACCAGCGCGGACGGGGGCAGCCCCCGAGCGCGTTCCATCGCCTGGTCGCCGAGCACGGAGGCGACCTCCCGCAGCCGCATCCGATTCGTTGTGGCCATGCCAGCGATGAAGAACGAGGTCAACGCCATCATGATCAGACCGATCAGCGTGATCGCGACCAGCATCTCGACGAGGGTGAATCCGCGCTCGCCCGTATGGTCGGGGCCGGACCGGCCGCCCGGCGGGCGCCAACCGCGCCCGGCCGCCCTCCGCTCGCCTTGGGTGCCCACTCCCGACGAATCGGCACGGCCGCGCAGCCCCTTGAGCCCTAAAAAGTTATATCGCTGGGTGTAGTGGTTCCGTTACAGTCAGCCTCCGCCTCGGCGTGTCGCGGTCCCGGGCGGGTTGCGCCGATCGGGTGACCGGACCGGGGGCGGTGGTGTCGATTCCCTCGTCGATGATGAGTGTTGGGAGGACGGATGTGCGGGCCGCCCCTACCGGAGCGGCGACTGCGGCCCCGATCAGGGTCCGGGCCGCCCATGGGGCTGCGCCGCCACCCACGGCACACTGATCGCACCGCGCCCCCCGGCCTGCGGGCGGGGGACGGACGCCCCGCGGCCCGACACGAAGGATGGGTGAGCCCGCTGATCGAACAGGCGGAACTCGCCGAGCTGGGCCGCCGCGCCTCGGCCCGCGATCTGGCCGCCGCGGGCCTCCTCCTCGAACACCTCCGACCCGCCCTTGCCCGCTACTGCCGAGCCCGGCTCGGCACGTTCGCCGACCCGGGTGACGCCGCCGACGACGCCGTTCAGGAGACCTGCGCGGCGGTGCTGGCCGCGGTACCGCAGTTCCGCGACGAGGGGCGACCGTTCACCGCGTTCGTGTTCGCCATCGCGGCGAACAAGGTCGCTGACGCCATGCGCGGCGCCGCCCGACGTCCGATCCCGGTCGGCGAGGTTCCCGACCGGGCCGACGACTCGCCGGGCCCCGAAGACGCCGCACTCAGCGAGAGCGACGCCGTCCAAGCCCACGCACTGCTCGAGCAGCTCCCGGCCGAACAGCGCGAAATCCTGCTGCTGCGGGTCGTCGCCGGGCTGTCCGCCGAGGAAACCGCCGCCATCCTGGACACCACACCCGGAGCACTGCGGGTGGCCCAGCACCGGGCCCTGGCCATGCTCCGCCGAATAGCCGGCCCGGACCGACCATGACCAGATGGCCGCGGCCCGGCCGCGGCGACGCGGGCCCGGAACACGCCCCGGTCGACCCGGCGGCCGTCGAACACGATGCGCAGCTGCTCGACCTGCTGGCCGCCGGCGAACAGCCCCGGGATCCCGACCGGGCGGTCCGGCTTCTCGCCGCCCTGCGCGACGCGGCCGATCACCCCAGCGACGCCATCCGGCGCGACGACCTGCTCCTCGACGCACTCGGCCGCGCCGAGCCCACCGCCCGAACGGACCGAGCGGCCGCCCTGCTCGCCGCACTGCGCGCCGCATCCGAGGCCTTGCCCGCCGCGCGGCTTGGATCCGGATCCCCCGCCGGGCCCTTCCCGATCCGCTCCACCCGGCGACGGCCCGCGCGCCTCGGCCGCCACGGTGTCGCCGTCGCAGCAGCCGCGGCGATCGCCCTCGGCAGTGGCGGGCTCGCCGCGGCAGCGGTCACCGCTGCCCCGGGAAGCTTCCTCTACCCGTTGCATCAGCTGCTCACCGGCGGACCCGCCCGGCGGCCGGCCGCGCCACATGCCACGGCGCGGGCAGTCGACCTGCTGCTCGACGCCACCCAACGCGCCCTGGCACAAGGTCAGCTGAGCCTCGCCACCGCCGACCTCGCCGCAGCTCGACATCTGCTGGCTCAGGTGCGGGCCCCCGCCACCACCCTCACCCGGCTCACCGACAGACTGAAGACCCTCGACGCACAACTTCGGGCAGCGTCAAGTCAGCCCGCCCAGCCCGCCGAAGGCGCGCGCCCCCGCCCCGCACGACCGACGCCGGCGGCCGCAGTCGGCTCCCCGTCCGCGGCAGGCCGCCCGCCGACCACCGCAACGCCGAGCCCCACCCCTCCGGCCGCGAGTCCCGCCCCGGCCGACAACGGCGTCGGCAACGGAGGCACCCCCGGAAACGGCCGCGGCAAAGGCCGGGGCAAAGGCCCGCCCGGCAGCGGCACCGGCACCGGTGGGGTCTCCGGGAACGGCCGCCGCCGGCCGCGCGGGGCGGCTACCGGTGCAGCGCCTGCTTGATGAGGGTCTTGCCGAAATCCAGGGCGAGCCCGCCGGGGCGCTCGGCGGTCTGCATCACCGAGGCGAAGGCGGCGAGGAACTCCCGCGCATCCTCGCTGGTGATCGTCAGCGGCGGCAGCAGCTTGATGACCGCCATGTGATCGCCCGCGACCTGGGTCAGGACCCGGTGCTGGGTGAACAGCGGCACGACCACCATCTGCGCGAACAGTCCGGGCCGGGCGGCGTTGAGCGTGGTCCACATGGCCTTGCCGCGAACGGTGCGCGGCGTGCCGAACTCGATGCCGATCATCAACCCGCGGCCCCGCACGTCGGCGATCGACGGGTGGCTCGCGGCCAGGGCGCGCAGCCCGTCGACGAGCTCGCCGCCGCGGGCGTTCGCGTTGGCGATCAGGCCTTCGTCCTCGATGACCGAGATGGTCGCGAGTCCCGCGGCCATGGCCAACGCGTTGCCGGCGAAGGTCGACGCGTGGACGAAGACCCGGTCGAGGGAGGAGTACACCCGCTCGAAGATGCCGGCTCGGGCCATCGTCGCGCCGACCGGCACGAAGCCCCCGGACAGCGCCTTTGCGACCGTGACGATGTCCGGCTGCACGTTCTCGTGCTGATAGGCGAACCAGCGCCCGGTCCGGCCGAGCCCGGTCTGCACCTCGTCGGCGATCAGCAAGGCGCCGTGCTCCCGGACCAGTGCCTGGGCCGCGGTCAGGAAGCCGGCCGGGGGGATGTTCACCCCCTTGCCCTGGATCGGTTCGACGAGGAACGCCGCCACGTCGCCCCGGCGGAGCTCCCGGTCGAGGGCGTCGAGATCGCCGAACGGGATCTGGGTGTCGGGCAGCAGCGGAGCGAACCCCTCGCGGAACTCGGGGGCCCCGTTGACCGACAGCGAGCCGAGGGTGAGCCCGTGGTAGGCGTGGTCGCAGAACAGCACGCGCGGCTTCCCGGTCGCGCACCGGGCGAACTTCAGGGCCGCCTCGACCGCCTCGGTGCCGCTGTTGCAGAAATAGACGCGGTCCATGCCGGGGGCGCGGGCGAGGAGCTGCTCGGCGAGCACCCCGGGGAGCGCTGGCGCGTCGAACTGCACCAGGTCGGCCAGCTCGGCGTCGAGGATCTGGTGCAGCGCCTGCCGGACGACGGGATGGTTGCGCCCGACGGCGTGCACCCCGAAGCCGGACAGGAAGTCGAGGTAGCGCTCGCCCGCCGCGTCCCACAGATGCGCGCCCTCGCCGCGGCGGAACACCCGGTCGAAGCCGATCGCATGCAGCATCTTCGAAAGCTGCGGGTTGAGGTGCTCCGCATGCAGCCGTTGGCCCTCGTCGAGCTGCCCAGCGAGCATGGCCGGAAGGTCGAAGCCCACGGGAACGCAGTGTAGTCACGGCGGTGGCCGGCACTCAGGCGGCGGAAGCCGGGCCGGACACAATGACCCGGTGGATCTGGTGGGGAAGGTCGCGATCGTCACCGGCGCGGGTCACGGCGTCGGCCGGGCGACCGTCCGGGCGCTAGCCGGGCGCGGGACTCGCGTCGTCGCCGCGGGGCTGGGCGAACCGGACCTGGCCAAGCTCGCCGCCGAGGTCGGCGGGGACTGGGTGGTCGCCGACGCCCGGGTCCCCTCGCACGCCGCGGACCTGGTCCGGCACGCTCTGGACCGGTACGGCCGGCTGGACGTCGCGGTCGCCAACGCCGGCGTCGGCCACGCCGGTGAGGTCGCGGACATGACGGAGAGCCGGATCTGCGACCTGGTCGACATCAACCTGCGGGCCCCGATCCTGCTGGCCCGGGCGGCGGTCACGCCGATCCGCGCCCAGGGCGGCGGCGCCCTGGTGTTCGTCTCCTCCATCGCCGGTCTGGTGCCCGTCACCCGGGAGGCGGCCTACTCCGCGACGAAGGCCGGGCTGGAGGCGTTCGCCGAGACGCTCCGCGAGGAACTGCGCGGCAGCGGCGTCGCGGTGTCGACCGTCGCGCCCACCGTGGTGTCCACCGGGTTCTTCGACGGGCGCGGCGAGCCCTACCAGCGGAGGTTCCCGCGACCGGTCGGCCCCGAGGTGATCGCCGCGGCGATCGTGCGCGCGGTCGAGCTCGGGCGGGAGCGCACGATCGTCCCGCGCTGGTTGGCGGTCGCTCCCCGGTTCCGCGCCCTCGCGCCCGGGCTGTACCGGGAGCTGGCCCGCCGGTTCGGCTGACCGCGCGGGCAGGTTCACGACCTGACGGCGGCCCGCAGCGACTCGCGGAGGGAACCCACCGTGGCCAGCACCGCGCTGGGTTCGTAGCCGCAGTGCGCCATGCAGTTGGCGCAGCGCGGATCCTTGCCGCGGCCGAACGCGTCCCAGTCGGTGGTGTCGAGCAGGCTCTGCCAGGACGGCGCGTAGCCGTCGGCGAGCAGGTAACACGGCTGCTGCCACCCGAGCAGCGAGTAGGACGGGATCCCCCACGGCGTGCAGGCGAAGTCGCGCTTGCCCTCGAGGAAGTCGAGGAAAAGCGGGGAGTGGTTGAGCCGCCACCGCCGGCGCCGCCCGGCGCCGAACGCCTCCCGGAACAGCCGGCGGGTGTCCTCGACGCCGAGGAAGTGCTCCTGGTCCGGCGCCTTCTCGTACGCGTAGCCCGGGGAGATCTGCATGTTGTCGACGCCGAGCTCGTCGTTGAGGAAGTCGAGCACGGCGATGACGTCCTGCGCGGTGTCGGTGCTGAAGAAGGTGGTGTTCGACATGACCCGGAAGCCGGCGGCCTTGGCTTGGCGGACCGCCTCGACGGCCTGGTCGAAGACCCCGTCCTTGCACACCGACTCGTCGTGACGCTCCCGCAGCCCGTCGATGTGCACCATCCACGCGAAGTTGCGGTGCGGGCGGAACCGGTGCAGGTGCCGCGGCAGCAGCACCGCGTTCGTGCACAGCAGGACGATCTTTTTCCGGGCGAGGAGCTGCCGGACGATCTCGTCGATCTGCGGGTGCATCAGCGGCTCGCCGCCGGCGATCGACACGATCGGCGCCCGGCACTCCGCCACCGCGGCTACCGCCTGCTCGACCGGCATCCGCTGTTTGAGCAGGGTGTGCGGCTGCTGGATCTTGCCGCAGCCGGCGCATTCGAGGTTGCACGCGAACAGCGGCTCCAGCTCCATGACGAGCGGGAACTTCTCCCGGCCGCGGATCTTCTGGGCCAGCAGGTACGCACCGAGGCGGAGGTTCTGGCGCAGCGGCATGGACATGGTCAGCTCACTTCCCGGGGCAGGGTGAAGGTCACGTTCTCGTCGACCGACCGGATCTCGTGGACCTCGGTCGGCCCGAGCCCGGACAGCGCGCGAACAAGCTCCTCGACGAGGTACGCCGGGGCGGAGGCGCCTGCGGTGATCCCGATCCGCCGCGCACCGACCAGCCAGGCCGGCGCCACCCCGCTGGCGTCCTCGACGAGGTGGGCGGGCACCCCGGCCCGCGCCGCGACCTCGACGAGCCGCCGGGAGTTCGAGGAGTTGGTCGACCCGACGACGAGGACCAGGTCGGTGTCGGCGGCGAGGTCCCGCACGGCGAGCTGCCGGTTGCTGGTCGCGTAGCAGATGTCGTCGCTGCGCGGGGCGAGCAGCGCCGGGAAGCGGTGCCGCAGCCGGCCGGCGATCCGCTGCGCCTCGTCCACGGCGAGCGTGGTCTGCATGACGTAGGCGACGTTGTCCGGATCGTCCGCGCCGACCCGCGCCGCCTCCTCTTCATCTTCAACGACAACCACCCGGCCCGGCGCCTCGCCGACGGTACCGACGACCTCCTCATGGTCGCGGTGGCCGATCAGGAACACCGTCGCGTCCGCGGCCGCGTAGCGGCGCACCTCGTTGTGCACCTTGGCCACCAGCGGGCAGGTCGCGTCGATGACCGAAAGCCCGCGGGCACGTGCCGCGGCCCGCACGAGCGGGGTCACGCCATGCGCGGCGAAGATCACCCGGGCCCCTTCCGGCACCTCGTCGAGCTCGGTGACGAACACCGCACCGCGGCGGGTGAGGGCGGCGACGATGTGCGCGTTGTGCACGATCTGGCGGCGCACGTAGATCGGCGCCCCGTACCGGTCGAGGGCGCGCTCGACGATGTCGATGGCCCGCTCGACGCCGGCGCAGAACGAGCGCGGCGCGGCGAGGCGGATCTGCCGCGGCCCGGTCGCGGCCGCCCAGTCCTCGACGACCGCGGCGGCGCGGGAGAGGGTGCGCAGCGCCCGGACCCCTTGGCGCAGGACCGCCGGGCGGAGCAGCGGCTCCGCGGCGGTGTCCGAGACGACCCGCACGGCGACGAACGGCCGCGCCCCGGCCCATTCGGCGAGCACGGCGGACTCCAGGTCCACGGCGACGACACCGGCCGCCGCGAGCCGGGCGCGGTCCCCGCCGCGGGCCAGCGTCGGCTGCGTCGCGATCGGCCCGAGGTGCACGCGGAACCCGGCGCGGCGCAGCGCGCCGGCCAGCAGCGGTGCGCTCGGGCACTCGACGGCACCCCGCCCGCCCCGCACCTCGCTGGCGACGACGACGTCCCCGACCCGGCACCCGGCGGCCACGCCGCCCGCGACGCCGAGCACCGCGATCGGCCCGTCGCCGTCGAGGCCCGCCACCGCGCGGGCGGTGCGGCCCGGTCCGTACCCGGTGCGCACGACCCGGGCCCGGACCGCCCGGCGCACCGCCAGCTGCTCGACCCGCAGCGGGGTGCAGACCGTCAGCTCAGCCATGCTCGACGCTGCGCAGGTAGCGGCCGAGGGCGCTGACCGGGAAGACCAGCCGGTAGAGGTGGTAGTTGATGTAGAAGTCGCCGGGGAAGCCGGTGCCGGTGAACTGCGGCTCGTCCCAGCCGCCGTCCGCGCGCTGGGCGCCGGCCAGCCACTCGACCCCCCGGTCGAGCTCCGGACCGCGTTCGCCGGCCGCGAGCAAAGCGAGCAGCGCCCACGCCGTCTGCGACGGGGTGGAGGTCCCCCGGCCCGCCCAGCTGGGGTCGACGTAGGAGCGCAGGTCTTCGCCCCACCCGCCGTCGCCGTTGTGGTGGCGGTGCAGCCAGGCGACGGCGCGGCGGATGCCGGCGTCGTCGGTGGCGACGCCGGCCGCGACCAGCGCGGGCACCACGGCGCCGATGCCGTACACGTAGTTGCCGCCCCACCGGCCGAACCAGGATCCGTCGGGCTCCTGCGCGGCGCGGAGCCACGCGACCCCGCGCCGGCACGCCCGGGTGCCGGCGTGCCCGTGCGCGGCGAGCATCTCCACGACGTGCGCGGTGACGTCGGCGGACGGCGGGTCGATCACCGCGCCGAAGTCGGCGAACGGCAGCTTCTTGGCCAGCGCCCTGGTGTTGTCGGCGTCGAAGGCGCCCCACCCGCCGCAGCGGGACTGCATGCCGGTGACCCAGCGGACCCCCCGCTCGATCGCCGCGGCCAGCCGTTCCGGCTCCGGATGCGCCACCCGCCGCAACGCCAGCACGACCTCGGCGGTGTCGTCGATGTCGGGGTAGGCGTCGTTGGCGAACTCGAACGCCCAGCCGCCCGGCTCGAGCGAGGGCCGGCGCACCGACCAGTCGCCGCGCACCCGGATCTGCTCGCCGAGCAGCCAGTCGGCGCCACGCCGCAGCTCCGGGCGCGCCGGTCCGAGCCCGGCGTCGAGGAGGGCGGTCAGCGCCAGCCCGGTGTCCCACACCGGTGACTGGCACGCCTCGAGGCGGCGGACCGCGCCGGCCGGCGTCGGTTCCCGGACGACGAAACCGTCCAGGCCGGCGAGCCCGGCGGCGACCGGGCCGGAGTCGAGCGGGTATCCCATCAGGTGCAGCGCGAGGATCGAGTACACCCACGGCGGCTGGATGCCGCCCCAGGAGCCGTCGGCCTCCTGCCGGGCCAGGATCCATTCGACGCCGCGGCGCATCGCCCGCCGGCGCAGCCCGGCCAGCGGGTGCCGGCCGTAACCGTGCAGCAGCCGGTCCAGCCGCTGGAACACCCCGGCCCAGGTCAGCAGCCGCGCGGCGGGCGGCGCCGGTGCCCCGGTGCGGAGCTCGTCGATGCCGAACGGCAGGTCGCGGCGGGGTCGCAGGGTGGCCACGATCGTGAGCGGCACCAGGGTCTGCCGGGCCCAGCAGGCCCAGTCGTAGACGTTGCACGGGAACCAGCGTGGTGCGAACACCAGCTCGGGCGGAAGGTTCGGCAGCTCCTCCCACGACCACATGCCGAACAGCGCCAGCCACAGCCGGGTGAACACCCGGCTGGATTCGACGCCGCCGTGGGCCCGCACCCAGCCCGCGGCCTCGCGCATGTGCGGCTCGTCGGCCCGGTCCCCGGCCAGGCGCAGCGCAACCCAGGCCTCGACGGTCGTGGACAGCTCGCCGGGCCCGCCGAAGAAGTTCGCCCAGGTGCCGTCGCCGCGTTGCTGGGAGCGGATCCACCGGGCCGCCTCCTCGGTCACCGCGGGGCCGCGGATGCCGAGGAACTCCCGCAGCAGCAGGTCCTCGGCGTCCATGGTGACGTTGGTCTCCAGCTCGCCCTTCCACCACCCGGCCGGATCCTGCTCGGCCAGCAGCCGGGTCACCGCCGCGGCCAGCGTCGCCCGCGCGAGCGCGGTCGGGTCGGTGTCGACGAGGTCGGGGTTGCCGGCGGTGACCGTCATCTCAGCTCTGCCTGGTGACGATGAACCGGCCGAGCGCGAACAGCGCGGCGCGGGCGGCGGGGTCGAAGGGGGCGGCGGCCAGCGCCGTCTCGGCCAGGCTCAGCCGGCGGCGCGCCTCCTCGGCCGCCCAGGCCCGGCCGCCGGCGTCTTCCACCAGCACCGCGGCCGCCGCGATGTCCGCGTCGCTGTCCGGACCGTCGGTGGCCAGCCACCGGGCCAGCGCCCGCCCCGGCGCGCCGCCGTAGGTGGTTGCCCAGGTGACCGGCAGCGACTTCTTGCGGGCGCGCAGGTCGTTGCCGACCGGCTTGCCGGTGAGCTGGCGCTCCCCCCAGATCCCGAGCAGGTCGTCGACCAGTTGGAACGCCACGCCGAGCTCGGCGCCGAACGTGGACAGCACCGCGACGAGCTGCGGATCGGCACCGGCGAGGACCGCCCCGATCGCGGCGGAGCAGGCGAGCAGCGCACCGGTCTTGGCGGCCGACATCGCCAGGCACTCCTCGACGGTGACGTCGACGCGGCGTTCGAACGCCAGGTCGTCGTGCTGCCCGCGGATCAGCTCCTGGGTGGCGGCGGCGAGCATCCGCGCGGCCTGCACCGCGTCGGGTGATCCCACGTCGAGCAGCACCTGCGTCGCGGCCGCGAGCATCGCGTCGCCGCAGAGGATCGCCGCCGGTGCCCCCCACAGCGCCCAGACCGTCGGCCGGTGCCGGCGCTCCGTGTCGCCGTCCATCAGGTCGTCGTGCAGCAGCGAGAAGTTGTGCACCAGCTCGACCGCCGCCGCGCCGGGCACCGCGACCTGCCAGCCGGCGCCGACGGCCTGCGCGGACAGCACCGCGAACGCCGGCCGCAGCGCCTTGCCGCCACCGCCCGCGGCCGGGCGCCCGTCCGCGTCGGTCCAGCCGAAGTGGTAGCGCGCCAACCGGCGCCCGGTCGGGTCCAGCCGGTCGACCGCGGAGCGCAGCGCCGGGTCCACCGCGTCCCGGCTGCCGGTGAGTGCCGTGGGCGTCGCGACCGTCATGCCGCCACCGCCGCGCCGGCAGCGCGGGCCGCCGCGAGGACCGCCCGGACCGCAGCCTCGCCGCTGCGCACGGCGCCTTCCATCGTCGCCGGCCAGCCGGTGGCGCAGTGCGCGCCGGCGAGGAACAGGCCGTCCGCGCGGGTCCCGGTCGGCGGGCGCGACCGCGCGCTGCCCGGCGCCGGGCGGAACGTGGCGTGCCGCTCCCGGGTGACGAAGAAGTCGAGCAGGGCGGCGTCGCGGGCGGCGGGCAGCATCCGGTGGATCACCGGGGTGAACCGCTCCCGCAGCCGGCCCACCGGCTCGGCGAGCAGGGCGTCCGCGGCGGACAGCGACACCGCCACGTACTGGCCGGAGCGCAGGCCGGCCTGGCGGGTGCGGTCGAACAGCCACAGCGCCGGCGTGCCGGCGCCGGCGAGGATCGGCTCGGTGAGCACGGTGCGGTCGAAGACCAGGTGCAGGTTGACGATCGGCGACGACCCGAGCCGCCGCGACCATCCGGCGGCGAGCCCCAGCGCACCGCCCGGCAGCAGGTGCTCGGCGTTGCGCGGGTCGGTCGCGAGCACGACGACGTCCGCGGCCAGCGCACCGTCGGCGAGGGTGAGCGTCCAGCCGGCTGCCGATCGCGCGAGCCGGCGGACGCCGCTGCGCAGCCGCACCGAGGCGCCGGCCGCGGCGAGCGCGCGGGCCGCGGCGTCCCCGTGCAGCTGCTGGAGCGGCACCTGCGCCCAGCCGATGTCCGCCGCGCCGGCTTCGGTGAGCAGCCCGAGCTGGAACACGGTCGCGGCGATCGCCAGCGACGCCTCCGACGCCGGGGCGTTCATCGTGGCCACCCCGACCAGGTCCCACAGCCCCTCCACGGCCGCGGCGCTCTGCGCGTGCGCGGCCAGCCAGTCGCCGAACGACCGCTCGTCGAGCCGCGGGTCGACCCGGTCGAGGAGGCGCAGGGCCAGCGCCGCCCGAACCGCCCGCACCCGGTCGGGCATCGCCAGCAGGCGGTACCGGCCGAGCGCCCGGGCCAGGTGCAGCGGGGCGGGCAGGGCGTCCCGGCGCAGCCGGGCGGTGCGGGCGTCGGCGGCGCGGACCACCGGGACGTCGAGCCGCGGCTGCAGCGTCGTCAGGTGGGCGACCCCGAGCCGGTCGAGCAGCCCGCGGTAGGAGGTGCAGCAGCGCATGAACACGTGCTGGCCGTTGTCGACGTCGAGCGGGCCGCGGCGGAACGAGTGCGTCAGCCCGCCGAGTCTCGGCTTCGCCTCCAGCAGCTGCACGTCGAAGCCGGCGTCGGCCAGGCCCAGCGCGGCCGTGATGCCGGCGAGACCGCCGCCGACGACCGCCGCCGACGCCGTCACGACCCGTGCCCGGCGAGCGCCCGCAGCGCCACCGACCCCTTCGCCCAGGCGGACAGCGACAGCCGGCGGTCGCGGATCACCGCCGGGTCGGCGGCGATCCGGTCCAGCAGCCGGCGGTAGATGCCGGACATCGCGGTGACGCAGGCCGCGCTGCGCCGGTCGAGCAGCGGGACGAGACGCAGCCCGTCGTCGTACCAGGCTCGGGCCCGGTCCGCGCTGAACCGGACCAGGGCGCCGAGCGACCCGTCGTCGTCCACCAACGCGCCGTCGGCACCGAGGCGCAGGACCACGCCGAACCGGTCGAGATCCCGCTGCGGCAGGTACACCCGGCCGTTGCGCAGGTCCTCCCGGATGTCGCGGAGGATGTTCGTCTGCTGGAGCGCCACGCCGAGGGCGTCGGCGTAGGCGGACGCGGCCGCCAGGTCGGCCGCGCCGAAGACCGCCAGGCACAGCCGACCGATCGAGCCGGCGACGCACCGGCAGTAGTGAACGAGGTCCTCGAACGTCGCGAACCGCGCGCCGAGGACGTCGGTCTCGACCCCGTCGATCAGCTCGCCGAACGCCGCGAGCGGGATCGGGTAGTGCCCGGCGGCGTCGTGCACCGCGAGCAGCACCGGATCACCCGAGCCGGGGGGTTCGGACAGGGCGTCGCGCAGCCGGGCCAGCCGGTCGAGCTTCACCGGCGCCGGCAGCGGGCCGTCGCCGATGTCGTCGATCCGCCGGGCGAGCGCGTAGACGGCGCACAGCGCCGCCCGCTTCCCCGGCGGCAGCAGCCGGATGCCGTAGTGGAAGTTGCCGGCGCTGCCCCGGGTGATGTCCGCGCAGGCCAGGTAGGCATCGGCGACGGTCACGCTCACCGGCGGCCACCGAGCAACCGGGCGGTGTGCGCCGCGATGTCGCGGCGGCGGGGCCGGGCTTGCGTGCCCAGCACGTCGTGGCCGGCGCGGCGGATCGCCGCCACGGTCGCCCGGCCGCCGGCGACGTAGCCGGCGACGGCGATCCGGGCCGCCCCGTGGAGCATTCCGACGAGCTCCGCGCCGTCCGCGAGCAACGCCTCGGCTCGGTCGACCTCGAACGCGAGCAGCCGGCGAAGCCGCGGGGTCGCGGTCGCGGCGTCCAGATCGGTCTCCGCCACACCGAACCGGTCGAGGTCCTCGCCGGGCAGGTAGATCCGATCCCGGTCGCGCCTGTCCTCGCCGACGTCCTGGCAGTGCTCCAGGATCTGCAACGCCGAACACACCTGGTCGGACCGGGACCCGGCGCGGGGGTCGGCAACACCGAACACGGCGAGCACGCTCCGCCCGACCGGGTCCGCGGACAGGCTGCAGTAGTGCCGCAGGTCGCCGTAGCTGCGATACCGGCTGGTGCGCAGATCGTGGCGGTTCGCCTCCACCAGGGCGAGGAAGGGCTCCAGCGGCAGCCGCCGGTCGCCGATCGCCGGCGCGAGCGCGCGGACGGCCGGCAGCTCCACCGCCCCGCCGGCGAACGCCATCCGAAGCTCGGACTCGATCCGGTCCAGCTCCCGGGCCCGATCCTCCGTCGGCGACCCGGCGTCGTCGCCCACGTCGTCGATCAGCCGGGCCACCGCGTAGACCGCCCGCAGGTCCCGGCGCACCGTCGCCGGCAGCACCCGCAGGGCGACCGGGAAGTTCTCCCGCCGGCTCGCCCCCCGGTCCCGCCGGGCGGCGTCGATCCCCGCGGCGTCGATACCGGCAGCCGATCCCACCATTCCAATCCAAGTTAGTTGATCTTTAGCGTTCTCGGCGTCTTCGGGTAGTTATCTCGACACGGATTTATCATTGACGTACAAATGGGCGGTGACGACCCCGCCGGTGACCACGCTCGGTGACCTGCTGCCCGGCCTGATGGACGAGCTGCCCGACGTCCTCGACGAGGTGGTCGGTCTGCTCCGCGAGGAGTGGCCGGACTACGCGGCCTTCCTCGCCGACGACCCGGCCGGCGTCACCGAAACCGCCCAGGCGGCCCTGCGCCGGCTGGTCGCCCTCGCCGAAGGCGCGCTGGCCAGCGCCGGCCAGCCGTCGGTCGACGAGGGCGAGCTGTTCGAAGAGCTCGGCCGGATCGAATGGCGCGAGGGGCGCCCCCTGTCCTCGCTCCAGTCGGCCTACCGGACCGGCGCCCGGGTCGCGTGGCGGCACATGTCCCAGGTGGCGCTTCGCCGCGCGGTCCCCTCGGCGGCGATCGCCCAGCTCGCGGAGGCGGTGTTCGTCTTCGTCGAGGAGCTGTCCAGCGCGTCGGCCCGCGGGTACCTCGACGAGCAGCTGGCCAGCGCGGCGGAACGGCAGCGGCGGCGGGCCGAGCTCGCCGAGCTGCTGATGTCCGAACGCGCCGACCGCACCGTGGTCGGCGCCACCGCCGCCGCGGCCGACTGGCCGATGCCCGCGACCGTGGCGCTGGTGGTGGCCGATTCGCCGCTAGCCGCGGAGGTCCTGGCCCGGCTCGACCTGCGGGCACTCCCCGTGCGGCAGCACGGGCGCAGCGGCGCGATCCTCCCCGACCCGGACGGCCCGGGCCGGCGGGCCCGGCTCGCCGAGGCGCTGCGCGGGGTCGGCGCGATCGTCAGCCGCGGCGTGCCGCCGGAGCAGCTGCCGTCCACGCTGCGCGGCGTCGCCACCGCGGAGCGGCTCCGCGCCACCGGCCTGCTCACCGGGGACCCGATCTTCGTCGACCGGCACTACGACGCGCTGCTCGTGCACGGCGACCAGCACCTGCTCGAGCTGCTCACCCAGCAGGCACTTGCGCCCCTCGACGGGCTGCCCGCCGGCACCCGCACCCGACTCGAGGAAACCCTGGCCGTATGGCTGCGCGCGATGGGCGACCGGCAGCAGGTCGCGCGGGAGCTGCACATCCACCCGCAGACCGTGCGCTACCGGCTCGGCCAGCTGCGCGCCCTGTTCGGCCCGGCACTCGACGAGCCGGCGACCCGGCTGCCGCTGACCCTCGCGCTGTGCTGGCGCTGACCGGATAGCGTGTCGGCCACACGCACGGGTCGACCACTAGGGGGAGCGATGCGACCGGCCGACGCCCGGACCGCCATCGAATCGGCGCTGCACGGTAGGTGGCTTCTCGACCACCCGTTCTACCGGCGCTGGTCGGCGGGGACCGTCACCCGCGAGGAGCTCACCCGGTACGCGGGGCAGTACCGGCACTTCGAGGCGGCGTTGCCGGCCATCCTGTCCGAGATCGCCGACGGCATCCCGCCCTCGACCGCCCGCGACGCGGTCCTCGCCGGGCTCGCCGACGAATCGGGCGGCGGCGGAACACCGAGCCACCTCGAGCTGTTCGACGAGTTCGCCGGCGCCCTCGGCGCTGGCGGCGGCGCCCCCGCCAGCGCCGCGACCGGGCACCTGACGTCCGTCTACGCGACCGCCGCCGGCGCCGGTCCGGTCGCCGCCCTGGCCGCCGTCGGCGCCTACGAGCTGCAGGCCGCCGACATCGCCGCCAGCAAGGCCCTGGGGCTTCGCCGCCACTTCCAGCTCGACGGTGCGGCGATCCGCTTCTGGGATCTGCATGCCGAGCTCGACCGGGACCACGCCGACTGGACCACCTCGGCACTGGCCGACCTGGCCACCGACGAGCGGCAGGTGACCGGCTGGGCCCGGGCCGCGGCCGACGCCTGGTGGCGGTTCCTGGACGAGCGGGACGAGGCGTCCGCCGACGTCGCCTAGCCCGGCCCGATCGGGGTCTGCGCTGCCCCGCTGGGATCGAGCACCGGCTGCGCCGCCGACCCCGCGGCGGGTTCGCCGTGCACGTAGCGAGCGCCGCGCAGCGCCGACGCCGCGGCCGCGACGAGCGAGACGGCGATCGCCAATCCGAAGACCACGATCAGGCCGGTGTGGAACGGCCCGGAGATGAGCTGCGGGAAGAAATGCTGCCCGGTCAGCGCGCCGACCTGGGCGTGCGACAGGGTCGGCAACGCGCCGGTCGAGGCGAGCAGCAGGTGCACCGGGTTGTAGCCGAGGAAAGCGGCGAACAGGCTGCCGACCGGTGGCAGGGCGCCGAGGTGGCGCGCCGTCGCGGCCGGGATCCCTTGCGCATGCAAACCGGAGTACAGCGCGCCCGGCAGTGACGCGCTCAACCCGATGATCATGAGTGAGAAGAACAGTCCGATGGAGAGCACCATGCCGGTGTTCTGCACCGTGGCGTTCACCCCGCCGGCGCTGCCCCGCTGGTCCGCGGGGACGCTGTTCATGGCGGCGGTGACGTTCGGCGCACCGAACAGCCCGGATCCCACCCCGTTGAGGAAGATCAGCACGGCGAAGACCCAGAACGGGAAGTCGGTCGGCAGGGACATCAGCCCCGCGAAGGTCCCGGCCACCAAGACCATGCCGCCGGTGGTGAACATCCGCGCCCCGTGACGGTCGGACAGCCGCCCGGCCAACGGCCCGGCGACCAGGAACCCGAAGGTCAGCGGCAGCAGGTAGATGCCGGCCCACAGCGGGGTGTCCGAGAACGCGTAACCGTGCAGCGGGAGCCAGATGCCCTGCAACCAGATGATGAGCATGAACTGCAAGCCACCGCGGGCGATCGCCGCCATCAGGTTCGCGGCCTGACTGCTCCAGAACGCGCGGATGCGGAACAGGGCCAGCGACACCATCGGCTCGGCTACCCGCCGCTCCAGCCCGACGAAGGCGACCAGCAGAAGTGATCCGCCGACCAGCCCCGCGAGCACCCAGGGGTTGGTCCAGCCCATGTTGTGCCCGCCGTAGGGCTGGATCCCGTAGGTGATCGCGGCGAGCACCGCGGTGAGCCCCAGGGCGAACGTGAGGTTGCCGGCCCAGTCGATCGACGCCGGCGTCCGGACCCCGAGCTCGCGCAGGCTGCGATAGCTCCACAGCGTGCCGAACAGGCCGAACGGCACGCTCACGAAGAAGACCAGCCGCCAATCCACCTGGGACAGCAGCCCGCCGGCGACCAGGCCGAGGAACTGCCCGGCGAGCGCGGCGACCTGAGCGATCCCGACAGCCATGCCGCGTTCGTTGGAGGGAAAGGCGTCTGTGACGATCGCGACCGCATTCGCCGAGATCATCGCCCCGCCGACGCCCTGGACCAGCCGCCACAGGATCAGCCAGGTGCCGCCGGCCCCTGCGGAGAACGGGTCGAGGGCGAGCGCGACCGAGCCCACCGTGAACACCGCGAAGCCGGCGTTGAAGATGCGCACCCGACCGTAGATGTCGCCGAGGCGGCCTAGCGAGACCACCAGCACCGCGGCCACCAGCAGGTACCCCATCAGCAACCAGAGCAGGTAGCCGACGTTGCCCGGGGCGAGCGGATCCAGATGGATGCCGCGGAAGATCGCCGGCAGCGAGATGATCACGATCGAGGCGTTGATCGACGCCATCGTGATCCCCAGCGTCGCGTTGGTCAGGGCGGTCCACTTGTAGGAGCCGCCCGTCCCGGATCGCACCGGCCCTCTCGACCCTTCCCCTGAATTAGTTGTCAGAGACGAACTATTTGGTGCAGCGTAGCGGCGGGCCCCGCTTCCGGGGACCGTAGGGCGGGAGGTGCCGTGGCCGACCCCGATCGCACCGCCACCGCCACCGCCGCGTCGCTGCGGCTGGTGGTCGGTCGACTGGCCCGCAAGCTCGGCCGCGGCGGCGGCCTGACGCTGAGCCAGCTGTCGGCGCTGGCCAGCATCGAGGCGGCCGGCGTCATCCGGCTGGCGGACCTCGCCGCGATCGAGGGCGTCTCCCCACCCACCCTCTCGCGGATCGTGGGCAGCCTGACCGACGCCGGGCACCTCACCCGCCGCCCCGACACGGCGGATCGCCGCTCCAGCCTGGTCTCGCTCAGCCCGGGCGGGCGCCGGGTGCTCGACGCCACCCGCCGGGAGCGCACCGCCGCCCTGGCCGAGCGGCTGCGCCAGCTGACCCCCGCCGAGATCGCGCGCGTCCGCGATGCGCTGCCCGTCCTGGCGCGCCTGGTGGACGGCTTCGACCCGCCCCGGAGCGGCTGACCGGCGCCATTCGAGCAGGAGCGGGGAGGGGGTGGGCCTCGTCTGGGATGAAGGAAGGGTGGAATGCCGGGCGGCCGTCCCTGGCGACGTCGGCTCCCCTGGGGGGCGGTTTTGGGCTTGATCATCGGCGAATGTGCAATTTCCGACGGATTTCCGGGCGGGCCACGCTTGGGCCGTGTCGCAAATTGCACACTCGGTGCCGCTGGGGGGTGCGGGGTGGCGGGGCTTGCCCGGGCCTCGGGGGCGAACCGGACTTTTCGGATCCGCGCCGTGTTACCTGCCGTTGTCGCCAGTCTAGGCTGTCCGTTCGGTTAAATCATGCCGAATGGCTCAACCCGGGTGGTCCATCCGGCCGAGACTTCGACAGACCCTTCGAACTCAGGAGCCGCCGTGCGCCGCACCCTGCTGGCCGCCCTGTCCGCCGCGGCGGCCGCGGTGACGATCGGCGCTGCGCTGCCCGCGCTCGCGGTGACCGGGCCGGACACCTCCAGCTTCCAGCATCCGAACGGGATCGCGATCGCCTGGGGGCAAGTCGCGTCGGCCGGGCAGTCCTTCGCGTTCATCAAGGCGACCGAGGCCACCACCTACACCAACCCCTACTACGCCAAGGACGCGGCGGGTGCGGCGGCGGCCGGGCTGATGCACGGCGCCTACGACTTCGCCCGACCGGCGCTTCCCCTGAGCACCGCCACCGACCAGGCCCGCTACTTCTTCTCGGTCGCCGGCTCGCAGGAGGCACCGGGCGACCTGCCGCCGGTGCTCGACCTCGAGGTCACCGGCGGGCTGTCCACCAGCCAGCTGGTGAGCTGGACGAACACCTGGCTGACCACAATCAAGCAGCTCACCGGACGCACGCCGATCCTCTACAGCTACCTGAACTTCTGGACCACGGCGATGGGCGACACGCACGCCTTCCTGGCCTATCCGCTCTGGATCGCCGACTACGGAGTGGCCAAGCCGACGGTCCCCGGCGGGTGGCCCACCTACACCTTCTGGCAGTTCACCGACTCCGCGTCGATCCGCGGGATCAGCGGCGGCGTCGACGCGTCCTACTTCAACGGCACCCTCGATGCGCTGCGCCGGCTCGCCCTCGAGGACTCGGGTGCCGCGCCGTTCGGGGTGAGCGCCGCCGCCGGGGACGCCACCGCGCAGGTCTGGTGGAACGCGCTCCCCACCGCCACCGGGTACACCCTCACCGGCACCGACGGGACGACCTACCCGGAGGCCGCCGGGGTCACCTCGCAGTCGATCACCGGGCTCACCAACGGCCAGGCCTACGCCTACTCGGTGACCGCGAACCTGCCGAACGGGAAGTCCGAGGTCACCGGCTGGGGGGTTCCGGTGGTGCCGGTGGTGCCCGACCGGATCACCCTCACCGCGACCCCGGGGCAGCTCTACGCCGGCAACCAGACCACCGTGGCGGTGCAGGTGACCCAGACGGCGACCGGTCAGCCGATCTCCGGGCTGCCGGTCAACATCTACGGTCAGTGGGTGGGCAGCAACGGGCCGTACCAGGTGCAGCAGCTCACGACCGACGCGCAGGGGCAGGCCAGCTTCCAGCACACCGTCGGGCTCTCCGACGCCTACCAGGCGGACATCCTCGGCAGCCCGTACGCCTACACGCAACCCGCTACCGGGTGGGTCCCGGTCAGCGTGCTGCCGACCATGACGGCGAGCCCCAGCGCGACCGACGTGACGGTGGGCCGGTGGTTCAGCGTCACCGGCAGCGTCAACCCCAGCCGCGGCGGGGACCCGCTCACCGTCCAGGCGTACATCGCCGGCAGCTGGCACAACGTCGCCGCCGGGACCGGGAACTCCACCGGCGCCTACTCGCTGCCCGTCTACGCCGGGCGGCTCGGCCAGTTCCCGATCCGCGTCCTGCTGGGCGCCAACACGGTGCACGCATCCGGGAACTCGGCCACATTCGACGTCGACGTGTCCCCGTCCACCACGGTTGCGGTCAGCGCGCACCCGAGCGCCGGCAGCGCCCCGGTCGGCTCCCGGATCACGGTGTCCGGCACGGTGTCCCCGAGCGAGGGCGGCGACCCGCTACAGGTTCAGGCGCTGCTCGACGGAACCTGGCACGACGTGGCGACCCCCAGCGCCGGACCCTCCGGCGGTTACGCCGGGTCGGTGTACCTCGGGCGGGTGGGGCAATTCCCCTTCCGGGTCCTCGTCGGGGCGACCCCCCTGCATCCGGCTGGGTCCTCACCGACGTTCACCGTGAGCGTGGATCGGATTGTCGGGGCCGTCGTCAGCGCCCGCCCCAACACCAGCGCGCCGCGGGTCGGGACCCGGATCGACGTCACCGGCTCGGTTTCCCCGGCCCGCTACGGTGACCACCTGCTGGTCCAGGCGTGGATCACCGGGATGTGGCACAACGTCGGCTGGGCAACCACCAATCAGAACGGGCAGTACGCGGCCACGGTCTACTGCGGCCGGACGGGGTCGATCCCGATCCGGGTCAGCGTGTCGGCCGACCCGATCCACTACGCCGCGGTTTCCCCCACCTTCGTGATAACCGTCCACTGACCCGGGATCGTGACTGCCATGCGAGAACCGCACCCGACCGGACCGGTTTCAGCCTCGGTTCGGGCCTCGGTTCTGGCTCCCGGGCTGGTAGCCCTGACGTTGCTCGCGGGCTGCGGGGTGGCGCATCCGACGACCGCTGCCGCGATCCTCCAGCCCGCTTCGCCGTCGCCCTCGCCGGCGCATCCAACGGCGCTGCCGTCCGCGACCCGCGCGGTCAAGGCACCGCCGGCGCCGAAGGTGGTCGGTGCGGCCGCGGGGCTCCCCGCGTGCGCGACCGGGGAACTTTCCGCCGGTCTCGCGGGCACGCAGGGCGCGGCCGGCCACATCCTCGACGTGTTCTCGTTGACCAACCGCGGGACGGGCAGCTGCCGGCTGGACGGCTACCCGGGGCTGGCGCTGCTCGACCGGGCGGGGCGGGGGCTCCCGACCGATCCGGTGCACGGGGCGGACATGGCCTTCCCGGCGGTTTCGGCCCACCCGGTCGTGCTGAACGCCGGGCAGGCGGCGTCGTTCAGCGTGGGCTACAGCGACGTGCCGTCGGGGGCCCAGCCGGACTGCTCGAACGCCGCCGCTCTGGCGATCACACCACCCGGCCAGTCCAGCGCGCTGCGGGTGGCGACGGCGCTGGCTCCGTGCGGCGGCGGCCGGCTCGACGTCTCCCCGGTCGTCGCGGGTAGCCACGGGGTCCCGAGCTAGGAATTCCCCCGGGGCAGGGGGTTGCGGGGGCCCCGACCGTCTCGGGTAGTCCCGGTCAGCGGGTCCGGCGAAGTCGCCCCACGGCCGCGGCGAGCCCGAGCAGAACTAGCCCGCCGAGTCCAAGCAGGCCGAGCCGCCCGCCGGTAGCCGGAAGCGACCCGCTGGCCGCTGTCGACCGCCCGCCGGCACCCGACCCGGCCGCGTGCGCGAGCGCGATCGCGGCCGGGTTGGTGCAAACCGCTCCGACGACGAGCGCCTGGTCGGGCGCCGTGGAGGCGACGTCCTCGGTGAACCCGAGCGGGTTGGTGATCAGGGTTGGGCCGGACAGGTCGGCGACGGCAATCGCGTACGGGTAGGCGAGCTCGCTGCCGGTCGCCGGCTTGCCGACGTCCGCCCGGGGCACGGTCATCGTGATCAGCCCGTTCGCGAAGCTGCCCTGGATCGTCTTCAGCGTGGTGTATCCACCGCCGGCGGTCGTGCCGTCGGAGTAGGTGACCGCCCCGGTGTCGGACACCGCCGCCTCGGCGAAGTAGGTGAGCGCCCCTTGCGTCCACAACAGCAGGAACGACGAGCCGGTGGAGCCGTTGGGCAGCGACGTGGAGATCGTCGGTCCGTAGATCGTCGCGATCAGGTTGGCCCCGCTGCTGCGCAGCGTTGCGGTCCGGATGTCCAGGCTCGGGTCCTGCACCGAGACCGGATCCAGGTAGTTGTTCGCGTTACCCGCCGGACTGGTGACGACCGGGCAGCCGGAAGCGACGAGCGGAACGGCGGCCTGCGCGGTCGGGTGGGTGGGGGTGAGCCGGTGGTCCACGTCGCTCATCAGATGCGCGACATTCATCGCGCCGAGCCCGGACACGTAGTCCCATCCCGGCCCGGGCTGGTTGTAGAAGTTGCCCGCCGCGGTCTCCGACGCGGTGATGTCGTAGAAATCCCGGGCGTAGGTCGTGGGGTCTTTCCCGATCCGATAGAAGGTCTCGTCGGCGAAGCCGAGCCCGGCCGTGGTCGGGGCCGCCGCCTGCACGCGGGACCACATCCCGACCGCCAGCGGCGAGGACAGGCTGGTGCCGCCCTGCCCGCCGGGGGACATGTCGTTCTCGTAGGCGTAGGAGTTCGAGAGCAACAGCGTCTGCGGGGAGGGGCTGAGGACGTTCCCGGACATGTCCGCGATGTCCGGGGCGCCGCGGCAGATCGTGCCCGGCGGGTATGGGGTGCCGTCGGGCTGGGACAGGCATGTCCGGTTGATCGCCGCGATGCCCTGCTGGAACTTCGGCTCGGCGATGTAGCCGCTCGGGCCCCCGCCGGTGTAGGTCCAGCTGACTTCCGACTGCCGCGTCGCCGGGCTGGACGGGGGCGGCGTGTTCGGGCCGGGAGTGTCGACGACGGTGCCGCCGACGCACACGACGTGCGTGCTCGCGCAGGGGTAGTTGTCCTCGGGCGCCGGCTGCGGTGAGACGCCGTTGCCGGCCCCGAGGATCGGGATCACGATCGCCGGACAGGATCCGCCGGTGTCCCCGGCGGAGGAGAACAAGGTGCGGCCCTCGAGGTTGGCCCGGAGCAGACTCGGCTCCGCCGCCGGCTCCAGCTCGTCCCCCAGCTCGGTGCCGTAGAAGAACGGCGGCTGGGCGAGCGGGCCGAAGATCGCGTTGCCGGGGCTCGTCTCGCACTCACCGAAGCTCGCGTTCATCTGCTTCGGGCCGGCCGGGTCGCTCGCCCAGGCGGCGAAGCTCGCCGCCACGTCGGCGTCGAACAGCGACTTGCCGAAGTAGAGGTCGAGCTGGCTCAGCCGAGGGGCCATCCCGGTGATGGCCGCGGAGTCCAGGTACCACTCGACGTTGTCGGTGTCGTCGCCGTTCGCGGTGGCGCCCGCAGACGCCTGGGTGTGCACGATCCGAACCGGCACCTCGGGCAGGCTGTGGATCCTTTCGTAGACCCGCAGGTTCGCGACGACGGCGTCCGCGTAACCCTCGCCGAAGATCCCCGCGGTCTCGCCCTGACCGGTGTCGGTGGCGGGCAGGTTGTACACGCCCCACAGATTCTGCGGGGTGAGCAAGGTCTGGCAGGGGGTGCCGCACGAGGCGCCGGGGGTGGCCGCGGCGCCGGGGGCGCGGCCGGCGTCGACCGCCCGAACCTGCGCGCCGGTCCACATCCGGCTCAGCGTGTTCAGCCCCAGCAGCGTCGTCATCGGCAGGTTCGCGGGCACCAGCGGGGCGACCGTGTTCGCGACGAAGGGCACCGGCCCGGCCTGGTAGCGGGCGAACCGGGTGTGCATCAGGGCGGCCACCTGCGCGACCGTGCCGCTCGCCGTGATGTAGTCGCGCGCCCCGGAGACCGAGCTCACTTGGAGGCCACCCGAGCGAAGCCAGGATTCCGTGGCGTTCGCGGTGGCCGCCGAGACCGCGAAGCGGGCGTCGTATTGCGCGGGATCGAGGAACCGGTGGTACTGCGGGCTGCCCGGTGTGTAGATCTGCTGGTAGAGGGCCGCCTCGCCCGCGGGGTCCGGGTGTCGCAGCGCAACGCCGATCGTCAGCACCTGCCCGGAGGCGGCCGGGCCGAGGTAGCGGGCGTGGTCGAGTCCGGGGAGGACGGCCGCGGTGCGCACGAGGCGGGTGCCGGTCGAGTACGTGCTGGCCGTTGCGGGGACGGTGAAGCCGCCGGCGGTGACCACCGCCGCCACCACCAACAGACCAGCCGAACGCGATCCTGCCGACATCATCGTCTCCCGAGCCTTCGTCGCGGTTGTCTGCGGGCAGCGACAACCTCTTGCCCTACCCCTTCGACGTCACACCCGGTCCACCTGCCGGGCCGGCCGGGGCCGGTGTGGAACCGTGATGTGGCAGGCTCGGCGGGTTACCGAGACCGAATGGGAGCGGCTCGGGGAAGCCTGGAAATCCATCGACCGGGGGTCAGGCCCGGGCGCGCGAGCGCCGAGCCAAGCGAGCTCGGCGGAAGCCCAGGGCCGCCAACATCGCCGCGAGCCCCAACGCCGGTAGCGTCACCCCGCTGCCGGTCGCGGCCAGCTGGGCACCGGCCAGCTGGGCACCGGTCACCGTTGCGGTCGTCACCCCGCCGCTCGTCGTCACTACGACACCCGCCGCCGGATGCCCGTGCGGTTCCGGCGCTACCGGAGGGCACTCCCCCGCGGCGCTCGGCGGATAGACCGTCCCGCCGGTCTCCGGCTCCGCGTAGTGCAGGCACAACAGGTTGTCGTGGTTGACGATCGGTGTCTCGAAGACCGGCGCGGGAAGTGGCAGGACCGTGTTGCCGTGGCTGGCCAGGAAGGCGGTGAGCTGGGTCTCGGCAGGCTCTCTGCCCGCGAGCCGAGGGTCTTCGAGGAAGCCGTGCGGGTCGCTGCTCGCGGTCGGCGTCTTGTCGTTGCGGTAGTAGGTCAGCCGATCGAACAGATCGCCCGCCCGGATGACGTTTCCGAGGGTGAAGTTGGGCACGGTGGCGTCACCGAAGGCGTTCAGGAACTCCACCGTCTTCGGGCCGTACCTCGGTCGCAGGCGCAACAGCGGTGCGTAGGGCTCGGGGCCGCCCGAGCGTTCCAGCCAGATGGCGTTGTTCAGATACTCCGCCAGCAGCGCCGAGCCGGGATGCGGGTTGGTGATGCGCGGGTCATCGGGGAGCGGAATGTCCTCGGTGAAACCGTTGAGTCCCGGGCCCCCGTTGAGCAGATCGGGACGGCTCACCTGAAGCTGGGCGGCCAGCAGGTTCCGGAAGCCCGAAAGCCGGGCGATGTCGACGATCGGCCCGCCGCCGGAGTTGAGGTAGCCGACCCGCACGTGCGGGTCAGTGCCGAGCAGCATCGTCCCGTAGATGCCGCCGAACGACAGCCCGTAGTACTCCACGTTGGTGCGGGCGAGCGGCACCGACTGGCCCGCGCAGCCGGGCACGGTGATGCCGTGTTCGATGGAGCGAACCAGCGCCATGTTGTCCACGGTGGTCTGGATCAGCCCGTCCCGGAGACCGACCAGGGCGTTGTGCGAGGGCAGGTCGGCAACGACCTTGCCGTTCACCACGGTCTTGTGATCGCTGGGCTGCACGCCTTCGGTGTCCCCGATGATGCCGTCGCCGTCGGAGGCACGGCCGCGGCCGTACGACTTGAAGGTGGTGACCGCTCCGGGCGGCCCCACCGAGATCGTGCTCGCCGGGCCGAAACCGTGCCCGAGCGGATCGGTCGCGACGGTGGCGATCCCGGCGGCGGCATTGAAGTCCGAGGTCAGGAACAGGTCGAAGTAGCTACGGGTGAACCCGGGTCCGTAGACAGCCACCGGCCAGCCGCCGGCCGGCGGCACCCCGGCCGGCACGATCATCGCGAACCCGAGACGCGCCTTGGACAAGGCCGGCGGCGTCTGGGTGGTCGGGACCTGCGGGATCACCGCGTCGGAGGTCACGAACTGCGGGCTTTCGAACGAGCCGAACGCGTAGCAGCCGACGCCGGTCACGGCGGAGTTGAGGACCATCGAGCTGACCAGGGGCTTCGACGGGTCGGCACTGACCTGATCGTTGCGGGTGATGAACTGGGCGTCGGTCACCGGAAAGACCGTCGTGATCGAACCCTGGGTGAAGCTCACGTCGTGGGTCGCGCCCGACTGCTGGTAGGCCGTGCCGGCGTCGAGGGACTTGCGCAACCGGTCCAGTTCGGTCGTGCCGGACAGGGTGGTGAACGCGACCCGTCGCCCGGCCGCGATCGGGTATCCGGCCGCGTCGAGGACACCCGTCGTGATCACGATGGTGTAGCGCGTGTCCTCGCGCAGGAAAGCCGTGGTGTTTCCCGTCAACGTCGACGTGGCGGGGTTCCACACGATCTGCCGGAGCCCGGTTCGACTGCCGTCCGGGCCCTGCACGAAGACCGTGTCGCTGTTGACGCTGTCGAGCTGGATGGCACCGGTAAACGGGATCAGGATGCGCGGCTGGAGGTCGAAGCCGTCGATCTGGTTCAGCAGGCGAAGGCCGTCGCAGATGGAGTAATTCGCGCTCGTGCACGTCGGGACGGGCAGGTTGATCCGCCGGCCGCTGAGCTGGCGGGGATCGGCGACGGTGAACTTGTCGTTGGGGAACACCGCGGTCTCGGGGGTGCTTCCGTCCCGGATGGCCACTCGGGAGGCTGCGCGCGCCACCGGCAGCGCGGTCGAGCCGGCGGCGAGCGGCACGACGAAGGCCGCGACCGTCGCGATCCCGAGGATGAGCGGGAACCGGCGCACGATTACCTCCGGGTGGCGGGATGCAGGCCGCCGCGAGGCGAACAGGATTCTAGAATCTCATTCGCCGCCGAGCGGGCCATTCCTGCCGGGGCAGGTGCTACTAGCCTTGATCTTTCACGCTGGGCACAGCTGATCATTTGAGTGATCGTTTTGGGCGCCTGGTGCGGGCTGCTGGTTGGCGCTGTGTGGTGGTAGCGCGGGGGGGTCGGGTTGGAGGTATGCCTCG
>Ga0307373_10002792_pt1 | contig 31204 bp, 20 predicted proteins | sample OX2MG_FD_202534 | JGI IMG/M metagenome (GOLD analysis project Ga0307373, IMG submission 202534) | Soil microbial communities from Risofladan, Vaasa, Finland - OX-2 | ecosystem: Environmental > Terrestrial > Soil > Coastal area > Acid sulfate soil | place: Finland: Risofladan, Vaasa | collected...
ACCGGGTGGGGCACGCCGATCACGGCGCAGTCGGCGACGGCCGGGTGTTCGTGCAGGGCCGCTTCGATCTCGACGCAGTAGACGTTCTCGCCACCCCGGATGATCATGTCCTTCGCCCGGTCGACGATGTGGACGAAGCCTTCCTCGTCGATGCGGGCGACGTCCCCGGTGTGGAGCCACCCGCGGGTGAACGAGGCCGCAGTGGCCTCCGGCTTGTTCCAGTACCCCCGGACGACGTTGGGTCCCCGGATCCACAGCTCGCCGGTTCGTCCCGGGTCGGCCGGGAGGTCCGGCGGCTCCTCACCCGGCCAGTCCTCGGGCACGACGACCACGTCGCACACCGGCGCCGGCGGACCGACGCTGTCGGGCTTGCGCACGTAGTCGTCGCCGGCGTTCATGGTGGTCATGGCCGACGTCTCGGTGAGGCCGTAGCCGTTGCCGGGGGCACCGGTGGGGAAGTGCTCCTTGATGCGGCGCACCAGGTCCGGCGGGCACGGGGCGCCGCCGTAGGAGATCGACTGGACCGAGGACGTGTCCCGCCTGGCGAAGTCGGGGGAGTCGATGACCTGCATGACCATGGCGGGCACACCCCCGAACACGGTGATCCGCTCCCGCTCGATGAGTTCGAGGGCCCGTTCGGGGTCGAAGTGGTGCATCATCACCAACTTTCCGCCCGCTGCCGTGTTGGTGACGAGCAGCGCGTGGCAGCCGGTGGCATGGAACAGCGGTACGGACAGCAGGTTGGCGTTCTGCACCCCCGGCGAGGCCGCGGCCTGCGCGGCCGTCCGGCGCATGCCGCCCAGGGTGGAGACGAAGAAGAGGTTCATCAGGTTGGACACGCTGTTGCGGTGCGTGCCCACCGCGCCCTTCGGCCGGCCGGTCGTGCCCGACGTGTAGAAGATGGTGGCGTCGTCGTCGGGGTCGATGTCCACGTCGACCAGTGCGATGTCGTCGGCCGGGGGGCCCACCACCTCGGTGAAGGGGAGGACGGGAAGTGCGCCGAGGGCGCCGCGGTCGAGCACGGACCCCACGGCGGGGCGGCGTCCGCCGCCGTCGGGATCGTGTTCCTCGCAGCTCACGATCAGGGCCTCGAGGTCCGGCACCTCGGCCAGGTGGTGGACGATGCGGCCCTGGCGCTCCTCGTCGACGAAGGCGACCCGGGTGCCGGAGTCTGCGAGCCCGTAGGCGAGCTCCTCGCCGGTCCACCAGGCGTTGAGGGGAACGGCCACGGCGCCGACGGTGATGGTGGCCCAGAACGCCATCACCCATTCGGGCAGGTTGCGCATGGCGATGGCGACGCGGTCGCCCGGCCGGACACCGAACCGCTCGACGAGCTGGTGCCCGAGCGCGGCCACCGTCCGGAAGTGCTCCCCGAAGGTGATCCGCTCGTCCTCGTAGACGAGGAACGTCTTGTCGGCGTGACCCGCCGACAGTTCGAAGACGGTCCGCAGGTTGGGGGGGGCGGACTTCCACGTCCGCAACGGGACACCCCGGACGACGACCTCCTCCATCTCGAACGGCCCACCGGGGGCGGTGAGGGTGGCGGTGGCCTCGGCCCGGGTGGGGGCGGGTGCCACTCCGTCGGGCGGTGTCTGCTCGGCCGGCTCGGCCATGGTCGCTCCTCTCGTTACGGCGTGCGGTTCTTCCCGGGTCGCCCGCGGTCGGGCCCCGGTGTCAGGTGGTGGGGTCGCGGAAGACGGTGCTCCGGTAGTAGGCGAGCTCGGCCAGCGACTCCTTGATGTCGTCCATGGCCCGGTGTCCGCCCGCCTTCCGGGGGGCGGCGGCCAGTGCCTCGGGGTACCAGCGCCCGGCCAGCTCCTTGATCGTCGAGACGTCGACGGAACGGTAGTGGAGGTACTCCTCGATGGCGGGCAGGTGGGCGGCCAGGAACCGGCGGTCCGTGCCGATCGAGTTCCCGGCCAGGGGAACGGTCCGGGGCCGGGGCACATGGGACCGGATGAAGTCGCCCGTGAGCCGACCGGCCTCTTCGACGGTGAGCTCCGAAGCCACGATCTCGTCGAGCAGGCCGCTCGTGGCGTGCATGTCCCGCACGAAGTCATCCATGGCGGCCAGCTGCTCCTCGGTCGCCCCGATCACCAGGTCGGGTCCCTCGGCCACGACGGTGAGGTCGTCGTCGGTGATCAGGGTGGCGATCTCGACGATGACGTGGCGGCCCGGGTCGAGCCCGGTCATCTCCAGATCCATCCACACCAGCACGGGGTCACGCTACCGGGTGGGCGCTGCCGCTCCAAGACGGGCCGGACACCGCCCGGCAGCCGCGCCGTGGCGGGCGGGCATCTGCACCCGACGCCGGTGGGCGGTAGCGTCCGGGGCGATGAGCGGAGCGAGCGGGTGAGCGAGGGGACGGGACCCGGCCGAGGGTTGACGGTGGGCCCCACGGCGACGGCGGAGGGTCCTGCCCCGACGCTGCGGGTGGCCGTCGTCCGCCTGGATCCCGACCTTCCGTTGCCCGCATACGCCCACGACGGCGATGCCGGTGCCGATCTGGTGGCCCGGATCGAGGTCCTGCTCGAGCCCGCGGGCGGACGGGCCATGGTGCCCACCGGCATCGCCGTGGCCCTGCCCCAGGGCTTCGCGGGCTTCGTGCAGCCGCGCAGCGGCCTGGCCCTGCGCCACGGTGTGACCTGTCTGAACACCCCGGGGCTCATCGATTCCGGCTACCGCGACGAGCTTTCGGTGCTCCTGGTGAACACCGACCCCGAGGTCCCCTATCGGGTTCGCCGGGGCGACCGGATCGCCCAGCTGGTGATCCAACGTGTCGAATCGGCCGAGTTCGTCGAGGTCGGAGCGCTCGCGGACACCGAGCGGGGCCTCGGGGGCTTCGGGTCGACGGGCCGGTAGGCGTGTCCCGGCTGGCCGGTCTCGACGGCGCGTTCCTGGCCCTGGAGTCTCCCACCACCCACCTCCACATCATGGGGGCCATGGTCTTCGACCCGGGGGAGGTGCCCGGTGGGCTCGGATTCGACAGGATCCGGTCACGGGTGGCCGAGCGGGTGCCGCTCGTGCCGCCGTTCCGGATGCGGATGGTGGAGGTGCCCTTCGGGCTGCAGCACCCGACGCTGGTGGAGGACCCCGGTTTCGACCTCGACTACCACGTGCGGCGGGCGAGCCTGCCCTCCCCGGGCGGTACGGCGGAGCTGACCGCGCTGGTGGCCGACCTGGCCGCACGGCCGCTCGACCGGACGCGGCCGCTCTGGGAGTTCCACGTGGTCGAGGGCCTGGAGGGAGGCCGTATCGGCCTGGTGTCCAAGGTCCACCATGCCATCGTGGACGGCGTGTCGGGAGCGGAGGTGCTCGCCGCCTTCGTCGACCTGACGCCCGACCCGACGCCCCGGCACCTCTTGGCCGGGGATGCCGTCGTCCGGCGCCCTCGGCGCACGGGCCGTCCCGCAGCGGCACCGCCGGACGGCGGCCCGGCGGGGGCGTCGACCGGCACGGGCGACGGGGCGCCGGACGGGGACGCGTGGACGCCACCGGGACTGCCCGGTGACCTCGAGCGCATCCGCGGTTCCCTGGGTGCCCTCCCCGGCCAGTTCGACGCCGCGGCGCGCACCCTCGTCCGGACCGTCCAGACGGTGAGGACGCTCGCAGCGCGTCGCCGCGACCTCGTGGGGCCGCTGCCCCCCGCGCCCTTCCAGGCGCCCCGGACCTCGATCAACGGCGCCATCTCGCCGCACCGCCGGGTGGCCTTCGCCGACCTACCCCTCGACGGGGTGCGCCGGGTCGCCGCCGTCTTCGGCGGAACCGCCAACGACGTGGTCCTGGCGGCCACGTCCGGGGCACTGCGGGCGTTCTTCGCGGGACGCGCCGAGAAGCCCGACTCGTCGCTCGTCGCGCTGGTGCCCGTCTCGGTCCGCACCAGGGCGGAACAGGGGACGCTCGGCAACCGGGTGTCGGCCATGCTGGTATCGCTGGCCACCGGGGTGGACGATCCCGTCGCGCGGCTCGGGCGCATCCGCGAGGGCACGGCGGACGCCAAGGACCAGTGCCGATCGGTCGGGCCGGACGTCTACTCGGCTTGGGCCGACGTCGCCTTCCCGGCCGTGGCCACCCGGCTGGCCCGCCTGGTGACCAACCTGCGCGTCTTCGACCACATGGCACCGCTGTTCAACCTGGTGGTCTCCAACGTGCCCGGTCCCGACGTGCCCCTCTTCCTGGCCGGAGCCCGGATGACCTCCCTCCACCCCATCGGACCGATCCTGGAGGGCGTCGGGGTCAACGTGACCGTCTTCTCCTACCTGGACTCGGTGCACGTCGGGGTCCAGGCGTGCCGGGACCTGGTGCCCGACGTGGATGTCCTGGCCCGGGCCATGGAGGAGGCGTTGGACGAGCTCGTCGCCGAGGCCGACCGGCGGGACCGTCCCGTCCCGTGGTGGCACGCCGAGCTGCCCGCCTGAACGACCGCACCGGGGCGGTCTCCGGGGTGCCGCCGGTGCGCCGCAAGAGTCGTATCCGAGGGAGGACGGGGACCCGCCCGGGACGGTGTCGCGCCCTCCGCCCCGGCCCGCCCGCTTTCGGTCCCGGGCTGCCGGACTGCTAGGGTGGGGCCCCTACGCGGACGTGGCTCAGTTGGTAGAGCACAACCTTGCCAAGGTTGGGGTCGCGGGTTCGAATCCCGTCGTCCGCTCCAGGTCGGAGGCCCTTTCGGGGGCCTCTGCTTCGCGTTCGGGCCCGTCCATTGCGAATCTATCGCGCGGGCCGGATCGTGCTATGGCTTCCCCCTCGCCTGGGCCGGGGTCCTCCTTGCCCTCGTCCGACGGATGTGGAACCGACCGCAGGTGCGGGGTCCGGGACCTTCCGGCCAGCTCGTACAGGGACTCGGCGATGGCCTTGTCCCGTTCGGCCGTGGCGTGCTGGTAGATGAGGGCGGCCCGGGGATTGGCGTGCCCCATGCGGACCATGAGCTCCTTGGTGGAGGCGCTGGTCGCGGCCGCCAGGGTGTTGCCGGTGTGGCGCAGATCGTGGAAGTGCAAGTGCTCCACGCCTACGGCCGTCCGGGCCCGCCGCCAGGAGCGGGCGAAGACCCCCCGGTAGAGGACGCCCCCCTTGGGGCCGACGAACATCGGGCTGTCCGGTGCCGATCCGACGTAGCACTCGAGGTGCCGCTCGATCTCGGGCAGGACGTGGGGAGGGATGGCCACCCGTCGCCGGCCGGCCGCCGTCTTGGGCGGTCCGGTCTCGACTGTGCCGCCGAACCGTTCATAGCTCGAGGCGACCACCTCGACCGTTCCCTGGTCGAGGTCGATCCGTCGGCGGGTCAGGGCCAGCAGCTCGCCGAGTCGGAGTCCGCACCAGGCGGCAAGGATCACCATGGCCCGGTACGGGTCGTCCATCGCCTCGACCAGAGCGTCGACTTCGGCGATCGTGGCGGTGGGCCGTTCGGGCGACATGCCGCTCGATGCGCCCCGGACGGGGCACGGGTTCCTCGTGATGAGTTGGTCCTCGACCGCGGTGGCGAAGATGGAGTGCAGGAGCCGGTAGATCCTCGTCGTGGTGGCCGGCGCCGACCTGGTTCCCAGTTCGGCGTACCAGGAGCGGATCTCCGCCGGCATCACCTTCCCGATGGGCCGCTCGCCGAAGGTCGGAAGGAGGTGGTTGCGGAGGATGCCGTCGTACAGGTCCCGGGTCAGGGGACGGAGCGGGCGCTGGCGGACCCATCGGCGGGCGTAGGTCTCGAAGGTGACGAGCCCGGCCCTCGGATCGACGGCCAGACCCCGGAGGCGGTCGGACTCGACCGAACGGGCATAGGCATCGGCGTCCCGGCGCCTCGTGAAGGTACGGCTCACCACCGGGACCCGATCCGGACCCGGACGTCGTAGCGGGCCTCACCGCTCGTGGTCCGCCGTGTTGTCAATTGGGCCACTGTGGGCTCCTCGTCGTCACCCGTTAAGTGAGTAAATGTTGCGTTGGCCGTGAATAAGAGGCAGAATAGTTGCGCCAATCGACCGAGAGACCGAGTATCCGCCATGAATGTTGCGCAACCGAACCCAGCGGGAATCCTCCGCATGGCCACACCGGCCTCACGGGCCGAACTAAGCCGACGGGCCAAGTCCGGGCGAGCACAACGGCTGGCGCCAGGTATCTACGCGGACGGTGCGAGTCTGCCGCCGGCCCAGGTGGCACATCAGCATCTCTGGGAGATCGTGGCGGCAGTCTGGCCAGGAGCCGTCCTCTGCGGACGGACGGGCTTGTCCGGCGGGCAGCCGGAGGATGGGTTCCTCTTCGTCGCCCAGCCGGAGTTGACGCGGTCGTCGCCCCTCGCTCTGCCCGGGGTGACCATCGTGCCGGTCGTCGGGCCCGGTGCGCTGCCGGGAGACATGCCGCTCCCTCATGGCTTGTCGCTCTCCGGCCCGGCGCGTTCCCTGATCGAGAACGTCGACCTCCGTGGCCGACGACCGACCTTCCGGGCCGGGACGGCGGCGGTCGAGGACCAGATCGATGCCCTGGCCCGCTCGGGGGGTGTTACGGGGATCCAGCGCAGTATCGACCAGCTCGATGTCATTGCCGGATCCTTCGATCCGTCAGCGACGCAAACCGTACGGACCCGGCTGCTGGCCGTCCTCGGATCCCCGTCAGGCGGCCCTCTCGGGATCACATCAAGTCGACTCGGTGCCAGGCTGGCGGGCCAGCCGTTCGACCAGCAGCGTCTGGAGCTGATCGAAGGGCTCGTCGAGGTGCTCGAGGCCCGGGCCCCTCGGCCGGTGGCGATGATTGGGCCGGCGGAAGCATGGGCCTGGTTGCCGTTCTTCGAGTCGTACTTCTCCAACTTCATCGAGGGCACCGAGTTCGGTGTCGAGGAGGCGCGGAGGATCGCCGTCGAAGGTGAGGTCCCCGCGGACCGTCCGGCCGACGCCCACGATGTCGCAGCCACCTATCGACTGGCAGCCGACCCCGTGGACCAGCTGAGAACTCCCCGGTCCGGGGAGCAACTCGTCGAGATGCTCGCCTATCGACACCGAGTGTTGATGGCGGCCCGGCCGCAGAAGCGTCCGGGGGAGTTCAAGGTGAAGCCGAACTACGCCGGTGGCTACCAATTCGTTCTGCCCGAGTTGGTCGAGGGGACCCTTGTCCGGGGGTTCGACCTCGTCGATGTGGTCACTGACCCGCTCGGACGGGCCGTGGCGATGATGGCCCTGGTCGCGGAATGTCACCCGTTCGATGACGGGAATGGCCGTGTTGCCAGGCTCACCTCCAACGCCGAACTCAGCGTTGCCGGTCAGGTGAGGATCGTGATCCCGACGGTCTATCGGAACAACTACCTGGCTGCGCTCAGCGGGATGTCGGGAGGTGCCGGCAAGGGTCAGGCTCTGGTGGCGGTCCTGGAGTACGCACAACGCTGGGTGGCGGCGGTCGATTGGCGGGACTATCAGCGGAGCCTGGAAACACTGACTGCCTGCAACGCCCTCATCCATCCGGGAGTCGCCGAGGTGAACGGTCAGCGCCTCGTGATGCCCAGGATGCCGTGATCTCTTTGGATGACTGTACTTTGCGGGTGCTGTGATACAGGGTGCGCACCCGCACCATCCGATCGTCCGCTGTGGCGACCGAAGCCTGGACTACCTTCAATCGGTGTCTTCGAGTGCGGCCAGCGCGTCATCGATCCGGAGATACATCCGGCCGCCGGCGTCTCCTTGGATCTGCCTGAAGGCGAACTTGTCGTAGAACGCCCTCGCGTTCTCGTCAATCGGATCGACGGCAATGAACCGAGCAGCGACCTGGGTACCGGCATCCGCTGCCCGCTCGATCGCTTCGATCAGCAGGTCACGGCCGAGCCCCTGACCCTGGTGGTCATCCGCAACGGCGAAGCGAGCCAGGAGCACCATCCCGATCTCGTACTGGGGTAGCCCTCTCCCATAGCGAGCAGGTAGTGCCTCTCTGCGAACTCCACCCATCGTGAGTGCGTAGAAGCCAACGACGCGGTCACCGTCATCGAGCAACACGAACGTGCGCGACAGGTTGCGTCGTTGGTTGTCGAGGGCGTGATCGCGCAGCCAGTCGTCGAGAGCCTTTACTCCGCAGCTGAACGAGCCGAGTTGGTGACGATCCCCAAGGCGCTCGACGCGCACTCAGTCGACTCGCTTCAATCGACGTGCTCGACGGGCTTGGGCAACGAGCTCCTTCGGTGGATGGACGGGACCGTCCAGCGCCTCAAGGAACCGCTCATGGTCATCCTCGGCCAGCTGGATCGCTCGGTGTGTGTCGACGATGGTGGCAGCGTCAGCGATCGCTCGATCGAGCAGGAACTCCGACACCGAAACACCCGACAGTCCAGCGGCCTCTGCCAGCAGGTCGTCGTCGTCCGCTGAGATCCGAACTTCTCGCCGTTTGTCTTTTACCGTCATGATTCCTCCTGTCCGTACAAGTGTACGGTCACGGACGTCCTAGGTCAATCCGGCCCGTTCGATGCGAAGGTCAGGGCAATCCGCGACGGTTTTCGAAGCCGACAACCCGCCCCACCCGTCCGAATGGGGACACCCATAACTCATGATGGCACGGCAATAAGGGGACACCCTCTGCACGCCGGAACGGGTCAACTCAATCCAGCTCGTGGGCGGAATCGGAGTGACGATTGGAGCGACGACCATCTACCTCGGATCCTTCGCTCGCTTGAGTTAGGCTGACACCAGGTCGTCACGAGTGGAAGGCCATGACTGCCCAGAGCCCATCCAACGCCAGGTGGTCGCATCGCACCGTACGGAGCGTGTTGACGCGCACGCCGCCGTTGATCCTCGTGAGCACGATCCTGCTGGTAGGCCTCAGTTCGGTCCCCGCCTTCGCTCAGGCCGCGACCTGGTCGATCCCGACGGCCGTGGCGCCCTCGCTGGGTGTCGGGTCGAATGAGGGCGTTGCAATCTCCTGTGGCACGGCGACGTTCTGCGTCGCCGGCGACGAGAGCGGGAGCGCCCGGATCTGGAACGGCACCGCGTGGTCGTCACCCACGTCCGGCGTCACCTGGGGTGGGCCTTCGCAGAACCAATTGTCCTGTGTCGGTGCCGCCTTCTGCATGTCAGACACGGGTGTCGATGCGAGGACTTGGGACGGCACGGCGTGGAGTGCTCCCTCGTCCATCCCCGTCACCGGGATCTCGGGCGTGTCATGCGCTTCGGCGACGTTCTGTGCCGCCGTCGACACGGAGTCTCCCGGCGACCTCGCCACCTGGGACGGGACAACGTGGAACCCGTCGACCACGAGTGCCGGGGTGTTCTCGGCGGTGTCGTGCCCGTCGTCGACGTTCTGTGCAGCCGTGGCCAACGACACCACCGGCGGGAGCGCCGTCCTGTGGAACGGAAGCACGTGGACGGTGACGCTCGTGGCGCCCTCACCCGACAAGCTGGCGAGCGTGTCGTGCGCATCGTCGAGCTTCTGCATGGCGGACGACAAGAGCGGCGACGCATACGTCTGGAACGGAACGGCATGGTCCACCGTCACGTCGGGCAGTGCGCTCGTGGGCGGCGAGCTGTCGTGCCCGTCGGCAACGTTCTGCGTGGACAACCTGGGCGGGATCTGGCAGGGCGCAGGATGGAGTGCCACGACTCCGCTGCAGGCCTACAGCGGGTACAACTACGGCTTCGTCGTCGCTGTCACCTGCGCTACCGCATCGTTCTGCATGGCCGCCAACGGGTTCGGGAACGAGGCGACGTGGAACGGCTCGAGCTGGTCGGCGGCGAGCACGATCGACGTGTCCGCGCCGGCCTCGGTCTCGTGCGCGTCCAAGGCGTTCTGCATGGCCGTCAACGTCAACGGCGGAGCGTTCGAATGGACCGGATCGGGATGGTCCGCACCCGTGGTCGCCGACGGGACGACGCCACTCTTGAGCGTCACGTGTCCTGCGGCGAGCTTCTGCGCGGCGCTCGACTCCGGTGGGTCGATGGTCACGTGGAACGGGACGTCGTGGTCTGTGCCGATCTCGGTCGAGGGCGGCGGGGCCCAGGTCACCGCCCTGTCCTGTGCCAGCTCTTCGTTCTGTGTGGCCGTGGACGACAGCGGTCGGGCCGTGACCTGGCGTGGCACATCGTGGTCAACCCCGCAGATGGTCGATTCGTCGGGATACATCAGTGGGGTCTCGTGTCCCACGAGTTCCTTCTGCGCCGCCGTCGACGGCAACGGCGCGGCGATGACCTGGAACGGCACGGCCTGGTCGGCCCCCGTCTCCGTGGTCGCCGGCGGCCAGCTCTTCTCCGTCTCCTGCGTATCGTCGTCGTTCTGCATGGCGCTCGACCAAGGCGGTTCGAGCTACTCGTGGAGCGGCACCGCCTGGTCGACGGCGATCGCCACTCCGGGCGTGATCGACGCTCCGGTGTCCTGCTTCTCCTCCAGCTTCTGTGCGGCGGTGAGCGGAGGAGATGCGGACACGTGGAACGGGAGTTCGTGGACGCAGCAGGCGTCGATCGACTCCGCGAACACCGGCACCAACATCATCGGGCTCGACGCCGTGTCCTGCGTCTCGAACGGGTACTGCGTGGCCCTCGACGGGATGGGGAACGCACTGGCCTACACGACCCCCCCGCTGGCGATCATCACGGCGTCGTTGCCCGACATCGCAGTGGGCCAGTCCTACTCCCAGACGCTGCAGGCGAGCGGCGGACTTGATCCGATCACGTGGGCGATCGAATCGGGCAGCCTGCCCCTCGGTCTCTCGCTGAACGCCGCGACCGGAGCGATCACCGGGGTCGCACAGGCCGCCGGTACCTCCACCTTCACTGTGGGCGTTTCCGACGGGACGCTCCCGGATGCACAGAGCAGCACTGCCACGCTCAGCATCACCGTCACCCTCGGTATCAGCGTCCAGGAGGCGCCGACGCAGACGGGAGGGACGACCGTCCAGGTGGCGGTCAGTGCGTGCCCGTTCTCGTCGTCAGACACCTACGCCTGGCAACTCGACGGCGGCTCCATCTCCCAGACGTCCTGCTCGTTCACCACAGGGGTGGCACCAGGCGCCCACACTTTCAAGCTCGCCGCGACGAACTCGTCCGGGACCTCCACGACGACCGCGAACGTCACGGTGACGCCACTCGCGGGATTCTCCTATTCGATTCAGCCGGTGCCCTACGGCGGGTCGAACAAGGTGGCGACGGTGCAGTTCGACGCATGTCCGTTCTCCGGCGGCAACACGAATTATTCGTGGAGCGTCGCCGGAGTGACCGGGGTGCAGTCGACCGGGTCGGCGTGCAATGTCTCCGTCCAAGTGCCGGCGGGCTCGCAGGTAGCCACACTGTCGGCCACGACGACAACGGGCTCGACGCTGACCGTCACCGAATCGGTCTACGCATACCCGCAGCTCCAGCAGCCGAACGCCCCCTGCAGTACGTTCGCGTTCGGCTCGAACGCATGTTGGCGCCGCGGGCTGGACTGGGTCGGGGACACGTTGATGGCGAACTCGTTGCGTGCACCCGACTATGCATTCATCGCGATTTCCGTCAACGCCGAAGTCGGTTCCGGATCGTTGGGCGTCATCATGACGTGTGACGGAAGCATCTACTCGACATCGGGGTACTCAATCGGAGCGACGTTGGGACTCCCGGTCCAGGGGGTACTCGGTTTCGGTTACGTCGGTGACCCAAGCACGGCACCTCCGTCCAATTACGACATCGACAACTTCGTGTCGGGGTTCACCGGAAACGTGAACGCCGGGCTCCTCACCGCCGGCATGAGTTGGGTCGAGAGCCCGGGTGCCCCGGGACCGAAGGTGGGCGTGGAGTACTCCGCGGGCAGTTCGTTCGCCGGTCTGTCGTTCTCGGGGTCCTATGCCACACAGATCAACAGTGGGGACGGCGCCCCGACGTGCGCGAACGGTGTCACGGGATCTCCGGCATGGCAGCAGGTGTTCAACACAGGGCAAGCGTCGGCAGCCGAGGCCCAGGCGTCGATGCCGCCGGTCTGGAACGGGGCGAGGACCGGTCAGTCACCGATCCTGGGTACCGGGGTGACGCTCAATGCGGAGTCGACCGGGTGGGCTCCGGGAACCGTGGTCACCGTAAGCGTCCACTCGACCCCGGTGCAGCTCGCCACGCTGCCTGCCGACGACAGCGGGAACAGCTCCGTCAACGTCACGTTGCCCTCGAATCTCCCCCCGGGCCAGCACACGCTCGTCGAGCAGGGAACGGATCCGAGCGGTGCACCCCGAACGATCTCGATACCGTTCTCCACGTCGTCGGGCTATCACACGGTGGCGAGCGACGGGGGGGCCTTCGCCTTCGGAGGGGCAGGCTATTTCGGCTCGATGGGCGGATCCCATTTGAACAAGCCCATCGTCGGGATGGCGACAACGTCGGACGGTGCCGGGTACTGGATGGTGGCCGCCGACGGCGGCATCTTTGCCTTCGGTGATGCGAAGTTCTACGGCTCGATGGGCGGATCCCATTTGAACGCTCCCATCGTTGCGATCGCCACAACGTCGGACCGCCAGGGATATTGGCTGGTTGGGGCCGACGGAGGCATTTACGCCTTCGGAGATGCGGCGTTCCACGGATCGATGGGAGGCCAACCATTGAATTCGCGCGTGGTCGGGATGTCCACAACCGTCGACGGCCAGGGGTACTGGATGGTGGCCGCCGACGGGGGCATCTTCTCCTTCGGCGACGCGTCATTCTTTGGTTCGATGGGTGGGTCCCGACTCAACCAACCGATCGAAGCGATGAGCTCGAGTGCGGATGGCCGGGGGTACTGGATGGTGGCCGCCGACGGTGGCATCTTCTCCTTCGGCGACGCGTCATTCCAAGGCTCTCAGGGCGGGACTCCTTTGAATGCTCCGATGGTCGGGATGACCGGGGCGTCGGGAACGTAGCGACCGTTCCGCGGAACCCGTCGGATCATTCCGGGTCAGGTTCACCGGTGCGCGTCACGTGACAGCCACGCCGGTGGCCTTGACGGCCACTTCGTGGGCGGGAACACCTGAAATTTGGTCAGGAATCGGATGGCATCCAGCAGTGCACCAGACCCGTGGCGATTCATCTTCGGAAGTGATGCTTTCACCAAGAAGCTACGACGCGCGGACGGAGCTTGCCGTTCCTGATGATGGGCCCCGCTTCTGCTACGACCGGTGAGATGGCTACGCTCGGGAGCGTTGGGGCATCCCATAATGTGCGTCCGACTTTGTGCTGGCGGGGCATCCCCGAGGATTCGTTTAGTGATGCTTTGGTATCGGGCCGTCGTAGCCAATCAAGACTGCTGAAGCCGGCCGCTCTGAACCGATTCTGGTTCGAGCCCAGCTGGCCGAGCAGTGGGCAATCCTCCGCCGCCATCCCCTCGGTCCGGAGGTTGCTCAGCTATCAGTTACACCAGGGTTGCGCGGGGAACAGAACACGGCTTCGAGGCGTGACACCGCAGCTCAGGGTGCCGAAGGGCCAGTTCGGCTCCGGTTCACTCGGGCAGGCACCTGCGGGTGTGGTGACCTGGCCGGGAGTTCGCGGTAGCAAGCGTGCCGTCAGCTGAGCCCGAGAAATTGCGGCGCATATCCGACGTTGTGGGATACCCCCGTAGCCCACTCAGGACAACCGGCTCAAGACTCTCGTCAACTGGGAGATGGCTCAACCGGCGATCCAGATGAGCAGTTGGATGGCGCAGTCACTCCACGGAAGCGGTCTTCGATCCATGAGAGAGCAGCAGAGGCTGAAGCTGTGATGGCACCGTCATGCGTGACTCCGCCGAGCCAGTCCACGTAGAGCATCGATCCGGCGCTGCACCACTGGCGCTGAAGAAGGGCTGTCGTAGACGCAGGCACGACGTTGTCCCGAGTCCCTTGGGCAACGAAAGCTGGGATCGACGGCTCGGGTGGAGCCGGGGTCTGGGCGAGCAGGGCAGGCGCCCACGGCTTTCCCTCAGCTTGCTCCACCGGCACCAGTTCGGCCACGGGTGCGACAGCAGCAACACCGAGTAACTCCATCCCGGGGGTGAGTTTGGCGGCGAGTGATCCCGACCAGAGGGCACCGTGTCCTCCGGACGACTCGCCAAAGGCGACCCACGCTTTGTCAGGGTCCGCATGGGGCAGATGTCTGACCGCCAGGACCGAGTAGGCGATGTCGTTCACCTCCGCTTGACCGATGAAGGTCTCCTGCTGGTGTGTGCCGACGGCGACGAAGTCGGTGGCCACGACGATCCATCCGTTCCTCACCGCACTGGAAAGCCAAGGATCCATGGCCGACAGCGGGTCCGAGGATCGAGACGGAGCGATGTTGTTGCCGACAACAGGGTGCGCCCAGGCGACGATCGGTCTTCCCGCAGCCGAGGGCGTGATGTCGGGAAAAACGACTACCCCTCCGGTGGTCCGTGGCTTCCCATCGGACGCTGCCGAGACGTAGAGGATCCGATAGGCGTGTGCCCCGGCCACGGCAGAACCAAGGGATTGGAAGCGAAGCAGTGTGCCGGGTGCGGCACTGATCGGGCTTGGTGACGAATAGAAGCCTTGCGCCGGAGCGGAGGCATCAGACCCGGAACCACACGCTGCAACTACGACGGCCACGCCGACAAGCGCTGCTCCTAGGAATAGCGACGACCTTCTAACTGGCCTGGGTCCCGGCACAGCTAGCGGGAGAGCGCTTCCACGGTGCGCCCCAGTGGCCGCCACTGCCTCACGACCCTCGACCGTAGCGGAGTCGGGTGGCTGTCCCCTTGTCACAACAACATCCCACCGACCCGGCGGTCAGGGACACCCCGCCGGGAGCGGCTGGCGATGGGACAATCAAGGCGTGGGTCAGACAATCACCTCGACCGCCCGACTCGTAGTGCGCCAGTTCGTCGATGGCGACGCATCCTTTCTCCATGAGCTCCATTCTCGGCCGGAAGTGTTCAAGCCACTCGAAATGGCGCCGTCCGCGGATGCGGCGGAGGAGCGGCGGAGAATCCGCCGATTCAGGGATCGCTTCGGACTGACCGGTGACTTCGGAATCTGGGCACTCGCCCTTCTGGACGGACCTCTCGTCGGCCTGGTCATGCTGAAGCCCCTCAAACCACTCGCCGAACACGACGGATTGGAAGTCGGCTGGCGGCTCCACCCGGATTTCTGGGGAAATGGCTACGCCACGGAAGGAGCGTCCGGTCTCCTGCAGCTCGCCTTCTCTGATCGCCGACTATCCGAAGTATTCGCTGTGGTCAGGCCCACGAATGAGCGATCGCGCGCGGTCGCGGATCGCATCGGGATGAAGCGGGTCGGAACGTTGGATTACGCAGGACTGCCTCATGAGCTGCTCCGAATCGGTCTCGATCAGTGGCAATTGCTGCCTGAGGGCCTTACTCCGATCGGTCCATGACCCACATCATTGGTGTTAGGGGCTACGGCAATGCGGGCTGAGCCGACCGGCACGTCCCCCCGGTATACCGGCCGACCCGAAGACAATGTCGGAGCTGGGATGTGGATCCAAACTCGACGACTTTGCCTGACACAACCTTCCTCCCGATCAGGGAACTGGCAAAGAGGCGAACGACCATTACTGGCGAGTAGCGCCCTCGAAGTGCGACCCGCTCCCGGCAGCGAGGGCACCCACCCGCGTCAGCCGCAAGTCGGTAGCGTCACGGCATGGACGACGGGACGTTGCTCATCCTCACCGGGCCGCCAGGGGCGGGAAAGACGACGGTGGGTGCGATCATTGCATCCGAGTCGCCGCTGTCTGCCTGCATCCCCTCGGATTGGTTCTGGACCACAATCGTCAACGGCCACATCCCGCCGTGGGAACGTGCAGCGGATGCTCCGAATCGGGCTGTAATCCGAGCGGCAGCGGCTGCCGGGGTCCGTATGGCGAACGCCGGGTTCACGGTCGTCCTGGACGGCATCCTCGGCCCGTGGCACTTCGAGCCGCTGAGGGAGGAACTGGCGCAATGTACGGGTCCGGTGAACTATGCCGTGCTGCGACCCGATAGTCACACTTGCTTGGTCCGTGCCCGCGGACGAGTCCTGGAGTCACCACAACATCGAGACGCCTTGACCGATGAGGAACCGATTCGGCACATGTGGGACCAGTTCCACGACCTTGGAGCGATCGAGGAGTTCGTGATCGACAACTCGGCAATCGACGCCCGAACCACGGCCTTGCTGATCCAAAAGCGCTTAGCCGCTGGTGACCTGGGCTTCCCTGCCGTCGATCTCTAGGGTCACTCTCCCGGCGACGCTCAGGGATACCCCGGATTGCCTCCCTCTTGCTGGGGCTACCCTTGGAAGATGCGCCCCATTCGATGGATCATCGGAACGTCACTAGTCGGGCTGGGGTCGGCCCTGATTGTAGCCCGTCGTGACCTAGCGGAAGAGCGGAAGGCTCACCGCGAGACGGTCCTCGCCTTGGAGACCATCAAGCAGGTTTCGGCGCCGGGAGGCGATTCCTAAGGACCACTCCTTGGCTCGGGGAGTTCTGGACTCCGCTCGACGGGCAAAGCCAGCACGCCGATCCGAATATTTGGAGACGCCCATCGGCCCATCAGCTGTCATGCCGTAGCGAGGACCAGGACTCTCCCCACGGGCGCTTCAGCCCTGTGCAGATGTAGACGTGTCCACCCCACTCTTGGTTGTGGATCCCCTCCGGATTCGTGAACCTTGCGGCGACTCGCACGTGGGTGCAGTACCGCTCGAGCAGTGCGGCGTAGCCGGTGACATCGACTGGCCCTGGAGCCACAGCGACAATCGTCGTGGCATCCGGATTGCCCGGTCCCCAGAACCACTCGTTGTTGTGTCCGCTCACTGCGCCAGGGAGCCCGACACTACGGCCCAGCTCGTTGATGGCTCCAGCCTCGCCGTAGTCGGCCGTGAAGATGACCGCACGGGCTCGCTGGCTGGGTGGAAGGGAGTCCCAGACGGCACGGACCGTCCCGAGGAACTGAGGCCAACCGACCGTCTCACCAAGCTCCTTGTTGGCACCGTAGGTCCAGCCGATACCGTTGGCCGGTAGCACGGGTAGGACCACGGGGAGCGTCAGCAGGGTGCTCAACGCAGTGCACACGAGAAGGCGTCGGAGCCGCACCGTACGCGCGTCCAGCCACCCCTCGACTCGCACGGCTCCGGCAGCCAGCAGGTAGATGTAGGCGGCAGCCAGGTAGTAGACCTTGCCCCCCGTCGTCAGGGGGGCGAAGAATACGAAGAGCAGCCCGTAGGCCCACACCAGAGCCCGCCACATCGGACGGTCAGACCGCCAGAGCCACCGGATGCCGACGACCCAGACCCATGCCAGCGCCAGGGTGACCTCGAAGAACTGGCCGACGACCCATGTGGCGATGTGGGCGGTCCCGCCGTTCTCCTGATTCAGGCGTCTGGTCATCTCGATCGTCGGCCAGTGATTGGTCGCCTGCCACCAGACATCTGGGATGGTGAAGGCGCCGGCGATGACCACGCCGATGACGAACCACCGATTGACGAGTTGGCGCCCACCCCCACTCGCGACGATGCCGACGACGAGCGCAACGGCGAAGAGGCCGATGCTGTGCTTGTTGGACAAGCCCAACCCGAGCACAGCTCCGGCGACCGGCCACAGCCGTGGGTTCTCGGTGCGTCCGATCCGGACCACGACGAATGCCAGCGCAGTCCAGAACAGCAGATCGAGACTGGTGGGCCCGAACAGGTAGTCGGCTCCGAGGACCGCCGGCATGGTGGCAGCACCAAGTGCTGCGAGGAACTGCGCGGTCCTTCTCCCGCCGAACTCGCGGGCCAGGAGGCCGGCCAGGACCACCGTTCCCGCACCGGCGAATGCGGACCACACCCGGAGTCCCGGCAGCGAAACGCCGAAGGCCCACAGGGACAGCCGGGCAAGGAGCGGACTCAGGACAGGTTGATCGACGTAGCTGGGGGTGAGGTGGCGGGCGCAGTCGAGGAAGTACAGCTCGTCACGGTGGAAGCCATAGCGCCCGGAGAGTGCCATGAGGACGGCAAACAGGACGCCGGCAACGAGGTACGTCCGTCGGTCCACCGGTGCCAGATCGGATGTCGTGCCGGTGTCTGGATCCTGGACGGTCGAGGTGGCCGACACTTCGTCGATGACCGGCGCCACGGGAGGCTCAGACCTCTGCGCCCGGAGTGGTGTCGGACGGAACGATGTCGGGGATGCAGGCTGCGGCCAGGAGTGCATGGACGCTCTGTCGCACGGTGTCGTCATCGGCCGCGATGGGATCGGGATGATCCCGACGGTGCCATGCGAACCACGCCACCGTCTCGACGATGAACTGGGTGGCGAGTGTCGTGTCCGGGAAACTGCGAAGGTGGCCGGAGCGGGTCCGGCGTTCCACGTACTCCTCCAACATGTCGACCTGCCCGCGTCGCGACTTGCCGAAGTAGAGCTCCCGCAGTTCGGGGATGTCGGCGGCGGATCGCTCCAAGAGGGCCAGGAGCCCCCGGTTGTCCTCCACGGCGGAGTAGTACTCGTCGACGACGCCGCGGAACTCCCGGCGGATGTCCTCACAGTCGTCAGTCACGAGGGCTGCCTTTACGAACGGGAACGAGGTGTTGCCCGCCGTCCAGTCGGCGAGTGGCTTGAGCGCCTCACCGGGCGCCGGCGTCGGGAGGGGGATGGAAAGCTCGGCGAGGCGGTCGGGGGCGGCGGTGCCGAGGAGAGCGAGCTGGAACAGCGCCTCCTTGCTCTCGACGAACTTGTAGAGCAGGGCATGGCTGAGCCCCAGCTCCTTGCCCACATCGGTCATTAGGGTCCGGCGGTAGCCCTTTTCCGTGAAGACCTTTCGAGCGGCCTCTGCGATGTCCGCGAGACGGTTCGGCGGGGTCCGGCGTGGCATGGGTACACACGATAATTAACTTGGTTAGTTATCTACCGGGAGACTGAGTTGGCTCGGCAACCCCTCGAGTGGCCTCGTGGATCCAGAGGGTGCCCCACTCGTGCGGTAGGGGACGCTTTGATATCGAGCCGTCGTTGCCAATCAAGACTGCTGATGCCGGCCGCTCTGAACCGCTTCTGGTTCGAGCTCAGCTGGCCGAGCAGTGGGCAATCCTCCGCCGCCATCCCCTCAGTCCGGAAGTTGCTCAGGATTCAGTTACACCACTGCTTGACAACCAGGCGACGAATCGCGTGCTCAGGCAGTGAAACCCCAGATCAAGGCGCTGTCTGGCCGCCCCTGGTCCGGTTCAGGGACGAACTGACTGGTGAATCAGGCAAGGCGGACGAGGTGCTCGCTGAAGCAAGCGAGCGGTAGATGGGAACGTCGATATCGCGCCCGAATCCGGTGTTCGGTGCGAGGGGAGCGCCGGGTGACAGACCAGGGTTATGGGGCGATCTCTCCTGCTCGGGAGGCTCGGAGCACTCGTTCCATGACAAGCGGGATGTCCATACCGTGGATGGTGGTCACGTCCACCGAATGGCCACCGCCAGGCCACGGGTTACGCCGGCGTAGAGGGCGTCGACCGACACCGGGTAGATCGACCCTGATCTCCACTCGCCCGGGTCGGGCTTCAGGGTGTGGGGTTGGGATCCTTGGGGCGCCGCCCGAGTAGCCACAGCAGGGCCTTACCGGCCCGGCCGGGATCCTGTGAGTGATGGTGGTCGCCCCCGTAGCCCGCAGGGCCGGTCGTCGCCCCGCCGACCAGCCCCGGGAGGGGGAGGGTGTTGGGCTCCTCGCCCTTGGGCACCTTCGGCAGTGGGTGCTTCGGCTTGCGTGGCTTGCCGCCCTTGGATCCCACGGCGACATCATGCCAGATCCAGGTCGAGTTACCAGGGACCGAGCTCCGGCGCCGGCGCCCGCCCAATCGTCAGGGCCAGGAGGCAGGATCCTCTTGGGGTTGACGCACGAGCACTCTCCGAGGTCTTGGAGAGCGTCATCAACCGGTGGTTCGGGGCACCCGAAGCGTCGCAGGTGAGTTCCCTTCGCTGGGCGTGGAGCATTGTTGCTCTTGGAACCCAAGGCGGCAGCTGCGCGATGTAACGAATAGTGGGTTCTACGGCGCGCATCAACGCACATGCCGTTGGGGTCACCAGCCGAAGGCCATCCTCCACCGCCATCCCCTCGGACCGGAGGTTGCTCAGCAATCAGTTGCACCAGGGTTCCGGCGCGGGGCACGAAACACGGCTTCGAGGCGTGAAGGCGCAGTTCACGGTGCCGAAGAGCCAGCTCTGCTCCGGTTCACTGGGGCAGTCACCTGCTGGTGTGGTGACGTGGCCGGGGTGCTCGCGGTGGCAAGCGTGCCGTCAGCTGAGCCCGAGATCTTGCGGCGCGTAACCGGCGATCAGGGCGACCAGATGCGTGACGCGCTGTCCGGCAGCGGAATGACGGCAATGCGTTCGTCGCGACACATATCGAGTAGGTGCGGATCAGCCGAAGCGAGCCGATGGCCCAATGGTCGTGCTGTTTCGGCGGCCACGCAGTCGGCCAGGCTGACGGCTCGGTTCTTGCGGTGATAGTGGCGAGCGCGGAGCAGTCCGGCTCGGGCGCCTAGATCGGCTTCGACCGCCGCCGGCGTCGCCAGTCCGAGCTGAGCCAGATCGAGAACGGCCTCATCTTCTTCGGTATTGGCGAGGCGCACGAGGTGATCGAGCACTTCTGCGACATCGAGAGACGTGAGGAACGCATCCTCCTCGTCCTCCAGGAGGTGTTGGACCTGAGTGGCCGCCGGTTCACCCTTGAGCAGGGCCAGAACGGCATAGGAGTCGAGGACGATCACTTTTGGCGTTCGCGGGCTGCATCGTCGCTCCTCGACTGGCGACGGCTGCGCTAAGAGCGCTAGCGGATAGGGACGCATCCTCGTGACCAGCGGTTCCGCCAATCGATGAGCTTGGCAGTGAGCAGGAAGATGACAGCGAGGGCGTACTGGGCAAGACGGTGGACGCTCTTGCGGTCCGTATTGCGACGGAGCTGCCCGAAGTTCGAGAGCCAGGAGTTGGTGCGCTCGACCGGCCACCGCAGTCCCATCGGCTGTTTCTTCTTCGGCTCGGTATCACCGCGCTTGCGCCGCTTGGCGATAACCGCGTCGGAGAGGTGGTGTTCCTTGAAGCGGTCGACCGTGGCCTTCGAGTCGTAGCCCCGGTCGAGCCAGATGGTCTCGATGTCACGGAGCAGTCCTCTCACTCCGGCGTCGTCGAGGGTCGGAGTGAGCATCACCGGTCGTTGCGGTTGGCGCCGTCTATGGCCACCCCGATCGGGATGCCGTTCCGGTCGGTGAGGATCGACCACTTCCAGCCGAGCTTGCCCCGGTCGGTCGGGTTCTTGCCCGTTCCCTCACCCCCACAAGGGCTTTTGTGGAGCGAGCCGTCCAGCGACACGTCGGAGAGGTCGAGTCCGATGATCTTGTCGTAGGCGGCCAGGGCCTCGGCAGCTACAGCGTCAAACACCCCGGCGGCGATCCACTCGTCCCGTCGGGCCCGGGCCGTCGTGTCCGACACCTTGTTCCCGCACAACTGCTCGGCGTCCACCCACGAGCACCCGGTGACCAGGCGCACCAGCATTACCTCGAAGCAGTCCCAGTCGGATGCTCGAGGCCGGTGGCAACCGAGCGGATGGGTCTCGTTGCGAATCGGGAGCCGGCCCGAAACGGCAGTCCAGACGGTATCGAACACTTCGGGTTCGAGCGCGCACATGATAATGGGGTACCTCCACATGGTCGTAGGTGGGTGGGACAACACCCCGATTTTCTCGGGGCCACCCCTACGACCGGTGGATGGTCACGGGCCCTCAGATGGAAGTGCTTGACAGGGTCGCGCCTGTGTCCCTATCCGCGAGGCCACTAACTACTCGGACCGCGCCTCTTGAACTTGCCTCGGAGTTCCCCCACAGGATCGGCCGGCAGCGGCCGCAGGACCACCCGGTCCCCGAGGTCCACGACCACGACCTGATCGGTGTTCCACCGTGCCCGCGCTTCGGCTGGTATCGAAACCTGTCCGTTGGTGGACACCTTCATCACGTAGTTGATGGTCTTGATCGCTCCTCCGGCATTGTACGACGTCGCTAGTTCATTATATAAGCCGAGGCAGAATGGCTATCCCAGTTGTGCGGTCGGGGGCAGTTAATAACTCCGTGCCGATCGCCCGACGAACGGCGGCGGGGTCCGGTGAGATTGGCGACTCCGTGGGCCACCGCGCATCGATGTCAGCCTCGTTCCATTGCGTTTCCATCGCGCCGTCCGGGTCGTTCGGGCTAGTTCGAGGTCATACGCCCGTATCTTCTGACCAGGGCAGTCGCAGATTTGCCCAGGTCAGAATCGGCCTTGTTTACGTTGCCAAGGTTGGGGTCGCGGGTTCGAATCCCGTCGTCCGCTCCAGGTCGGAGGCCCTTTCGGGGGCCTCTGTTCCGCGTCCGGGACCGATGTGTCGAGCGGGTACCGGGTCTTGACAACAACCACGCCGTCGCCCAACACCTGGACGCGTCCTCGTGCGTTCGGGACGGAGACAACGTTCCTGACATCCCCGGTCCGGCACGTTCGGCAGGTGTCACCTACCGGACCATCCCGCTCCAGGCGTCTTCGACCTCGGTTACCGGCCCCAGGCCCCGATCCAGGGGTCCCGTCCGGACGGTCGCAGATGCAGTGCGCACGAGCCGGCGGTCGGGGCGGTGGCGTCGAAGCATGCCACCCTGACGAAGAACATCACGGTGCGCCTACCGAACGAGCCGGCTGCCGACGCCGAGCCGTTGGCCCGGGTCGAGGGAACGGGCCGGACCGGGGTGGCCCGAATGGCCAGGCCGCGGAGGAAACCGACGGGCTAACCTATAGCATGTAGATATGCCCAACGTACTTCACATCGGTTCTCGTGATGGGCTTCGGTCTCCCCTCGCCGGGCGGCACGCCCTCCTCTGCCTCGACGACGTCGTCGGTTGGGCCGTATCCGTGGATGGCGTGGTGGTCACCGCCGATGAGGCGGTCACCAGCCCACGTCGTCGGGTTCGACGGTTGGGGTATCAGGCGGCCAGACGTAACGCCGGATTGGGCGACCTCGCCGCCCGATGGCCGTCCGTAGGCCCGTCGGCGGACCCGACCTTGGGGCCGATCCGGCCGCCGACCAAGGCGGCCTGACTTCACGGCCGTCGGAGGAGTCGACCTCCCGGGCTGCATGTGCCGGGTGCTGCCGCGGGACGGGCCTGCCGGAGTGCGTTCGGATGCGTCGTAGCAGCGGAGGAACCGCATCCGAGCGCCACCATCGCGATCAGCGCAAGTCGCCTCATGGACCCCAGGAACCCTTCAGTCGCTCGAGGCGTTGTGCCGCATCGGAATCGCACGCTCTTGCGTTGTCGGGGTCGGGATCGGGGCAGCGGGACCGATCCCGCGCCGTCCGGGCCGTGGCCGGTGGACGCCGCGATGTGCCCGCCAAGGGCCGCCGCCCCTACGACGCCATGGCGAAGGCAGTGGCCACGGCCGACCAGGCGCCCGGTGCCGTCGGTGTGCACGTGTACGTGACCGGCGAGGTCGTCGGGTCGACCAGGTAGGCCCCGAAGCCCTGGTAGGGGCTCGTCTGGTTGAGCAGTACGAACGGGACCATCTGGGTGGGCAGGGACGACGGTGTGGACGGGGCGACGAAGGCGGTGGTGATCACGAGTTCCCCGGCGACCGAGGGTGCCACCGACCCCGGGCTGACCGAGGCGCCGACGCCCGAGGCCCGGGGGGAGGCACCGGGGGCCGGGTCGGACGCCGTCACCCCCGTGTACTCGGCGACGTCGAGGAACGGCACCGAGGCGGCGGTGGCGAGTGTGACGGTGACCGTGGTCGCGTCCGTGCCGGTGGCCGACCCGGCACCCACCAGGTACCAGACCTCGGCGTCCCCGTCGGCCGAGCACCCGGTGGCGACCGCCCGGGTGAAGCCGGTCCCGTCCCAGGTCGCCGAGGCCACGGGCGATGCGACCGGGCTGCCGGTGGCCGTCGTGCACGGCTGGGCCAGCGACAGCACGAGGGTGTCGCCCGGCGCGACGGGCGAGAGGAGCACCACCGTGAACGACGAGCTGGTGCCGGATGCCTTGGGGAGGGCGCGCTGCTGGACGAAGGCCCGGGTGACCGTGATGGTCAGCTCGCGCATGCCCCAGACCCCGTTCGCGTCGGTCACGAGCACGGCGAAGGTCTCCGTGGTGGCCGATGAACTGAGATTTCCCGAGATCACCCCGGTCGCGGCATCCAGGGTCAGACCATCGGGAAGGACACCCGCGCCGACCGACCACGACAGGTCGGGCGCGCCGCCGACGGCGGTCACCGTCTGGGAGTAGCCGGCCTCGGCCGCGGTGGCCGGCGCCAGCGCATCGGTGGTCACCACGGGGGGATCGTCGACCGTGAGTGTCAGCGTGGCCTCGGCCGCGGCCCCCGATGCGTCGAGGGCACGGACGCGGAACGTCTCGGTGGTCGCCGACGGGTCGACGGAGCCCGAGATCTCCCCGGTGGCCGGATCGAGGGCCAGGCCGGTCGGCAACGTGCCACCGGCCAGCGACCAGGCCAGGGGCGGACTGCCACCGGCGGCGGAGAGCGACTGGAGGTAGCCGGTCTGCGTGCGGGTGGCGTCCGCCAACGACGCCGTGGCGATGGTCGGTGTGGCCGCCACCGTGAGCCCGGTCGCCGCCGTGGCCGAGGAGCCGGACAGGTCGCCGTCCCCCGGGTACGCCGTGGTCACCCCGTACGGGACGGCACCGACGTCGAGCGCCGAGGGGCCGATGGAGCACGAGCCCCGGCCGCCACCGGCGACGGCGACGAGGGTCGCCACGCACGAGGTCGTGCCGACGTCGACGGTGACGTCCTCGTTCGGACCCGGCAGGGGCTCCCCGTTGCCGGTGGTCACCGTGGCGGTCAACGCGGCGGAGTCCTCGTAGCCCGCAGTCACCGTGTCCGGTTCGGCGGCCACCGCGGTGGTCGTGGCGTCCGGCAGGACGGTCAGGTCCCGGCCGGACGACACCGAACCGGTGTACTCGTCGTCGCCTCCGTAGGCGGCCGTGACGGTGTGGGGGGCGTCCGAGGACCCGAGTGCCGTGGCGTCGGCCGTGCACGTGGTGTCCGGCAGGCGGATCGAGCACAGTCCGACCCCGTCGGCCGCCACGGACACGGTGCCCGTCGGCGTGATACCTGCGGTCGGGCCGACGGTGGCCCGGAACGTGACCGAGTCCTCGGCACCGTAGGTCGCCGTGTCTGCGGACAGCTCGAGCGAGGTGGTGGAGACCACCGGGTCCACCACGACCGGCCCGGTGGGCGCACTGGTCGACGTCCACGTCCGGTAGAGGGCGGTGACGACGTACGAATAGGTACCGGCGTGGACGGGGGAGTCCGTGCAGGACGTCGGCGCGGCCGGCAGGGGCGCCGCCGGCGATCCGCAGACGTCCACGGAGGGGCCCGACGGGACGGGTGCACGGGCGACGACGTAGCCGACGGCACCTCCGCCGGGTGCGGGCACCCCCGCCCACGTCACGGCCACGTCGGTCCCGTGCGGTGATCCGGCCACGCCGCCGGGGGCGGCCAGCGCTCCCACGGAGGCCCACCCGGAACCGGTTCCGGTCGTGGTGAAGTAGGCCCAGGCCGCCGACACACCGAGCACGGTGGGCAGTACGGCGGCCAGGGCGGCGAGCGTGGTGCGACGGGTCATCCGATGGCCTCCCCCTGGTAGTGGAGCGTGATCTGGAGGTCCTGGCAGGCGTCCTGGTCCGAGGTGGTCTCGATCATCGCCACCGTGGGCCAGTCGTCCTGCGGGACGCCGAGCTGCGACAGGGTCCTCGTCGACCGGGGCGGCACCTCCACCGGTGTGCCGAGCTCGTGGACCATGGCGAAGTTGGACGGGTCGCAGGCCCCGGTCCGGGTGGTGACCGTCGTCGAGTTCGACACGACGGTGATCGCCACCGGGTTCGGATTGGTGATGCGGAGGTCGATCGGCGAGGACGTCCCCGGGAGCAGTGCGGTCCGGGCGTCTCCGTCGAGGGCGTAGTCCTGCGGGTCCACCGCGGGGGTTCGGGAGGGCGCCATCCCGACGATCGGTTGCGCCAGGCGGGTACCGGCGGCCGAACCGAAGGAGGCGGCGGCACCCAGGGCGAGGACCCCGCCGACGGAGTCCGCCACCCAGTAGCCCGCGCCGTCCGGAGTGGGCGCGAGGTCGACGACGGATGCGGTGCCGATGCGTCCGACGGCCGAGCCGTGGAACCCGGCGGTCCCGTAGGCGAACACCCCGCCGTCGGCGGCGACCAACCAGTAGCCCGGTCCCGTCGGGGAGGCCTGGATGGCGGCAACCGGGCGGGCGAGGGCGGCCCCGACGGCGGACCCCAGGTAGGCGGCGTCGCCGTAGGCGAAGACCCCGCCGTCGGACGCCACCAACCAGTAGCCGCCACCGTCCGGGGTGGCGGCCATCCCGACGACCGGCGCATTGAGGCGCAGACCGCCCGTCGACCCGTGGAACGCCGCGTCGCCGTAGGCGAAGACCCCGCCGTCGGACGCCACCAACCAGTAGCCGCCACCGTCCGGGGTGGCGGCCATCCCGACGACCGGCGCATTGAGACGCAGGTCGCCGGTCGACCCGTGGAACGCCGCGTCGCCGTAGGCGAAGACCCCACCGTCAGACGCCACCAACCAGTAGCCGCCGGAATCCGGGGTGGCGGCCATCCCGACGACCGGCGCGTTGAGGCGCAGTCCGCCCGTCGACCCGTGGAACCCGGCGGCCCCGTAGGCGAAGACCCCGCCGTCGGAGCCGACGAGCCAATAGCCGTCCGGCGCGAGGGTGGACGCGAGGTGGAGCATGGGGTCGGGCGCCGGACGCGTGGGCCCGAGGGACGCGGCGACGGTCAGGACGGCCACGCCGGCGGCGAGGAGGAGCGCGCCACGTCGCAGGCGGGCGACGGCGCTGCGCCGGATCGTCCCGTGTGTCCCGTGGGGTGTGTGGCCGATGCCGTCGTGCGGTGTCATGGCGCCTCCGATGTCCGGGTCGCGGGCGGTCGAGCTGGTGGTTGTGTGGCCGGCAACCCGATGGCCCCGGGTGGACCGTGCGGCGACGGTCCACCCGGGCCCATCGGGGCCCGGGTGGTAGGTGGTCAGGGTCCGGCCGTGCCGAAGGTGATCCCGACGGACCGGCCCTGACATGCGTCCTGATTCGTGGCGGACTCCGACAGGGTGACGGTCGGCAGGGGATGCCCTCCGTCGGATGCGTGCACCGTGGCCGCCGGCGCCACGAGCTCGTCGACCACCACCGACGGCGTCACGGAGAACCAACCGGCCAAGCAGCCGGGGATGTCGGCACCGTCCTGGGTGGCGGCGTCGCCGGAGTCCCCGTACCGGGCCACGGCCTCGTAGACGGTGCCGATGTGCGCATCGGCGCCGCTGGTGTTGGTGATCGCCACGTCGAACGCCCGGGGCCCGTCGCCCGGGAGCAGGGGCGTCGCGGGCCCGCCGGTGGTCACGTCGAAGGCGCCCGTGGTTGTGCCGACGTCGGCGCGACCGGATCCGGTGCCGCTCGAGGTGAAGTAGGCGGCGGCGATACCGCCCGCGCCGAACGTGAGTCCGGCGGCGAGGGCGAGCATCATCACCTTCCTGTCGATGTGTCGCTGCATTGCGCCTCCTGCAGTGGTCGGTTGCCGACGGCCCACCGTCTGCAACTCTCGGTTGTGTACATGGACCTGCCTTCGGGACCGTTCCGGGGCAACTTGATCGCCGGTCGACCAGTTGTGACCTTCGACCCCGGGGATCCGCGGAATCGGCCGCGCCGGACCGGGGGCGAAAGTCCCAGAACGCCACCCTCCGTGGGAACCGGCGTGCCGTCGGATCCGTCGCAGATCCCCCGTAACCCCGTGTGGACATGGGCGCTGCACCCCGTCGGGGTCGCGGTTGGCTACCCTCGGACAACGCAGGACGCACGACCGACCTGCCGTCCCGCCCCCGGCGGCGGCGGCGCGGTCCGACCGGCGCCCGCGCACCCGACAGAGGAGTGAGCCATGAGTTTCGAGCCGAGCCCCCGCGGGGCGGACCTTCGCCTGCGCGTCAGCGAGTTCATCGAGAGCGTCGTGTTGCCGGCCGAGCCGGTCTACGAGGAGCAGATGCGGGCCGCCGGCGACCCCCATGCCCACCCCGGTGTGATCGAGGAGCTGAAGGCAGAGGCCAAGGAGCGGGGACTGTGGAACCTCTTCATGCCCCACGCCACGCCGTGGACGCCGGATCCGGTCCCCAACCTCGACTACGCCTACCTGGCCGAGCTCGCCGGACGCAGCCACCTGGCTTCCGAGGCCATGAACTGCTCGGCACCGGACACGGGGAACATGGAGGTCCTGGCTCTGTTCGGGAGCGACCGGCAGAAGGACGAGTGGCTCGTGCCGCTGCTCGAGGGGCGGATCCGCTCGGCGTTCGCCATGACCGAACCCGACGTGGCCTCGTCGGACGCCACCAACATCCAGCTCTCGATCGTCCGCGACGGGGACGACTACGTGCTCAACGGGAGGAAGTGGTGGATCTCGGGTGCGGCCTCCGAGCGCTGCGCCGTCTTCATCGTGATGGGCAAGACCGATCCGTCCGCGGCCCGCCACCAGCAGCAGTCCATGATCCTCGTACCCCGGGGGACTCCGGGACTCACGATCGTGCGGAACCTTCCGGTCTTCGGGTACACCGACCGCGAGGGCCATTGCGAGCTGCGGTTCGAGGACGTCCGGGTGCCGGCGTCCAACCTCGTCGCCGAGGAGGGGATGGGTTTCGCCATCGCACAGGCGCGGCTCGGGCCGGGTCGGATCCACCACTGCATGCGCTGCATCGGCATGGCCGAGCGGGCGCTCGAACTGATGTGCCGACGGGTGCTCGGTCGTGAGGCCTTCGGCAAGCCGCTGGCCGCTCAGGGGGTCATCCGGGAGTGGATCGCCGATTCGCGCATCGAGATCGAGCAGGCCCGCCTGCTCACGCTCAAGGCCGCCCACCTCATGGACACGGTCGGTCACAAGGGAGCGGCGACCGAGATCTCGGCCATCAAGGTGGTGGCTCCCAACATGGCGCTCCGTGTCGTCGACCGGGCCATCCAGGCCCACGGTGGTGGAGGCGTGTCCGACGATTTCCCACTGGCGCGGATGTATGCCGGGCTGCGCACGCTCCGGTTCGCGGACGGTCCCGACGAGGTCCACCGACGCCAGCTGGCCCGCGCCGAACTGGGCCGGTACGCCTGACCACCGCAGGCACCGGTCCGGTCCGTCCGTTCGTGGCCGCCCCGGCGCCCGATCCCGTCGGGCCGTGGCGGAGCAGGACCGGTGCCGAGGAGTGGGCGGACACGTGGCGAGCGCCTCTGGTCGATGGGGATTCCTCCGGTCACCCCTGTCGCAGCGCCTGTACCGAGGCGGGCGACGACGAGGAGGTCGTGACGGCGACGAAGCGGGCCAGGCCACGTGAGGACGGGGCCGATCGGATCATCGATTCACTGGCGGAAGCGGAACGGACGGCGCTCGAAGCGGTGCGCAGGTTCCTCGACACGGTCAACAACGCGTTCCCCGACGTGGGTCCGGACGCCGGTGCGCGTCGGCGGGTCATCGATTCGGCGTTCCGGATGACCGAGGAGCTGGTCGGCACCTCCTGCGAGTTCGCCCACCGACTCGTCCAGGTGGGGGCGGATACGGCCGGACGCGCCCCGGCGACCAGATCGACGGCACGCAACGCCGCAGTGAAGCGGGCAGGCGCGACGAAGGCGCCGGCCGCAAGGCACCGGCCCGGAAGGCGCCGGCCCGCAAGGCCCGGGCGACGGGTTCGTCGACCGGAGCCGCAAGCGCTCGGTAGGTCGGTGCCCGGACGTCCGCGCTCCGGATGGTCGCTAGGTTGACCCCTGTGGCGGGCCCACCGCCGCGTCGGCCCCCGGACGTGCACTTCACCGGCATGGGCGTCCCGCACGAGAGGAGCATCGATGACCGAAAGGGTCGGCATACCGCTCGGTCCGACCCGGTCCCGCCGGGGCACGGGTCCGGTGCCGTCCGGGCCCCCGAGCACCCTGCGGGTCCCCTTCCACGTGCTCGCCAAGCCCACGGGTCCCATCTGCAACCTCGACTGCGCCTACTGCTTCTTCCTGTCGAAGGAGGCGCTCTACCCCGGCGACCGCTTCCGCATGTCCGAGGACCTGCTGGCCGAGTACCTCCGCCAGTACCTCGGGTCCCAGCCCGACGGCGAGGTCACCGTGGCATGGCAGGGCGGCGAGCCCACGCTGATGGGCGTCGACTTCTTCCGCCGTGCCGTCGAGACCGCGGAGTCCGTCCGCCGTCCCGGCCAGCGGCTCCAGCACACCCTCCAGACGAACGGCACGCTGCTGACCGACGAGTGGTGCGAGCTCCTGGCCCGCCACCGGTTCCTGGTGGGGATCAGCATCGACGGGCCACCCGACGTCCACGACCGCTACCGGGTCGACAAGCGGGGCGGGGCCACCTCGGACCGGGTGCTGCGGGGTCTGGAACGCCTGCGCGACCACCGGGTCGACGTCAACGTCCTGTGCACGGTCCATGCCGCCAACCAGGCGCGTCCCCTCGACGTCTACCGCTACTTCCGGGACGACCTCGGGATCACCTTCATCCAGTTCATCCCGATCGTGGAGCGGGAGAACGAGACCGGGTTCCAGGAAGGCGACACCGTGACCGACCGGTCGGTGGACCCACGGGCCTGGGGCGCGTTCCTCGAGGCCGTCTTCGACGAGTGGGTCACGCGGGACGTCGGCACCGTGTTCGTCCAGCTGTTCGACGCCGCCCTCGCCTCGTGGTGCGGTCTGCCCTCGACGTTGTGCATCTTCCGGGAGACGTGCGGCGACGCACTGGCCCTCGAACACAACGGCGACCTCTATTCGTGCGACCATTTCGTCGAGCCCGACCACCTGCTCGGGAACATCCGGACCACGACGATGGTCGAGTTGGCCACGTCGCCGAAGCAGCAGGCCTTCGGTCGGGCCAAGGCCGACTCCCTCCCGGCCTACTGCCGGACCTGCGAGGTCCGCTTCGCCTGCCACGGCGAGTGCCCACGGAACCGGTTCACGCCGGCCCCGGACGGCGAGCCGGGCCTCAACTACCTCTGCGCCGGCTACAAGTCGTTCTTCACCCACATCGACGGCCCGATGCGCCTGATGGCCGGATTGCTCCGTGCCGGGCGGTACGCCGACGAGGTCCGGGGGATCTTTGCCAACGCCGGGCGCAACGATCCGTGCCCCTGCGGCAGTGGCAGGAAGGCGAAGGCCTGCCACGGTCGGTGACCTCGGGCCGGTTCCACCCTGCCCCCCGGCGGCGACGGGGGACGGCGGCGGACGGAAGGTCCGTCAGGGTGCGCCGTAGCGGACGGCGAGCGAGGCGAGCGTCTCCTCGCAGCCGCCCGCGCACGATCGGATGATCTCGGCGACCG
>Ga0307373_10002793_pt1 | contig 31203 bp, 21 predicted proteins | sample OX2MG_FD_202534 | JGI IMG/M metagenome (GOLD analysis project Ga0307373, IMG submission 202534) | Soil microbial communities from Risofladan, Vaasa, Finland - OX-2 | ecosystem: Environmental > Terrestrial > Soil > Coastal area > Acid sulfate soil | place: Finland: Risofladan, Vaasa | collected...
GAGTGGCCACGCGCGCCGCCTATCCCGTGGGCGGGACGTCGGCGCCGGCATCGCCGACGATTGCCGGCACGTAATAGTCCCGCACGTATTCCGTGAGCATCCGCTGACCGGTGAAATGCATGCCCGCCGCCCGGATGGCGTGCTTCATGACTTCGATCCAGGCGTGCGGCACGCCCTTGCTGTCGCGATCATAGAATGCCGGCACGACATGCCGCTCCAGTAGATGATACACCTGTGCGGCCGCTTGGGGACCCACCTCAGCATCCGGGGCCGCCGGATCTTCCACCACCGACCAGCCGTTGTGCCCGTTGAATCCCTCTTCCCACCAGCCGTCCACCGTGCCGAGTTGCGGCACGCCGTTGAGCGCGGCCTTCATGCCGCTGGTGCCGGACGCTTCCATGGGCACCCGCGGGAGGTTCATCCAGAGGTCCACTCCCTGGACGAGGACGTGCGCCAGGTGGAGGTCGTAGTCTTCGACGAAGGCCACGCGTCCCTCGAATCGGGGATCGCGCGTGGCCTGGTAGACCTCCTGCAGCACCTGTTTGCCGAGATTGTCCGCCGGGTGCGCCTTGCCGGCAAAGACGATCTGCACCGGGCGCGCCGGGTTGGTGACGATGCGCAGCAGACGCTCGGTGTCCTCGAAGATGAGGTGGGCGCGTTTGTACGTGGCGAACCGGCGGGCGAAGCCGATGGTGAGCGCGTGCGGATCGAGCAGCACGCCGGAGCCCACGAGCTGATCGGCCACCTGCGCGCGCCGCGCGAAGGCATGCCGCGCATGCTCGCGCACGTGCATGAGGAGGGTTTCCTTGAGCCGCCGGTGGACGCGCCAGAGCGCTTCGTCGTCCAGCGTGAGCACCTGCTCCCACAGCTGGGGGTCGTCCACGCGGGCGCCCCAGTCGGCGCCGAGGTGGCGCTCGAGAAGCGCCATGACCGAATTGGCCATCCAGGTGGCGAGATGCACGCCGTTGGTCACGTAGCCTACTGGCACCTCGTCCTCGCGGCGGTCCGGCCAGAGAGAAGCCCACAGGTGGCGCGTGACCGCGGCATGCGGCCGCGACACGGCGTTCACGCGGTGGCTCAGCCGGATGGCGGCCGCCGTCATGTGAAAGGTGTCGTGGTCGATCAAGGGATGGTGACCGAGCATCATGAACGTGTCACGATCGATCCCCAGCGCGTCGGGAATCGGGCCCGTGCATTCCAGCACCTGGTCCATGCGGAACATGTCGTGGCCGGCGGGCACGGGCGTGTGGGTGGTGAATACGCTCGTGGCGCGCACGCGCCGGATCGACTCGTCCAGCGGCACGCCGGCCTGGTGGAACTCGCGCAGGCGCTCCATGTGCATGAACGCCGCGTGGCCCTCGTTGGCGTGCCACACCGCGGGCTTGATGCCGAGGCTGCGCAGCACGCGCACGCCGCCCACGCCGAGCAGCCATTCCTGCTTGAGGCGCAACTCCGGTCCGCCGGCGTACAGCTTGCTCAGCAGGGGTCGGTCGTCGGGGTGGTTCTGGTCGAAGTCGGTGTCGAGCAGGTACACCGAGACTCGGCCGGCGCGCAACCGCCACGCGCGGATGAACACGTCGCGCCCCGACGTGCGCACGGCCGTGAGATACGGGGTGGCGTGGGGGGCCTCGACGGGCTCGAGCACCGTGTTGTGGATGTCGAATGGATCGTCGGCATCCTCCTGCCAGCCGTCGGAGCGGATGCGCTGATCGAAGTAGCCGTGGCGGTACAGGATGCCGACGCCCACGATGGGCACGCCGAGGTCCGAGGCCGTCTTGCAGTGATCGCCGGCGAGCACGCCGAGCCCGCCCGAGTAGATGGGCACGGAGTGGTAGAAGCCGAACTCGGCACAGAAGTACGCGATGGCCCGGCGGCGTTGGTCGGGATACGTCTGGGCGAACCAGGTGACGTCGTCCGACTGTTCCGACGCGTGCCAGCGCATGAGCGCGTCGTACTGGGCAAGAAAGTCGGGATCGGCGGCGCACTGGGCCAGGCGCTCGCCGCTCACCTCATTGAGGATCCGGATGGGATCATGCCGGCAGCGCGTCCAGATGAGAGGATCGATGGTGCGGAAGATCGCGCGCGCGTCGCGATTCCAACTCCAGGACAGATTACCGGCGATGTCTGCCAGCCCGGAGAGGCGCTGCGGCAGGAGGGGAAACCGTGGGGGCATGGCGTGGGACGGCGCTGCCAGGTCCGGACGCGAAATCACGCCGCAGTGCGGGATTGCGGAGCCGGGAAGGGAACGCCGTGGAAGGAGACGGCGGGCCGGGCAACGAACCGGTTGCGAACGGCTGGTTGAATGTAGGGTCGTGCGGGAGCGACTACCAGCCTTCCGGCCGGCGCCGCATTTCGCGTACGTTCAGACTATGGAGGGGACCGCTCGCCGTTCCGCGGCGCGCCGGCCCATGGTGGGATCACGCATCGGAAGGAGCGCGCTATGGATCGCAAGGCTGAAGCCCGCTGGAACGGCGACCTGAAGGGGGGCCGCGGCAACGTGAAGCTCGGGAGCGGGGCGTTCGACGGCCCGTACTCGTTCGCCAGCCGGTTCGAGAGCGGGAGCGGCACCAATCCCGAAGAGCTGCTCGGCGCGGCGCATGCGGGGTGCTTCTCGATGGCCCTCGCGGCGGCGCTGGCCACGGCGGGGCACCCGGCCACCAGCGTCACGACCACGGCCACGGTGCATCTCACCAAGGGGGAGGCCGGCTTCTCGATCAGCGGCATCGACCTCGTGACGCGCGGCGTGGTGCCGGGCGTGTCGGATGGGGAGTTCAAGAAGTTCGCCGAAGACGCCAAAACCGGCTGCATCGTGTCGCGGGCGCTGTCGGCGGTGCCGATGACGCTCGACGCCCAACTGGCGGGGTGACCGTGCCGGCGGCGGGCCAGCGGGCCCGGAAGCGGTCGCTGCCGTTGTCGCGGGTGTATCGCCTGCTCGAGCCGGGCCCGGTGGTGCTGGTCACCACGGCGCGGCGGGGGCGGCCGAACGTGATGACGATGTCGTGGCACACGATGATGGAGTTCGAACCGCCGCTGGTGGGGTGCGTGATCAGCGAGCGCAACTATTCGTTCGGGGCGCTGAAGGCCTCGCGGGAGTGCGTGATCAACATTCCCGCCGTGGGGCTGGCCGACCGGGTGGTGGCGTGCGGCAACACGACCGGGCGGCGGGTGGACAAGTTCGCCGCCTTCGGCCTGACGGCGGAGCCGGCGGCGCGCGTGGCGCCGCCCCTGATCGCCGAGTGTTTCGCGAATCTGGAGTGCGTCGTGTCCGATACGCGGCTGGTGGCCAGGTACAACTTCTTCGTGCTCGAAGTGGTGAAGGCCTGGATTCGCCCGTCGCGCGTGGCGCCGCGGACCCTCCATCACCGGGGGATGGGGGAATTCATGGTGGCGGGGCGCACGCTCAAGCTGCCGTCGCGGATGAAGTAGGGGGGAGCCGCCGGGGCGGGCCGCCATTAGCCGGGGACCGGGGCGATGTAAAGGCCGGCGCGGATTTCAAACGTCTGGGCCCCCTCATCCGTATGTTGGGGTGCAGGCGTGGCGAGCGGCGGGTTGCCCTCCCGGATCGGGGGCCCGCGCGCCCTCCGCGTCCGTCTCACCGCGATCCCCACTCTCGGCTCAACCAATGCGGCAATTGCAGCAATTCGTGCGTGTCTCCCGCGTCGCCCCCGCCCTGTGCGGCGCGCTCGTGCTCTCCGCCTCGTGCGCCAAGCAGCAGGCCCGACCCCCGAAGCCGCCGGTCACGGTGGCTGTGGTCGCGGCGCGGCGGGCCGACGTGCCCTACATCATCGATGCCAACGGCGTGGTCACGCCCATCCAGTCGGCGGCGGTGGCCTCGCAGGTGGACGGGATCGTCACCCGGGTAGCGTTCCAGGAAGGCCACGAGGTCACCACGGGGCAGGTGCTCTTCCAGATCGATCCCCGTCCCTACGAGAACGCCTACCAGCAGGCCCGGGCCGCGTACTCGCGCGACTCGGCCACGGCGGCCAACGCGCGATACGAGCGCGACCGGTACCGCAGCCTGGTCGCCGCCAAAGTCATCACGCCCGAAGAGGCCGAGCAGTACGAGACGACGGCGGCCACGAGCGACGCCACGCTCCGCGCCGACGCGGCGCTGGTGGCCACGGCCAAGTTCAACCTGGACAACACCACGGTGCGGGCGCCGATCGCCGGCAAGACCGGCAGCGTGCTCGTGCGGGTGGGCAATCTGGTGCGCGCCGCGGGCAGCCAGCCGCTGGTGGTGATCAACCAGATCCGTCCGATCATGGTGCGATTCTCGGTGCCGTCGTCCGAGCTGCCCAAGCTGCTGCGCTATGCGCCGCGGGGCGGCCTGCCGGTGACGGCGATGCCGGGCGGGGGCACGCCGGCATCGTCGCCGTTCGACTCCACCACGCAGCCGACGGTGGCGCCGGAGTCGTCGTCGCCGGTGGCGGAGGCGCTCGCGGCCCAGCAGGGGAGCGGCACGCAGCCCGAGCTGGGGACGCTGAGCTTCATCGACAATGCGGTGGACACGACGACCGGCACCGTGCAGCTCAAGGCCACGTTCGCGAACAAGGACGGCGACCTGTGGGCGGGCCAGTTCGCGTCCACGCGCATGCGGTTGTACGTGGAGCAGGGGGCGCTGGTGATCCCGGCCCAGGCGGTGGTGACGGGGCAGCAGGGGACGTACGTGTACACGTTGGGTGCCGACAACAAGGCGCAGCAGCATGCGGTGGTGATCGAGCGGACGACGGGCGGCCTGGCGGTGGTGGCGGCGGGCGTGGCCGAGGGCGACCGCGTGGTCACCGAAGGGCAGTCGCGTCTCACGCCGGGCGCGGCGGCCACGCTGCGCACGGCGGTGGACCCGCCGGCCGGCGACAGCACGCATGTGAGCCGCGGCGCCAAGGGTGGCAGCGCCTCCGGCGGCGGCCGGCGCGGGCGCCCGGGTGCGTGACGGCGACGTCGCGGTGACCGCGATCCGAAGGCGCCGCGCCGGAGCGGGGCGATGAGTCTCACCGGGCTCTTCATCCGGCGGCCGGTCATGACCACGCTGCTGATGATCGGCATCGTGGTGTTCGGCATCGTGGCCTACCGGGGGCTGCCGGTGAGCGACCTGCCGATCACCGATTCGCCGAGCATCGGCGTGGGCGCGAGCCTGCCGGGCGCCAGCCCGGAGACGATGGCGGCCACGGTGGCGACGCCGCTCGAGAAGGCGTTCTCGGCCATCGCCGGGATCGACGAGATCACGTCCAACAGCTCGCTGGGCTCGACCAACGTGAGCCTCACCTTCTCGCCCGATCGCGACATCGACGCGGCGGCGCAGGACGTGAACGCGGCGATCTCGCAGGCCATGCCGGCGCTGCCGGCGGGCATCCATCCGCCGTCGATGCACAAGCAGAACCAGGCGGCGGCGCCGATCCTGTTCCTGGCGCTCACGTCGGCGGTGCTGCCGCTGCAGACGGTGGACGAGTACGCCGAGACCGACATCGCGCAGCGGCTGTCGATGGTGGAAGGGGTGTCGGAGGTGCAGGTGTGGGGGTCGGCCAAGTACGCCGTGCGCGTGGAGGTCGATCCGGCGCGGCTGGCGGCGCGCGGGCTCGGGGTGTCGCAGGTGGCGGCGGCGATCCGCAACAACAACGTGATGCTGCCCACGGGGGTGCTCTACGGGCGCGATCGCACGCGCACGGTGCAGGCCACCGGGCAGCTGGCCAACGCCGCGCAGTTCCGCCAGCTGATCATCGCCTATCGCAACGGCGGGGCGGTGCGGCTGGGCGACGTGGCGAACGTCCTCGACGACATGCAGAACGACAAGGGGGCGAGCTGGATCGGCAACGAGCGCGCGATCGGACTGGCGGTGATGCGGCAGCCGGGCGTGAACACGGTGGAGGTGGCGGCGGCGGTGAAGGAGGCGCTGGCGGAGATCGAGCGGGGGCTCCCGCCCACGGTCACGGTGCACGTGCAATACGACCGCTCGGTGTCGATCCAGAATTCCGTGCACGACGTGAAGTTCTCGCTGGTCGTGGCGCTGTGCCTCGTGGTGATGGTGATCTTCCTGTTCCTGCGCAGCGCCGTGGCCACGCTGATCCCCAGCCTCACGCTGCCGATGTCGATCATCGGCACGTTCTCGATCATGGCGATCCTGCACTTCAGCGTGGACAATCTGTCGCTGATGGCGCTCACGCTCGCCGTGGGGTTCGTGGTCGACGACGCGATCGTGATGCTCGAGAACATCGTGCGCCATCTGGAGATGGGGAAGCCGCCGATGCGGGCCGCGTTCGACGGCGCGCAGGAAGTGGGATTCACGATCCTCTCGATGACGCTGTCGCTGTCGGCGGTGTTCATCCCGCTGATGTTCATGGGCGGCCAGATCGGGCGGCTGTTCCAGGAATTCGCGATCACGATCTCGGTGGCGATCCTCGTCTCGGGGTTCGTGTCGCTCACGCTCACGCCGATGTTGTGCAGCCGGCTGCTCAAGGCCAAGAGCGAGCAGCGCCACGGCCGCTGGTTCAACGCCACCGAGCAGATGTTCCAACGCACGCTACACGCGTACGAGCGGAGTCTGGGCTGGGTGATGCGCCACCGCCGCTACGCGTTGGGATTCTCGGTGGTGGTGCTCGTGCTCACGGCGGGGCTGTTCATGATCATCCCCAAGGGGCTGTTCCCGCCCGACGACACCGGCCAGCTCAACGGGACCACCGAAGCGGCGCAGGGCACGTCGTTCCCAGAGATGAAGCGGCTGCAGCAGATCGCCATGGCGCGGCTGGCCGCCGATCCCGACGTCGAGTCGTTCAGCTCGTCGGTGGGCGGCGGGTTCGGGTCGTCCAATCAGGGGCGGCTGAACGTGACGCTCAAGCCGGAGGGCCAGCGGCCGTCGGCCGACGCGATGGTCAACGAACTGACCAGGCGCCTGTCGGGCATCCCGGGGCTGGCCGTGTATTTCCAGAACCCGCCGGCCATCCACATCGGGGGCCGCTCGGCCAAGGCGCAGTACCAGTTCACGCTGCGAGGCAACGACATCGACACGCTGTATTCCGAGGCGGGCAAGCTGATGGCGCGGCTGCAGCAGGTGCCGCTGCTCACCAGCGTGACGTCGGACCTCGAGAACCGGGCCCCGATCCTGCAGGTGCACATCGACCGCAACCGCGCGCTGGCGCTGGGCGTGACGCCGGCGTCGATCGAGCAGGCGCTGGCCGACGCCTACAACGAGCAGCAGGTGTCCACCATCTACACGCCCGCCAACGAGTACTGGGTGGTGATGGAGACGGTGTCGGCCGCGCAGACCGACGCCAACGCGCTGCGGCGGTTCTTCGTGCCCGGGTCCAACGGGCGCATGATCCCGCTGTCGGACGTGGCCACGTTCGAGCACACCACGGGGCCGCTGAGCGTGGCGCACTCCGGGCAGATGGCGTCGGTGACGATCTCGTTCAACCTCGCGCCCAACGTCTCGCTGGGCGCGGCGGTGGACGCGGTCAATCGCCTGGCGCGGAGCACGCTGCCGGCGTCGATCTCGGCCAACTTCTCGGGCGCCGCCCAGGCGTTCGAGGCGTCGCAGCAGGGGATGGGGCTGCTGTTCGTGATCACGGTGTTCATCATCTACATCATTCTCGGCATCCTGTACGAGAGCTTCATCCACCCCATCACCATCCTCACCGGGCTGCCGTTTGCGGCGTTCGGGGCGCTGGTGGCGCTCTGGGTGACCCACGTGGAGCTGGGCGTGTACGGCTACGTGGGGATCATCATGCTGGTGGGGATCGTGAAGAAGAACGCGATCATGATGATCGACTTCGCGATCGCCGCCGAGCGCGAGGACCGGTGCACGCCGGCCGAAGCGATCGTCCGCGCGGCGAGCGTGCGGTTCCGGCCGATCATGATGACGACCGTGTCGGCCATCGCCAGCACGCTGCCGATCGCGATCGGCGTGGGCGCGAGCGCGGCGTCGCGGCGCCCGCTCGGCATCGTGGTCGTGGGCGGACTCGCCTTCTCCCAGATCGTGACGCTCTACGTGACGCCGGTGTTCTACACGTACCTCGACGAATTGCAGGGCTGGAGCGGCCGCGTGTTCGCGCGCGCTACCGGCACCACCACCACCGCGGGGGGCCAGGTGGTCCCGGCGGCGGGCGACTGACCCTATGAACTTCACGACGCTGTTCATCAAACGCCCCGTCATGACGACGCTCGTCATGGTGGGCATTCTCGTGTTCGGCATCGTGGCCTACCGGCAGCTGCCGGTAAGCGACCTGCCCAACGTGGACTTTCCCACGATCACCGTCACCGCCGTGCTGCCGGGCACGAGCCCGCAGACGATGGCGGCCACCGTGGCCACGCCGCTCGAGAAACAGTTCTCGACCATCGCCGGCATCGACAACATGACGTCGACGTCGAGCGTGGGGCAGACGCAGATCGTCATCCAGTTCGCCCTCGACCGCGACATCGACGCCGCGGCGCAGGACGTGCAGGCCGCCATCGCCCAGACCACGCGCGCGCTGCCGCAGGGTATCGTGCCGCCGTCATACCAGAAATCGAATCCGGCCGACGCGCCGATCCTGACGCTCGCCCTGACGTCCACCGAGGTCCCGCTGTCCACGCTCGACGAGATCGGCGAGACGACGTTGGCCCAGCGGCTGTCGATGGTGGGCGGCGTGGCCCAGGTGCTGGTGTACGGGGCGCAGAAGTACGCCGTGCGCGTGCAACTCGATCCGGCGCAGCTCGCCACGCGCGGCATCGCGCTCGAGGACGTGGCCTCGGCGATCGCCAGTCAGAACGTGAACATGCCCACCGGCGTGCTGTGGGGCCCCCTGACGGCGCTCACCGTGCAGGCCACCGGGCAGCTGTCCGACGCCGATCAGTTCCGCGACGTGATCGTGGCCTACCGGAACGGCGCGCCCGTGCACCTGAGCGACGTGGGCCGGATCACCAACGACGTCCAGAACGACAAGACGGCGAGCTGGTACAATGGGCAGCGGTCGATCGTGCTCGCCATCCAGCGGCAGCCGGGCACCAACACGGTGGACGTGGCCAACCGCGTCAAGGCGTCGATTGCGCGCCTGCAGTCGGAGATCCCGCCCACGGTGAAGGTGTCCACGCTCTACGACCGCTCGGCCACCATCCAGGCGTCGGTGCACGACGTGACGTTCACCCTCGAGCTGACGCTGGCGCTCGTGGTGCTGGTGATCTTCCTGTTCCTGCGCAATCTCTCGGCCACGATCATCCCCAGCCTGGCCCTGCCGATGTCGATCATCGGGACGTTCTCGGTGATGTACCTGCTGCACTACAGCCTGGACAACCTGTCGCTGATGGCGCTCACGCTGGCCGTGGGCTTCGTGGTGGACGACGCGATCGTGATGCTGGAGAACATCGTGCGCCACCTCGAGATGGGGAAGACCAAGCGCCAGGCGGCCATCGACGGCGCCGCCGAGGTGGGATTCACCATCCTGTCGATGACGTTCTCGCTGGCCGCGGTGTTCATCCCGTTCCTGTTCATGGGCGGGATCATCGGCAAGCTGTTCCACGAGTTCGCGGTCACGATCGGCGTCGCGATCCTCGTGTCGGGGTTCGTGTCGCTGACGCTCACGCCGATGCTGTCCAGCCGCTTCCTGCGGGCCGAGCACGAGCGCGCGCACGGACGGTTCTACCACGCCACCGAGCGGTTCTACGACTGGTGGCTGGGCATCTACGAACGCACGCTGGCGTGGGTGATGCAGCGGCGGCCGGCGGCGCTGGCGTTCTCGTTCGCCACGCTGGTCGTGACCGGTTGGTTGTTCTGGGCCATCCCCAAGGGGTTGTTCCCCACCGACGACACCGGGCAACTGCTGGCCACCACCGAGGCGGCGGAGGGGATCTCGTTCGACGGCCTCTCGCAACGGCAGAAGCAGGTGGCGGCGGTGGTGGCGCAGGATCCCGACGTGCGGTCGGTGACGTCGTCGGTGGGCACGACGGCGGCGGCCAATCAGGGCCAACTCACGATCGACCTCAAGCCGATCACGGAGCGGCGCCGCAGCGCCGACGAGATCGCGCGCGACATCACGCGCGCTCTGGCGAGCGTGCCCGACATCACCGTGTTCGTCCAGAATCCGCCGGCGATCTCCATCGGCGGCCTCGCGTCCAAGAGCCTCTACCAGTACACGCTCCAGAGCGGCAACATGGGCGCGCTCGACACCGCGGCCCGGGCGCTCGAGACGCACCTGCGCCAGCTGCCCATCCTCACCGACGTCACCAGCGACCTGCTGATCAACAATCCGCAGGTCACCGTGGACATCGACCGCGAGCAGGCCGGACAGCTCGGCGTGTCGGCGGCGGAGATCGAGAACACCCTGTACGACGCCTTCGGCCAGCGGCAGGTGTCCACGATCTACACGTCCACCAACGAGTACTGGGTGGTGATGGAACTGCTGCCGCAGTACCAATCCGACGTCGCGGCGCTGGGCCGCCTGTGGGTGCGCTCGTCCCGCGGACCGCTGGTGCCCCTGTCCACCGTGGCGCGGTTCAACGACAGCGTGGGTCCGGTCACCGTGAACCACTCGGGGCAGCTCCCGTCGGCCACGATCTCGTTCAACCTGGCGCCCGGCGTGTCGCTGGGCACGGCGCTGACCGCGGTCAAGCAGGAATCGGCCCGCATCCTGCCGGCCAACATCGCGGCCAGCTTCTCGGGCATCGCCCAGGCGTTCGTGGACACGCAGTCGGGGCTGGTGGTGCTCCTCGTGCTCGCGGTGTTCGTGATCTACGTGATCCTCGGCGTGCTGTACGAGAGCTTCATCCACCCGATCACGATTCTCACCGGGCTCCCGTTCGCGGCGTTCGGCGCGTTGGCCACGCTCATGCTGGTGCACCTCGACCTCGACATCTACGGGTTCGTGGGCGTGATCATGCTGATCGGCATCGTGGAGAAGAACGCGATCATGATGATCGACTTCGCCATCGAGGCGCAGCGCGACAGCGGCAAGACGCCCACCGAGGCGATCCTCGAAGCGGCCAGCGTGCGTTTCCGGCCGATCATGATGACGACGATGGCGGCGCTCATGGGAGCGATCCCGATCGCCGTGGGCTGGGGCGCCGGCGCCGCCACGCGGCGCCCGCTGGGCGTGGCCGTGGTGGGCGGGCTCGCGTTCTCGCAGTTGGTCACGCTGTACGTGACGCCGGTGTTCTATACCTACCTGGACGAATTGCAGACCAGGTTCTCGCGGCGGCGGGCCCCCGAGACGGCGCCGTTCGGCGGCGATGGGCCGGCTCTTCCGGAGGCCGTGCCGGGCACGTAACTCTCTGGCTTCTCCAGCTGGAGGCACCGCCCATGTCCGGTCGCTCCGTTCGTACGCTCGCCCTCGCGGTCGCGACGCTCACCGCCGCGTTCACCGGCGCCGGCGCGCAGCGCCCAGCGGCCCCCCATTGGATCGTCACCTGGAGCGCCAGCCAGTCGTGGATGGACGCGCGACCAGCGGCCGGGACGCCGGATGGCGTGCCCACCTACGTCAATCGCACCATCCGTGAGATCGTGCACACCACGCTCGGCGGCGACAGCGTGCGCGTGCGCCTGTCCAACGAGTACGGCGACCGGCCCCTGGTGATTGGCGACGCGCGCGTGGCGCGGCGCGCCGGCGGCGCGAACACCGGCGCGGGGTCCGACCGGGCGCTCACGTTCGGAGGGCAGGCGGCGGTGACGATCGGGGCGGGCGCCACCGTGGTGAGCGATCCGATCGCCTACCAGGTGCCGCCGTTGAGCGACCTCGTGGTGAGCCTCTATCTGCCCGATTCGGCGCGCACGTCCACGCGCCATCCGCTCGGCCTGCAGACCACATATGTGTCCGGCGCCGGCGACTTCGCCGCCGCGACCGCGTTCGCCGCCGATACGGCGTTCCGATCCTGGGTCTTCCTGTCGGGCGTGGACGTCACCAACGCGCAGGCGGCGGGCGCCATCGTGACGATCGGGAATTCGATCACCGACGGCTACGCGTCCACGCCCGACGAGAACCGCCGGTGGCCCGATGTGCTGGCCCAGCGCCTGCTCACCACGCCGGGCGCGCCGGTGATGAGCGTGGCGAACGCGGGCATCTCCGGCAATCGGGTGCTGAATCCCGGAGCGGGGCCCAGCGCCCTGGCGCGGTTCGGCCGCGACGTGCTGCTGCAGCCGGGCGTGCGCGACGTCATCATCATGGAGAGCATCAACGACATCGGACGGGCGAACTTCTCGAGGAACCCCGACGACTCCGTGAGCGCGGCCGCCATCATTTTCGGGCTGTCGCAGCTGGCCGAGCGCGCGCGCGAGCGGGGGCTCGTGGTGTACGGAGCCACGCTGACGCCGTTCGAGGGGTCGGAGCCGTACTACTCGGCCGCGTCGGAGGCCAAGCGGCAGGCGGTGAACGCATGGATCCGGACCAGCGGCGCATTCGACGGCGTCATAGATTTCGATGCTGTGATGCGCGACCCGAGCCATCCGGCGCGATTTCTGCCCGCCTATGATTCGGGCGACCATCTCCACCCGGGAGACGCCGGATATCGGGCGATGGCGGAGTCGATCGACCTCGGTCTGTTCCGCGCGCCTCCTCCACATCGTTAGCGAGTCGTGAATTCATGAAGAAGTATCGCAACAAGACCGTGGCGTTCGTGATCGACGTGCGGTCGCGCCTGGAGTTCCTGTTCGGTCACGTGCCCGGCGCCATCTGCATTCCCGTGCAGAAGGTGGGACACGACGCGATGGAGCGGCGCGGCATTCCCAAGGACGCCGGCATCCTCCTGTATTGCGCCAGCGGTTCGCGGTCGGCGCTGGCCACGAACGCGCTGAAGCAGGCCGGCTACACGCGCGTCGTGGACGGCGGCGGGATCGCCGCCGTCAAGCGGGACCTGCGCGACGCTACTTCCTGATCGTCGCGCCGGTGAGCTCGGCGACCGCGCTCAGCGTGGTCTGCGCGGCATTCAGCCCGAGCCGGAAATCCTTGTCGTTGTACGTGGTGTAGACGTCGGTGGGCTGGTGCCAGTTGGGATCCCAGCCGGCGCCGATCTGCGTGCCGCGTTGGTTCTCGCGCAGGCTGATGGCGGGAACGATGTCCTTGAACGGGTCGGAGTCGGTGTTGGTCATGTGACTGCCCACCGACGCCGGATAGTCCGTGGCGTATTTCTCGTTGGCCCGTTCGAACGCCCAGGCCAGCGTCTGGGCCTGCGCGGCGAACTTTGAATTCACCTGGAATTCGATGTTCACGTCCGCCTCCGGCCGCTGCTCCGGCGAGAGCGTGCCGTCGGCGCGCGGCATGCCGTGGTCGAACAGCATCATGTCGTGCTGGATCATGCCGAGCCAGCGGGGTTCCGGATACTTGCCCGACCCCGGCGGATCTTCCTTGCCCTGCAGCGACTCGCGCTGGGCTACGTACGCGCGGCTGCCGTTGAGCCCGCTCTCCTCGTTGTTCCAGAGCACGAAGCGGATGGAGCGGTCGGTCTGCACGTCGGGGCTGCTGAACACGCGGGCCAACTCCATCACGAGCGCCGAGCCGGAGCCGTCGTCGTTGGCGGCCTGGCCCCAGCCGATGCCGTCCATGTGGCCGCCCACGATGTACATCTCGTCGGGGTGCGTGGTGCCGACCTTGGTGCAGAACACCTCCTGGCGTTCGCCCGGCACCGTGGGCGGCGTGTCGATGGCGCGGATTGCCGGATCGGGTTGGCGCAGCGAGTCGGTGTTCACGCCCGTGCGCGCGCGGATGCCGCGGTAGCGGCCGCCGCCCTGCGCGAGGTCGCTGCCGCGGCCCCCGCGGCCCCCGCGGCCCCCGCGACCGCCCCGTCCGCGCGGGGCGGGCGGCTGCCAGTCATAGGTGAGGCGCTGGATGTCGGCGCACCCATAGCTCCTGAGTTGCGCCTCGATCCAGTCCACCGCCTGGCGGTTGCGCTCGGTGCCCTGGCGCCGGTCGCCGAACTGGGTGAGGCCCTTGATCGTGGCCTTGTACTTCTCGAGATCGAGCCGGCTCACGAGCGTCTCGATGGGATCGCTGGCCGGCTGGGCCGCGGCGCCGGCGGCCTGGGCAGGGGCCGGGCAAGGGACGGCGAGTGCGGCGATCAGGCCGGCGTTCGCGACGATGTACGGCAGGGCGCGCATGAGATTCCTCGTGGAGGTTGGGCGGTGACGGGCGATTGCGATCAGCCGCCCGGGTGATACTCCCGTTCCGTGTGGCCCTGCAGCTGCGACCTGTAGAAGTACACCACACGCAGGTTCCCCGTGGCGTAGCGCTCGGCCTCGTCGGCGAAGTGCGGCGAATGCACGTCGCCGCTCTCGCCGCCGGCGGTCACCGCGCGCGCCCGCACGCTGTCGCCGAACTCGACCACGGCCACGAAGCTGTTGCCGCTCGTGCCATACCACTTCTTGGTGTTGGGATACGCGCGAGCGCCGAACGACGCCAGCGAGCCCCAGATCGACGACGTGAACGGCACCGGGATGCTCGGCTTCGCGTCGTCGAAGTTCGGATCGATGTCGTCGTTGATGCGCTGGAACCGGTTGATGTCGCCCCACGGCGTCTGCCAGGTGCCGAAGTCGGCGGTGATCTGGTTGGCCGCTGCCGCCAGTGACTGCAGCAGTTCGTCCGACGACGCGCGCTGCACCACATAGTCCTCGGCCGACATGCCCGCGGCGCGCGCCTCGCGCCCCACGCGATGCATGATGTCCGTGCCCCAGAAGACGGCCAGCGACGTGGGCACCGAATTGATGCCCCACCGATAGTCCCACCCGCGCAGCAGCGTGATCTTCTTGGCCAGCCGGGCCTTGAGCGGATTGGCGCCCGGCGTGGCGTCGTACGCCTTGATGAGCGGCGGGATCATCGTCGCGAACGCCGGCAGATAGCTGTCGAACGCCAGCGCGGTGAGCGACGCCATCGTGAAGTCCTTGTGGTTGGGCAGCAGCCGCAGCGCGTGGTAGCCGCGCGGAGATTCCTCGGTGCTGGTCTCCACGTACCGGGGAAAGTCCTTGCGTCTTGGGCTGTCGGGGCCGGCCGCCGACCAGGGCCAGTTGTTGGAGTTGTAGAGCCACCCGACCGGCGGATTCAGGAGGTGCGGCGTCTCGTCGGTGGACAGGAGGCCGTGGTAGGCCGTGGCCGGGTTGCTGCCGTCCACCGGCTTGGTCCAGTCGAATGAGGTGTCGCGCCGGGGGATGTAGTTGGAGTGGAAGTACGCGATGTTCCCCTCCGCATCCGCGAAGATCGTGTTGTTGGAGGAGTTGGTGTGCAGCTGCATGATCTTGCGCCACGCCGCGTAGTCCTTGGCCTTGGTGCGCGTGTATGACTGGGTGAGCGCCTTGACGGGGCTCTGCATGAGGCTGATGCTCACCCACCGGTCGCCCACCGAGCGCACCACCGGGCCGTGCTGCGTGAAGTACGCGGTGAACGTGCGGTGCGCCATGCCGGTGGCGGTCTTGTAGGGCACGTCGATCGTCCGCTGCGCCATCGGCAGGTCCTTGTTGCCGTAGCGATAGAAGCGGCGATCGCCCTTCTTCACCACCGTCTCCAGGAACTCGTCGATGTTGTCCACGCCGCTGGACGTGTGCATCCATCCGGCGGTGGGGTTGAAGCCCTGATAGATGAAGAACTGCCCCCAGGTGACGGCGCCGTAGGCGTCCAGCCCCTCGTCGCTCACCATCTGGAGTTCGGAGCGGAAGTAGAACGACGTGTGCGGATTGATCCAGAGCAGCGCGTGATGGTCGAGGGTGTTGGCGGGCGCGATGGCGATGCCGTTGGAGCCCGACGGCTCCGGCGGCGGCCCGTCGCCTCGGCCCTGGCGCGCGGGCAGCGGCACGTGGCCGTAGAACGCCGCCAGCTCGTTGAGGTTCACCCGCTCGATGTCGCCGCCGATGCTCCCTTCGGTGAACGACAGCGCCATCCACGGTTCGAAGTGCGTGATCACGCGGGGCTTCACCTCGGGGTGCTTGTACAGATAGAAGTTCAATCCGTCGGCGAACGCGTCCATCAGCTGCTTGAGCCACGCCGGACTCGCCGCGTATTCCGCTTTCAGCGTGTCGGGATCCATGAAAAGCTTCATGCGCAGGTCGCGCCAGATCTGCGACTCGCCCTCGGCTTCCGCCAGGCGGCCCAGCGCGTTCAGGTAGTTGGTCTCCACGCGATTGAAGTCGTCCTCAGCCTGGGCGTACTCCACGCCGAACACGGCGTCGGCGTCGGTGTGGCCGTAGATGTGGGCGATGCCCCAGTCGTCGCGGATGATCGTGACGCGCTGCGCTTCCTGCTCCCAGCGCGCGATCTCCTGCGGGGTCTGCGCCTGGGCGCCGCGCGGGCCGGGCAGCGCGGCGGCGGCCGTGACGAGGAGCGTGAAGAGGATGTTGAGCTTCGGCATGACGGATTCTCGGGGAAGACTTGGACGCCGGACAACATGCGTCGTGGACCGGCGAGCGGCCAGTCGCGGGTGGTGCGGAGGGTGGACGGCGTCGGCGATGGCGTTGCGTGGCCTGACGACGTAAGATAGCGTGCATCGCCGCGCGGCCGACGCGCGGCAACGCCATGGATTCACGGAGTACGAGATGACCGAGCCCGCTCCCCCCACCGCGGCGTCGACGCCGGTGGGCCGCACGGCGAATACGCAGTACTTCCGTGTGGACCCCGACATCCTGATCGTCCTGCCGGACAAGGATCTCAAGGACGACGGGGCCTCGGCGGTGATGAACACCGATTTCCAGATCCGATTCGCGCGCGAGATGGGCCGGCCGGTGGCCGTGGTCGTGCACCTGACGAGCCTGCTGTCGCAGGACTCGGAGGCGCGCCGCATCTACGCCGAGCGCATGGATCCGGCGCTGTTCTACGCCGCGGCGCTGGTGGCGAGCAATCCGATCTCGCGGGCCATCGCCAGCTTCTTCCTGGGACTGACGAAGCCGAAATTCCCCACCCGGGTGCACGATTCCTACGATACCGCGATCGCGTGGGTGGAGACCCTCCGGCCGGGACGCGCGCGTTGACGGCGATCGACACGACCGGCTGGACGAGGATCGGCACCAGCGACAACGCCGATTTCTACGAGGTGGAGCCGCGCATGCTCGCCGTGGTGCCGCGCGACGGCACCGCCGACACCGCCGAGACGGCGCGGCAGAGCGTGGGGATCCAGCTCGACCACCTGCGGTCACGGGGGACGCGCGCCGGCGTGATCGTGTTCATGGATCCGGTGATCGAGCAGGACGCGGGCGCGCGCGCGGTGTACCGCGACGCCCCCGATCCCGCGCTGCAGGTGTGCTTCGCGCTCGTGGGCAGTTCGCCGTTCGGCCGCGCGGTGGGATCGGTGTTCCTGGGGCTGAGCCGGCCCCGCGTGCCCACGCGCATGTTCGGGTCGTTCGACGACGCGGCGGCGTGGATCCGCCAGGTGGTGGGCTGATGCCGGATCCGCGCGAACTGCCCCCCGAACTGGTGACCGGGCTGCTCCGGCTGTGCGAGGGCGACTTCTCGTTCCGCCTGCCGCGCACCGGCACGCGCGACGACACCGACACCGCCGCGTTCTTCGTCAACGCGATCGCCGAGGAGCTGGAGCGGATCATGCGCACGTCGCAGGAGCAGGAGAAGCGCCTGGCCGACTTCGTGCAGAGTACGTCCGAGATGCTGATCCGGGTGGCGGCCGGCGACCTGACGGCGCAGCTGGAGCGCGACTTCGCGGGCGATCCGCCCGACGTCCTCGCCTATCTGGTGAACAATACCGTCGCCGAGCTCGGGGCGTTCGTGGCCGCGACGCAGCGGCGCGCGGACGAGGATCGCCTGCGGCTGGAGGCCCTGGTCCTCGAGCGCACGCGGGAGCTGGATCGACTGGTGGGCGTGGACATCCTCACCGAAGCGTACAACCGCCGCCGCCTGGAAGAACTCGGTCGGCAGGAGATCGGCCGCGCGGCGCGATTCGGCGATCCGCTGTGCGTGCTGATGCTCGACCTCGACCACTTCAAGTCGATCAACGACACGTTCGGCCACTCCGTGGGCGACACCGCGCTGCAGATGGCGGCGGCGGCCATCCGCAGCCGAGTGCGCGCCTACGATCACGTGGGACGCTATGGCGGCGAGGAGTTCGTGATCGTCGCTCCAGGCACGCCCCTGGCCGGCGCGGTGCGCCTGGCCGACGCGGTGCGCGACGCGATCGCCGCCGTCGAGTTCGACGCGATCGACGGCCCGGTGACGATCACCACGAGCGTGGGGATCGCCGAATGGGCGCCGGGCGAGGCGCTCGAATCGGTGATCGCGCGGGCGGATGCCGCGATGTACCGCGCCAAGGAGATGGGCCGCAACTGCGCGTTCGCGGCCGAGGCTCCAGCGGCGGGGTAGCGCCGGTCAGCGCGGCGTCCAGGTGAGGCCGGCGCGGTTCACGTAAGGGAAGGCGGCGTCGGGATCGATCTGCACCTTGACGATGGCTGGCTGGGCCGCCACCCGCACCGTGGCCCGTCGAGCGCCGGCCAGCCACGCGTCCACCGGCACCTCGAGCCGCTGCACGCGGCCGTCGGCGCGCGTCACCGCCAGCGGCACCGGCATCGGCGCCAGTCCGCGGTCGACGATCGTGATCGCCACCGAATCGCCGTCCGGCGTCACCGACGCCAGCGCCTGATCGAGCGGCCACGCGTGGTAGAACCAGGTCTGCCAGAACCACGACAGGTCGCGTCCCGACACGCTCGCCAGGGTATTAAAGAAATCATATGGTTGCGGATGCTTGCCGATCCAGCGGCGGCCGTACGCCACGAACGCGCGATGGAAGGTGTCGGCGCCCAGGATGCCGCGGAGGGCGGCCAGCGCCTGGGCCGTCTTGTCGTAGTACATCACGAAGTACAGATCCTGCGGATACTCGTCGCCGGGGAGCATCAACGGCGCATCGCCGCCGGCGCGCACGCTGCCCACGTAGAGCGCGCGCTGGCCCGCTTCGGAGTCGTTGGGGCGCCCGCCCGCGCGCGGTTCGCCGTACAGGGCGCGCATGCCCTGGGCCACGTCGAACTGCGTGAACCCCTCGTCCATCCATGGGTAGCGCGTCTCGTTGGATCCCACCTGCATCGGGAACCACATGTGCCCGGTCTCGTGCATCAGGTCGCCGGCCAGCGAGAGCGTGTCGGCCCACGGCTGCATCAGCGTCATCATCGGGTACTCCATGCCGCCGCTGTTCAGCACGCCCTCCATGGACGTCATCTTGGGCCACGGATACGCCCACAGGTAGGCCGAGAGCCGCTCGATGGCGTCGCGCGTGAACCGCGCGCCGCCCAACCGCCAGGCGGCGGCGGGCCGGTTCAGCCGGAAGAAGCTGTTGATGGCCACCGTGTCGCGGCCGCCGCCCACGAGGGCGCGCGTCGCATCCCACGCGTACTGGTCGCTGGTGCCCCAGGCGAAGTCGCGCACGTCGGGCGCCACGAAGTGCCAGATGGTGGTGGCGCCGCCGGGCTGGAAGACCTGCGCCACCGGCGCGCCCGGCGTGAGCACGCGCACCACGCGCCCGGTGCGGCGCGCCGCGGCCAGGCTGTCGCGCGCCGCGGGGGTGAGCACGGCGGCGGCGTTGGCCAGCGTGCCGGTGGCGTCCACCACCCAGCCGCGCGGCACGGTGAGGCGCACGTCGTAGTCGGCGGGATCCATGTAGAACTCGGCTTCGAGCAGATACGGATCGGTCACCCAGCCGTCCACGTCGTCGTACACGGCGATCTCTGGATACCAGTAGCCCATGAAGTACACGTGGCCGTCGTGCCCTTCGCGGCCGTCGGCCGGCGCCGGCGCCGGCGCGTAGGACCAGGCGAATGCGAGCTGCACGCTGTCGCCCGGCAGCAGCGGTTGCGCGAGCGGAATCCACATCACCGTGCCGTCCACCGCGTACTCGCCCACGCGCGGCGGCTGCTCCGGTGGCGCCGTGATCGGCATCGCGGGATTGCGGTGCCGCTCGGCCACGATCGCGCGCCCGTTCACCGCCACGCGGCCGAGCGTGACGCCGCCGGTGATCGGCGCCGGCTGGCGGCGCGGCACGCCGGGCGCGAACACGTTCTGCCGCAGATAGACGGCGATCGTGCGCAGCGAGTCGGGGGAATGGTTCACGTACTCCACCGTCTCGCGCCCGGTCACGCGGTTGCGCACCGGGTCGAGGGCCGCGTCTATGGAATAGCGCGGGTGCTGCACCCAGTAGTTGGGGCCGGGAAGGCCACTGCGGGTGCGCGTGCCGCGGGCCACCGCGCGACTGAAGGCGAACGACTCGTACACCGGTCCCGGGGTGGGGCGGGGGCCGGCGGCCGTGGCGGCGGGATCGAACGCCGGCGCGGCCCGCGTCTGGGCCGTGGCGTTCGGGGCGAGGAGCGTCGTCGCGACGAGCGCGGCGGCGAGGGCGAGCGGCGTGGCCGGGAGCAGGCGGTTCAGCACGGGGACCTCAGGAAGGCATGGCGAACGCGATGCACCAAGGTACAGCGCCGCGGCGCCGGGCGTCCACGCCGGCGTGGCGGCGCGCCATTCGCGCCGGCGCAGCGCGTTCCGTATGTTGGCCGTTCATGCCGCCCGCCCGGTCCGCCGTCCCCGACGCTCGTTCCGCGACGCCCCCCGCGGCCCGCCACCCGTGGGTGTGGGCGGTGCTCTACTTCCCGTTCGGGCTGTCGTTCGGGTTTCCGTCGATCGCGTTGGGGTATCTCGCGGCGCGGGCCGGGATCTCGGTGTCGGCCATCGCCGGCGTGATCGGCATGACGCTGCTCGCCTCGGGGTGGAAGTTCGTGTGGGCGCCGATCGGCGACTACACCCTGTCGCGAAAGCGCTGGTACCTGATCGCGATCGCGACGGTGTCGGCGGGGTTCATCGCCATCACGCTCGTGCCGCTGTCGCAGGCCACGATGCCGTTGCTGTCGGTGCTCGTGCTGATGTCGAGCGTGGCCGCGACGTTCGTGGCCTTCGCCACCGAAGGGCTGATGGTACACAACACGCCGCTCGCGGCGCGGGGCCGAGCGGCGGGGTGGTTCCAGTCGGGCAATCAGTTCGGCCAGACGGCGGGCGGCGGATTGAGCCTCTGGTTCATGCGGCACGCGCCCGAGCCGTGGATGGCGGGGGCGGCGCTGGCGGTCGTGCTCGCGCTGTGCGCGCTGCCGCTGCTGCTGCTCGACGAGCCGCCGCGCGCGCTGCATGGCGCGTCGGTCGGGGCGCGGGTGGCCGACGCATGGCGCGAGTTGGCGGGCATCGTGCGTTCCCGCATCGGGCGGATCGGGCTGATCCTCGCCATCCTGCCCATCGGCACGGGCGCGGCCAAGGATCTGTTCGGCTCGCTCGGTCCCGAGTGGCACGCGCCGGCCGACATGGTGTCGCTCGTGCTCGGGGTGGGCGGGGGCATCGCCGTCGTGGCCGGGTGCTTCCTGGGCGGCCGGCTCGCCGATCGGATCAGCAAGCCGTGGGCGTACGCGTCGTCGTGCTTTCTGGGCCTCGTGGCGTGCGTGGTGATGGCCTGGTCGCCGCGGGACGCGGCGGGGTACGCCGCGTCGACGTTGTTCTATTCGTTCACCCTCGGCATGGTGGCGGCGTCGTTCACCGGTCTGGCGCTGGCGATCGTGGGGCACACCGCGGCGGCGACGAAGCTCAACCTGTTCTTCGCGCTCAACACGCTGTTCACGCTCGGCGTGTTGCGGATCGACGGATGGGCGCACGACGCGTGGCACACCAACGGGATGCTCTATACGGAAGCTTTGCTGGGCGTGGCGGCGCTCGTGGTGTTCGCGGGGCTGGCGGGCAAGGTGCGCGGCACGGAGTTGCCGGGCGTGTAGCGCGCCGGCAACTCCGGGTTGCCCCTACCGGTGCTTGATGAACGTCCCCTGCTGCAGCTCCTGCATGGCCTGCCGCAACTCCTGCTGCGTGTTCATCACGATCGGCCCGTACCACGCCACCGGCTCCGCGATCGGCCGGCCCGAGACGAGCAGGAACCGGATCCCCTCGTCCCCGGCCTGCACCGTCACCTCGTCGCCGCTGTCGAACACCACGAGCGACCGGTTGCCCGCGGTGTCGCGCACGGTCTCCTCGGCGACGGTCGCCCCGTTGTCGCCCACGCGCTCGGTGAGCGCGCCGAACGGATCGGACGCGCCGCGGAACGTCCCGCTCCCCTCGAACACGTACGCGAAGGCGTGCCGGTACGTGTCCACGGGCAGCGTCTTCCGCACGCCGGCCGGCACGTACACGTCCAGATAGCTCGGCTCCGCCGCCACCCCGTCCACCGGGCCCGTCTTGCCCCAGAAGTCGCCGCACACCACGCGCACGCGCGTGCCGTCGTCGTCGATCACCTCGGGAATGTCGGCCGACAGGATGTCCTGATACCGCGGGTCGGTCATCTTCTGTGACGCCGGCAGGTTGGCCCAGAGCTGGAACCCGTGCATGCGGCCATTGGCGTCGCCCTTGGGCATCTCCTGGTGCAGGATGCCGCTCCCCGCCGTCATCCACTGCACGTCGCCGGCGCCCATCGCGCCCGTGTTGCCCAGGCTGTCGCCGTGGTTCACGGTGCCCGCGAGCACGTAGGTGATGGTCTCGATGCCGCGGTGCGGATGCCACGGAAACCCCTTGAGGAAGTCCTCGGGCCGCTCGTTGCGGAAATCGTCGAACAGGAGGAACGGGTCGAACTCCTCGGTGTTGCCGAATCCGAAGGCGCGACGAAGTTTCACCCCCGCGCCTTCGAGTGTGGGCGTGGCTTCGACGATGCGCTTGACGGGTCTGATCGACATGGATCCTCCGGAATCCTCGCGCCCCGAAACGGGGGCTCACCAGGCAATCTAGAAATGCCGGCAAGGGGGCCCGGTTCCAGCTCGCCCGGCCGGTCTCCCGGCGCTATGATAGGCCGGGCGCCCTCCCGCCGCGCTCCGCTCTCATCCCGTCGCCGCTCATGACCGCCAGAATCCGCGTCGCCATCGCCCTCCTGCCCGCGCTGCTCCTCGTGGCGCTCCTTGCCGCGCGCCATCACGCCGCCGCGCCGCGCCGCGCCGACACCAGCGCCGTCGCCATCACCGTGCCCCCGGGCTCGGCGGCGGTGGAGCAGCGCGCGCCGGGCACTCGGCCGGCGCCGGAACTACTCGCCCGCTTCGACGGACTCGGCGCCGGGTTCCAGGGCCCGCAGGGGTCGGCGCGATTGCGCAATCCGTCGGACAACTCCCTGGCGGTTGGCGCCGACTACATCGTGCAGATCGTCAATTCGCGCATGGCGATCTATACCAAGAAGGGCAGGATGTTCGACACCACGGGCAAGGTGCTGTACGGACCCGTGGAGACCAACAACGTGTTCCGCGGATTCGGCGGAGCGTGCGCCGAGCGCAACAACGGGGACGCCGTGGCGCGGTACGATCAGCTGGCCAACCGGTGGCTGATCGTGATGCCGATCTTCTCGCGCATCCCGCCGCGCGCCGACGACCAGCCGCCTCCGGTGTCGGGCGGACCGGCGCGCGAGAGCGTGCGAGGCGTGCCGGGACAGCCGGGCCCCGCCGTGGCGCTCTACCAGCCACCGGCGCCGCCGCCCGGTGCCGACACCGGCGCCGCGCGCGGGCGTGGGCGCGGCGGCCGTCCCCCGGCGGACGAGAAAGGTTCGTACGCGATGTGCTACGCCGTGAGCACCGGCGCGAGCCCGTTCGGCCCGTACTTCCGCTACGAGTTCATCCGCCCGCTGTTCCCGGACTATCCGCGTCCCGCCGTGTGGCCCGACGGCTACTACGTGCCCACGAGCACCGGCGACCACGTGATCCAGAAGCAGGCGTGCGTGGCCGACCGCGCGAAGATGCTGGCCGGCGAGGACGCCGGGGAGCAGTGCGTGGTGATCGACGGCGTGAATTTCCTGAACAACGCCGACCTCGAGGGCACGCAGCTCCCGCCGGCCGGAGCGCCCAACATCATGCTCGCCGCCGGCGGCACGCAGCTGGATCACGTCATGGAGGACGACGGGATCTATGCCTGGACGTATCACGTGGATTGGCGCGACCCGTCCAGGACGCGCGTGGCCGGGCCGGTGAAGATTCCCGTGGCGCCGTATCACTACCTGTGCGACGGCCAGCTCTCGAGCTGCGTGCCGCAGCCCGGCACCGACCGCCGGCTGGACGCGCAGGGCGACAAGCTCATGGCCCGCGTGGTCTACCGCCGCATCGGCGATCAGGAATCGATCGTCGCCGTGCACTCGGTGAACACGTCGGAGGGCGGGGGCGGCGTGCGCTGGTATGAATTCCGGGTGGGCGCCGGCCGCGCGCTCCGCCTGTACCAGCAGGGCACGTACGCGCCCGACAGCTTCTATCGCTGGATGGGCAGCGCCGCCATCGACGCCCGCGGCGACATCGGCATCGGGTATTCGTTCGGCGGCACGCCCGACTTTGCGGGCCAGCGGTTTGCCGGCCGCCTGGCGGGCGATCCCAAGGGGCTGCTCACGCTGCGCGAGGCGGTGCTGGCCACGGGCCGGGCGGCGCAGACCACCACGCTCCGCTGGGAAGACTACACGCAGACGGCGGTGGATCCGAGCGACGACTGCACCATCTGGTACGTGGGCGATTACTTCAAGCCTGACGCCGACCGCTACTCGACGCGGATCGGCGCGTTCCGCATGCCGGGGTGCGGGGGCTCGTGACGCCGCCTCAGAACTCCAGCCTGGACAGGTAGCGGTAGTTCGCGCGGGCGCTGGCCATCTCGTCGGCCGGACTCTCCTGCTCGATGTAGCAGGGCTTGGCGTCGATGTCGGGAATGGCCGCGAGCAGCGCCCGCAGGTCCAGCACGCCGGTGCCGAGTTCCGTGTCATGCGTGCGGTCGCGCACCACGTCCTTCACGTGGAAGGTCCGGTAGCGGTCGCGATACCGCATGAGGTATGCCATCGGATCGCCGCCGCCCACCGCCATGTTGCCGAAGTCCAACTGTAGGCAGACCGCCTTGGGATCGGTGCGCGCGACGAACAGGTCGTATGGCACCTGCCCGTCGATGGGGCGCATGTGCTCCGGCTCGTTGTGGAACGCCAGCCACACGCCGGCCTTGCGCGCCGCCGCGCCGGCGACGTTGAACCGGTCGGCCCACTCCTGCCAGGCGTCGAGCGAGTGGTTGGTGGCGTCGGGCAGGCTGGGCACGATGAGAAACTCGTGCCCCAGATACCGCGCCGTTTCGAGGCTGGTCTCCCAGTCGCCGGCCAGCAGTTCGGGCGCGATGTGGGCCGACGGCGCGCGCAGCCCCAGCCGGTCGAGCGTTGCCTTGACCTGCTGCGGCGTGCGGCCAAAATTGTCGAACGACCAGAGCAACTCCACATCGTCGTAGCCGATGGCGCGCACCGCGGCCAGGGTGCCCTCGGGATCGCGCTTCATCGCGCCGCGCACGGAATACAGCTCGAGCCCCACGCGACGCAGGCGCCGCTGCCCAAGGGGCAGGCGGGGCGCCAGGGCCGCGCCTGCCAGCGAGGCGCCGAGTGATTGGAGGAAGCGGCGACGGTGCATGCCTCAAGCTGTGGGCGGGGCACGGAACGCCGCAAGCGGCGGCGCAGGGCGGCGCCGGGCGTTGGGCGTTGGGCGGCTTTACAGCGCCGCGAATCGGTGTAGCATCATATCGTGGCCTCTACGGGAGTCGGACCGAGGGGCTGAGCCGGCGACGACTCTGCTCTCGCCCCTTCCCGCAGGCGTCTACTACTCTAAACAGTTCGAGATCCGGGAGGATGGGATGCATATTTCTGGTCGAGTGTTGGTCGGCGCTGCAGGGCGCGTGGCGGGGACGACGGTCGTGGCGTCGGCCTTCTTGCTGATGGCGTGTGGCGGCGGCGAGAAGGCCGCCTCGAAAACGGCGGATTCCGCGGCGGCTGCGGCTGCGGCGGCGGCGGCGCCGGCAGCTGCCCCTGCTGCTGCTCCCACTGCGCCCACGGCGGGCGCGCCGCCGGCGGGCGCCACGGCGGCGATGGTCGCCGAAGGCGACAGCATCTTTCACGGGCAGAAGGCTGGCGGGCTGTGCGCCACCTGCCACGGCGTGGATGCCAAGGGAACGGTCCTGGCGCCGTCGCTGGCCGACACGGTGTGGCTCACCGGCGACGGCAGCTACGCGTTCATCCAGAAGCGCGTGACCGAAGGCATGCCCAAGCCGACGGCGCCGTATGTGGCGCCCATGATGCCGATGGGGGGCGCGCAGCTCACCCCCGAGCAGATCAAGTCGGTGTCGGCGTACGTCTACGCGATCAGCCACCAGGGCAAGTGACCGCGTAACACCATTGGTGGTACAATGCCCGCCGGCGCACTGCGCCGGCGGGCATTGTCTATGGAGGATTGTCCGTTGTCTATGCCGCGGTCACCCCTTGCACACCGGTGGCCCGAAGCGGCCGGGCGCTTCCGCGCCCGCTGCCTCCGCGGCCTGCGGCTGCCGCGGCCACGTGTTGTCTTCCACGTTCTTATCGGGGAACCGGCAGTGGGGATCGAGCACGATGCGGTCGATCTTCCGCGCCCCGAAGTCGAGCGTCGCCCTGAACGTCCGGCTGCCGCTGAACCACACGTCCACCGGATAGGTGACGAGCGCGGTGGAGTCGTCCACCATCGTCGCGTTGGCCATGTGGCGAATGGCCGCTCCCTTGGACGCGAAGTGCACGGCGAGCACCACCGGCGATGGCATCTCGCCCGCCTGGTGCACGGTGACGATCGTGCGCGCGCCGGCGTGCGTGACGTTCTGGATGGAGCCGTCCACGCCGTCGGTGGTGAATAGCCAGTAGTACCAGAACCAATTCAGGTTCCGGTGCAGGGCGTTGTTCATGAAGAACATGTAATCCCACGGCGACGGGTGCTTGAACCGCCAGGCGTGCGCGTACTCGCTCATCGCGCGCCAGACCGCGCTGTCGCCCACGACGCCGCCCAGCATCGACAGCATCATCGGCGCCTTGCTGTAGGCCTGGAACTGGTACATCGGGCCGCCGTAGTTGGCGTCCCACATCATCGGCCCTTCACGCTCGTTGCCGCTCGTGCGGCCGTAGCTCTGGCCGCGTCCGTCGAGGTCGGGCACCTTGCCGGCGCGATCGGCCGCCGAGAGGATGTTCATGTACTGGTTGAATCCCTCGTCCATGAACGGATACCAGGTCTCGTTGGTGCCCAGCGTCATCGGCCACCATTCATGCCCGGTTTCGTGGTCCGACGCTCCGACGCTCGACATGATGAACATCGGATATTCCATGCCCAGCTCCGGCCCGTCCACCATCGTGATCGTGGGGAACGCATACGGCAGCCACAGCCTGGAGTAGAACTGCAGCGCGTGGCGCACGGTGGGGCCGGCGTCGGCGTACTGTGTGGCGTGGCCGGGCAGGTACATGACGTTGATCGGCACCGGCGCCGCCTTGCCCGGAATGACGGCGCGCGTGGCGTCCCACACGAACTGATCCGACGTGGCCCAGGCCACGTCGCCCGCGGTGTCGGCCACGAAGTGCCAGGTCAGCCGGTCGCCGGCCGCGGTCGCCTTGCCGGGTCCGAAGTCGCCGGGCCCGACGATGCGCGTGGTCGAGTCGGATCCGAGCGCCGCCGCCAGCCGTTCGCGCTCGGCCGCGGTCAGCACGTCCTGGGGATTCTGCAGGATGCCCGTGGCGCCCACCACCCATCCCGCCGGGAGGTCGAGCCGCACGTCGAAGTGACCGAAATTATTATAAAATTCTGATGGCCCGAGGTACGGCTCGGTGTCCCAGCCGCCCTGGCGGAGATCGTCGAACACGGCCACCCGCGGATACCACTGGCCCACCTGGTACAGGGAATCGCCCCACGCGCCCATGCGGATGCCGCGGGTGGGCGCCGCCACCTTGGGCACGGTGAAGTGCCAGTCGGCGTCGAGCGTCACGCTGCCGTGCGCCGGCACGGGGTCGGGCAGCGTGATCGTGGCCGAGGTCTGCGACATGTCGAACGCGCTGAGCGTCACCGGGGGCGGCGCCGCGCCGCGGCCGCCGCGGCCGAACCGGCGGGGCGCCGCGCCGGGATTCAACGCTACGCTCCGGCCGTCCACGCTGAGCCCGGTCACCTGCATGCCGTCGGTGATGTCGGTGACCACCTCGGCGCGCGGCACGTTGGCCGCGAACAGATTCTGGTCCAGGCGCAGCACGATCTCGCGCATCTCGTTGGGGCCGTTGTTCTGCACCACCACGTGCTCGTGGCCGGTGAGCAGGCCGGTGGACGGATCGAATCGCGCGGTGATCGCGTAGTCGGTCCACAGCTGCCAGTAGTTGGGGCCGGGGCGGCCCGTCGAGTCGCGGGTGCCTGCGGCGAAGGCGCGCTGGATCATGTCGGTCATCGGCACGTCGTGCTGGATGGCACGCGCCGGGTACTTCGCGGCGCCCTGCGCCGCGGACGGGACGGGCAGCGCGGCGAGCGCGCCGAACGCCGTGAGTGCGAACAGAAGACGACAACGCATCGGAACTCCGGTCTGGGGGTCCATCGCCGCCCGGCGGCCGCAGGCCATGACACGGGGCCGAGGGTCGCCGCTGGGGGCATCCCAGAAATACCGTGCGGTACACCATATTGAAAGGGACGCCGACCCCGAGGAACACGCCGTGAAACCCCCTGCGCGACACGTCGAACGCCATCGCACCGAACGCATCGGCTGGCTGCGCGCCGCCGTGCTCGGCGCCAACGACGGCATCGTCTCCACGGCCAGTCTGCTGGTGGGCGTGGCCGCGGCCGACTCCGGGCGCGCCCAGATCCTGCTAGCCGGCGTGGCGGGGCTCATGGCGGGCGCCATGTCGATGGCGGCGGGGGAATACGTGTCCGTGAAATCGCAGGCCGAGACCGAACAGGCGGACCTGGCGCGCGAGCGCGCGGAGCTGGCCGCCGATCCCAAGGCCGAACGCGAAGAGCTGGCGGCCATCTACGTGAAGCGCGGCTTGGATTCGGCGCTCGCGCATCAGGTGGCCGAACAGCTCATGGTAAAGGATGCGCTGGGCGCGCATGCGCGCGACGAGTTGGGGATCTCCGAAGTGGTCACGGCGCGCCCGATCCAGGCGGCGATGGCATCGGCGGCCACATTCGCCGTCGGAGCGGCGCTGCCGCTCATCACCAGCGCCGTCGTCCCCGCGGGGGTGCTGATTCCGTGGGTGATCGGCGCGTCGCTGGTGTTCCTGGCCGGGCTCGGCGCCCTGGCGGCTCAGACGGGCGGCGCCCCGGTGTTTGCGGGCGCGGCGCGCGTGACCTTCTGGGGCGCGCTGGCCATGGGACTCACGGCCGGCGTCGGCCGGCTCGTGGGAACGTCGGTGTAGCGCGCGGCTACGGTCGTCCCGCGGCGGCGATCGCCGGCCAGACGAGCGGATCCTCCGTGCCCAGCACCCACACCGAATAGCCGCGCAGGTGGTATTGGCGCACCAGCGCGAGTTTGGCGGCGAAGGCGCGGGCGTCCTCGATCCACAGGTAATTGAACAACCCGTGGTCGCTCCATACGGCGAACGGCGACTGCTGCGCCTCGTCCCAGGTGGCGTGCGCGCCGTGCGCGGTGAGCAGGCTCTCGGCGCGCGCGTACGGGATGTCGCGGCCCTCGGAGCGGGCGCCCGTCTTCTCGCTGTAGAACGGATACCACCAGTCGGAATACGAGGGGATGCCCAGGGAGATCTTGGCCGGGGGCACGCCCAGCGCGAGCAGGTGCTGGAGACACGCCTCCATCCACGCGAATCCCGCCACCGGGCCCGGCGTGGTCCCGCCCGTGTGCTCGGCGTAGGTCATGTACGAGATGAAGTCGAGCGTGTCGGCCAACGCCTTGTAGTCGTACACGCCGCGCCAGTTCTCGAACAGCCACTGCTCGTACGCGGTGGATCCGGGCGCGTCGCTGGCGCGCGGCACGACGGCGGCCGACAGCGTGCACCCGGCGTGATGCACCGAGTCCACGGCCTGGCGCACGAACGCCGTGAACGCGTCGCGGTCGGCGACGTTCACGTTCTCGAAATCGAACTGGATGCCGTCCAGATGCTCGTCGCGGCACAGGTCGGCCAGGCTGTGCAGGGCGCGCCGCCGCACGATGGGGACGGTGAGCACCCGGTGAACCAGGGCCTGGTCGAATCCGGGATTCACGACCAGCGGCACGAGCTTGACGTGCTTGTCGCGCGCCGTCTGCACGACGCGCGGATCGATGTGCCCGCGGATGCGGCCGTCGTGCTCGATCGCGAATACCTGCGGCGCGACGATGTCGATCTGATCGGCGTGGGCCACGAAGCTCTCGGTGCTCGCGTCGTGGCCCACGGAGTACCAGAGGGCCTCGGGACGCTGGGCGCCGGCGGCGCCGGCGGGGGCTGCGGGGGTGGTGGGCTGCAGGTCGTCGAGGATCGGATGCGCCAGTCCGGCCAGCGTGCGGCGTTCGGGGTGCATCAGGTCGAACACCACGACCTCGTTGCTGCCGCGGTGCAGCCAGGGGCCGGGCACGTACAGCGTCTGCTGCGGACCGATGTACCAGAAGCGGCCCAGCTGGTGTCCGTTCACCCAGACCGTGCCCTTGCCCCAGCCGCGCATGTCGAGAAAGGTGTCGCCGGGTTTGGCGACCTGGAACTCGCCGCGGTAGAACGCGGGGCCGGCCGGCGCGCCGTCGTGGAACGCGGGATTCGGCGTGGACGACATGGGGAGGGTGTACACGTCCCACCCGGTCAGCTCTTGGCCGGCGAGCGATACCGAATGCGTGATGCCCTGCTGCTCGGTGAGCAGCGGCCGGGCGAAGTTCACGCGTCCGGTGTTCTCCACCAGGAGGTCGAGCCGGGCGTGGGCGGGAAGCGCCAGGGCCATGCTGTCCTGGTCGAGCCGACGGTCCATGGTGCCGGCCAGGGCGCCGTTCACGTACACCTGCGCGTAGTCGCGCACGTCGCGCACCACCAACTCACCGGCGGTGGCGGGGCCGACGGTGGTGCGGTACAGGATGTAGCCGTACGATTGGCCGAACGTCTCCATGCTGCGGGGCCGCGCCACGTGCACCGGCGTGGGGAGCTGGCTCCAGAGCGACGCCGCCTGCGCGAGCGGGAACGGGGGCACGGCGATCGGCGGCGGGGTGTCCGGCACCGGCGGCGGCGTGATGCCGGTGTGCTTGGCGATCACGTCGCGGAAGGCGTAGTACTTGGGCGTGGGGCGCCCCGACTCGTCGAGCGCGGCGTCGTAGTCGTAGCTGGTGGTCTGCGGGTGATAGTGGCCGCCGTCGATGTTGGCGCCGTTCATGAACCCGAACGTCGTGCCGCCGTGGAACATGTAGAGGTTCACCGAGTAGCCGCGGCCGAGCATCCACGCCAACTCGCGTGTCTGCTGCGCGGCATCGGTGGTGTGGTGCGGGCGTCCCCACTGGTCGAACCAGCCGGCCCAGTACTCGCCCGTCATCAGCGGGCCGTCGGGGCGAAAGC
>Ga0307373_10002796_pt1 | contig 31168 bp, 29 predicted proteins | sample OX2MG_FD_202534 | JGI IMG/M metagenome (GOLD analysis project Ga0307373, IMG submission 202534) | Soil microbial communities from Risofladan, Vaasa, Finland - OX-2 | ecosystem: Environmental > Terrestrial > Soil > Coastal area > Acid sulfate soil | place: Finland: Risofladan, Vaasa | collected...
TAAACCTCTCGAGCGATCGAGGGGCACACCGACAGACAGTGGGCTGGATGTCGAGACAAAAATCTTCTCGGCCTCCGGCCGAGGGAGAGATTTTGTTCTTGACTTCCCTTTTTATAGAACCGTCTTGCGTTTCATATTCGATTCGCATGTCGGGGAAGCTGACCTTGCCCTGCACGATCGGAAGGTGCAGTTCCCTCGCCAAGACATGCTTGCGTTGCGCCATATATTCATCCTTGCGAGCCTGAGCTTCACCGAGCTTCCGGTAGAGTTTTTCCTTCAGTCCGTAATCGAGCGTGACGCGAAGGACTTTCCCACCTTGCCGCTCAATGTCGTCGGCTGCCTTGTGATAGAGGCGATATAAATCGGCGTCGTGATGAGCCTCCTTCGGCTTCACAAGACCTTGATAGATGGCCTGCTCGTCCGGCACAAATTTGTGCTGACGGATGAAGCGTTGGCCCCGCTTGGTCAAAGTGAGCACCTGCCGAGAGTCTTCTTTCAAGACGCTTGTTCCTCGTTGCACGGCTAACCCCTGGCGCACCAAATTGCTCAGATCGTTCTCCATGCGGGAGCGGTCGCCGTTGTAGGCGAACTCGGCCAGATCGCTCGTGGCGACAACGCGGAACTTGCCAACTTCCGAGAGCGTGTGAACCTCGGAATCCCGGAGAGAGTAATTCCTGTCCCGATCCATGTACTTGGTTCGGCTACGCTTCGAGAGGATCGTTTTGACTCGTTCTTCGCGCGCCAGCGGTGGGCGTTCCTTCCCGGAACGATCCCGCCCCTCGTGGTCGAGTCTATCGGCCCGGTCTTCCTTCCGGTGGATGTCTTGGAGCTTCGTCCGAGTGCTCCATTCGGAGGATGAACCCCGGCCTACATCGCGTCCGGAGCCAAAATGAGAATCGCGAAAATCGTCGATCTCGAAACTGTCAAAGCCTCGGGACATAACGACACTCCAGAACGCTCAACCTGTAAGCGCAGCAGGAACAGAATTCGACTGCGGTACCAAATAGGAAATTCGGAGATGTGAACTGCTGAACATCGCTCTGCGGCACCTCGAAACAGCTTCAAGAAGAGGACGCACTATGCTCGCCTTCCGAATAAAGGAAGACTTCTTCAATGTTCTTGCCAAAGACGCGGGCGATCTTAAACGCCAAGTCGAGTCCTGGTTCATATTTGCCTGTCTCAATCGCATTGATACACTGCCGGGTCACACCGACGCTCTCTGCAAGATCGGCCTGCGACCACTCCTTTTCCGCTCTCAAAACCCGAAGCCGGGTTTTCATTGGTACCGCCAGGAAGAGAGAATTAGGCCGATACTCCAGAACGCGATCATCAACGCCGGGACCAAGAGCGAGGCACCGGAAAGGATTCCGAATCGTTGCAGGAGGCCAACAGCGAGCGTGAGAAGCAAGGAGGCAACAAAGGCAAAGCTCGTCGCTTCGTGGTTGATAAGTTTCTGATGTGCGTCTGCTGCTCGGAGGAATCGAATGAAGCTCCAAATAGCTGCGACCGACGCGAAAATTCCGAGCGCGGCCAGCTCCCTTTGCCCAGGCTGATTTGGGCGAACGGCCACGCTGAAAAGTACGATGGCCACGAGCACAAAAACATAGAACGCGCGTAGCGTGGTTCTACGCTGTTTCCTTGGGCACTGAGGGTCTGATTGCGGTGTCATCGTGTTGCTCCTCTACGCCGACAGCATGATAATCTAAAACGGTCTAGATGTCAAGTATTGATTACTTATAGACATCTTAAGGCGTCCGTGGTATGTTCTCGGTTGAACTTGGGGGTCTGCCAACATCAGGGGAAGGGGATATAATGGGCGTTATGGCGAAGGATGTGATTCATATTTCGGACAAGGAAGCCGCCAGCGATTTCGCTTCGTTACTGGCCCGGGTGCGCGAGGGCGCGGAGGTCGTCATTGAGCACGACACGCGACCTGTCGCCGTAGTGCGTCCAGCGGAAGTGTTTCGTGGGCGCCTTCTTTCGGAGTCCATCGCGCTCGCAAAAGCGCACGCGAAGGAATTGGGCTATGAACCCACACTGGACGCGGACTTCGCCGCAGATCTTGAACAAATTATTGCCAGCCATCGTAAGCCGCTAAACCCGCCCGCATGGGATTGATCCTCGATTCTAGCCTGCTCATTGCAGGTGAGCGTCGCGGGCAGCGCGTTTGGGATATTCTCGAACGTGCGAAGGCGTTGCAAGGGGAAGCGGAAAGTGCCATCTCCGCAATTACCGTCGTCGAATTGACCCACGGGATATATCGCGCAAAATCAGAAGCTGATCGCGAGCGACGACGCGCCTTTGTCGAGGAATTGACCCAGGCAATCCCGGTTCATCCGGTGACGTTTGAAATCGCGCAGCTTGCCGGAAGAATCGAAGGCGAGCAAGCGGCGAAGGGAGTTGTTATCGCGTTACCAGACCTCTTGATCGGCGTCACCGCATTGCATCTCGGATATTCGGTAGCAACCCTGAACGCTCGCCACTTCCAGTTAATTCCTGGCCTCTTCGTCATTCAACTCTGAGCGGACCTCGCAGGGCAATTCTGCGTCTGCTAAAACTCGCACTGTGCCGTTGAAAGAGCCTTCTTCACTTGGCTTTTCACGGATTGACTTCCTATAGTTATGGGTATAACATATGGTAGAAATGCCTGTACCTAACACCAATGCTCCTTGGTTACTGCTGACCTTCACTTTGCCCGCAAAACGAGCGAGCGACAGAGTGAAAGTGTGGCGAAAATTGCAACGCTATGGCTCTGTGCCTCTTGGCAACTCGGGCTATCTCCTACCGCGCGATGCAGCCAATCAGGAACGCTTTGAATGGCTGGCGACAGCGATTCGCAAGTACGGAGGAGACGCTTCTGTCGTCCAAGTGCAGGCCATCGACAACCTCTCGACTCCGCAATTGATCGGCCGGTTCGCCGAAGCGCGGGCTCGCGACTACCAGGAAGTGATTCAGGAACTACAAAGATTGTCCTCCCTGTCACTGCAAGCGCAGTCTCCTGCTCGCCTCAGCCGTCTGCGAGGCCGCTTTCAAGAGATCGTAGGCATCGATTTTTTCAACAGCCGTCTGCAGAAGCGGGTCGAGGAGTTATTGGATCGCGCCGACGCAGCCCGGTCGCCGTCTCCGGCAAAGGAGGCCGCCAAAGTGAGCCGGCGAGAGTATGTCCGAAAAGTATGGGTGACGCGACCTCGTCCGGGAGTTGATCGGTCGGCTTCGGCCTGGCTCATCCGGCGTTACATCGATCCGAAAGCGCGGTTTGCGTTTGCGCCTGAAGGTCGTGTGCCGCGCGAGGCAGTGCCCTTCGATATGTTTCACAGCGGCTTTGGGCACCGGGGCGAGGATTGCACCTTCGAAACCTTGCAAAAGGCGTTTCGAATCCGAAACCACAGGGTCGCAGTCATTGGGCAGATCATCCACGATGCGGACCTGTTGGATGAGAAATTCGGCCGCAAGGAAGGCTTCGGCATCGATGAAGTGCTGAAAGGCTGGGCGCGCCAGGGGGTCGCCGACAACGAACTTTTGGCACGGGGGATGCAGTTGATTGAGGGACTTTATCATTCACTCCCGTAGCCGAGCACGCGCAAGAACTCGGCCCGGCAAGGAGATATCGACTCGGACGCGGATAGCCAATGGGGGCCGCATCAGCGGAGGGGGAATCGTTCTGTGCGGATGAATCAACGACAGGTTTTCCGGGTGGTCAGTCTCTCTCTGCTGCTGTGCGCGGCGAACGTACGGCCGGCAGAGGCACAAACGCAAAAGACGGAGCAAGGGGTCTTCACCCTTCAAAGCGCAATCCAGTTTGCCGCAAAAAACTATCCTGCAGTCCGCGCAGCGCTCGAACGGGTCAATGCAGCGCGCGCCGGAGTCAGCCTAGCTCGGACAAACTACTTGCCCCGCGCCGACATGCTCTGGCAAACCAATCGCGCCACGGACAACAACATTACTGGTCTGCTCCTGCCGCAATCCGTCCTTCCGCCCATTTCCGGGCCTGTCTCCGCAAGTCCGAGTGGCAATTCCGCCTGGGGGAGTGCGACGGGACTTTTGGTTTCGTGGGAGGCCGTGGATTTCGGCCAGCGGCACGCGCAGGTTGAGGAAGCACAGAGCGCGGAAGAACAGGCTTCAGCGGAGCAATCCGTCACGCAGCTTGATGTCGAAGTTGCCGCGGCGCAGGCGTTTTTGAATCTGGCGGCAGCGAAAGAGACCGTAAAGGCAGCCGAGGGGAACGTCCGGCGACGACAGGTCTTCGACATGGTTGTTCGTCGGCTTGCCGCGAATCAGTTACGCCCTGGCGCGGATGCCTCGCGAGCTGATGCGGAGCTTGCCGCTGCACGAATTGAATTAATTCAAGCGCAGGAAGAGGAGGCAAGTGCGCGCGCCGAATTTGCCGAGCTGCTCGGCATCGCAGGCAGCGAAGTTCACATCCAGTCCGAATCGCTCTTACAGCTTCCGGGTGCCCGATCGCCCATCGCTCCGGCGTATAGCGCTAACCCGCTGGCTGTCGCGCAGCGCGCGCGAATCGCTCAGGTTCAAGCTGAGGAGCATGTCCTCGGCCGCTCGTATTTTCCGCATTTGTATTTTCAATCGGCGTTTTCCGGGCGCGGCAGCGGGTTCAATCCTGACGGCACGTTTGCCGGTGGCACTCAAGGATTGGGAGTTGACCGAAGCAATTGGGCTGTCGGGCTCACCGCGACGTTCCCGCTGATGGAATTCGCCTCCCTGCATGCGCAAAAACAAATAGCGGCTGCTGGCGAACGCCAGCAAGCCGCGCTTTACGATCAGACCATTCAAGAGCTCACAGGCCAATGGCAGCAGGCCCAGGCAGCGTGGAGGGCGTCGATTGACGTGGCGCAAAACACGCCCGTCGAACTGGCCGCAGCTCGCGACACGGAAAAGCAATTTGCCGCACGCTATAAAGCGGGACTTGGAACAATTTCTGATGCGGCGGAATCACAAAGCTTGCTTGTGAGGGCCCAGACAGAAGACGTACTGGCACGGCTGGGTGTTTGGCGCAGCTTGCTCGGCCTCGCGCAAATCCAGGGCCATCTGGGACCGTTCCTGAAGACTCTCGATGAGACGCCGAAAGGAGCGAATTAGCGATGTGGCTAATCCGCGCGGCGCTGCGGCGTCCGATCAGCGTGCTTATCATCGTGGTCGCCATCGCTCTGTGCTCCGTGCTGGCGCTAACCCGCATGCCGGCGGATATCTTCCCCAAACTCAACCTGCCAGTGATCTACGTGGCACAGCCCTACGGCGGGATGGATCCGGCGCAGATGGAAGGATATTTGGTCAATTATTACGAATTTCATTTCCTCTACATTGATGGGATCAAGAGCGTCGAGTCGAAATCCATCCAGAGTGTTGGCCTGCTGAAGCTTACTTTCCACTCCGGCACCGATATGAGCCAGGCGCTTGCGGAAACGGTTTCCTACGTCAATCGTGCGAAATCATTCATGCCGCCGGGCACTGTACCGCCGTTCGTGCTGCGATTCGGAGCAGGCACGGTGCCAGTGGGGGACCTGGTTTTTTCGAGTCCGACACGCAGCGTTGCGGAAATCCAGGACCTTGCGCTTTTTCGCGTGCGCCCGCTCTTTGCGACGCTGCCGGGTGTTTCCGCACCGCCGCCGTTCGGCGGCAACCAGCGCACCATCGTCATCACGGTCAATCCCGACCGCCTGCGCGCCTATCGCATGACACCTGAGGATGTGGCCCGCGCTGTGGCGGCCGGGAACTTGATTATCCCTGCGGGCAACGTTCGAATCGGTGAACTGAACCGCATGGTGCCCATGAACTCGGTGGTCACCAACATTCAGGACCTCCGCGATCTTCCGTTGCGGGTCGGCGCCGGAACTCCTGTTCTCCTGCGCGACGTAGGGACAGTAGCGGACAGCAGCGACATCGCGGCTGGCTACGCGCTCGTCAATGACCGCAAAACGGTTTATCTGCCGGTCACGAAGCGCTCCGGCTTTTCGACCGTGGCTGTCGTCAATGAAGTGAAAGCCGCGATTCCGCGTTTCCGCGAAGTCCTTCCTCCTGACGTGAAGGTGAGCTTTGAATTCGACCAATCCGTTTACGTGAAGAACGCCCTTTCGGCGCTTGTTCGTGAGGGAATGCTTGGGGTGCTGCTGACCGGCTTGATGGTGCTGCTGTTTCTGCGGGACTGGCGCAGTTCGCTCATCGTGGTCATTACGATCCCGTTCGCCTTGTTGACGGCGGTGGTGGCGCTATGGCTCACCGGGCAAACGATCAACATCATGACTCTGGGCGGCTTGGCGCTGGCGGTCGGAATCCTGGTGGACGAAGCGACGGTCATGATTGAAAACATTCAAACCCATCTGGCTCGCGGCGAAAAAACCGCTTTGGCTGTTTTCCGTGCCAGCGGAGAAGTAATTGTCCCCATGCTGCTCTCGGTGATTGCGGTCCTCGCGGTCTTTGTGCCTTCCTTCTTCATGACCGGCGTCAGCCGTTCGCTCTTTGTGCCGCTCTCTCTCGCGGTGGGATTTGCCATGCTGGCTTCCTATTTTCTTTCCAGTTCGTTGGTGCCCGTCTTGGCGGTCTGGATCCTGCGCCCGAAACACGCTGCCAAGCAGGGTCACAGGCGATTCGACCGACTCCGCGAGCGATACGCGCGCCTGGCTGAGAAAACAGTGCGACATGGGGGGATGGTGCTAGGAATCTATCTGGTCGCGACCGCCGCAATTATTTTGTTTCTCGGTCCCCGGGTCGGCCGGGAAATTTTCCCGCAAGTGGATACGGGCCAGTTCCAGCTTCGCATGCGGGCGCCGACGGGAACGCGGCTGTCACGCACGGTGGAACTCACTCGGCAGGTGCTTGGAGTGATTCGTAAAACTGCGGGTCACGGAAATGTGTCCACCGCCTTGAGCTTTGTGGGCGCTCAGCCTCCAACTTACCCCATCAACAATATTTATCTCTGGACCAGCGGAACGCAGGAGGCGGTGATGCTCGTATCGCTTGAGCCCGCGGCGCACATTCGCCTTGCCTCCTTTCAAGAGAAGCTACGAAGAATTCTGCCGGGCGAATTTCCGGGATGCAGGTTTTCGTTCGAAGCGGGCGACATTGTCAGCCGGATTATGAATTTCGGCGCGCCTACGCCGGTCGAGGTGTCCGTGCGCGGACTTGATTTATCCACCGACCGTAATTTCGCGTCCAGAATTATCGCGGAGATGAAAAGGATTTCGGGGCTTCGCGACCTTCAGTACGGCGAGCCGTTGGACTATCCGACGGTGAATGTGGACGTGAACCGTGAACGCGCCGGGCAATTGGGAGTAACCCTGGCCGAGGTCGGGCGGGCGCTTGTGGGCGCTACTTATTCGACGCGCTTCATCAAGCCCGTCTATTGGGCCGACCCGAGGACCGGCGTCGGCTATCAGGTGCAGGTGCAAGTTCCGCAGGCACGAATGAATTCGATCCAGGATATTGAAAACATTCCCATCATGCCGGGTAACACATCGCATCCGCTGCTCGGCGACGTGGCAAATGTCAGCTACGGCACCACGGTGGCCGAATATGACCGCTTCAACATGCAACGCGAGGTGACGATCACCGCCAACGTGGCGGGCGAGGACTTGGGCCGGGCGGCGGCGCAGTTGAACGAAGCGATTCGGCGAGCCGGGCAACCGCCGCGCGGCGTGACAGTGGAAGTCGGCGGGCAAATAGCCCCGATGCAGCAGACGCTGCGCGAACTAGGAATCGGACTGTTGCTGGCGGTGGTTGTCATTTACCTGCTGCTGGCCGCGAATTTCGAATCCATGCGCCTGGCTCTCGCCGTGATTTCGACTGTGCCCGCGGCCATTGCGGGCGTAGTGATTGCACTCCTTGTGAGCGGCACAACGCTCAACATGCAATCGTTCATGGGCGCGATCATGGCCATGGGCGTGGCGGTGGCGAACGCTATTCTGCTTGTCACCTTTGCCGAACAATCGCGCCGGTCGGGTGTCGCCTGCGATAAAGCAGCCATCGAGGGCGCACGCACCCGCCTGCGGCCCATCTTGATGACCAGCATGGCCATGATCGCGGGGATGGTGCCCCTGGCGCTGGCGCTGGGAACTGGCGCAGCGCAAATCGCTCCGCTTGGGCGCGCCGTGATCGGCGGACTGCTGGCCGCAATTCTTGCGACGCTGTTCATCCTTCCCGGCGTTTTTGCGATGCTTCAGCGCCGTCGCGGCCTCATCTCACCGTCGCTCGATCCCACCGATCCGAGCAGCGCGCACTGGATTTCTGATTCGCCGGACACTGCTGGAGGAACCGAGGCAAATTCATGAGCACGGAGAGGGCTTACGTTGTTTTCGCTTTTCTTGTTGCGGCTCTTTGTGGTGTGTCAGGCTGCGGCTCAAGCCAGAGCAAAGCGCGACTGGTTTCCCCTGCTCCCGCTCTGGCTGTGGATGTAACGCGGGTGGTGTCGAAGAAGCTGAACATCATCGTTCGCTTACCCGGCGAAATTCGCCCGTACGAAATCGTCGCCGTCTATCCGAAGGTGACAGGCTTTTTGCAGTGGATCGGCGTGGACCGCGGCTCTCGTGTAAAAAAAGGGCAGCTCCTGGCGCGGCTGACCGCTCCCGAGCTCGAAGCGAAACGGCAGAACGCCGAAGCCCGGCTGCAAAGCGAAAAAGCCACGCTCATTGCCGCCCAGGCAAAGTTCACTGCGGACGAAAGCACATACAAAAGTTTGCAGACGGCTTCGGCCACGCCAGGGGTAATTTCCGGAAACGAGCTTCAGGTGGCAAAGAAAAAAGCGGAAGCAGATGACGCCCAGATGCGCGCGGCACGTGAACTCGTGGCCGCGGCTCGGGCCGGTGTGAGCGCGGCGCAGGAATTGGCGGCCTACTTGCAAATCCGCGCTCCCTTCGATGGCATTGTGACTGAGCGGAACGCTCATCCCGGTGATTTGGTCGGACCGGCTGGCGTAAGCGGCGCAGGATCGAAAGCGACTGCACCCATGCTGCGCATCGAAACGCTTTCACGCTTGCGGCTAGTTGTTCCTGTCCCTGAAATTGATACGGGCGCTATTGTTCCGGGCGCGCTGGTTCATTTCTCCGTTCCAGCATTCCCAACCCAAACGTTTGTTGGCAAGGTCGCCCGCATCTCCCGCTATCTGCAGGAAGAGACACGCACCATGTCTGTCGAACTTGACGTGGCCAATCCCCGGGCGCAGCTCTATCCGGGAATGTTCCCGGAAGTGGAATGGCCTGTGCGACGCCCTTACGCAACGCTTTTTGTTCCTGCCCCGGCCGTCACAAACACGACGCAGGGAACGTTTGTCTTGCGCGTTCGCAACGGCCAAGCCGAACGGGTGGCAGTCAAAACAGGAGAAACCGAAGGCAACTTTGTCGAGGTTTTTGGCGGCCTGAAAGCGGGCGACGAAGTAGCGCTCCACGGTACGGAGGAGATCCCTCCCGGCTCACATGTAGCAGTGCGCCTGGTCGCCGGTGCCAAATAAACGCGAGCATCGAATCCGATTTGTCCATTCGATTCAATCTTGCGAAAGAGCTTCGGCGCGTGTCCCTGCGGGATCACGGAGCCGAGAAATAAGTATGAGGAGGATGGTCATGAGTTCTATGCAACGTTTTTTGATGTTGATTTCGATTCTTTGCTTGCCCCTGGTCGTGGCCGCTCAAGGTCTCGACACGGCGAAAATCGATCAGGCTCTGGGCCGGTCCGGACAGAAGATCGGTGATGTCTATAAGGTGGGATTTCCTCGGACGGATCTGCATGTTGTCGTCCGCGGTGTGGCGGTTAAACCCGGACTGGCCCTCGGTTCGTGGGCCGCATTCTCGGGAGATGACAACAGTGCCGCTGTGATGGGCGACTTGGTTCTTCTTCAGAACGAAGTGAATCCGGTGATGGAGAAATTGCGTGCCGCTGGGTTTGAGATTACCGCGGTTCACAATCATCTCCTCGACGAAACACCGCGCCTCATCTACATGCACTACATGGGACGCGGACCGGCCGCACAGCTTGCCAAATCACTGCGGGTTGCACTGGCGGTCTTGAGAACGCCGCTCAGCAAACCGGCCCCTGCGCCCGCATCTTCGGCAACTCCGCCTGCCTGGGTGAAGGCCGTGGAAAATAGCCTGGGCCGAAAAGGTGTCTTTGGCGGCGGCGTACTTTCGTTCGGTGTGCCGCGAGCTGGTGCCATCACCGAAGATGGGATAACACTTTCCCCGGCTCAGGGCGTAGCGGAGGCCATCAACTTCCAGTCCGCCGGACCGGGGAAGGTCGCTACAACGGGAGACTTCGTGCTGTCCGCCAAAGAAGTGAATCCGGTTATTTCGGCTTTGGAAGCACATCACATCTGGGTGACAGCGTTACATACCCACATGCTCACGGAGCAACCGCGACTGTTCTTCTTGCATTTCTGGGCCGTCGGCAGCCCGGGAGAGGTTGCGGACGGAATCAAGGCTGCGTTGAGCGACATCTCGATCAAGTAACTAGAAAGCGCAGGCTCCGACAGCGGAATCTTCGCCTCGGAGCCGCGTCGGTCTTTTGTTCTTTGCTGGCGAACACTCCGGTTGGAGGAAGTGCAAGAGAAGCTACAGGAATTCTCTGGCGCGATGTAACACGAGAATAAAGCTCGGCTTGAGATGATCTCGGCGGGCAATCGCTCAACATAGGCAAGCGAGTCGCGGTAGGGACGGGGATTGCTCCCCGCCCCCCGCACAGACCCGGACGGGCGCGATTAACGCATCCGGTTCTTATCGCAGGGAGAATGGGGACAGACAGAGGATCTCATGAACGCCCTCTATAACCATCGCCCACACGCGTTCCAACTCACGGGGCACGATACGCCGGAACTGAGCCCGGATCGTGTTTCGCTGGAACTCGTTCCCTTTGACCAGAGCCCTTCCCTCCATCCCCTCCGCGACGGTTGGCTGTCCCGTCTTGTTCAGAGACTTCGCGGGTACTACGGCTCTGTACGACTGCCTATGTTCGTGCATCGTCAGATTACGTCCTTGGACTTGCTGACGCGATCCGCCCGATATCTGGCGGATAAACATAGGCTCTCCCGGTTCTCGCGCAGGTTGTTTCTGTACATGCTCAGGTTCTTTGACCGCGCAGGGTTCGGTTGTCCCTCACGCTTTCGGGACCTCCGATATGGCCTTCCACTTCCTCCTACGGTGTCGGCACCCTGGAGTAAGGTACTTTCGCGGCTCAATGGCTGGCCTGTACATGCCTTTGTCAACGCTTCAAGGTTGGCCTCACGGCCAACCGCACATGACTCAAGGTCGGTATGGTTCGTTAGACCTTTACCGTATGACTCTTTCATTCACAACAACCTGCCGGTTTAGCCCGGCGCTATCAGGAGGCAGAATCAATGAAACGGACGAGCGATCTCATCTTGGACATTCTTATGCCAGGAATTCTGGCGGCGGGACTACTCGTGGCTCGTTCCGGTGCAGCAACTCCGTCCAAGCCTTTGCCCTTAAAAATATTACGTGATATTCCGCTGCCCGGTCGCACCACGCGTTTCGACTATGAAAGCCTTGACCCGAAAACCGGGCTGCTCTTTATCGCGCATCTGGGTGACAGCCGAGTTCTTGCCTTTGACACAAACACGCAGAAACTGGTGGCGGATATTCCTGATGTTTCCGAAGTTCATGGCGTGCTGGCGATTCCCTCGCTCGGCCGCTTGTATGCCTCGGCTACCGGCCACAACGAGGTCTTCGTAATTGACGAGCATTCCTTCGGCGTGACGGCGAAGATTCCGGGAGGCGTCTATCCCGATGGCATCGCCTACGATCCCGCTGACCACGAACTGTTCGTTTCCGACGAGGCAGGGCGCACCGACACCGTAATTGACACGAATACAAATCAGCGCATCGCCACGATTCGCTTGGGTGGGGAAGCCGGCAACACGCAATACGATCCAGTTTCGGGGCTCATGTACGTGGACGTGCAAACTCTGAATCGGTTAGTGGCCATGGACCCGAAGACGAAGAGCATCGTGGGGAGCTATCCCCTGCCCGGCTGTGAGCACGACCACGGTCTGTACATTGACGCTCCGCACAGGCTTGCCTTCATCGCTTGTGACGGCAACGCGAAACTGCTGACTTTCGACCTGCGCCAAATGCGCGTCACTGGAATCCATTCGGTTGGAAAAGACCCGGACGTACTGAGTTTTGATGCCGTTCTTGAGCGATTGTACGTGGCGAGTGAGAGCGGCGTCGTTGCCGCATTCGAAGAAAAGGAACAAGGGGCCGTCAAGCTCGGAGAGAACTATGTGGCACACGAAGCACATTCGGTCGCAGTCGATGCGCAGCACCGGGTCTACTTTCCGCTGCAAAATGTGAAGGGACATCCCGTGTTGCGCGTCATGGCACCGACGGCGGAATGAATGGCGAGGGCCTGCAGTCCGCATCGAGTCGTGCCGCAACCCAGCAGGCGAAAAGTTTCTTCTTGTCTATAACCACGGGTGCCTGAAGTGAGGGCTGAAACGCGTCAAGACGAAGCATCTCGCGGGGCGATCGGTTCATGGGTTTTCTCGCCCAACTGAACCGTAGCTTACGGACGATCTATGCCGCCGCATTTCTTCGCTCAGTCGGGGTCGGTCTCACGGGGGTCATTCTCGGCGTCTACCTGGCGCGAGGCGGGTTTTCTGCGACGCAGATCGGCATTGTAATTGCTGTCGGGCTTGCAGGGGCCGCCTTAGCGACTTTGGCAGTCAGCTTTCGCGCCGACAAGTTCGGACGGCGTCGAACGCTGACAATCCTTCCCGTATTAGTAGCGGTTGGAGGGTTGGGTTTTGCTTTGACCAGCCATTTCTGGGGCATTTTGGTCTTTGCTTTCTTCGGAATGCTGAATGGGATGGGCACAGACCGCGGCCCATCGTTCGCCTTGGAACAAGCAGTCATTCCCCAAGCAACATCGGATAATCACCGCACGGCGGCTCTTTCCTGGCACAGCCTCACCATGGACGCCGGTCACGCTTTGGGTGCTCTGCTGGCCGCTTTGCCTTTGTTCCTGGTGAAATGGTTTCAGATCGACTTGGCCGTGTCTTACCGAATGACGTTCGGTGTGTATGCCGCTATCAATCTTCTGAGCGCGTCCGTTTATCTACTTCTTCCAGCCCAGATGGAGTGCCAACGCGGCTCAGCACCCCGCGCTTTCGGAACGGTGCGGATTTCGTCGCGCACGCGCGCTGTAGTCACCAAACTGGCGGCACTCTCAGGGTTGGACAGTCTGGGCGGCGGGTTTCTCCCCGATGCTTTGATTGCTTTCTGGTTCTTCCGCCGATTCGGGGTCGCCGAGGGTAGCTTGGCAGCCTTATTCTTCGCCGGTCATATTTTGAATTCTATTTCCTACCTGGGGGCGGCTTGGCTGTCGCGTCGCGTAGGTCTGCTGAACACGATGGTGTTCACGCACATTCCGTCCAGTCTTTTCCTGATGGCTGTCCCGTTGGCCCCTTCCGCTGGCTGGGCCATAGTTTGTTTTCTTGGGCGAGAAGCCTTAGTGGAGATGGATGTGCCAACGCGCCAATCCTACGTGATCGCCGTCGTTCAGCCGAACGAGCGGACTTTCGCCAGCGGAGTAACAAACCTCACCCGCAATGTTGCGAGGGCCATCACGCCGTCGTTTGCTGGCTACCTGATGCAAAGTCTGGCACTTGCTGCACCTTTCTTTCTCGGCGGGGGCATAAAGATCACCTATGACCTGCTACTCTATGGAGTATTTCGAGGGTTAAAGCCGGAAGAAGAGCGAGCTTCTGTTCCGGCCGTACCGAAAGACTGAACCAAGTGTTGCCTGTTTCAGCTAATCTTCAGGTCATGGGCGTTAGGATAGTTTACTCGGTGGAGGTCATTCGCGGACCTTCAATTTGAATAAGGTTAGAGGATGTTCGGATCGGGCGGCTCGGAAAATGCGAGTACTCGTCGTAGAGGACGAAAAAAGAATGGCGGAGCTCCTCAAGAAGGGGCTGGAAGAGGAGAATCACTCTGTCAGCGTGGCATTTAATGGGCGCGCGGCTTTGGAAATGGCCAGATCGTACGAATTCGATGTCATTGTGCTGGACTTGATGTTGCCGCTGATCGATGGGTTTGATGTGGCACGCAGGCTACGCAAAGACGGAAATCAAACGCCTATTCTCATGCTGACCGCGCGGGATGCCGTGCCTGACATCGTCAAGGGATTGAACGTTGGAGCCGATGACTATCTTACGAAACCTTTCTCGTTCGAGGAATTTCTTGCTCGCCTGCGCTCGGTTGCAAGGCGTGGGTCGGCTCCACGTCCAACGTGCCTACAGGTGGCCGATCTGGTCTTGAATCCTGCCACACGCCAGGTTACGCGAGGGAATCAAGAGATTCATCTCAGTCTTACGGAGTTTCGTCTTTTGGAATTTCTAATGCGGCGCACGGGCAGGGTGGTTTCACGAAGCGCAATCATCCAAGCGGTTTGGGACTTTGATCATGAGGTCGAAGAGAATACGCTCGACGCTTTCATTCGGCTGCTACGAAGCAAAGTGGATCGAGACCACAAGCAAAAACTGATCCACACCGTGCGGGGAATCGGATACGCAGTTTGGGAAAATTCAAAAGCATGAATCCGCTTTCCATCCGGCTTAAGTTAACTGCTTGGTACTTCGCCGTGCTCATCGTGACATTCGTTCTCTTCGGAATCGTTGCATTTTTTGCGATGCAGCAGGGCATCGAGACCACCGTGGATGAAGGCTTACGCGATCAAGTGAGCGGCATTCAGGAGTTGATGAGGAATGTGCAGCCTGAGGGACCAGAAAAGCTGGAAGAAGAACTAAGGGAGCATTCCGAAGTGCGGGCAGAAGGCGATTTCTCACAGATTTCTGACGGAGAAGGGCACTGGCTCTTTCGTTCACAACTCATGAGACGTTTCGATATCCCTTTGCACGATGCAGGGAAGCCATCGTACTACGACATCGAAATCAAGAGCCTCCCTTTGCGAATACTTGCCAGCGAGGTCCACTTGGGCGGACAAACTTACGTCGTGCAGGTGGCAGCACCCATGGATGATTTTTACGATGCACTCGACCACTTCAAGTGGGTCTTGCTCTTGTTCAGCCCTTTCCTTCTTGCTCTTGCCTCCGCAGGTGGCTATTGGATGAGCCGGCGGGCGCTAACACCGTTTGATGAGATCACCCAAGCGGCTCGTAACATCAATTCAAGAAATCTGTCAAGTCGGCTGACAGTGCCACAGAGCGGTGACGAACTACAACGCCTTTCTGAGACTTTGAATGGCATGCTTGAAAGGCTCGATGCAGCTTTCAAGCGGATCACACAATTCACCGCCGATGCTTCGCACGAACTACGCACTCCCGTGGCCTTGATGCGAACGACCGCAGAGTTGTCCTTGCGGAAGTCACGGAGCGAATCTGAGTACCACGAAGCCCTGACCCAGATTCTCGGAGACTTGGAGAAGACGTCGGTTCTGGTTGAGAGACTGATGCTGCTGGGCCGTGCGGATGTCGGAGTGGAGACTCTCGCGCGTGCCCCAGTCAATTTGGGCGACAGCCTGCGCGAGGCTTGCGAGAAGGGCCGCACTCTGGCAGCGGCTAAGCAAATCATCATTCGGGAGCAGATTGCCAGCAAACCGGTAGTCGTTGCAGGAGATACTCACGCCGTGTACCGTCTATTCCTGATTCTGCTCGACAACGCCGTGAAATATACGCCCCCAGGGGGACAGATATCAGTTTCTCTGACATCTGGGCCTGATTTCGCGGTTATCGAAGTCCAGGATACCGGAATCGGCATCGGTGCAGCGGACTTGCCGCACATCTTTGAGCGGTTCTATCGTGCCGATAGAGCGCGCTCGCGCGAATTGGGAGGAGCGGGTCTAGGCTTGTCGATTGCTCGCTGGATAGCCGAGGCTCACGGTGGTTCGATCCACGTCCAAAGTACGCTGGGTGCGGGTTCCGTTTTTCAAGTCCGGTTGCCTGTGTGAGAAGTGAGACAATCGTCCAGAGGCTTTCCATTCATGGAATTTTCAGGTTGGTTTGCGATGCTCATGCCGGAGCATGGGGATGCGCCTTAGTCTTGGCTCATCCACTTTCAGGAGGTTGAGCATGAAAATGAAACTGAGCAGGCTTGTTTATCTATTGGTTGCTGTTTTGGCCTTCGGCCTATTCCTCACGGTTGTTCACGCCCAAAAAAAGGGGTCCAAGGGAAAGACGATTACAATAACGGGCTGCCTGCAGAAGGGCGATGAGGCGAGCGAATTTGCCATCAGTGGCCAGGACGGGAAGAACTATGAATTAGTTAGCAAGACCGTTGCCCTGAAAGACCACCTCGGTCACAAGGTAACAGTAACTGGCACGCTGCGCAGGGAAAAGCAGGACGCAGATGAGGATGAGAAGGAAGCGGGAGAAGGTTGGTCGGGTCAAGTGCAGGTGACGAGTTTGAAAATGATTAGCACCAGTTGTCAGTGATTTTTCCTCAGCGCGAGACGGAGCCGAGGGCGGATACGCTCATTTCCGCTCCTCGGTTTCCCGTTAAACGCAAAATCTCGCTTGCAAAAGCATCAGAGAATTTGTCGGAGGCCCGAACAACGAGATCGTTCTTTCGCTGGTCAAGCCCATGGGGAGTCGTATTCAAGTTGAACCTCCGGACTGCGATTTCACGCCATACCGATCCGCGAAAAGCTTGGGGGCGCAGCATCAGGAACTGTGAGATTTTTCTGTTTCTTGCATTCGGCTTGTGCGCGCCAGCAACACTTGCTCACGCGCATGCGCGCCCGAGTCAAGCCGGCCCTGCAAAATCTAGCAGATCTGTTGAGGCTGTTCGCGCTTCCCGCGCGCCGAACCTCGATGGCACCCTTGACGACCCTATCTGGAAAGATGCCAAACCCATAGCCGATTTCCTTCAGCAGGAACCTGATGAGGGCGAACGTCCCACCGAAAGGACAGTAGTGCGCATCCTCTACACGCAGACAGAAATCTACTTTGGAATCGCGTGTTATGACTCCGATCCAGCGGGAATCGTCGCCACCCAACTCCAGCGTGACGCTGCCCAAGACCTCGACGACTACTTCGAGATCTTGATTGACCCCACGAATGACCGCAGGAATGGTTATATTTTCCAGATCAATCCGCTGGGAACCCAGCTTGACGGAACGATTACAGAAGAGGAACAGCAAGTGGATACCGGCTGGGATGGGGTTTGGACCTCCGCAGCACGCATCACCAAATCCAGCTGGACCGCGACCATCGGCATTCCGTTCACGACTCTCAACTTCAGTCACTCTCGAAACGTTATCTGGGGGCTGAATTTCCTGCGATTCATTCGGCGAAAGAACGAGACAGACCTCTGGGCGGCGTGGCAGCGTGCCTTTGGCATTTACAAAATATCGCAGGAGGGAGAGCTCACCGGCATCCACGATATTGGCAGTGGCCGGCTGTTTTTCGTTCGCCCGTACGGCTTATTAGGCTCAGATCGTTTGTCGGGACTGGGTGGCACGCAGCCACTTGATACCGGAGGCGTGGACGTCAAGTACGGGATTCGCTCGAACCTCGTGGCAAATCTCACCGTGAATACCGACTTCGGCGAGGCCGACGTGAATCAAGAGCAGTTCAACCTGACCCCATACAAGCTCTTCTTCCCGGAGACCCGCCAGTTCTTTCTCGAAAACGCGGATGTATTCAGCTTTCCAACGGGACAGCAGGATCTTCTGTTCTTCAGCCGACAGATTGGCATTGACCCGAACACGGGCCTGACCGTGCCGATTGACGTCGGCGGCAAGGTCACTGGCTCGCTGGGAAAGTACGAGCTTGGCGTGATGGATGTGCGCACGCGGGCAACTGATCAGAGCCCCTATGACAATTATTCCGTCGTCCGCGTCAAGCGGTCGTTGTTCGGCAATTCGTATATCGGTCTCCTGGGCATTGATAAGGAATCCGGCAATCCGCTCGACCGCCACAATCGTGCTGGAGGCGCGGACACGCGCCTGGTCTTTCATAAGAACTTTGTCCTCCACGCTTACGCCACACGGACGGAATCACCAGGGTTCTCTTCAGGCGACTCCAATGTCGGCGCTGACATATCCTATGTGAACGACTGGATGCAGTTTTTCGCCATGCAGGACAAGATCGGTCCCAACTACAATCCCGAAGTCGGCTTCGTCAATCGCACCAATGTGAATGAGAGTTTTGTTGACTTGAATCTCGCGCCGAGGCCAAAGATTCCCGGCATTCGCGAGCTTAATTTTGAAGGTTTCATTGACCATGCGCCGTTTACGACCGGTCGTTTCCAGGCGCAAGAATGGCAGGGAACATTCCGCGCCATCTGGAACAATGGCGCTTACACAGACGATGACCTGGTGCATGTCTATACGCAGTTGATTACCGCGCCCTTCAACATCTACAAGAACGTCTTTATTCCGCCCGGAATTTATCACTTCGACCGCCACCAGTTCACCTACGGCTCGCCACAAGATCACCGATTCACATTCAATCTTAACGACACCTTCGGCGGCTATTACGGGGGCGCTCTCAATTACGCTTCTGCGCGCACGAACTACCGCCCGTCGCCGCACTTTTCGATGGCAGCCTCCACGGTCTGGAACCGCTTTCGACTTCCCGAAGGAAATTTTTCGGTTGTCCTCGCCGCCCTGGGTGGCGATTATTCTTTTTCGAGGTTTCTGACGACGAGCACCCTTTTGCAGATGGATACGGCGAACACGCAGGCGATGAGCGCTAACTTCCGGCTGCGCTGGCAATACCGTCACGATGATCCGTTTAGCGACCTCTTCGTGATCTATAACGTCGGCACCCGATTCGCCAGCCTCTCAGGCTCCAACCTCCAGCAGCATCGCGAGACCCGCTTCGAAGTGAAATTCACTTATTCATTTTCCCCGCAGTTTGGAAGTTTATGCAAACAGAACAAGCCAAAAGCCGGGAACCAATAAAACAGACAGTCCCTAAGCTGGAAAGCAAGAACGCACTTAGCGTCAAGCCCATGAATTCAATGTCCGGTTGTCACTCGTGCCGCCGAAAATCAATGCACGAACCGGGTCATCGACCGAATCTGCCCCTTTTTGCCCCCGCGCCTTTTGGATAAGTTCCTACCAGTCAGAGGGATGCTTGGTAGGGGCGGTGGGGATCGAAGTCGCATCCCTACACTTCTAAGTCCTGTGTTGATAAAGGCGTAGCGCCGCCGCCCCACTCTCAATTGGTGTCAAATGGTGTCAGGTTAAGAGAGGATGAAAATGGCTCGATACAGGGTTCGCGTTTGTAAGGGAGTAGCCTGCGGCTTGAAGAAAGGAGAGACGGGATGGATTTATCCACGTTCACCACTTACTCCGACTTTCCGAAGTTGGCGAAGAGTACAAAGTTGATCCTATCGCTAACCTTCGCCCTGTGTGTCCTAACTGTCACGCAGTAATACATCATCGTCGCAATCCGGCCTACAGTATCGAGGAGGTGCAGACGTTCTTGCGTCGGTAGATTTTGATTTGGGAGAAAAACGAAAAGAAAACCGCCATGTCTCGTATTAACGTTCTTTGTAGAGTTTCTTGCGCAATACATAAACATTTGTGTTTCTAACTGCCTTTATCAATTTTAGTTTCAACAACAACCGCAGCATATCATTCCGGTCTTCTTTTCGCAGATGTGTTCCTCTTGTAAGCGAATGGAGATTGTCAGGGGTGAGCTTTTCATGGTCTCGGTAATGGCCGAGGATTTTGAGCAATGTAATTCTCTTTTTTTCGGCCTTGTCCTCACCTTCAACGAGTTTCCAAAGTTTTCTTACCCAATACTCTTTTCCCAAAATCTGTATCAGTTGGTCCCCAAGCCCCACTTCGCTCTTGAAATCATAGGAAGTGTATTCCAGACGTTGCAGCCCTCGAATATCCGAAGGTACTTCTTTAGAGCGTCGAGTGTTCAATAAAATGTAATACGGCTTCAAGGCACGGCGTTTCAAGCCCTCGGCTAGCCCAAGTTCTAGGGCAACATTCGGGTTCCAGTCCGAAAGGTCGAACATCGAGAAATCAGCTTTGGAAATATTAGATTTCATTATGGCGAGCAAATGAGCCGTCTGAATATCTGTGTTGCCATATTGAACGCTGAAGGGGAGTTCCTTAAATATCTGGCGAAACTTGCGTTTCGGAAATTTATGGCCGAAGGGATGGCCAACGAATACCACAGGCATTCTTGTTCTAACTCTAGCCATAGACCGTTTGGAAGCTGATGAGACCACTAAATTTGTATTTTGTGAAGTGAATTCCGTCATCAATTCCGCTGCCATTCTCAGCAGCCCCATTTTCAGACTGCACCACTACCCAAACTTCCGATAACAGGCGTTGGGGATCGAAAACGACCCCATAATTCTAAGTCCTGTGGTTGACAGGCGCTGCAACCGCCCCCCAAATCCAATTGCTGATTCTGCTGACTCTAAGGCAATCACGTCAGGAACGAATGTCTTGGTTCGAGAGTGACGCCCGCCGGTAACCCCATCAATGCCCGTTAAACGCTGTTCCCTCGAAATTTTGACGTTCAACATTGCTTGGAAAGGGACCGAAGGCACATGGGAACTGTGAAGGATACTCCTAGTATTTGACGTGCCTGACATGTAAAATCGCGCCCGTAATTCTTCATTCTTCGTTAGTTACGGCCCCCTGCGGAGGGCATCTGAAAGCTGCCCTAAAGAAGCATCGTTGTGTACCAACATGAAAGAAGCCACAGCCCGTATCAAGATCAATAAGCTGCTCGAAACTGCCGGTTGGCACTTCTTCGCAGACGGCAAAGTCCAGGCAAACATCTGTCTGGAACCCAGCGTCAAGATCAAGGTGAGCGACCTGAACGATCTCGGAGAAAACTTCGAGAAAGTGAAGAAAGGGTTCATCGATTTTCTCCTGCTCAATGAGAAGGGCTTTCCGTTCATCGTCCTCGAAGCTAAACCCGAAGATAAGAATCCGCTCGTTGGCAAGGAGCAGGCGCGGAAATATGCACGCTCTCAGAATTGTCGTTTTGTTATCCTCTCCAACGGGAACCTGCACTACTTTTGGGACCTCGAACGCGGCAACCCCTATATCATCACCTCGTTTCCGACTCCCGACTCAGTCATCGGCTACCAGAAGGTCACGCCCAATCCGGAGCGCCTGATCGCAGAGCAAGTGGGCGAGGACTACATTGTTCTCACCCAGCGCCCGAACTACCAATCAGAAGCGGGATGGCGGAATGAAGGGGAACGTCCCGGCTACATCCAAGCCAACAAACTTCGGTTTCTCCGGCCGTATCAACTCAAGGCAATCCACCGCCTTCAGGCCGCAGTGGGCGAAGGCAAGGACCGCTTCCTGTTCGAGATGGCCACCGGCACTGGAAAGACCCTGACCGCCGCCGCCGTCATCAAGCTCTTCCTCCGCTCCGGCAACGTGCGGCGCGTCCTGTTTTTGGTAGATCGCCTTGAGCTGGAGGACCAGGCCAAGAAGGCCTTCGCCAATCTGCTTTCCGCCGATTTTCAGTCGGTCATTTACAAGGAGAACCGCGACGATTGGCGCCGCGCGGAGATCGTAGTCACCACGGTGCAGTCCCTGCTCTTCAACAACAAGTACCAGAAGCTCTTCTCGCCGACCGACTTCGATCTCGTGATCTCCGACGAAGCGCACCGGTCCATCGGTGGCAACGCGCGGGCCGTTTTCGACTACTTCATCGGCTACAAGCTCGGCCTTACCGCCACGCCGCGCGACTACCTCCGCAGATTCGACAGTTCCAATCCAGGCACTCGCGACCCGCGCGAGGCCGAGCGTCGCTTGCTGCTGGACACCTACCGGACTTTCGGCTGCGAGAACAGCCAGCCGACGTTCCGCTACTCCTTGCTGGACGGCGTGAAGGAGGGCTACCTCATCAGTCCGACAGTGGTGGATGCTCGCACCGAAATCACCACCGAGCTGCTTTCCGAAGAAGGCTTCATTGTCTCGTTCACGGACGACACGGGCGAAGATAAGCAGCAGGCCTTCAGGCAAAGCGAATTTGAGAAGCGCTTCTTTTCTGACGCCACCAACCAGCTTTTCTGCAAGACGTTCTTGGAGAACGCCCTGCGTGATCCTGTCAGTGGAGAAATCGGCAAGTCGATCATATTTGCTGTCAGCCAGAACCACGCGACCAAGCTGGCGCAGGTTCTTAATCAGATGGCCGACCGCATGTTCCCTGGCAAGTACCAGTCTGACTTTGCTGTGCAAGTCACCTCACAGATACCCGACGCACAGCAATTCACCATTAACTTCAGCAATAACAACCTGCTCGGTTCCGAAAACTTTCTGCCCGGCTACAAAACCAGCAAAGCGCGGGTTTGCGTGACCGTCGGCATGATGACCACAGGCTACGACTGCACTGACATCCTCAACCTCGGTCTATTCCGTCCGATTTTTTCGCCCACAGACTTTATTCAGATCAAAGGGCGCGGCACTCGTACACATAACTTCCTGGACCAGCTCTTCGGCGACAGCGTCAGGGCCGGTGTGCAGAAGCCGTTGAAAACGGCTTTCAAGCTGTTCGACTTTTTTGCCAACTGCGAATACTTCGAGGAGGAGTTTAACTACGACGAAGTACTGAAGCTCCCTGCTCCCAAAGGAAAGGGCGACGAAGGCACCAGCGGAACGGGCCCCGTTTCAGTGGGCGGCACCTACGAGCACCTCGGGGCTGACATTCTCTCGATGATCAAAGAAGAGAAGATTGGCTACGAGGGAATGAGGATCGACCGGATGTTCTTCGAGAAATTCGAGGGCACGGTGCGCCAGAATGAGACTATCGCGAAGGCCGTCGAGGCCGGACAATGGGACCGCGTAATCGACTACGTGAATCGTGAGGTCTTCGACAAGCCGGAGGAGTACTACACTCTCGACAAACTGCGGAAAGCTGCCGCTGCGGACCGCCGCCTGACGTTGCGCGAGATCCTCGAAAAGATATTCGGCCTCATCCCTCGCTTCAAGTCCAAGGATGAGCTGCTGGAGGAGGAGTTCGCGAAGTTTGTCGCCGACTACAAACCCGAAGAGGCCGCCGCCATCCCGGCCATCAAGACCTACTTCAAGGCCTACGTCACCAGCGGGCGAGTTCGCGACATCATTGAGAGCAAACAGTTCACCGATCTGGCAACCAACCCGGTGTTCTCCACCCGTGAGTTCCGAGCCGTGCCGGAGAAGTATCGCGTGCTCGTCCCTGAATACGTCAAGGACTACGTCCCTTTGAACCAGTTCGCCGCCTGAAGGAGAACACTTGCTCGACACTGATACTAAACGCCGCATCGACACCGCCCGTGACATCCTCGTCGGCAAGGTCCCCGATCCCAAATCCCAGGTGGAGCAAATCACCATCGCGCTCATTTACAAGTTCATGGATGATATGGACGCTGAGTCTGAGGAACTCGGCGGCAAGCGCAAATTTTTCACTGGCGAGTTCGCCCGCTACGGGTGGGCAAAGCTCATGAGTCCGGGGTTGGGTGGCCACGAGATGCTAGGCCTCTACGCCGAGGGCATCTCAAAGATGCCAGAGAATCCCGGCATCCCGCCGCTCTTCCGTGACATCTTCAAAAACGCCTACCTGCCCTATCGCGACCCCGAGACGCTCAAGGCCTTTCTAAAAATCATCGACGAGTTTAGCTATGATCACAGCGAGCGGCTCGGCGATGCCTTCGAGTATCTGCTTTCGGTTCTGGGCTCGCAGGGCGATGCTGGCCAGTTCCGCACGCCGCGTCACATCATTGATTTCATGGTCGAGGTTATCGACCCGAAGAAAACCGAGACCGTGCTGGACCCGGCATGTGGCACAGCGGGATTTCTAATTTCCTCCTACAAGCACATCCTCAAAGCGAATGTTGACGCCAAAGGTAGCAGCACCCTCACGCCGGACGATAAGGGCCGCCTGGCCCAGAATTTCAAGGGTTACGACATCTCGCCCGACATGGTGCGCCTCTCGCTGGTGAATATGTATCTCCACGGTTTCACCGATCCGCACATCTACGAATACGACACCCTCACGTCTGAGGAACGGTGGAACGAATTCGCGGATGTGATCCTCGCCAATCCGCCGTTCATGTCGCCGAAGGGTGGCATTAAGCCACACAAGCGGTTTTCGGTGCAGAGCAAGCGCAGCGAAGTGTTGTTCGTGGATTATATGGCCGAGCATCTGACGCCGGGCGGTCGCGCGGGGATTATCGTTCCCGAAGGCATCATATTCCAAAGCCAGAGCGCCTATGCAGAGTTGCGGAAGATGCTGGTCGATAACTCGCTGGTCGTCGTCATCTCGCTTCCGGTTGGGGTGTTCAATCCCTATTCGGGGGTCAAGACGTCGATCTTGATTCTCGACAAGTCGCTGGCCCGACAGACTGACAGCATCGCTTTTTTTAAGGTAGAGAATGACGGCTTCGGCCTGGGGGCGCAGCGGCGCGAAATCGAAAAGAATGACCTGCCACCAGTCGCGGCGGAGATCGCCGAATATCTAAATAAACTGCGCGCTCGCCAGTCGCTCGCAGAGTTTAAGACTGCTTTTGGTTTGATCGTCCCGAAGGCGCGTATCGCTGCGAATGGCGATTACACCCTTAGCGGAGAGCGGTATCGGGAGGGCGACCAGAGATTGTCTCAATACCCTCACGTTGAACTTGGGGATGTCGTGGAAATTCTCGATTCGCTCAGGCGGCCTATAACTAAGAGCGATAGAAAGCCAGGCCCATATCCTTATTACGGAGCGACGGGAGTCCTTGACCATGTCGAGGGCTACCTGTTCGACGAGCCGCTGGTCTTAGTTGGGGAAGACGGTGCAAAGTGGGGGCCTGGAGAAAACAGTGCGTTTCACGTCGATGGCAAAATATGGGTGAATAATCATGCACACGTGCTGCGGCCAAAGCGTGACCGACTCCTGGATGGATTTTTGATTGAGATACTCAACGAGGCTGATTTGATGCCTTACGTCACGGGCGTCACAGTTCCAAAGCTCAACCAAGAAAAACTCAGAAGCATCCAAATCCCCCTGCCTCCGCTGGAGGTTCAGAAAGAAATTATGGCGGAGATCGAGGGCCATCAAAAAGAAATTACACGACTGAAGGAACGGGTATTGGACGAAGAGAAACAAATTCAAACCACCCTCGCCCGGGTCTGGGGCGAAGATGCGCCCGCTGCCCCGGAGGCTTGAGCCATGGAAGAAGCCGCCGAACTCGCCAACTACCTGCCGCTCTCCTTCAAGACGCCGACGGAGCAGGAATACATAGAATTCCTGTGGGACGCCTTCGAGACTAACTACACGCACGGCAAATACCAGTTTGCCTTCCTTGCGTACCACATGCTCACGATGAGCTTCATCTATTTCAATATCTGGCAGATCAAGCAGACCGAGCCAAAGGATTTCGCGACGGGTCTCATCGGCTTCGGCAAGGACATCGAAAAGAGCCTCCTTGAAGCAAACTCACCTTTCGTTTTCAGCACCGTGAACGAGCGCAGCATCTTGCGGTTTCTCAAGCTGATCGCTTGCGACAACAGCAAGATCGGTACCTATGCAAAGCTGGTGGACGACCGCAATGAGTCCGCCCACCCCAACGGCAACATTTTCTACAGCACGCAAGGGGCTCTCGACATCAAAATCACGGAGATACTCCGCGTTGTTGATGAAATCCAAAACCACTCCAAGCCGGTCATCGAGCACTGCTACCGCGAGTTCTTGATCCAAAACCACGACCCCGAGGAGCGCGAATATCCTGACCCCAAGGACCAAATCCGTGAAGTCCTCATCCACCAAAACTATCTTTCTCAAAAGGACATCGAAATCTGTCTCGCCTATGACATCGAGTCCTTCGACACCCATCCCAACATTGACGCCATCGAAGCATTGCACCAAAGCCTTCGGGACACCTACGCCGCAGATGGGGCCGAAAGAACCACGACTCCATGAACGCACGCTACAAATCTCTGAATATGGCATCGAATAGCACGGAGGAGTCGTGAGAAAAATGCGATGGTCCAAGGAGAAGGCGTTTGAAGGATTCGCATGCTCCGAATGTGGTTGGCTTTCCCCAAATCCTAGGCTGGATTTTGAGAAAAGGTCCAAGGAGGGATTGTTGAAAAAGATAAAAGCAGACTTTGACGCTCACGATTGTTCGAAGTACCCAAGAAAAGCGAAGTTGATGACTTAGCAGGCTGTCTCCACGCAACCCCCGATGCTAACTGAAGCCCGTACCAAACGAAACTATGCTGTTTAATTGGACTAGTGCCGAAAGCAGACAGCCACGAAAGCCGCATTGTTTTGAGAACTGAGCAGTCGGCGTCGTTGCCTTTTAATGTCGAAGACATCCCCCTGCGCTCACGGTAGCGCCAGTTTGTCTTGCTCATCTAAGACCGTTTCGATGGGTCCTTTCAAACGCTGCAAATTTCTCAAAAAAGCCGATGAGATTGCATAAGGCATAAATCCTCTCTCGTAGTTCGCCTGAGAGCACTCTGCAATTGCTAATTTGAGGTCGCGCCACGCGTGGCAGAGGTCTTGCTGAGCCTCGCGATGTTTCTTAGGAAGTGACAAGAGTTCTCTTTGAAATAAATCAGTCGATATCTCGCTAGACTCCCATTCGATCCGATCAAGGACGTGTGAGATCGCGAGGAATATTCGATATGGCAACTGTACGAAACTCTCTTCGGGGAAATCGGAGCATCGTTCATCTGACTGTCGCCACCCCATTTCCGGCACCCCAGTCAGCGCCCTACCGAGTTTGCGCGGTTCAAGCGCTCGCCTCCGGCTAAGTAGAAAATCCAGAAGTTCATCGCAATATATGAACGTCTCCTGGTTTTGCACCTTTTTCTCCAGTTCGCCATATTCGGTTTTAGTTCTCTGTAAGCGCTCTTTATGTTGAATCAGTCGGAACACGCGGTCGAGGTAAATGTCCGTGATGGACTCTCGCCGAATGTCTAGCTGCTGCTGGATTGCAGGCTTGTTTTCTTCGTTCGACTCCTTCAGTGCATTCTCTGCCTGAATGTAAGACATCCTCAAATCTAATGGATCGCGTTCCATTTCTTGAATTTTGGAATTGAGTTCGTCCGCCCTAATCTTGTTCTTACGCAGCTCCGCGCGCTCCGCCTTTTCAGGCGAACCTCTCAAGAAAGCTATGGCCATGTCGCAACGAGGTCTGTCTCTGAGGGGCTGAAAGGCTTTTTGGATGTCCTCAATCGTGCTCGTTCTCCGATTGCGAATCTTCAGCAAGGTCCATCCAATATCTGGCCAGTTAAATTCGAAGAAGGCGCACCAATGATTGCGACCGCCTAAGATGAAATTGTCTCCGATAGTAGGGCGGCCCCACGGACCTTCGTTCTCAGATTTGGAAGAATTATCCTGATTTTGGAATTTTTTCACTAGCTCTCTAGCCAATTCCCAGCCGCGCTTAATCCAGTGCCAAAATTTCTCCGCCAGGTATCTCTTCGCCGAAGGATGGCTACTGCCGGGAAACTCATCCTCACCGTTTAAGAGAACGCCAGGTAAGTCCGTCAAGGCCCGAACCTCATGCTCAGAAGTACGTGAAAAATGGGCAATTACATGCAACGGATGATGGCATGGCCTTTGTGAATGATAAACCGAAACGTTCGACAGAGCCAATCGCAACTGGCAAGTGCGGGTTCTGCGGGCAGCTCTTGGAGCTAAGCATTTCGGAAGGTGGGGTTCGCATTTTCCGATGCGTTCCTTGCGGTCTCTTTGGGCAAGCCGTCACGCCGCCCCGAGAGTTCCGCCCAAGGCCGCGAGAAAAGAGGAGGAGGAGAAAACTATGGCACGTCGCAAACTCAGTTTAGATGACCAACTCAAGGGGGTCCGAGCAGCGATCCGTAGTAAGCGGACCCCGCCCCAGTTCCGCCCAGGATTAAAGCAACGGGCGGAATGGCTCAGGAAGCAAATCCGCGAAAACAGCCCGGCAAAGGGAAAGGGCAAGTGGTCCTTGTTCTAGCGAGCCGAACATGACAGATCACGTTATCTCAGTGCGGCTTCCGGCGGCTGTCAGTTCCGCGCTTCGGGCATCCGCCGGGAATGCCCATTTATCAGTCCCGGCGGCTCTGGACTGGCTATTGCGCTATTCATTCGGGAATTTCGAACTTCTCCGCACACTGGCAGATTCATGCGAATGGTCGAATTCCAAATTGGACGCACGCATACCGATTCAGACTTTTGAACAACTAAAACTAACGTCTCAGAAATTAGGAATTTCGATTTCTGTCTACGTGCGAAGGCTCTTGTATCACTTTTACGTTACAAAGCGCGTGCATTATCTGAAATCAGACGGCCATTACACACTTGCAGAACGCACATGACCAAAAAGAGCGTATTAGAAATATTTTCGCAAAATAAATGTCCTATTTCGCCGGATGCGATTTGTAGACGTTTAAGCGAATTTCATCACCGAAGTTCTGTCTACAGTTATCTGTTCCGGCTCCATAAGCAGGGCCTTTTGAACCGCGAACAAATTGATGGGCGAATTGTCTACTCCATTTCACAACGCGGGATCGCAAGACTGAAATATTTCAAATCCAAAGGAGAGATATCGTGAACATGAACAGCTTTCGCGTAGACATTCGACTAAATTCAAAATCGCCTTCGGTCAAAGCATATGCCGATTTACACATCGAGTTTCCGGGTGGCTCCTTCACCGTTTTCGGCCTTTCTGTAATCGAGAAGGACGGCAAACCGGCTTGGGTCGCTTTCCCGAGTAGACCCGGCAACATTCCAGGCAAGTATTTTCCGGTAGTTGAGGCGGACGGCGACGTGCGAAGGCAAATTGCCGACCTGGTCCTAGAAAAATATCGTGAAGCAATCCCGGTTTGACGATCTTCCTGGACCGGGTGGGACTCCAAGAGCGGGCACTGTGCTGACCACTCTCACAACCCGCGACGGCGTACCGCACTCCCGGTCCAGGGAGTCCCTATGCGGGTGCCGGATCAAAAGAGTGGAAGGCCCAAGCAGTCAGCATTCAGTCTGTAAGTCTTATGTCTTAGACATAGTCACTTCACTTGACTGTATTGGAGATTAATTGCAACAGAAAACACAATTCGGCTGTGGCAATTTCACAGTCTTTGGCCCCGTCAAGGGGCAACTAGGCAAGGTGGGGTACAAGTGTTTGTTCTGTGGTTCGTACCGATGCAACGGTTGTCGCCCAGGGAAACTCAAGCGTGTACGGGCTCGGCTTGCCGAAATTGCCGAGCAACACAAACTTCGCCGTTTCGCGACGCTAACGCTAGACCCTTCGCGGATTCCGGCATCGCAGCGATCTGATCGTTATATCCGGCAATGCTGGCGGAAAATGCGCGTCGTATTGGCAAGGAAGTTTGGAGCAACTTTGCCATTTATAGCGGTGCTGGAATTTCAGAAATCAGGCATCGCACACCTGCACGTCTTGTTCGGCGTGTACATTCCACAGGAGTGGCTGTCTGAAGCTTGGCAATCCATAGGAGGCGGACGCATCGTTGACATTCGCTACGCAGATGTCCACCGCGTGGCAGGCTACCTGGCGGCGTATCTCAGCGGAGAAAAGGTCGAGCACACACTTTCCCAACTGCCGCGACGCGGTCGCATTTTCACGACCTCCCGTTCAATCACTCTTTGGGGCAAGAAACAGGAAACCGCCTGGAAGTTGTGTCGGAAGAGTCTGTGGCGTTTGAGGAATCGCGCCAAAACAGTTTCCAAAGAGCGCTTCGAGCCAACTGAAAACCTCAAGCCTTTCGACCTCGAAATGCTGACCTATTTTGAGGGTCCTCCAATACAGGAGGCGCTCGAAGACATGGACATCATCGAATTCATCAAGAGCATGATCTCCGTAGGGCGAGCGGTCTGAAAGCCACGTGATGACACCGCAGCACAGCGATGATACTGTTCCGCACGCTACGCCTTCTCCAATTCAGGCGGGAGCGATTGTGCCAAGGAGAAGGTTTCAGAGAGGAAATATCATCATCCGGGGCAAAACACCACAACGCTGCGGTATGTACCGTGAGGACGTTCTACAAGCCAACGGGACGTTCAAACGTGTTAGACGGTGTGTGGTGCTTGGCCCTGTCAGTAGTCTTTCAGAACGTGCCGCGTGGCGGAAGTTCCAGCCGTATCTTGACCGAGTAAATGAAGCAGCCAAGATGCCACAAAAGTCTGGCGTTACACTCAAAGCGCTCGTTGAAGAGTGGCGGACTGACGTGGCGGTGAATCTGAAAGGCAGCACAGTGCGTGCGGCGGAGTCACATTTCCGTGCGCACATTCTTCCGAAACTTGGCAGTCTGCCGTTGACTGATATCAGCACAAAGATCGTTCAAGGCTTTGTGACTTATCTCGCAACTGGCAAGCGGTCAAAGAAGACGGTCGAAAATGTGCTGCTGACTCTATCTTCCCTCCTTCGCAAAGCAAAAGCATGGGGATATGCCTGCGGGAATTTCTCGCTCGCCGACATTACCTTGCCCCGTGAAGGAGTAAGGAAAGAGCCGCGAAGCTTCACTGATGCAGAAGTGGGGAAAATTCTATCAGCAGCACCGGAACCGTTTGGCACCATTTTGGCGGTCACGGCCGTTCTTGGACTGCGAATAGGAGAAGTTCTTGCGCTTCGAGTCAGTGACGTAGACCTCACGCGGAAAATTGTCCGAGTTCGCCAAAGCGTTGATGCTGCCACGCGGACAGTTCAAGCGGTAAAGTCTACGGCCAGCAGCGCAGATGTTCCGATGCCGTCTCAGTTGGAAGGGCGGCTTCGCAAACATCTTCAGACCCACGACGGAAAAACGGACGACCTGCTCTTCGTGAACAGAAATGGCCGTCCGTTCTCAGCCAACAAGCTGCGGGAAAAGGTGCTGCACCCGCTTCTTGAGAAACTGGGGATTCCACGTGGCGGCTTTCATTCAATGAGACACGGTGCTGCAAGCGCCCTGCTCGCAGACGGCGCAACCCCGGCTGTGGTGCAGAAACAACTACGGCACAGTGATCCGCGCATAACGCTGGGAGTCTACGCGCACGTGATTGGCGACCAGCAGCGAAATGCAGTCGAAAATCGTTCGGCAAGAATTGAAGAGTTCGCGGTTAATTAGTTCAATTGGTGTCAAACGGTGATTTGGTGTCAAATGCAGAAACAACGGTCGTGGAATGAATGAGATTGGTAGGGGCGGTGGGGATCGAACCCACGACCTTCGGCTTAAAAGGCCGCTGCTCTACCACTGAGCTACGCCCCTAAATCTGGAGTCCACGATAGTAGCGTGAGCGGCGCGCAGCCGCAACCGT
>Ga0307373_10002797_pt1 | contig 31166 bp, 34 predicted proteins | sample OX2MG_FD_202534 | JGI IMG/M metagenome (GOLD analysis project Ga0307373, IMG submission 202534) | Soil microbial communities from Risofladan, Vaasa, Finland - OX-2 | ecosystem: Environmental > Terrestrial > Soil > Coastal area > Acid sulfate soil | place: Finland: Risofladan, Vaasa | collected...
GAATGCGGAACATTCGGCCCGCGGTCGCCTCGCCCGCCTCGACCTCCTCGACTCCGACAACGGCGTAGCGGACACCGTTCGCCGGAAGCGGATCGCGGACGAGGACGGAAAGGAGTTCGAGCTCCTCGGCGTTGTCAACACTCCAGCTCGACCCGGCGGCGACGTACACCGCTGTGCCTGGAACGAGGTTTGTCGGTTGACCGGCAATGGTCGCGCTCCCGCGCCCGGCCAGGACGTACAGAACCTCGTCGTCGGCCGGGACGGCTTCGCCGGCCCCGGCTCCGTCGAATCGGAGAACCCGCTGCTCGAACTCGGCGCAGCCGCGGTCGGTCCCGAACAGAAGGTTTTCCTCGTCTGATTGGACGCACCAGCGCATCGTCGACCCAGCGTACACCTGTGCGAACCTTCTAAAAGCGGCTACAGTCGTGGCCCCGTGGATCGTGCTGGGCAAACAGTCACGACGCTCGCACGTCTATACCGGGGACATCCACAAGGAGGGTAACTCGATGGTCAGAAAGTTTGGACTGATTGCGATCGCCGCCACGACGGTGGTGCTCGCGATCGTGTCCGCCGCGGCCGCGCGTCCGACAGCGCAGGCGGCGGCCACGGCATCGTGCTCGAAAGGCGTGTCGATCGGCATGCAAGCTCCGATCACCGGCCCCGCCGGCTCGATCGGCAGCGATCAGCTGCATTGGGCGCTGTTCTACGTCACGCGGTGGAACAAGACCCACAAGCTGAAGCTCCACCTCGTGCAGGAGGACACGCAGCTCGACCCGTCGAAGGCATCGACGACCGCGCAGGCGCTCGCATCCAATGCGTCGGTGATGGGCGTCATCGGCCCGGCCGGGAGCGATGAGGTGCAGGCAGTCGCACCGATCTTCCGCAAGGCGGGTCTCGCCTTCGCGTCAGGATCGGCGACGCGGGTCTCGCTGACCGGGGGCGCTTGGAAGGGTTACTTCTTCCGCGACGTTCCGAACGACGGTGTCCAGGGACCGACGGATGCGAACTACATGTTCTCCAACCTGGGCGTGACGTCCGGCAGCTCCGTCATGGTCGTCGACGACCAGGAGTCGTACTCGACCGGCCTCGCCGACATCGTCGGTCAGGCGCTGTCGGGCAAGGGCGTCAAGGTCGACCGCGAGTCGGTGAGCCAGAAGGCAACCGACTTCTCGTCGCTTATCGCCAAGGTCACCTCGAGCACGAAGGTCGTGTTCCTGCCGTTCCAGGTCGCTTCCGAGGCCCAGCTCTTCGCGCAGCAGTTGCAGGCGCAGGGCAAGACCGCGATCGCGTTCGGCAGCGACGGCACCTTCGACTCCTCGAAGTTCACCGTCAACGGGAGCTACATCTCGTTCTTCGCCCCGGACGTCACCACGATCCCGGTCGATGCGTCCATCGTGAATGCGTTCCACAAGCAGTTCCCGGGCGCAACGAGCCCGTTCGGCGCGCCGAACTACGTGCTCGCGCAGATGTACGCCACCGCGATCACGAAGGCGTGCAAGGACGGCAAGATCAGCCGCGCGGAAGTCCGCAAGGACGTCCTCAAGGTGTCCCTCAAGTCGACCATCCTTGGTGGCCCGATGAGGCTGACCGCCAACGGTGACGTCGCGGGCGCCAAGTTCCACATCTTCAAGATCGAAAACGGCAAGTACGTAACAGTCGCGTAATCGTCGAGACGGGGAGTGTGGCCGGTACGCCGGTCACACTCCCTCTCGTCGCATGAACTGGAACCTCTTCGTAACCGAGCTTGTTTCCGGCATTACGCACGGGAGCGTCTACGCGCTGATCGCGCTCGGCTACTCGATGGTGTACGGAATCCTAAAGCTCCTGAACTTCGCCCACGGCGACATCTACATGGTGGGCTCGTTCATCGGCTTCGGGCTCATCACCGTCTCCGGGGGCGCGACGAACCTCGGCATCCCGGTCTGGCTGCTCATCTTCCTCATGCTTTTCTGCGCGATGCTGGGCGGCGGCCTCCTCGGCGTCATGATCGAGAGGTTTGCCTACCGGCGGCTCCGCAACGCGCCGCGGATCGCGCCGCTCATCACGGCGCTCGGGGTCTCGTTCTTTCTCGAGAACGCAGCCCAGCTCGTGCTCGGCGCGCAGTATCAGAGCTACAACAGCTTCAGCTGGAAGAACCCGATCGCGCTGCACGGCTTCACGCTCCCCGCGCAGGCGCGCATCAGCTACGCCGGCGTGATCGTCATCGTCGGGACGGTGGTGCTCGTCGTCGGCCTGACGCTCTTCGTCCAGCGCACCCAGCTCGGAAAGGCGATGCGGGCGACGTCCTTCGATCGCGAGGCGGCATCGATGATGGGCATCGATGTCGACCATGTCATCGTCGCGACGTTCTTCATCGGCTCCGCCCTCGCGGGAGCGGCGGGTGTCTTCAACGGCATCGCATACCAGCAGGTCTGGCCCTACATGGGCTTCACCGCGGGTCTATACGCGTTCATCGCCGCCGTCGTCGGGGGCATAGGCAGCCTGCCCGGTGCGGTGCTCGGCGGCCTCACGATCGGCCTCGCGCAGTCGTTCTCGATCGGATACATCTCGTCGACGTTCTCGGACGCGGTGGTCTTTGGGATCCTCATCGCGGTGATGATCGTGCGTCCGAGTGGCCTCCTCGGACGGGCGGCGGTGTCAAAGGTATGAGCACGGACCCGACGGATCCGAACGCCCCCCGCGTCGGCGTCGACGAGTGGGTCGCGTCGCACGAGCAGCGGCGGGTAGAGAGGCCGGGGCTGCTCGGCGTCGCCGAGCGGATACTCGCGCAGGTGCCGAGCCCGGCGTTCTACCTCGGTTTCGCAGTGGCCGCTGCGCTCCTCCCTGTGGTCACGAGCAACGGCTACGTGATCGACGTCGGGCTGAACACGCTCCTGTACATGCTGCTCGCGCTCGGCCTGAACATCACGGTCGGGTACGCGGGGCTGCTGGACCTCGGATACGTCGCGTTCTACGGCTTCGCCGCCTACGGCTACGCGATGCTCGCGTCGCCGCAGTTCGGCCTGCACTGGGACACGCTCGCGGTCATCCCGCTCGTCGTGATCGCGACCGCGCTCCTCGGCTTCCTCGTAGCGCTGCCGTCACGCCGTCTCGTCGGCGACTACCTCGCCATCGTCACGCTCTTCTTCGGCGAGCTCTTCGCCACCGTTTACCAGAACGGCGAGAGCATGACGGTGTTCGGCTTCTCGCGGAAGTACGACGTCACCGGCGGTCCGAACGGCATCCCGAACATCGACCAGTTCCACGTATTCGGCGCGCGCATCGGCGCACTCAACTACACGGCCTACTACTACGTCGCGCTCATCTTCTTCATGGTGCTGCTCTTCGCCATGTATCTCGTCGACCGTTCGCGCACGGGGCGTGCCTGGCGATCGCTGCGTGAGGACCCGCTCGCGGCGGAGCTGATGGGCATGCCCGTCAATCGATTGAAGCTCATCGCATTCGCATGTGGCGCCGGCATCGCCGGCATTGCCGGAACGATCTTCGCCGCGGCCAACACCGCGGTCTTCGCATCCGAGTTCGACTTCACGAGCGGCCTCCTCATCATCGTGTACGCGATGCTGATCCTCGGCGGCGCCGGCAGTCTCGGCGGCGTCATCATCGGCGCGCTCGTCGTCAACGTCTCTCTCGAGGTGCTCCGTGACCCGGGCCACGCCACGTGGGTGTTCTACACGCTCATCTGCGCCACGCTCGTCGCGCGCATGCGGCCGTGGCGCTGGCTCGGCGCCATCATCGCCGGCACCGCGGCTTTCGGCTTCGCCGTGCACGCGATCATCTCGGCGGCCTGGCCCCGCGGCGTCCACGGACAGGCGGCAGTGGGCGGCTTGCTCGGAAGCGGTCTCCAACACTGGGTCGCTCTGCCCTCCAATCCGACGATGATCGGGAACGTCGCTTTCATCTGCCTCGTGCTCGCCGTGCTCGTGCTGACCCTGCTCCACGGCTGGATGCAGAAGCTGGCGATGATCCCGACGCTCTACCTCGCCGCGTTCGTCTGGGAGAACCGGCTCGTCGTCGAGCCGAGCATCACGCGCCTCATCCTCGTTGGCGTCATCCTCATCGTGCTCATGAACGCGCGGCCGCAGGGGCTGCTTGGCACGTCCCGCGTGGAGATCGTCTGATGGCGGCGAAGTTGCTCGAGCTGCGCGGAATCTCGAAGAGCTTCGGCGGCCTGCAGGTGATCAGCGAGCTCGACCTGTATGTGGACGAAGGCGAGATCGTCAGCGTCATCGGTCCGAACGGCGCCGGAAAGACGACGCTCTTCAACCTCGTGACCGGTCTCTACGCCCCCGATGCGGGCGACATGCTCTTCGCGGGCGAGACGCTCCTCGGCCTCGAGCCGCACGAGATCACCGCGCGCGGGATCGCGCGCACATTCCAAACGTTGCGGCTGTTCCTGAACATGACGGTCAAGGAGAACGTCATGGCTGCTGCATACTCGCACACGCATGCGGGCATCCTCCGTTCCGTTTTGCGCACGCCCGGCATGCGCCGCGAAGCGCGCGAGATCGAGCAGCTCGCGGAGGAGAAGCTCTCGTTCTTCGGCCAGCGTCTCATGGGCTACCGCTGGGACCAGCCGGCGTACAGCCTTTCGTACGCGAACCGGCGGCGCCTCGAGATCGCCCGCGCCACCGCGACCAAGCCGACGCTGCTGCTGCTCGATGAGCCCGCCGCCGGCATGAACCCGGTCGAGACCCACGAGATCGCCGAGCTCATCGGGCGGCTCCGCGACGAGGGCGGCTACACCATCCTCGTCATCGAGCACGACATGCACGTCGTCGAAGGCATCTCCGACCGGGTGGTCGCGCTCGACCACGGCGTCAAGATCGCGGAGGGAACGTTCGACGAGGTCGCGACCAACCCGCGCGTCGTCGAGGCCTATCTCGGGACGAAGGCGGCGGCGACGAAGTGACCGCGCTCCTCGAGGTCAAGGACGTCGACACGTATTACGGGCCGATCCACATCCTGCAGGGGCTGACGCTCCGGATCGAGCCCGGCGAGCTCGTCTGCCTCCTGGGTGGGAACGCGTCGGGGAAGTCGACGACGCTCAAGACCGTGCTCGGCATCGTCACGCCGCGCACCGGCGCGGTCGTCTTCGACGGCGAGGACGTGACGCGCCGCTCGACGAGCTACCGCATCGGCAAGGGCATGGCGATCGTGCCGGAGAACCGCCGGCTTTTCGCTCCGATGACCGTTCTCGAGAACCTCGAGATGGGCGCCTATCTGCACGGTGGCGGGAAGAAGGAGGACTTCGACCGCGTGTACGAGCTGTTCCCGCTGCTGTACGAGCGGCGGAGCCAGCTTGCGGGCACCCTGTCGGGCGGCGAGCAGCAGATGGTCGCGATGGGTCGCGCCCTCATGTCGAAGCCGAAGCTGCTGCTGATGGACGAGCCGTCGATGGGCCTCGCGCCGATCCTCGTCGAGCGCAGCTTCGAGATCATCAAGCAGGTGCACGAGTCCGGGGTGGCGATGCTCATCGTCGAGCAGAACGCGAACGTGTCGCTCTCGATCGCCGACCGCGGGTACGTCCTTTCCACCGGCCGCCTCGTGCTCGAGGGCGCCGCCGCGTCGCTGCGCGAGGACGAGGACCTCCGTAAGGCATATTTGGGTCGATGACTGACGTGGTCGCAACCGTTGTGGCGACGAGAAGCTCGGCGCCGCGGCCGATCGGCTCGAAGCTGATCGTCCGGGAGGACGGGAGCCTCGAGGGCTCGGTCTCGGGCGGATGCGTGGAGAACGACGTCGTCGTCGCGGCCCAGGAGGTGCGGGAGAGCGGCGTCCCCCGTCTTGTCACGTACGGCATCACCGATGACATGGCGATCGACGTCGGGCTTCCGTGCGGCGGCGAGATCGACGTCTTCATCGAGCCGCTCGGCGACGTCGTCGACTCCGGCGTGGTGTTGACCGTCGTCGCCGGCGAGGGCGTGGGCGTGAAGCTCCACGACTCCGGTCTCGAGCACGCGGCGCTGCGGCGCGGCAGCAGCCATGTGATCGAGCTGGAGGATCGCACCGTGTTCGCCGATGTCTTCGCGGATCCGCCGCGGCTCTTCGTGTACGGCGCGGTCGACACGGCCGAGGCGCTGTGCGCCGCCGCAAAGCTGCTCGGCTGGAGGACCATCGTCGCCGACGCGCGACCGCGTTTCGCCACGGCGGAGCGGATCCGGAGCGCGGACGAGCTGCTTCTCCTGTGGCCTGAGGAGGCGCTCGCGCAGGTTGCGCCCGACGCTGCCACCGCGATCGTCGTCCTCACCCACGACGACAAGTTCGATCTTCCGATGGTCGAGGGGGCGCTCGCGACCGACGCGTTCTACGTCGGCTGGCTCGGCTCCCGGCGCAACCAGGAGCGCCGGCGCGGGCTCCTCGTCGAGGCGGGCGTCTCCGAGGACGAGCTCGACCGCATCTCCGGCCCGAGCGGGCTCGACGTCGGGGCGCACGCACCTGCGGAGACAGCCGTTTCGATCCTCGCCGAGATCCTCGCCGTGCGTGCCGGCCGGAGCGGCGGGCGGCTCCGCGAGGCCACGCATCGCATCCACGGCGAGCACGTGCTTGCAGACAAAAAATAAAATGCCGCTTGCAAAGCGCTTCTAGCGGCCCATAGGATCGCCCTCGTGCTCTTGCGGGAGGTCGAATACACGAAGCCGTCCTCGGTCGCAGAGGCGCTGACGAACCTCGCGGCGAACGACGGCGCCCGGGCGCTCGCCGGTGGCCAGACGCTGATCAACGTCATGAAGGCGCGGGCCGCCTCCCCCGACGTCCTCGTCGACCTGAGCGGGCTCGAGGAGCTGAAGGGGATCGAGCTCTCCGGCGACGGCACCCTCTCGATCGGGCCGATGACCACCTACACCGAGCTGATGGGCTCCGCAGAGGCGCGGGCGCGTCCGATTCTCGGCGAGGTTTGCTCCACGATCGCGGACGTGCAGGTGCGCAACCGCGGCACGATCGGCGGCAACCTCTGCTCGAACGACCCGACGAACCACCTGCCGCCGCTCATGGCCGCGATCGGCGCGGAGCTGACCATCACCGGAACGGACGGCGAGCGCACCGTCCCGGCCTCCGACTTCTTCCTCGGCGTGTACATGACCGCCGTCGGCCAGACCGAGCTCTTGACGAAGATCACGATCCCCGCCGGCAAACACGACGGCTTCGCGGCGGTGACCCTCGGCGTCGACGGCACCTGCATCGTCAACGCGGCCGCGAGTATGAACGGCTCTCTCCGCATCGCCATCGGCTGCGTCGACGCCGTGCCGGTGCTCGTCGAGGCGGAGTCGCCCGACACCGTGCGCGCAGCGGTGCGCGCCGCTGCCCTGCATCCGCCGGACGACGTGCACGCCTCGAGCGAGTACCGCGCCCACCTCGCCGAGGTGCTCGCGGAGCGCGCCGCGCGGCAGGCGGTGGGGTCGTGAACGTCGCGGTCACCGTCAACGGCACGCTCTACGAGCGCGACGTCGAAGCGCGCAAGCTGCTCATCCACTTCCTGCGCGACGACCTCGACTTGACCGGCAGCCACATCGGCTGCGACACCGGCAACTGCGGGGCGTGCTCCGTGATCCTCGATGGCACGCTCGTGAAGAGCTGCATGGTGCTCGCCGTCCAGGCGAACGGCAGCGAGATCGAGACGGTCGAAGGGCTCGCGGACGGAGAGCAGTTGACCGCGCTCCAGCGGGCGTTCACCGACCATCACGCGCTCCAGTGCGGCTACTGCACGCCGGGCATGCTCATGAGCGCGACGTCGCTGCTGCGCTCGAACCCGAGCCCGAGCGACGAGGACATCCGCAAGGCGCTGCAGGGGAACATCTGCCGCTGCACCGGATACTGGAACATCTTCGAAGCGGTCAAGTCGGTGGCGCGATGACGACGATCGCGCCCGAGAAGATCGAAGTCGGCAAGAGCCTGCTCGGCGAGAGCGTCCCCCGCAAGGAGGACCGGCGGCTGACGCAAGGGCAGGGCGTCTTCGTCGACGACATCAAGCGGCACGGCATGGGCTACCTCCACTTCGTCCGCTCGCCGTATGCGCACGCGCACATCGCCTCCATCGACGTCTCGAAAGCGGAGGAGATCAAGGGCGTGTACGGGACGCTCACCGGCGAAGAGGTTGCCGCGCTCACCGATCCGTTCTTCCAGATCGCCAGCGAGCCCGGCGGCAAGATCAAGGACTTCTCGCTCGCGGTCGGCAAGGTGCGCTTCGTCGGCGAGCCCGTCGTCGCGGTCGTCGCGGAGACGCGCGAGCTCGCGCGCGACGCCTCCGAGCTCGTCGAGGTCGAATACGAGCCGCTGGACGCGCTCGTCGACGCACGCGTGGCGCTCGGGTCCGAGGCGCCGGTTCTGCACGACGACGCCGGCGGCAATCTGATGTGGGAGGGCGTGTACGAGTGGGGCGACCTCGACCAGGCGTTTGCCGACGCTGACCAGGTCATCAAGATCGACGAGCTCCACTTCCACCGCTTCAACTCGACGCCGCTCGAATGCGACGGCGCGCTCGTCGAGTACAACCGTGGAACCGGGCAGTGGACGATCCACACGAACAACCAGTTCCCGGGCTTCGCCGCGATCATGATGGGGCCGGCGATGCGCTGCGGGCTCGACAAGCTGCGCTTCGTCACGCAGGACATCGGCGGCGGCTTCGGCAACAAGATCACCTCGCACCCGCAGCTCGTCACATGCTGCCTGCTCTCGCGCAAGCTGAACCGTCCCATCCAGTGGACGGAATGGCGGACCGACTTCCACATGTCGATGTCGCACGGGAACGAGCGCTGGTTCCGCGACACCGAGGTGGCGGTCAAGGACGACGGCACGCTGCTCGGGTTCCGGACGAAGGCGCTCGACGACGCCGGCGCCTGGCTTCGCTACGAGCCACTCGGCGGCGTCATCTGGGCGCAGGTCACACCCGGCATGTACCGCTGGCGGCACATCCGCGTCGAGTTCACCCAGGTCGCCACGAACAAGGCGCCGGTCTCGCCGAACCGCGGCTACTCGCGCATGCAGCACCTGTGGTTCACCGAGCGCGTGATCGACATCGTCGCCCGCGAGCTCGGCCTCGACCCCGTCGAGGTGCGCAAGCGCAACTACATCCGCGCCGAGGACATGCCGTACGAGACGCCGAACGGCTGCATCTACGACTCCGGCGATTACGCCCGCATGCTCGACATCGCGCTCGACCTGATCGGCTGGGATTCGATGGGAGAGAAGCGCCGCGATGCCGAGTCGCGTGGCAAGCGCCTCGGCGTCGGCATCGGATCGACGCTCGACTCCGGCACGAACAACTTCGGCCAGTCGCGCATGATCAACCCCGAGCTGCAGTTCTCCGGGAACAACGAGGTCGCGACGGTGAAGCTCGACATCTTCGGCGAGATCGTCGTCACACTCGGAACGACGCCGCAGGGCCAGGGCCACGAGACGACCGCGTCGCAGGTCGTGGCCGAGATCCTCAACTGCTCCGTCGACGACGTGCACGTGCGCGCAGGTCATGACAGCTACTGGAACTCGCATGCCGGCTTCTCAGGGACGTACGCGAGCCAGTTCGCCGTCACCGGGCTGTCCGCGGTCAAGGGCGCGACCGAGATGCTGCGGGAGGAGATCAAGAAGCTCGCGTCCGTGATCTTCGGCGGCGTCCCGGTCGAGGCGCTCGAGCTCGCCGAGGGCGGCGTCCGCATCAAGGACAACCCGGAGGCGTTCCTGCCGTTCATGGCCTGCGGCGCGATCATCAACGCGAACAACGCCGGCCTCCCGGAGGACCTGGGCGTGACGCTCAACTGCCGCTACGTGTACCGGCCGCCGTTCCAGGTGCCCGACATCGAGCGCAAGTTCGGCAACCTCACGCTCACGTACGCGGCGCAGATCCACGTCGCCGTCGTCGAGGTCGACCCGGAGACCGGCTACTACGACATCGTCGACTACGCGGCTGTCGACGACTGCGGCAAGCGGATCAACCCGCAGATCGTCGAAGGGCAGGTGATGGGCGCGACCGCGCAGGCGATCGGCGCCGTCATGCACGAGACCTTCGAGTACGACGAGGATGGGAACCTGCTCACGCCCAACTTCTACGACTACCACGTGCCGCACGCGCTCGACATGCCGCCGCTGCACACCGGCGCGATCGAGAGCCCGTCGCCGTTCACGCCGCTCGGCACGAAGGGCATGGGCGAGGGCGGAGGCGCAGGCATCCACGCCGTATGCGCCGCGATCCAGGACGCGACGGGGAAGATCGTGACCGACAGCCACAACCCGTATCACCGAGTGTGGGAGCTCATGCGATGAACGTCTCCGGCGAGCGCACCTTCGCCGCGCCGCGCGCAACCGTCTGGCGCGTGCTGAACGACCCTGCCTCGATGGCGAAGGTCATGCCGGGCGTCGAAGGGTTCGACATCCACGACAGCGGGCGCTGGACTGCGAACGTGAAGATCCCGCTCGGTCTCGGCGGCCTGCGCATGAAGGTCGACATGGAGAAGACCGAGGAGCGCGAGCCCGAGTTCGCCAAGATGGCGATCAAGGGCACGGGCGTCGGGGCGATGCTGAACATGGTGACGTCGTTCGACCTGCGCGAGACGGACGGCGCGTGCGCGATGGCGTGGTCGGCAGAGGTCAAGATCGCCGGCCCGGTCGGGTCGATGGGCCAGCGCGTGCTGCAGCCGATCGTGAACCAGCAGGTCGAGAACGTGCTGTCGGCGCTCGAAGTTCAGGTGCAGGAAGCACTTCGCGCCGAGTGAGTCCGCCCTTCTGCATCGGCGTCATGCAGCTGACGATGGAGCCGCTCGAGGAGATGCTCGCGTCCGCGCGCGCGATGGACGAAGCGGGGATGGACACGATCTGGCTTGCGGAGGCGTATCCCTGGTGGCGCAAGCACGGGATGGAAGCGCGCTCCTCCACAGTGGTGTCGGCGCTCATCGCGCGCGAGACGTCGCAGCTCACCGTGGGCTGGGGGATCATCTCGCCGTTCACGCGGCATCCGGTGCAGGTCGCGATGGATGCCCGCGTCGTGCAGGAGGCGGCCGGGCCGAACCGGTTCATCCTCGGCTTCGGGACGTCGAAGATCTTCCTCAACAACGCGCGGATGCAGACGACGAAGACGCTCGGGCCGATGCGCGACGCCGTCACCATCGTGCGCGGCGTGCTCGGCGGGACAGCGTTCGAGTACTCGGGCGACACGTGGAGCGCGTCCGTCCCGGCGCTGCAGCAGGAGGCGGAGACGCCCCGCGACGTCCCGCCCGTCTACGTCGCCGCGACGGCGCCGAAGATGCAGGCGCTCGCCGGCGAGATCGCCGACGGCTGCCTCACTCCGTCGATCACGACCCCTGCGTTCGTGCGTTACACGCGCGAGAACGTCGCTGCGGACATCGACATCGGATGCACGGTCGTCGCCTCCATCGACGAGCACGACCGCGACGCCGGCCGCGACGGCGCACGGGAGATCGCCGGCATGTACCTCGCCAACAAGGTGCAGAACATTCAGGGCTCTGCCGACACGCTCCTCGATCTCGCCGGCATCGAGCAGGACGAGATCCGCCCCGTCGCCGAGGCGATGGAGCAGGGCGGCCGCCTCGCGGCGAAGGCGAAGGTCTCCGACGCGCTGCTGGACAAGTGCCGGCCGATCGCCGGGACGCCTGCCGACTGCATCGCGGCGATCGAGGAGTACCGTGACGCCGGGTGCAGCCACGTGATGCTGGAGCTGTGGGGCGCGAACCGGCACGAGCAGATCCGTCTGTTCGGGTCGAAGGTACTGCCGCACGTCCGGCCGCGATGAAGGTCGACCGCGAGCGGCTCGTCGAGTGGGCGAGCACGGCGATCGGCACGCCGAGCTTCACCGGCGACGAGCAGGCGATGGCGGAGCTCATCGCGCAGACGCTCGACGCGATGGGCCTGCACGTGCAGTGGCAGCAGGTCGAGGAAGGCCGCGCGAACGTGCTCGCGACGCAGACCGGCGCCGGCGGTGGGAAGAGCCTGATGTTCAACGGCCACATGGACACGTCGTACTCCGGCCGCGAGCCCTGGCTACGGTCGGTCCCGGGCTTCCAGCCGCAGCCATTCGAGCGCGACGGGCGGCTGTACGGGCTCGGCATCTCGAACATGAAAGGCGCGCTCGCGTGTTACGTCGAGGCGCTGCGGGCGCTCGCGGACGAGGGAGTCCGTCTGCGTGGCGACGTGCTCGTTGCAGCGGTGTGCGGCGAGATCGAGAAGGCCCAGCAGGGCGACGCGCAAGGCGCGGAGTACCGCGGCTACGCCGCCGGCTCGCGCTACCTCGTGACGCACGGCGGCGTCGCCGACATGTGCCTCCTCGGCGAGCCGACCGAGGGCAAGGTCGTGCTCGGCCACTTCGGCTCGCTGTGGGTGCGCATCCGCGTGCACGGCGGCTTCATCCATACGGCGTTCAGCGAGGGCCGGCGCGGGGAGAACTCGATCCTGCGCATGCACGAGGTCGTCGCCGCCGTGCAGAAGTGGCTGCCGACGTGGGAGGACGATCCGTCGAACAGCTATCGCGGCGCCAAGGCGATCGTGAACGTCGGCGCGATCCAGGGCGGCTTCGGCTGGCGCGTCTCGCGGACGCCGCACCACACTGATCTCTTCCTCGACGTGCGCGTGCCGCCGACGAAGCCGATGGCCGTCGCGCGGGCCGAGGTGCTCGAGATGGTGCGCGGCCTTCCCCACGATGCCGAGGCGGAGATCTACGTCACCGCTCCCGGCGCGGAGATCGACGAGGGGCACGAGCTCGTCCGCGCGGTCGACGCGGCGCACGAGCAGGTCTTCGGCGCGAAGCCGGAGCGCGACGTGACGCGCTGGTTCAGCGACGCGTCCGCGCTCACGCGGTACGGTGTGCCGACGCTGAACTACGGCACGTCCACCGGGCTGATGGACGTCGAGCTGGGCGAGAACCTCGAGATCGACGGCCTCGTCAAGACGGCCGAGGTGTACGCGCGCGTCGCGATGGAGGTCTGCGGTGTCGCATGACGTGTACACGCTCCCGCCGGGGCTACCGGTGCCCGAGGACGACGGCGGCGCGGATCACCTGCTCGGGCTCGAGCTGCCCGAGCTGATGCTGGCGTCGTCGCAGGGCGACGTCAATGTCCGCGACTTCGGCGTCATCTATGTCTATCCGCGCAGTGGGCGCCCCGACGTCCCGCTACTTCCGGGCTGGGACGAGACGCCGGGTGCGCGCGGATGCACGCCGCAGTCGTGCGCGTTCCGCGATCTGTACCCGGAGCTCGGCGTTCCCGTCGCCGGCCTGTCCGCGCAGACGCTCGACGACCAGCTCGAGTTCGCGGAGCGGAACCGCATGCCGTTCCCGGTGATCGCCGACCCGGAGCGAAAGCTCGGCGCCTCCCTCGGCCTCCCGACCTTCGAGATCGCCGGGCTCACCCTTTACAAGCGCATCACGCTCGTCGCCGAGGATGCCCGGATCGTGAAGGTCTTCTACCCCGTCTTCCCGCCCGACGCGAACGCCGGCGACGTGCTCGCCTGGCTCACGTCCCGATGAAGCTCATCACGTACGACGACGGGAAGGTCGGGCGGATCGAGGGCGAGGAGATCGTCCGGCTCGACGTGCCCGACATGCGCGCGTACTTCGAGCGCGGCGGCGCCGACGATGTCGGCGAGCGCACGCCGCTCGCCCATGCCCGCCTGCACGCGCCGATCGTCCCGAAGAAGTTCTTCCACACCGCCGGCAACTTCCGTGAGCACGAGGAGGAGTCGAAGCGCGTCAACTGGTCGCACGAGATCGCGCCGTGGATCATGTTCTTCCAGAACGTCGATGCGATCGTCGGCCCCGACGAGCCGGTCATCTATCCGGAGCATTTGACGAACGAGCTGGACTACGAGCTCGAGCTGGCGGTGATCATCGGCAAGTCCGGCAAGTGGTTCGGGCCGGAGGAGGCGATGGACTATGTCGCCGGCTACGTCATCTTCAACGACATCACGGCGCGCGACATCCAGCGCCAGGAGATGAAGAGCGGCGTGTTCTCGTTCTGCAAGGCGATCGACACGTTCTGCCCGCTCGGCCCCTGGATCGTCACGCCCGACGAGATTCCCGACCCGCACGATCTCGCCATGACGCTGCGTGTGAACGGTGAGACGCGGCAGACGTCGCACTCCGGCCGCATGTCGACGACGATCCCGGAGATCATCAGCCACTACTCGCCGCTCGGTTACTCGGCAGGCGACGTTCTCTCGACGGGTACGGTGAGCGGCGTGGCCGGGTTCAGCGAGGATGCGGCGTCGCTCTACCTGCGGCCGGGCGACGTGATGGAGGCCGAGATCGAACGGATCGGGGTGCTGCGGAACCCGGTCATCTCGTGGGCGGAAGGACATCCGAGGTGAGCCGCAAGGCGTTCATCACCGGCATCACCGGCCAGGACGGCTCCTATCTCGCCGAGATCCTGCTCGAGAAGGGCTACGAGGTCTTCGGGATGATCCGGCGCTCGAGCTCGTTCAACACCGCGCGCGTCGACCACATCTTCGGCGACATCGAGCTCGTGTTCGGTGACCTGACCGACGGTTCGTCGCTCAATCAGCTGATGCGCACCATTCGCCCGGACGAGGTGTACAACCTCGGCGCGCAGAGCCACGTGCGCGTGAGCTTCGACGTTCCGGAGTACACCGCCGACACCGACGCGATGGGGACGCTCCGCCTGCTCGACGCGATCCGCGAGGAGGACGTCAAGTGCCGCTTCTATCAGGCGTCCTCGAGTGAGATGTTCGGGCAGGTGCGCAAAGAGCACGTCCCGCAGACCGAGAACACGCCGTTCCATCCGCGCAGCCCGTACGGCGTGAGCAAGGTCTTCAGCTACTGGATCACGCGGAACTACCGCGAGGCGTACGGCATGTACGCGGTGAACGGGATCCTCTTCAACCACGAGTCTCCGCGGCGTGGGCCGACGTTCGTGACGCGCAAGATCACGCGCGCGGTCGGCGCGATCCTGCGCGGCGAGCAGGACGTGCTTCGCCTCGGCAATCTCGACGCGCAGCGCGACTGGGGCTTCGCGCGCGATTACATGGACGGGGCCTGGCGGATGCTGCAGGAGGACGAGGCCGAGGACTACGTGCTCGCCACGGGCGAGACGCACTCCGTGCGCGAGTTCCTCGACGAGGCCTTCGGCTATGCCGGCCTCGTGTGGAGCGAGTACGTGCAGATCGATCCGCGCTACTTCCGCCCTGCTGAGGTCGATCTCCTCATCGGCGACTCGTCGAAGGCGAAGGAGAAGCTCGGCTGGGAGCCGACGGTGCGCTTTCCGGAGCTCGTGCGGATGATGGTCGACCACGACCGCGAGCTCGAGCGGACCGAAGAGCACTACGTCTGACGTGAGCCGCCCGCTCGACTCCGCCAAGCTCGAGCGCGTGCGTGCGCTCATGGAGGAGGACGGTCTCGACGCGCTCGTCGTCCGCGCGCCGGACAACGTCCTCTATCTCACGAACTTCTGGGGCATGAAGGGCTACGACGCGTGCGTGTTCCCGCGCGAGGGTGACCCGGTGCTCATCTGCCTCGAGGCGTCGGCGGAGGATGCGGAGCGCACGGCCTGGACGTCGCGGGTGCGATTCGTGCGCGGGTACGACGAGGGCGATCCTCGGCCGCCGCTTGCGCGGACGCTCGACGCGGTGACCGACGCGGCCCGCGGGTTCCGCCGCGTCGGGCTCGAGCTGTCGCTCGGCACGCAGGCGTCCGACCGGATGGTCGGCGAGCCGACGACGTTCACGCGTGGGTGGTTCGACGCGTTCCCCGACGCAGTCGATGCGACAGGGCTGCTGGCACGTGCGCGCTCGATCAAGACCGACCAGGAGGCCGCGCGGATGCGGATCGCGAATGAGATCGCGGCCGACGCGATGGAGCACGTGCGACGCCGGCTCGAGCCGGGCATGAAGGAGTCCGAGGCGGCGGCGATCTGGCAGGGGCACGTGCATGGGCAGGGGACGGCGCGCGCCGATGTGGAGCTCGCGCTCCCGTTCTCCCTCGTCTGGGCCGGAAAGGGGATCAAGACGTTCACGGCGACCGGCGACCTGCCGGTGGTCGAGGGTGAGCCGGTGTTGTTCGAGATCTGGGTGTGTGCGGACGGGTACTGGGCCGATCACACGAAGAACCTCGTCGTCGGCGACCTCACGCCCGCATACGCGGAGCTGGAGGAGCGGCTCATGGGCGTGTACGAGAACGCGCTGGCGTTCATCCGGCCGGGTGCGTCGATGCCGGAGCTAGACATCCTCGTGCGCGAGGGGCTTGCCTTCGAGGTCTCGCATCCCATCTGTCACGGCGTCGGCGCGCGTGCGCACGAGCCGCCGTACCCGCACCAGGCTGCCGCCGGGACGTTCGAGGAGGGAATGGTGCTCGCCGTCGAGCCGGGGATCTACTGGGACGGGGGCGGAGGTCTCCGCGTCGAGGACAACTTCCTCGTCACGGCCGACGGCGTGGAAAAGCTGTCAGCCTTTCCCGACGGAGTCGTGCGCTGTTGAGCGATCTCATATGGACAGGGGGCCTCAACGACGGCCATGTCATCGGCGGGCATGTCGGCCTGTACGACACGACGCTGCGCGACGGCGAGCAGACCGTCGGCGTCGTCCTCGACCCGGAGCAGAAGCTCGAAATCGCACGCCTGCTCGACGAGCTCGGCGTCGATCGCATCGAGGCGGGATTCCCGCGCGTGTCGCAGGACGACTGGGACGCGGTCAAGCTCGTCGCCGGCGCCGGCCTGCGCGCCGAGGTGTGGGGCTTCTCCCGCGCCGTCGCGGCCGACCTCGAAGCGCTCGTCGAGCTCGGCGTCCGCGCCTCGGTGATCGAGTCTCCGATCTCCGACCTGAAGCTCGACGCCATCGGTGTCGACCGCGACTCGATGCTCGGCCGCATCACGAAGGCGATGCGCTTCGCCGCCGAGCACGACATCCACGCAGCGTTCTTCGGCGTCGACTCGACACGCGCGCAGCCCGACTTCTACGATCGCGTCTACTCCGCGGCCGTCGAGGCAGGCGCACGCGAGGTCGTCGTCGTCGACACGCTCGGCATCGCGTCGCCGGAGGCGGTCGCGGATCTCGTCGGCCGGACGGTCGAGCTCGTCGGAGACGTGCCCGTCCACTTCCACGGCCACAACGACTTCGGTCTCGCAACTGCATCGGCTGTTGCGGCCGTCCGCGCGGGTGCGACGTGGGTGCACGGCACGATCAACGGCATGGGCGAACGCGCGGGCAACGCGAACCTCGGCGAGGTCGCGCTCACGCTGCGCGCGCTCTACGGCGTGGAGTCCAACCTCGACCTCGCGCGCATCCGTGACGTCTCGGCCCGCGTGCAGGAACTGTCCGGCTATGCGCTCGAGCCGTGGAAGCCGGTCACCGGCTGGACGCTCTTCCGGCGCGAGTCGGGCGCGGTCGCGTCGCAGTTCCACGATCCACCGTCGATCGAGCCGTATTCGTCCGCCCTTGTCGGCGCCGAGCGCGGCCTCGTGCTCGGCAAGAAGAGCGGGCTCGACTCGATCCGGATCAAGGCGGAGGAGCTCGGGCTCGACGTGCCGGAGGAGCGCTGCGCGGAGCTCCTCGCCCGCGTGAAGGAGCTCGGGATGCGCAAGCGTGGGCTCGTCACCGACGAGGAGTTCCGAGCGCTCGTCGATGGCTGAGTACGACGCCGTCATCGTCGGCAGCGGCGTCAACTCGCTTGCGTGCGGCGCGCTGCTCGCGAAGGCGGGCTGGCGGGTATGCGTGCTCGAGCGCAACGACTGGCTCGGCGGCGCGATCCACACGGCGGAACTGACGAAGCCCGGTTACCACCACGACGTGTTCAGCGCGTGGCATCCCCTCTGGGTCGGCGGTGCAGCGCACGCCCAGCTCGGCGACGATCTTGCTGCGCGCGGGCTCGAGTACCTGAACACGGAACTGCCGACGGCGACAGCGCTCCCGGACGGCTCAGCCGCGTTTCTGCTGCGGAACGCGGAGGGGAATACGCGCGAGCTTGGTCCGGAATGGCCGGGCGTGCTCGAGCGCTTCTTCCCGAACGCCGACATCGCGTTCGGCCTTCTCGGCACCGAGTTGTGGAGTGGCTCGGGGCTCGCGCTCGCCGCGAAGGCGTACCGGCGGCTCGGGCGCCGCGGCGTCGCCGCGTTCACGGGTGAGCTCCTGCAGTCGAGCCGCGACTGGCTGCAGCAGACGTTCGAGTCGGAGAGCGCGCACAGCGTGCTCGCTCCGTGGGTGCTGCACACGGGTCTCGGCCCGGATGCCGCCTCATCGGGGTTCATGACGCAGGTGATCGCCGTCGCGGTGCAGGAGGGCGGAATGCCCATTCCACGCGGCGGCGGTGCGAAGCTTGCCGACGCGCTCGTGCAGCTCATCCGCGACCACGGCGGCGCGTGCGAGACCGGCAATGATGTCGAGCGGGTCGTCGTGCGGAACGGTCGCGCGGCGGGCGTTCGGGTCGCCGGGGGCGAAACGGTCGAGGCCGAGCGCGCGGTGATCGCAAACGTCACGCCGACGCAGCTGTACGAGCGGTTGCTCGAAGGTCCTGCACCGGAGGGCGCCCGCCGCTTCCGGTACGGGCGCGCGGAGATGCAGATCCACTTCGCGCTTTCCGAGCCTGCGCGCTGGAACGGCGACGAGCGCCTGAACGGCACGGCGATCGTCCACGTCACGCCGGGGCTCGACGGCGTCTCGCGTGCCGTGAACGAAGCGGAACGCGGCTTGATCCCTGAAGAGGCGACGATCGTGGTCGGACAGCCGTTGACGATGGACCCGTCGCGCGCGCCGCACGGGAAAGGGCTGCTGTGGATTCAGCTGCAGGAGCTTCCGTCGCGATACGACTGGAACGACGACGAGCGCGAGCGCTACGCCGACCGCATCCAGGCGCGGCTCGCGCAACACATCCCGAACCTCGAGTCGTCCATCGTCGAGCGCGTCGCGCTCGGCCCGCACGACCTCGAGCGCATGAACGTCAATCTCCTGCACGGCGACCCGTACGGCGGCGCGCTCACGCTCGACCAGAACTTCCTGTGGCGGCCGTTTGCCGGGAGCACCGGGCACACGACGCCCGTCGAGCGCCTGTGGCACATCGGCGCGAGCACGTGGCCCGGCCCGGGGCTCGGCGCCGGCTCGGGCACGCTCGTGGCGACGAAGCTCCTCGCGCCACCACTTGCGCGGCGATTGCGTAGATTCCTCCCGTGAGATTCAGCATCTACAGCGAGCTTCAGAGCTGGCCCGGCAAGTCGTACTCGCAGCTGTACGGCGAGGTGCTCGAGCAGATCGAGAACGCCGACCGGCTCGGCTACGACGCGTACGCGGCGATCGAGCATCTGTTCTTCCCGAAGTTCTCCGCGTCGGCGAACGTCTTCGGCCTCTTCGGGATGGCCGCGGCGCGTACGCGGAACATCAAGTTCCGCACGATGCTGCACATCCTCCCGTACCACAACCCGCTCGTCCTCGCCGCGATGATCCACGAGTTCTCGCTGCTGACGGACGGCCGGTACGAGTTCGGCGTCGGCCGCGGGCACGGATGGATCCCGCTCGCCGCCGGCACGCCGCTCGACGAGACGTCGCGGCCGCGCTACGAAGAGGCGCTCGATCTCTTCATCGAGGCGCTGCACAACGACACGGTCTCGTTCCACGGCGAGTACTGGAATGTCGACGACAGCCACGTCATCCCGTTCAGCGGCCATCGCTTCCGGGTCGTGCTCGGCGGGACCTCCGATCGCACGTACGACCTGGCGGCAAAGAACGGCTGGGCGGTCGCCGTCCCGCCGCTGTTGCCGTACGCGGCGTTGAAGGAGCAGCTCGACCTCTATCGCGCGAAGTGCGCGGAGTACGGCACGACGCCGGACATCATCTGGATCCACGCGTGTTACATCGACGACGACCGCGAGCTCGCGAAGCGCGAGGCGGAGACACACATGCGCGGGTTCCTCGAAGGGAACGCGTCGCCGCTGACCGAGTACACGCCGCCGCCCGCCGACGCGTTGAACGCGGCCGGATATGGGTTCTACGCGGCGGGGATCATGGAGAAGCTCGCCGCGACGCCGTACGACGACATGATCGCGGGCGACATCGTCTGGGTCGGCACGCCTGACGACGTCCTGGAACGGATCCGCGAGACCATCGACGTCTGCGAGGGGCTCACCGAGATAGCGATCACGACGAACCCCGGCGGCGTCGAGCACTGGAAGGCGATCAAGGCGCAGGAGTTGTTCGCGCAGCGTGTGATCCCGCGCGTGCGGGAGATGGTCGGCGATACGCCGGCGCGGTCGCTCAGCGCACCGGCGTAAGGGCGCTCCCTAGTGCGCAGCTCGGACGAACAGGCCGTGCGACGGCACATGAACTTGCAGTCCCGCGATCGTGGCCGTCACGACTACTCGGATGGTGTGGCCCCCGTCGGCTCGGGTGAGCCGGAGCGAGGACCTCGCCGCACCGGCGATCGTGACGCAGCTTTTGCTCGTGCAGCGTTCCCAGCGATACGCGACTTGGGAGGGCCGCGCGCTCCACTGCGGCGGTGCCACTCGCAATGTGGCCCCGACCTTCGGCGCGCCGTGGAGAGACGGTGCGGTGAGCGCTCGGGGCGCTTGCGGCCCGCACGCAGGGGCGGCAACCAGATCGCCGGCAGACACATACGTGCTCCCGTCCGTCGAGACGAACAGCGCGAACGCCGGACCGCAGATCGCTGCTGAAGTCGTCGTGACGACGAACGGGATGCTCCCCGAGGCCGGAGCCGCGCTCTGCGACAGCGACCCGCACCGGATCTCGTTCGGCGGTCCTACGACACACGTGTCGGACGCCTCGTTCCCGGTCGTCCCACCGACGAGAGTCATTCCGGAAGGTGCGACGAGATAGAACGAGTGCCACGCGACAGTCCCCGAATTCACGAGGGCAAAGTCGTAGTCGTGCCCGGTGGTGACGTACGTTCCGCCCCCGCCATCCGCGCGGGCCGTGCCCGCGGCGACAAGGCCGCACACGAGCACGGCGAGCGCAGCACCTGTCATTCCATGCGAGCGTGACCCAAGCACGCCGCTATAGCTTGCATGAACCCGACACGCCAAGGAGGACCACATGCGCCGGCTGAACTTCGTGCAAGACGAGCCCTGGGATGAGGTCGACGAGAACGACCGTCGGCGCGTCCGCTGGTTCGGACATCCGTTTGGCGCTGACGTCCTCGGTGCCTCGCTCATCGAGCTTCTTCCCGGCTCACCCGGGGGCTCGCTCCACCTGCACTACGGCGTCGAAGAGATGTTCTTCGTCCTCAGCGGCTCCCCCACGGTGCGTACGACGGAGGGCGAGGAGCAGCTCTCAGCGGGAGACGTCGTCTACTTCCCCGAAGGCCCAGACGGCTTACACACGTTCTCGAACCCGACGGACGAACCGGCCCGGATGATCGGTATCTCCAGCAAGCGCTTCCCGGACGTCGTCGCCTACCCCGAGCGTGGAGTGGCGTGGGTCGCGACGCGGCACCCCGAGCGACCGGTGCCGGCCGGCGGCGACGAAGGCATCATCGCTCGTTTTGAAATCTAGAACGCGAAGATGCTGCGGCCTTTGATGGGCTACTTCGTGTCGGGGCTGCCCGTGCCGCGCAGGAAGTAGAGCGTGCCGGCGACGAGGTAGACCGCGAGGATGATCTGGAGCCAAGTCGGCATTGGATGCTCCTTAGGTGAAGATGATCTGGCTGCCGGCTGCCTTCGCGTAGAACTCGCCGACGGAGATGATCTCGTCGACTTGCGGGACGAAGTCGTCGATGGTGAGGCCGAACATGTCGACGGTCGCCCTGCAGGCGTAGAGGTGGGCGCCGGAGTCGGCGACGAGCTCGATGAACTCGGGGATGGGTGGGATGTCGATCTTCTCCATCTGCCTCTGCATCATCCGAGTAGCAAGTGCGGAGAAGCCGGGCAGCGCGCCGAGCAGCGTGGGCATGTGCATGCCGGGGTTGCCGACCGTCGCGACCTTGACGTTCTCGTAGCGGTCTCTGCGGATTGCGTCGAGGCCGAAGAAGGTGAAGAAGAGGTCGGCGTCGATTCCTTCCATGCGGGCGCCGTTGGCCATGATCACGCCGGGGTAGATGCCCTCGAGCGAGCCCTTCGAGATGACGATCGCAACCTTCTCGATCGTCTTCGGCTCTGCGGGCTTGGTCCGTGGATGTTCGAGCAGCTCGGTCATCGTGTGCTCCTTAGATGCAGCCTTTGGGCTTGGGGATGCCGCCGATCTTGGCGGCGAGCTTGGCCGGCCCCTTGGGGAAGAGCTGGTAGAGCTCCTTGACGGGGACGCCGGATTCCTTGCCGAGCGAGCGGATCGAGGGTGCGTTGCCGGTCGAGAGGTAACGCTCGCGCATGAAGCGGACGACGAGCCAATGGCGCTCGCTCAGTTGCGGGATGCCGTTGTCGGCGGCAATCGCTCCAGCGATCTGCTCGTTCCACTGCGCGACGTCGGTGAGAAATCCTTCGGCGTCGAGGTCGACCGGCGCGTCGGCGATTAGGGTCATGGTCATCTCGTGCTCCTCTGTCAGGCGTGAACGGGCATCCGCTTCTTGCCCGCGGTGGGCATTGCCGACCCAATGCCGGGTATGTCGCGGCCCGGCAGTAGGGCGTGCCAGTAGACCCACTGGAAGGCGAGCTTGCCCAGGTGGTTGAGGCGCGACTCGCGCAGCAGGGGAAGCGGGCCGAAGGCGGTCGGGAAGTGGCCGGGCAGCGGCTCCGTCTCGTAGTTGAAGTCGATCAGCAGCGCCTTGTGGAAGCCGGTCTCGATGAAGCAGTTCGTGTGGCCATCGAAGGTGGTTTCGAGTGGGTCGCCACGGAGGAAGCGAGCGACGTTCCGCTCGAGGAGCTCACCTTCGAAGTGGGTGACCGAACCCGCTTTCGACGCGGGGATGTCGCTCGCGTCGCCGAGCACGAAGACGTTCGGCTTGAACATCGACTGGAGGGTGCGCGGATCGGTCGGGACGAAGCCGAGCGCGTCACCGAGGCCGGTCGAGCGCTCGACGTAGGCAGCGCCGCCGTGCAGCGGGATGGTGACGAGCAGGTCGAAGGAGATCTCGCGCCCGTCGTAGGAGCTGAGCTTGCCGCCGACACCGTCGATCTCGCCGACGGTGAATTCGCTCACGAGCTCGATCTTCTTTTCGGCGAGCAGGTGGGTGAGATGCTCGGACGCGACCGGCTTGGTGAAGCAGCCATCGAGCGGGGTCGAGAGCAGCAGCTCGGTGCGCGAGCGGATGCCGCGTTGGCGCAAGTACCAATCGGCTAGGAACGTGAACTCGATCGGCGCGACCGGGCACTTGATCGGCATGTCGGCGATGTTCACGACCAGCCGTCCGCCGTCGAATCGCGCCAGGGCGTCCGCGAGCGCGGCCGCGCCCGCCGGGTCGTAGAAGGTGAAGACGCGCTCGTTCCATCCGGGGCCGGTCATTCCCTCGGTCTCCTCCGGCTGCAGCCTGACGCCGCTCGCGACGACGAGCACGTCGTACGGAAGCGTGACCCCGTCGTCGAGCGAGACCCTGTCGAGGTCGAGTGAAACCGAGTCGATCTCCGCCTCGTGGAAGACGATGCCGCTTCGGAGCTGTCGCCGGCGCGGTCTCACGATCTCGTCGACCCGCGTGAGCCCGAACGGAACGAAGAGCAGGCCGGGCTGGTACACGTGGCGGTTGTCGCGATCGACCACGTGAATCTCGGCCTCGTCCGCGTCGAAGCGACGGCCCAGCCGGTTCGCGATCAACGTGCCGCCGGTGCCGCCGCCCAGGATGACGATCCGTTTCTTGCTCACGACACACGCTCGAGAAGGCGGGGGCCCGGCGCGATCGATTCGCTGAACGCGAATCCGGCGTCGATCGATCGGCGAAGCGGGCACGACTTCGCAACCTTCTCCAGCCGCCGGAGCTGCTCTGTTGAGAGATCGCCGCCGAGCTCGATGGCGATCTCGAACCGGCGCGGGGTCGCATCATTGTCGTAACCGACGGCGACCGTCAGCTCGCCGAGCTCCCAGCCTTTAGTCCGCGCGTACATCGCGAGGGTCGTTGAAACACATGCGGCGAGCGCGGCGGGGAAGAGCTCGTGCGGCGCCGGCCCGCTGCCCTCGCCGCCGAGCCGCTCCGGCTCGTCAGTGATCAGCCGGTGCTTGCCGTCGATCACCACCTCCTGCCGGAGCGTTCCGGGGACCGAGCGGGCTGTCGCAGACAGGCTCATGTGTCAGAGCTTCGTCTTCGTGCCCTCGGCGGGCATCGGGGCCGGTGCGGAGCCGCATACGGATTGTCCGCAGCTCGATCAGCGCGGCTGCTGATGCCCGCGTTCGCTGGGTTGCAGGCGCTGACGCGGTCGCAACCGTCGAACAGAAAGCGCATGAACTCCTTGCGCAGGTCGACGCCTACCGTGACCTGTCCTCGTCGCTCGCCGTCGACGAAGCGTGATCCGCCGGGCCGCCGGTAGGCCGACACACACTCAGGGACAGTCCGCACGCGGGCCGGCTGGGGCTTGGGCTGCTAGGCGAGGGTCGCGCGGTATCGGCGGACGAGTGCGAGCGCGATGGCAAGCGCGAGAGCGAGGAAGCCGAGGAGGCCGAGTTCGAGCAGGAGGTTGGTGAGTGCGCGCCCGGCTGCGGGGGGCCGTTCGAATTGCGCGGTGACGATGAGGATGCGCCTCACCACTGCGATGAGTCCGATGATCAGGAATGGCTCGACGGCGATCTCGTGCGTGCGGAGGACGAAGCGGAGCGTGTACACGAGCTCGGCGATGATCAGTGTGAGCAGAATGCGGTCGAGCACTGTCACTGCCGTGGTGATGGCGCCGGCGCCGGACGAGATTCCGTGTGCGAGTTCGTGCACGGTTCCAATCAGGACAAGGACCGCTGCGGCCGCGAGCAGGAGGCCGACCGCGGCGTAGAGGAGCTCCTCGAAGCGGACGAGCCCGCCGAGGACGAAACTCGCCCGGCCCGTCTCTGCGGGCGACTGCTGCACGGGCGAAGGCGGCTCCGGCTCGGTCACACCGACTCCATGTTCTACCGTATCTCCAGCAAGCGCTTCCCGGAACGAAGGCATCGTCGCTCGCTTTGAAATCTAGAACGCGAAGATGCCGCGGCCTTTGAGCTCGACCGCGTAGATGTCGCTCGCGAGCTCGAGGTGCGCACGCAGCGCCGCAGCCGCCCGATCGGGGTCGTGTGCCGCGCAGGCCTCGAGCAGCTCGCCGTCGAGCTCCTCGTGCCGGTCCTGGAGCGCGCCCTTCTCCGCGAGGAGCACCGGCCGATAGCGCTCGCAGCTGTCCCAGCACGGCCGGATGATCCGCAGTAGCCATCCCGACCGCGCCGCCTCGTACAGCGTGAAATGGAAAGCCGTGTGCTCCCGCACCGCGCTGCGCGTGTCCGCGCCGTGCCGCGCCTCGTCGTACGCGGCGAGATGGGCGCGCGCCGCCGCCTCGTCCGAGGCGCCGAACTGCTCCGCCGCGCGGCGCACCGCCATCGTCTCGATCGCGAGCCGGATGGAGAACAGCTCCCGCAGCTCCTCGACGTCGAGCCCCATGACCTTTGCGCCGTGATGCGGCACGTGCTCGGCCAGCCCGAGCGCCTCGAGTTGCCGCACCGCCTCGCGGATCGGCGAGATGCTCATGCCGAGTTGCTGCGCCAGCTCCTCGAGGCGGAGCGGCGATCCGGGGGTCAGCTCCCCGAGGATGATCGCCTCGCGCAGCCGCTCGAGGGCTGCCTCCGCCATCGTCCGATGCTGGACCGCGGCCATCGGAGGCGGAGCGTGAACCACACTTGATCAGATGTCAAACCCTGTGACAGGATCCCCCGGCGTGTCCAGGGAACCTGACGGTCTGCCACGAATCTCTGTTTCGCAGGTGAGCACGCTCGCCGCGGGCTTCGCCGACGACGTCCGCACCTACGCGGCCGCCGGCCTCGACGGGATCGGCGTCTGGGAGCTGAAGCTCGGCGACGGACCCGACGACGACGCCGTCGCGCTCTTGCGCGAGAGCGGGCTCGGCTCGGCCACCGCCGTCCCGGCCGTTCCCTCGATCCTGCCGCTGCCACTCCTCGCCGGCCCCGCCGATCCGCGTGACCGAATCGACGCGATCCTCCGCTCGCTCCAGCGGCTCGCGGCCTTCGAGCCCGCCGCCGTCCTCTGCTTCACCGGCCCTGGCGACCGCGCGACCGCGCTCCGCGGACTCCGCCAAGTGGCCGCCGAAGCGGAGAGCCTCGACCTGCGCATCGCGCTCGAGCCGTTCCAGGCGGAGGGCACCGAGAGCTGGTCGATCCTCAACACGCTCGGGGACGTCGCCGCAGTCATCGAGGAGGTCGGCTCGCCCGCGCTCGGCATCCAGTTCGACGTCTGGCATCTGTGGAACACGCCCGAGCTCTTCGAGGAGATCGAGCGGCACGCACCGCTGATCGCAGGCGTCCACGTGAACGACTGGCGCGAGCCGACGCGCGGCTGGGCCGACCGCGTCCTCCCCGGCGACGGCGTCGCCGGGGTCCCCGCCATCCTCGGCGCACTCGACCGCGCCGGCTGGGACGGCTTCTACGACATCGAGGTCTTCTCCGACAACGGAACCTTCGGCGTCGCGTACCCGGACTCGCTCTGGGACGTCGACGCCGCGACACTGGTCGATCGAGGCAGGAGACAGTTTCTGGAGTGCTGGGAGGAACGGAGGGTTGCGGCATGAGCCGCTCCCGGAGAGGAGACGGAGTGAGACGGATTGGGATTCTCGCCGTCGCGGCTGCGGCGCTCGTACTCGCAGCAACCGCGGCGGCACGCACGCATGCCGGGACGCCGATCGTGATCGGCTGGGCTCACGACTCGACCGGCCCGATGGCGCCGTTCGACGGGCCTGCACTCGCCGCTGCACAGATCCGCGTCGCGCAGATCAACGCCAAGGGCGGCGTCGACGGGCATCCGCTCGTCATCAAGACCTGCGACACCCAGGGTGACAACCCGGCCGTGTCGAAAACCTGCGCCGACAAACTGATCGCCGAGGGATCGAACGTCATCTTCACGACCTGCGACGTCGACCTCGCGGCGCCCGCCGTGCAAGAGTCGATCAACAAGGGCCTGCTGACGATCGCGCCGTGCATCGGCACCGATCAGATGGGGCCGTCGCGCTTCGGAGCGAAGGGCGCGCTCGCCTTCAGCTTCGGCAACGTCGCGCAGGACGAAGGTTCGGCGATGGCGCAATTCGCGTGGGCCAAGGGGTGGCGGACCGCCGACCTCGCGACCGACACGGTCATCGTCTACTTCAAGAACGTCGTCCAGGCGTTCGCGGCCCGCTGGAAGCAGCTCGGCGGCAAGGTCGTCGACCAGGAGAGCTACCAGGATCCGGCGTTCCACGGCAACAACGTCAACAACGCTGTAAGCCGCATCAACGCGCACAAAGCCGACGTGATCGTGACCGCGACCGCCGGCGCGTACGGCGCGCTTGCGCCGCTCATCACGGGGCTCCGCACGCTCGGGAACAACACGCCGGTGCTCAACTCGTGGGCCGGGGACGGCGTCTACTGGCTCCCGAAGAGCCCGAAGGTGACCAACTACTACTTCGTGACGTACGCGGACGCGTTCGGCGGCGACCCGAACAAGGCCATCAACGCGCTCGCGAAGAAGATCCACGCGGCGACCGGCGGCTTCGTCACCGGCCCCGCCGCGATCGACGGGCTCGCAACGGCGATCCGCGAGGCCGGCGGGTCGACGAACGGAGCCGCGCTCGCGGCGAAGATGGTGAAGTTCCACAACGTCCCGACGCTGTCGGGGCTCGTGAGCTTCTCCGCGAAGCTGCACAGCGTGTTCCACCGGCAGTACCGCGTCATCGAGATCAACAACAACGTGCCGCGGCTTGTCGCCGAGGTCGTCGCGAAGGTCGTTCCGAAGATCTAGTGACGGCAGAGGCTGCGTCGGACAGGAGGCCCGGGGACTCGCTCCGGGCCTCCTCTGTCTCTCGATCCTTCGAAGGCATCCAGGCTCTGCGGGAGGTCACGCTCGAGCTGCGCCGCGGCGAGGTCCTGGGGCTGATCGGCCCCAACGGGGCGGGGAAGTCGACGCTCGTGAACGTCCTCAGCGGCTTCGACCGGCCGACGCAGGGCCAGGTGTGGTTCGACGGCCGCGACGTGACACGCTGGCGCGCGAGCAGGCGCGGCCGGAACGGGCTCACGCGTACGTTTCAGCACAGCCACGCATTCCGCGCTCTGACCGTGCGGGAGAACGTCGAGGTCTCGGCCCTGGGTGCGGGCGCGTCGCCCAGGAACGCCGCTCGCCGCGCGGGCGAGGTGCTCGAGTTGCTCGGCCTCGACGCCCACGCCGACGTTCCGGCGGCCGCACTCGCTCACGGCGACGAGCGGCGACTCGGCGTTGCGCGCGCACTCGTGACCGAGCCCCGCTACGTCCTACTCGACGAGCCGGCCGCGGGGCTGCCGGAATCGGAAGTCCCGGAGTTCGCCGCGGTCGTGCGCTCCCTTCGCGACGACCACGGAGCAGGCGTGTTGCTCATCGATCACAACATGGCGCTGATCATGGACGTGTGCGACCGCATCCAGGTCCTCGATCAGGGCGAGACGCTCGCGGAAGGGACGCCTGCAGAGATTCGCGCGAACCTCGACGTCACTGCTGCGTATCTCGGCGAGAGCGCCGTCGCGGAGGAATCGTGACGCTCGTCGTCGACGGCCTCCGTGTGCGCTACGGCGCCGTCGAGGCAGTTCGCGGCCTCTCGCTCGAGGTGAAGCCTGGCGAGATCGTCGGGCTCATCGGTCCGAACGGCGCGGGGAAGTCGTCGACGCTGAACGCGATCATGGGCGCCGCTCCTGTCGCCGGCGGGGAGATCAGGCTCGACGGCGCGTCGCTGCGCGGCCGCCGGACGGAGGACGTTGCGCGCGCGGGTATCGCACTCGTGCCCGAGGGGCGGCGCATCTTCGCCGAGTTGACGGTCGAGGAGAACCTTCGCCTCGGTCTGGCCGCGCGCCGCAACCCGGGCGGCATCGACGGGGTGTTCGAGCTCTTTCCCGTGATCGAGGAGTTCCGGCGCCGGCAGGCCGGCGCGCTCTCCGGCGGACAGCAGCAACAACTCGCGATCGCGCGCGCGCTCGTCGCCGACCCGAGCGTGCTGCTCCTCGACGAACCGTCGCTCGGCCTCGCGCCGCGGATCGTCAGCGTCGTGTTCGACGCGCTCGCGGCGATTCGCGAGCGCGGGCTTGCCGTATTGCTCGTCGAGCAACGCGCGCAGCGAACGGTCGCGCTCGCAGACCGCACGTACGTACTGTCGAACGGCGAGCTGCGCCTCACGCTCGGCCCGAAGGACGCGGAGGACACCGAAAAGCTCGTGGCGGCGTACTTCGCATGAGTGTGTCCTGGCAGACGCTCGCTGACGCGCTGTCGCTCGGCGGTATCTACGCCCTCATGGCGGTCGGGATCGGTCTCGTCTTCGGCGTGCTGCGACTCGTCAACTTCGCCTACGGGCAGCTCATCATGGCCGGCGCGTACGCGATCGCCTACGCCTCCGTGTGGGGCTGGCCGTCGTGGGCGGGAATCCTGCTCTGTTTCGCGGTCGTGCTCGTGCTGTCGATGCTCATGGACCGAGTCGTGTTCCGTCCGCTACGCACGCAGTCTCCTGCGGTGATGCTCGTGGCGACGTTTGCCATCGCGTTCCTAATGCAGAGCATCGCTGTGCTCGCGTTCGGGCAGCTGGGGACGGTCGCGTCGTCGATGGGGCCGCTCAACCAGCCGTGGGACGTCGGCGGCGTCGAGATCCGGAAGATCGCGATCGTCTCCGTCGTCGTCGCAGCCGTCTGTCTCGGCCTCCTCCAACTGCTGCTCACGCGCACATCGGTCGGGTTGCACATGCGCGCCGCCTCCATGGACTTCCGCACCGCGCGCATGCTCGGCGTTCGCGCGAACCGCGTCATCGGCGGAGCGGTCCTCATCTCCGGCCTGCTTGCGGCCGTCTCCGCCGTGATGCTCACGGCCCGCAATCCGCAGGTGACGCCGATCTTCGCGCTCGACGACACGATCATCGTCCTCGCAGGCGTCGTCCTCGGCGGGCTCACGCGGCCCATCCCGGCGACGCTTGGCGGGTTCACGATCGGCTTCGCGAGTGGGCTCCTCGGCGGTGCACTCCCGACGAACCAGAGCCAGTACCTGCCCACGTTCCTCTTTGCCGCGGTGATCCTCGTCCTCCTCGTCCGCCCGAACGGTCTGTTCGCGCGCGCCGGCACCGGAGCCGAACGCCTATGAAGAAGCTGCACGAGCTGATCGCTCCCGTGGCGCTCGTGGTCGGCACCGCGCTGCTCGGCCTCGTCGTCTCGAGCGCGCTCCAGACGTACTTCCTCGACACGCTCATCAAGGTCGCGATCGTCGTCGCGCTCTATGTGTTCATCGGCAACTCGGGCGTGCTCTCGTTCGGGCACATCTCGTTCGTCGCGCTCGGTGTGTGGACGGCGGGCGTGCTCACCGTTCCGGCGGCGGAGCGCGCGGCGATCATGCCCGGGCTCGCCGGCTTCCTGCGCACGGCGACGGTCGGCAACGTGCCCTCGCTCCTGCTTGCAGCCGTCGCGGGGCTCGTGTTCGCGTTCATCGCCGGCTTGCCGCTCATGCGCCTCTCCGGTCTCGCCGCCGGGATCGCCACCTTCGGCGTGCTCGAGATCGTGAACAACGTCCTGCGCTACTACGACAAGATCGGGCCGGGGCTCAACGCATTCTCTTCGGTCCCCGAGACGACCGGTATCTGGCAGGCGGCGATCGGTGCGCTGGTCTGCGTCGTCGTCGCGTTCGCATACCAGCGCAGCCGCTTCGGCCGGCAGTTGCGCGCGACACGTGAGGATCCGGCGGCAGCGTCCGCAGCGGGGATCTCCATCTACCGTCAGCGGCTGCTGGCATTCGCCGTCTCCGGGGCGCTCGCCGGCCTCGCCGGAGGACTGTACGTCCACCTGCTGCCGGTCGAGATCGACTCGCTCTATCTCGATGTGACGTTCATCACCCTCGCGATGCTCGTGGTCGGCGGCTCCGGCAGCCTGCTCGGCGCTGTCGTGGGCGCGCTTGCGATCGGCGGGCTCGACTCGTTCCTCTCGGCGTCGGAGAACGGCGTCGACCTCCTCGGCTGGCATCTCAACCTGCCGACGGGCACCGCCGAGCTCACCGTCGGCGTGCTCATGGCGGTCATCCTCATCGTGCGTCCGAGCGGGATCACCGGAGGCCGCGAGCTTTCGCTCGGGTGGATGCGCCGATGAGAGTCGTTGTCGCAGGTGCGGGAACGATTGGGAGCCTCTTCGCCGCGCACCTCGCGCGCGTCGCGGAC
>Ga0307373_10002798_pt1 | contig 31164 bp, 25 predicted proteins | sample OX2MG_FD_202534 | JGI IMG/M metagenome (GOLD analysis project Ga0307373, IMG submission 202534) | Soil microbial communities from Risofladan, Vaasa, Finland - OX-2 | ecosystem: Environmental > Terrestrial > Soil > Coastal area > Acid sulfate soil | place: Finland: Risofladan, Vaasa | collected...
CTGTACTCCCTGCTCAGGAATGCATCAGCACCCTGCCGCACGGCAGTAGCGATTGACACCATTTTCTCATTACCTGGGTCCTGCCTCCTGAGATAGGTGACAAGATAGAGAGCGTACAAAAGAGCAACAGAAGCACCAGCTACGGCAATTATTCCATAATCCAAACTCAAATTGACATGCACCATTTTCTATTTTAGAATACACACTGAATGTGAATACAGAGCCTTCCACGAAAAAGGCATTATAAGGTTTTTAGGTCTGGAACGATCAATTGCCAATTTTGTGAGACAGTCTCTGAATTAGAGCTGCTACAGCGAAGGGAAGAAGTGTAGTAACTTCACCAAAAACTGTCACCTGCCTTGCTTTTGTGGACACCTTACCCCATGAGATTGCTTCCCTTACCTGGGCGCCGGAAAGACTTCCGTCGAGCTCTGTGGCGCTCGTTATGTAGGCAGCGTAATCTAGACCTTCTCTGAACTGATTCCACCACAATGTGTGATGTTTCGAGATTCCGCCACCGAGCATGAAGGCCCCTGTTTTTTTCGCCGAATAGACGATGTCAGAAAGAGCCTGCTCGTCTCGCAATAAATCAATCTTGAAGTCTCTGTGCGTCTGGTAAAAAAGCCAGCACTGGCTTCCGACTGCGCCGTCGGTGATCCCTGGAACAAAAACCGGAATTTCATTCTTTGCTGCCCAGTACAAGATAGAGTCTTTATCATTTGAAAGTGATTCGCCAAGTCTCTTACACAGAAGCTGTGTGGACGGCTCCTTCTCACCATTTGAGTACATGTCCAAGAGAATTTTCTGGACTTTCTTTTCGACCAGTGGCCCGTAGCTTTCGACCGGAATCAGGACGTTGCCCAGCCGATGGTATCCCTCCTTTTCAAGGAGAACGTCATCCATTGCGAACTCCCCGCCGGATAAGTACGGCTTGTACGCTCTCGCAATGTCATGATCGAGGGTACCGCACGTCGTGATGATAACATCGCATAGTTTGCGTTTCACCATTTCTCTGATCACACCTCTGGTGCCGGTAGAAATAATCGCCGCAGGAAATGAAAGGAACTTTACACAATCTCTGTCCCGACACATAGACTCGAGTATGCTGACGCAGTCGGCAAAGTACCTCGCTTGAAAACCGCCGGATGATCCCATTTCGGATACGATGTTGCTGACACTCGAATCTTCACCAATACGAATGTCTCGGACAGGAGGAAATTTGGGTTTGGAGTTCTTTCTCTTCGCGCGCGGCATTTGAGAGCTTTTCCTCCTTTCATTCTCGCATCTTTTATACTTGGTTCTCCTGGTTCATTCGGAAAACGCTTGGCAAGTTACGTTGAAACTTCCGATGCCCTACTCCGGGCGGTCATCCAACCCAGGCGCAAGAATTCTCGCAAGGGCGATAACGGCACCGTCTGCGTAATTGGGGGGAGCAGGATTTTTCATGGAGCGCCGTATTTTGCAGCGATGGCGGCGCTTCGGACTGGAACAGATCTAGTTTATGTTGCGGTGCCGAATTTGATTGCCGACTCGATAAGAGCGCTCGCACCGGAATTGATAGTTTTCCCCGTAGCTGACTCAAAACTCACTATGGGCGCAGCAAATGCGCTGCTGAAGTGGCTGCCGGAGACTGATTCACTCGTGATTGGTCCGGGACTAGGAAGGCAAAGGCTGGATGGCGTCAAAAAAATAATCGGCGACATTTGCCTTGAAAGATATATTAGGGCATCTCTGGACGCAGAAGCTCAGCATACAGAGATTTATTCAATGATCAGAGCGAAGGGGTGCATCACAACGCCTCATCCGGGAGAATTCAAGAGAATCTTTGGCATGGAGGTGGGAGATTCGCTAGATCAGAAGATCGATGCGACCAAAGAAAAGGCTTCAGAATTTGGAATGACAATTGTTCTGAAGGGATATGAAACCGTAATTACTGATGGGGCATCAGTTTACGTTAACAAGGCGGGCAGCCCCGCCATGACATGCGGAGGGATCGGCGACACACTTTCGGGAGTGATAGGATCTCTACTTGCGCAAGCCCGGGGTCCAGATCTAAAGTCGGTCGAAATAGCTGCCGCAGCTTCGTACATTGTGGGTCAGGCGGGGAGAAGGGCGGCGGAGATCAAGGGCTTTCACATCGTATCTTCAGACATCATTGAGCAGATTCCGACTATCCTGAAACCATTTGACAGCACTGTCTGAACGGGAGTTTCGCATTCAGCTTTGACAACCGCTGGCGAAGATCCGAAGTTCGGTTTGAAGGAAGATTGGCCTTCAATCCAGAAAACGCTCGAGGAAATTGTTCCAGTTTACGACAGAACAAATCGCTACATCTCGCTGGGAACTGATCTGAAGCTTAGAAGGAAGGGGTTAGAGCTTCTGGAGAAATCTATCGGCAAACCATCTTTTCGAATACTCGATCTGGGCTGCGGAACAGGTAGAATGTCTGTGGAGCTTCTTGCAGATATTCCGATCGAGAAAGAATTCTGCGTACTTTTAGATCCGATCAAAAAGATGATGGAAGTAGCAAGATTCAAAACTGGACTTGAGGGTTTTTTAGCAGTTTTCGAGAACACGCCTTTCAGAGCTGGCGTATTTGACGCGGCGATGGCCGGATTCGCGATAAGAGATGCGAAGAATCTTTCAAAAGCCATCGAAGATGTAAGCAAACTCTTGAAAACTGGCGGCAAGTTCTTGATAGTCGATCTTTCGAAGCCAGATTCGGAGCTCAAAACTTCCGTCATAGGATTCTACTGGCGAGCATTCGCTCCAATGCTAGCTTTTTTCTCATCCGGAATGTTGGGTCTAAAGTTTGCGGCGCTCGCAAAAACATTCCAAAGGCTACCAAAGAATTCCGAACTTCTTTCTCTTTTGAAACATTCTGGATTCAACGTAGTTACTGCAGAGTATTCGATGATGGGTGGCGTCTGCCTCTTGCTTCTCAGCAAAGAATCCGGAAACAACTTTCATTGAAGGAAGATTATGATCGCAGCGATTCCAAGCAATTCGATAAAACATCTCGGGTCATCAAGGCAGTGTGTGCAATAGTGACTTTTTGTTCTTCAAATAGTTCAGCTCACTGATTCACATAGAAAACAATGCACGCAACGACAGCAGTAGTCGCACACTATGATCAAAAAGAGCTTTAAACCTTATTCAATCTGATCAGAAGCATAAAGAAATTAGCCACCGTCTGATTCTCCAAGAACTTCATCTTCGGAAATCTCTGATATCTTCCCGCGCATTATCGAGGGAACAATGGCAATCATCGTAAGTCCTGAGCAAACATAGAAGACCAGATGGAGCGAGCTAACGAATTCTGAGATGAATACTGGATCTGAAGACAGGTTCGATGTCCCAGAAAAGATGGTCTGAAGCACCGATCCGGGGATTATGATACCCATGATCAAGAAAGCAAACGCTCTGCTAAAACTGTTCCCAGTTTGAATAAATGTGCTATTTACAGCAGACGCGACTCCTCTGCGTGAGGGTGCTACCGAGCTGATAACAGCGGCTCGGTTGGGAGCCATGAAAATCCCGTCACCAGCTCCGATTAGACCCAGAGAAAGTGCAAGCATCAGAAAGGTCGTCGTTGCGCCAATCTGTGCGAGAAGGAGGAAGCCGACGGAAGTCACCGAAAGCCCGAGAGTTGTATAAAATCGAGTTCCACCTCTGTCGGAAAGGAAACCGCTTATCGGGCCGAAAACTGAACTCGATATTGCGTTCGGCAGAAGGAACAGCCCAGCAACCAGCGGATCCAAACTCATCGTTGGCCCTTGTAAGTACGAGGTCATGACGAGAAGAACACATCCTCTAGCAAGTGAGTTTAGAAATGTAGCTAGTGTTCCGCCAGTAAACGTACGAATTCTGAAAAGTGTCAGGTTGAGCATCGGGTTTTCAACGCGGTTTTCGATCATTACAAAAAGTGCAAACAATGCAATGCCTCCGGTGACAAGTGAGATAAAGTACGAAAACTGGAGCGATCCTAGAGCATACAATGAAATTCCTGCAAGCAGGATTGCTAGACTGGCGGCGAAAGTTATGTTTCCTAGAATGTCGACCTTTGTATTTGTGTCGAGTGATCCCAACTCTCGTAGCTTATAATGGGACCACAAGGTTCCGAATATTCCGATTGGGACATTCACCCAGAAGATTGCTTGCCAACCTCCCACCGTAGTCAGAAAACCGCCGAGAACCAAGCCTCCCGCCGCCCCAGCGACCTGACTTACTCTGTTAATACCGAGCGCCCTTCCCCTCTCATTTTTTGGGAAGGAATCAATGATGATTGCAGCGCTGTTTGAGACTAGGAAGGCGCCGCCTACTCCCTGAATCATTCTGAAGATGACAAGCTGTATCCCGTCTTGGGACAAACTGCAGAGTGCTGATCCGACGGTGAATATTAGAAATCCTAGATTGTACAGCTTTACTCTTCCAAACATGTCGGCAAGTCTTCCAAAATTGACCAGAAGACAAGCCAAAACTAATTGGTACCCAAGTAGCACCCATAGTAGATCCAGAAGCGAAGTGTTCTTCAAATTCCTTCCAATCGAGGGAATAGCTATGATGACGATGTTTATGTCGAGTGTAGCCATCAAAACTGCGAGCGTCGTGTTCGTTAGTACTATCCACTTGTACTGCATTGATATTCATCTCTCTATGGGGATATTTTGGAATCGTCGATTGTGCGAAGCATGGAGCATAGGCAGTTTACAGCTAGCGCTTGATTGGACCATGAAAAAAAACTGTCCCATACAGACACGTTGGATGGAGTTCTTCACAAATTCATCTATTGAAATCTCTTTCTCATCCACATCGGAAAAAAGCCGAGATGCGAACTTTCCCCATCTGAATAGAGCAAGAATGCCGAGGGTGTGATTTGAACACACGACACTCCGGTCTTCAGCCGGATGCTCTCCCAGGCTGAGCTACCTCGGCACGTTCAACACAGTTCGAATTCGAACTCAATTTAAGAGTGTTGTCAGTTCATTACCGATTTTGATTGAAAAAGTGTGCAAACAGTAAAGTATCTGAAAATAGCGAGGATTCTGAACGGTTTCAAGAAATGCTCACAATCCGCTCGGATGACTTTTCCGAAAAACAGCTCGCGGAAGTCGCACTAGCAATCCAAAATCGATGGGAGGTACCTGCCTTCGTAAAGATGCACGAGATCGTTGTCGTCGATGAAGATGTAACAGATCGGGCCCGCGAAGAGTTGACCAGGTTCTTTGAGAGAGGCCTCGCAAACATCTTTGAGAATTTGGGACTCGCAGAATCATTCGTGTTCAAGAAGATCTCAAAGACAAAATACCTGTTGGAGCGGATTCCTGGTTCGAATCTACCCCAATGGATGACAGATATAGAGGTGCCAACTAGAATACCAGAAGGTGTGTATGAGTGTCCTCATTGCGTTCCACCAAATACTCTGATTCTCGGGGACAACAAACCAATAACTGAGTACGTTAGAGGCGACACTTCAATTGGACAAATGGGTTTGAATGAAGTACTTCAAACGTTCGTCAGGCCTTACAAAGGAGAAATGATCGTGATAAAAGCGAGCGGGATGCTGCCAATAGTTACTACGCCCGAGCATCAGATCCTTGTGGCGACTAGCCGTTCAATTCGTGGAAGGCAAGGTAAAGGGCTGCGCAATAGAACTTTGTTCACTAACGGGAGGTGGATTCCCGCAAATGACATTGCAGCAAAGACTACGAATAAAGATGGTGATTATGTTGTTTTACCCATTATCAAAGGGACTTTCAAAAAACGCGAAATTAGTCTGTTTCCCTTCATCAAAATACGTAAGCCGCATCACAAAGGCTACAGAGAACAATTACCGCTGAACGAGAATACTGCTTGGTTACTTGGACTCTATACCGCCGAAGGGTCTGTTACTACAGAAGTCCGTTTCTCGCTTAATATTAAAGAGAAGGAAATCAAAGAGAGTATCGCCAAGATAGCCAAAACGCTGGGATACTCAACTTACACGAGAAATTTGGAAGACTCTAACTCGATGCTCGTTTGCATCCCTTCCAGAGTCCTCGCTAGAGCCTTTGACAAATGGTGTGGCCATAAAGCTCCAAACAAAATGATACCTGATTTCGTATTGTTTCACGAGGACGAAGAAATAGTGAAAGCCTTCTTGCAGGGCTATGAAATTGGAGACAGTTGTGATAACATAAACAAGTTAAGAGGAAATAAAATATATCGAACTAATACTACCACTTCAAAGATTCTTGCCCAACAATTGCAACTCGCTTATGCCAGATTGGGTAAATGGGCAGGAATCTATATCAAGAGAGAGGCGACTGAAGGGATAATTCTGGGAAGGAAATGTTCGTTTCACGCAGAGTATTTTGTTTCATATCCTCTAAAGCCCAACCCTAAACGGCAGAAAGTGCGGTTCATTGCAGATAATGTATTTTCGCCAGTACGACATGTTTTGAGAACGGAATATGAAGGAAATGTATTCAATATTGGAACTGGAGACAACACTTACTTGATTTCCAACGCTATAGTTCACAACTGCGGTAAGTGGTTTCGTACAGATCTTGAGCTTTCAATGCACACAAAGTTGCATTATCTCGTTTGATTCCCACATACTGATAGAAGCAATATTCCAGAACATGCTACAAACGTTAACCTTTTCAACGAATAACCGAAAAGAGAATCTTCAATCCTGCCGCGTTCGCCTAACCTGGTTGGGAACAACTAATTCTCTCCAAGGTAAGCGAGTGACTTTCAAGAGAGGATTTGAAAAAACGTCTCAAGGAATGTTCATAAGCACGATAATGTCCTGACTTGCCGGTCGACAGAGGAAGCTTGGCTTTTTGGACAATGCAGAAGTAGTCGTAATAGGGGCGGGACCTGCAGGCTCCGTCACAGCCGACGAAATTGCAAAAGCAGGCAGAGACGTTGTACTAATTGAGAAGGCTAACTATGCGGGCGAAACAAATGTCTGTGGTGGTGTTACGCCGGTTGAAAATGCGGACGCGTTTGAGATTCCCGCATACGTGAGGGAAAGAACTCTCTCAAAATGGGTATGCTACTTTCCAAATGAGACTTTTTCCTTTGAGATTCCTTTCATATCGTTCAGAAGGTGTGTTTTCGACAGGTTCTTGGCGGAAAAGGCAAAATCAAGAGGAGCCCGGATGATAACGAGAACTATTGCAAAGAACGTCACGGTCACAGAAGATGGGTCGGTCGTGAAATTGAGAGACGATGCCAAGAATTATGATTACGAAATTAGAGCACAGCTCGTTGTATTCGCAGATGGGCCGGCGACTCTAGGCGCAAGAAAGTTCAAGGGCTCCGGTTTCCAGAGACGGCCGGAAAGAACATTCCAGGGATTGGTTTACGAAGTCGAGATGAAGGACAAGGGGCTCGAGACACTAGATCTATACTTTGACCCGAGGATCGCCCCGTGGGGTTATGGGTGGCTGTTCCCTAAAGGTGAGGTAATAAACGCGGGAATCTGTGGACTAATGTCAATTTGGCATGAACAGAGCAACCAAAACATGCGGAGCAGATTGGATTATTTTGTTAAGGAACACCCCAAGTCTTCCGACATTACGAAGAATAGAAAGATAGTCAATCTCCAAGCTGCAATAATCCCGGTAGAACCAGCTAAGAAAATGTATGCAGACCGGGCTTTATTTGTAGGAGACGCGGCGGGAATGGTCGAACCGTTTACGGCTGGAGGAAACGAATTTGCAATGCGAGGAGGCAAGGTCGCAGCGGCTATCGCCATAGAGGCGCTAAAGAAAGGCACGTTCGGGGAGAAATTTCTGTCAAAATATCAAAAGGAATGGGAGCACACGGAAGACGGGAAGGAGCTGCACAGGATACAGACTGGCCTCGAGCAAGGCCTGGAGATGAGAAAACGGGGGAAGCTAGACCCTATGATTGCCTATCTGTATTTCTACCGCAAACTCGCAGACGAAGCGGCAAAGAAACATGTGTATTTGGCGCAACGGCCTTGAAATCTAGTCTTAACTAAAGAGGTTTCGTGATAGAAGCAAACGGAAATTGTAAGGCTTTTCTACATAGAATTCGAGGGAGGCTAGAGATATTATATATGAAAGTGCGGGCGAAGGGTGCCGTCTCACGAATTACGTACTTAGTCGTGATCCTTCTGGTGCTAATTTTAGTGATTGCGGCGGGTCTGACCGTTCGCGAATTGCAGCTAAAACAATCCTCAACGAGCTCAATTACAAGCAGTACGACGTCAAGCACTGAAACGAGCACTTCGAGTTCTGACACAACTGCTGATACAACGACAAGTACTATCACAACTGGAAGCTCCAATAAAACGACATCCTCTTCTTTTGAGATACTTGGATACAACGGCTGCGCTGATTCGTCTAACGAAATCTCTGGATTCACATGCTCTTCGCTTGCGCAGGATGCCCAAATGTGGAAACCCGTAACGAATGGCACCTTGGGCTTTTCCGTTGTGCTCGTCGATGCTTCCTACGACTACTTGGAACAGACATCGCAGTCTACTCTTCAAGAAGAGCTCAACATGCTTCTCGCTTCAGGCGCTGGCTGCATCAGGATCGACATTGGTTATGATGCTTGGCTGACGGACAACATGACTGCTCAAAATGAGCTTCAGAAAATTGCTTCGCAGATTCACTCGGCGGGGAAATGTCTAGTGATTGCAGACGCAGGTGCTGAGAGCTATCGATCTTCCCCGTTACCTTGGACTCAATTCCAGGCGGCGTGGCTACAAAGGGTCTCGACGCTTAGCAAGCTGTTTCAGCCGAACTATTACATCGCGATCAAAGAGTTGAGCTGGTATGCTCCTATGATCTCTGACGCTTCCACTAATTCACAAGTAAGAAATGCAACTGTATGGTCTGAATTGACTGGGCAGCTTGCAAGTGAAATCCAGTCCGTTTCCCCTCAAACCAAAGTAGGCGTCGCAATAGAAGGTGGTTTGTCCCAGTCGGAGCAACCATACTATGTGAACTTTCTCCGAGGCGTTTCGGCTCTCAACGATATCTCCTTTATCGGGTTCGATCCATATGGACAGAGTGACTTGACTCTGTTCCAATCTATAGAGAGCGAAATTCAGACTAGCAAGAACATTTGGATCGCAGAAGCTTGGAGCACTGGAGTAGATCCGAGTACGGGTGCACCATTGATGTTTAACCCAGACAGAGCTTCACTCGACGCCTACTGGATTCAAATCATGTACTATTATTCTCTGTACATCCATGCGAGCGTGCTAGAACCATTTTACACCGATGCATTTGCGTCGTATACACAGCCACCGGACTTTTCGCAACGAACTCTTGTTTTCTACTGGTTCCAACATCTTGCGAGCAACTTCGGCGAGTCGATATCATGACCCATGGACAGCACCGTTTTCACTTTGAGAGTCGTGATACAATTGATTGTTATCTCGCTCTGGGCCAGTCTCAGGATAAAGTCTGTACCTTTCGGACAAGTGATAATAGGAGGAATTAAAGGAGGAAAAGTCTCGTCTGAACTTTGTAGAATTTCTTGCGGGATAGCTGATTGAGGAAGCTATTTTCAATACTCTTGAGGTCATGGTATCAGCGTTTATTGTAAGTCCGAGCTTTCTAAAATCCCTGTTAATCCTCCACTTAGTAATTAGCTTCTTCCAGAAAGAACTACTCTCAGCATGTGCGAAAGTTGATTCGATAAGGTCGAATTCCAACCATCCATATTTGCCCTCCATTGCAGCCCTGCACCAAAGATCTATGTCTTCCCCGAATTGCACATCTGTCCAGCCACCTAATCGCTTGACTAGTTCGACAGGGGCTATTGTGTTTGCAAAGGAACCTCCCCATCGGCCAATTTTCCTTGGTGAGACTATTCTCACCATCATTCCTTCAAATCTCCGATGATAGATATTCAACAATCTTCCGATAACCGGAAAGAACGTATCGTCCATGTCAAAATTTGAGAGCACGTATTGACCTTTCGAATGATCAAAAGCGAGCTGTCTCCCACGGCCACGAGTGCATCTTTCGGACATTAGTTTGATAACTCCCATTCGCGAATACTGCTTTAGTATATCCAAGGATCCATCTGAACTGATAGAATCTACTATCACGACCTCAAACCGTTCGTCAATTTGATTCAGGATGCTCTCGAGAGAACGCTTCAACGGCTGTCTGTTATTTCGGTGAGTTATGCAAATGCTGTATTTTGGTGAAGCTCTCACTCCGGTCGATGAGCTGATATTGCTTATCACTTTCAATTCTGACTCTAGGGGTAAATGATGAGCGCGCTTTCTCACGACAGCAGGTTTGACTGTGTAAAGGCGGCCTGCTGGAAGATAGTAAAGCCTGCAGAAGTCATCAATGGTGTGTAACTATTTGCAATATATAGTTTCATAGCTGTCGTGAAAACAAATTGATATTCGTCTGAGCCCAACACAATGTACTTCGGATGATACAGCGATAGCGGAACTAATGTTATCACTTCGGTGTAAATCGATGTCGTCGTTTGGAGCGGCGCCTCGAGTATCTTAACTCCCGGAGGATCACTAGCGGATGCGATTCCTTCCAGCGTTATTACTCGTGCGCTTATATTGAGCTTCTCTAGATAGTAAGAAACAAATTGGAGACCCTCTACAGGAGTAACTGCTATCGTAACATTGGAGTAACCATTCGCTTTGATGTTTTGGAAGAACGTCAGAAGATCATCATTGGCGCCTTGCCCATAAATCGCACTTGTAGTGCCTGCAATTATTCCGACTGAGAAGACAACAGACATGAGTGCAAATACCACAAACACCAGAGGTCTCACATTTCTTGACCCGTGAGCAATGCTCGATCCGAAACGCGTGACAGACCTATCGAAAAGTCGCGCGAACATAATTGGGAAGGCTGGAAACGTGTAAAGCTGGTAATACTGGAATCTAGTTTGATAAAATAGAAAGAACACTGCGACTACTACGAATAGCAGGAAAACAAATGTCTCCCCTTTCCAATTCTTCCAGACTGCCCTGAGATAGTATAGAAGGATTCCAATTAGAACGGCTGTGGCCAGAGTCGTGTACAAGCCATAGGCCGGGAATGCTATCTCACTCGATGAAGTAAAAGATGACACGAATGTCAAGAGCTGAGTGTAGCTCGAAATTGCGCTTGACAGGATGGTGCCAGGGTTAATGGATCTGTAGAACGGAGAAGAGACATTGACGAATTTGCCGAGCAGGTCCCAGTAGAATGAGTCTACTCCGTTTAAGGACTGGTCAATAAGCACTGGAAGAAATATGAGAAATGCCATCAGTAAAAGTGCTCCAAATTCCTTGCTTAGGAGACTATCTCGGGATTGTTTGTTCAGGAATCTGAAACTCGACCAGTTCCGACCAGTTAAAAAGAAGAAAAGAACAAAAGTAACTGGTAGTAGAAGCGAAATGTACTTTGTGTCAATCGCGAGACCGAGAAATACGCCTCCTACAATTGAATGACCTAAGCTCTTCTGCTCTCTCATCAAACCCATCCAAAAGAAGTATAGTGTTGCAGTGATCAGAAGTAACGTGAGAGATTCCTGTTGCGCCAATCTACTGTAAAGTATATCAAAACCACTGAACGTGAATAGAGCTCCTGCTACAAGTCCTGTCTGGCGATTGAAAATTGCTTTGCCCAGCAGATAGACGAAACCCGCTGTGATGGATCCGAAAACAACTGAAAGCATCCTGAAAGTATCTAACTGGCTGTTGTAAAAGAAGGTGGTCAAGCTCAATAGGTACATGTAGATTGGAGGCTGATCTAGCATGAACTGCCGGCTCCAAGCCCAGTTATAGCTCAAGGTTTCTAGAGCTCGGTAATAGTACGTGAATTCATCCGGATATGCAACAATATTGGAATAGTTGATGAATCGTAAGACGAAAGCTAGAAAGACAAGAAACGAAATGATGAGACAGTCAACAAAATCCTGTTTCCTAAATTTCAAGTAACCCAAAGTGCTCATCTAGGTTCTTTCCCTCTCTCTCAATAAGAGCCTTTCAAGAAGTACATGCCCCATAAGTTCCTTCTGATTCTCTGGACTGAACTGGCTAATAATTGTGAGCTCAAAGAAACCAAGCCATCAAAAGACTCCCCTTGATACTGCAAGTCGACGTCTCACAGCATTCTCAAGTTTGCTTACGATTAAGACGGCAAGCAAAAGCCCAACTAGTGAAGCACCTAACGTATCAGAAATTTGAAGGCCATAGCCCGATCCAAGTATCCCTGGTATGAAAAACACTAAGGCATAGAACCAAATTGAAAGCACGATACTCCAAACTGCAATGCGCTTAATTATGAAGTCGATAGCTGCTATCAAAAACAATGGACCAATATAGACAATTGTGGTAGACATCTCGAGTAAGAGCATACCGGTCTGTGTGTGGGAAAGCCAATACTCGCCACTGCTGTATGACGCCTGAGAAACAGTTCCGAGAGAACCTATTGCTAACCTGTCATACGTATAATTGTTGATAGGAATAGGCGCTGGACTTGCCCCAACGTACCATTGAGCTGATTGTGAACGAAGGAAGACGAGGCCAGAGACTGCTTGCGCAGATTCCGACGAAATCACGGCGTAGACTTCCCCGCCGCCGACTTGCTGAATTATAAACATAGTATAGACCTCTCCTGGAGTAAGGTAGAAGTTCATCGGGCTGGGAACCTGGCCATATGAAACACTTTTCGAAGTTAGCACATTCCCTGTGTCTTGCACAGTGCTGTTGAGGAAAAACGGCAATGCCGCAAGTGAGTAAAGAATCACAAAAGACGCAATGACAACCGCGATAAGTACGCGCCTGGGATGTGCGGCGAACAGAAATCTCCACATGCCTTTAGTTCGGGATATCTTGGATGCGACTGCGGTCATATCTTAAGGTTAAGTTTTCTTGCTACAATGACCCCTCCAACAGCGACTACTCCAACTCCAGCCATTATAGCTTCGTTAATTGGAGTGAAAATTGTCGGGGCTTGGTAGATGGTTAGTTCTACAAACGAAGTCTGATTGAATGCCTGACCAAGGGGATTTGTATATTTCAGTTGGACTCCCAGCATGAAAGTTCCGGGCGGAGAATCTGGAGAAACATTCAGCCCGAGAATTGCCGTTTGAGTCGCATTTGGATTTATCTGCCCTAGTGTAAAGACACTGCTTGCCAGAATATGAGAGCCCCCGGTTATTTGGACCAGTACGTTTCTAGCGATATCATTACCTACGTTCGTCAGGTAGAAAGTCATGAGCCCATTTGTACTTGTGTACAAAACGACCGGATCAGTTATTGTGTTTTGAACTTCGACAATTGGTATGCCTCGGGAGAAAACATTGACATAGTATACCTGCCCCGAGCTGTAAATTCTTCCAGAGCCGTCCTGATAGGTTATGTTAAGGTCAATGGAATACGTTCCCGGAGAGAAATTAGTGGGGATGTTCAATCCAAAACTCGTTGAAGCCGAAGAGCCTGAATTTAGAATTCCAATGTAGCTCGAATTGCTCGAGAGTGCGCCAGGCATACCAGAAACAGCTACTGCCAGATTTACTGCTTTAGAGTCCCCAATGTTTGCAAGGTTCACAATAAGTGTCGCGTCATTACCAGGTTCAAGCTTTGTGGAGGATACATCAACTGAGGCGATTTTCACATCGGGTGAGCTGTTAAGAACAAAGTTGGCCTGACCCCTTTCGGTAGTAACGACATTTGAGGTGTCTGTGTATGCGATTATGTACGGCAAGCTATAAGATGCTTGATTTGATGACGTTGCTAGTGTGAAACTGAAAGTCAACACATACTGACTGCCAACTGGTATATCTCCCAAACCGAAAAGCGTGCTCGCACCCACGACCGTTATACCGGCGGTTGAGTTGAACTGAATTGTTGACGACGTAATGTTCAGCGGTCCAAGGTCTGTAAGAACAAACGTTGCGACTCCAGCATAACCTGTATCGATGTGCTCGAGGGTGTAATTTGAAGAAGACACTACAAGTTCGTACGCAGCGCTTGGCGGAGGTGGGTTATACACCAGACCGAACGTTCCATTCTGGGTTATCGTTCTTTGATATATATCGGTGTAGGTAAGCGAATAAGGGATGGAATATACGCTACGATCCTGAATCGGGGTTATTGCAAACGTTACGGTCAGATCACGGGTGTTGCCAATTGAAATTGCCCCGAGACTAAATTGAGAGCTAGCTCCGATTACAGCTATTGGGGACGGTGATGTGAAACTTACTGAAGCGTCTGTGATGTCTACCTGACCGGTATTTGCGAAGGTGAATAGGCCGGTCAAAGTCTGAGAACCTGGAACTTGGCTCTGCCAGCTTACGCGTGATAGAAGGATCTGAGATAGAGGAAACGACCTAAGTAATGTAAATTGAACGAAGGAATTGGTTCCATTGAATAATACGATATTCTGCTGCTCTGTCTGCACTGAAGTAGAAGCAACAACAGTGTAAGTTAATCCGGTCTGAAGAGGAGAACTCACAAAGGTTCCATTTACAGTCTTGCCTCCGGATACTAGAGAATTTATCGGCTGTAGAAATATTTCAACTAAGGCGCCGTCAATATTTATTCCCTGAGGATCAGAAACTTGAACAACTATTGAGGGGAGAGGGGTGGTTTGAGCATGCGCCGGAACCAGAGTTATTATGGGCGAAGAAAACACCATAAGGGAGATCAATATAGCTGTAAATAGAATGTGACGGATTCGCACTTGGCAAGGAGCTCCTCGGAAGCACGAAGCAGTTCGCACTAATATTAATTGCGCTATGTTCAATCCCTTCAGCTAACCCAATTTGTCTTGCTAATGGATAAAATTTGTTTCCAAGATAGGACACACTCTATTACACTATTTACAGATTCCAAATCTCGAAATCAAGTGATTTGTTGACCAAATGAAGAGCCTTACCATGTAGGATCTCCTTTCGTGCCCAAAATCTTTATCCTTCAATCCATTTTCTCGCGCGGAACACAAATGTCTACAGATATAGACATGTCGCACCGGCTATTTCTACCGGATTCGAGGCTCGCAAAAGACCTCCAGGTCTACGTCGTATCCGCTTGTAGAACAGGATAATGAGAGCAGTAGTACCTCCCACAACGACGCCCAGCAGCGAAAATTGCCAAATGTCGTTGACTAGGGGAGAATGAACTATGGAATTTACAGGTAGTGAGACAGACTCTCCCGCTACAAGTTTTGATCCATCATACAACAGCAAAGAAGCCGAGACATTCAGAGGTTTATTGTCGGTGTTACCGGCTACAAAGCGGTAATAGAAATGTTCGCTTTCCCCTGGCAGTAACTGAAATGTTTGTGTTGGGTTGTCTGTATAGAAGTAGTATAGTGGAAGATTCAATATTACGAGGCCCGAGAGAACTTGTGTACTGTTGTTTACCACCAAGACCTGCGCAGTGTAGGACTTTCCTAAAATTATAGAGGCGGGAATTGTGGATCTAAGAAGCGTCTGATCTATGTAAGCGTCAGAAGATGAAAGAGCCGCTGAAGAATGTTCGGATAACGTAGCGGCGCCTAAAGTGAAAAATAATGCTAGAAGGAACAAACTTAGCGGTTTTGCAGACTCGCTCAATCGATTCTAGAATCTAAAATCTGACTCTTAAAGCCTTATTGACTCAAGAAATGAGGTTTTCCTGAATCGCGTGATGGAATGCAAACCAATTTACCCTAAAATAGGATGGAACCCTATTTCCACACGTCGAACTGCTAGCCATCCGATTGAATTACACTGCTGGTGAGACTATGAGAGTCTTGATGGTGTTTCCATTCGATTTCCCGGGGCTTTCTCACTGGGAAGGTGCAAGGACTAGATTGTTCTCTCTTAGCAGAGGATTGCTTGATCGAGGCTATGATGTGCATATTTTGAGCAAGCGTGACAGAGAATACCAAAATGAATTCTACGATGAAATCCCGCTGCACTTTTTTGAGGCACACAATGAAGATTCAAGACGAAGCAAATTCATCTCGCCATTGTTAATTGGGAAGAAAATACGCCAAATTGAAAAGAGACAAGAGTTTGATATTATCCACTTACATCTACCAATAGTCGCCGCCTCTGCTGCTCTTTGGAAACCACTAATTTCGGCGAAGACAGTTTTCGATACCCATGACTGGTACAAGTTGCATGATGAGCTGTATTACAACATCAAGTTCCTACCGAGCCAGTTCTCTGGGGTTGTCAACGCAATTGAGAGGCAGATATCGATGATGCACGATCAAGTTCTGGTCACCACACCTCTCCTGGTAGATTTGCTTGGTAAGGGGATGCATACTTTTGTTGTACCAAATGCTGTAGATACCTCACACTTCAAGCCGACAAATTCGAACTTCCGCGAACGCGCTTTTCCTAAGAATTCCTTCGTTGTAGGATTCCTCGGTGTTGTGTCGGTCTATCAAGGTGTCTGGAAGCTCCTGGAAGCTGCTAAAATTGCGTTAGCCACGATTCCGACTCTGAAAATCTTGATTATTGGAAATGGGTCGGTAAATGAATCTAAAGAATTTGCCAAAAGGCTGGGAATCGAAGATAGGGTGATATTCACTGGCCCTAGACCAGTTCCGTATTCGGAGCTTCCAGACTACATCAACTCTATGGATGTCGCTGTTTCTCCCTTACAACCATTCCCACTCTATCAAGACTACGCCCAACCACTAAAAGTTCTTGAATATCTGGCCTGCGGGATTCCAGTCGTTGTCACGCCGCTCAGGGAACAAACAAGATTGATACGAGAAGCCGGTTCAGGGAAGGTAGCTGTTGGTTATGGTGCAAAGCAGATAGCTGATGCAATAATTTCCTTTTACAACGATGGCAAAATCAAGAAGAAGAGTGCTTCTAGAGATTACGTGATTAAGAATTACTCGACAGGTGCGGTGCTAGACGACTTGCAGAAAGCCTTCGAGCGCGCGCTGATCTAATCGACATCTTTCCTGCCTAGCTCATTGAGGTGACGCAACATCTAGATTCCGACTCCATAACAGATTATTTTACTCTCATGGATGTCATAGTTGAGTCTCATGAAACGGAGAGCCGCGACCGGTTTGCTTTCTCTTCTTGTTATTGGTCTCATATGTCTCGGTGTGGACTGCTTTCAGATTGGTTCGGATTCGGGTTTGCTCCAACCAAGCGCAGCTCCCCAAAATTCTTCCGCCTTTTCACCTCCCACCATCTCGGTCCAAACGACTCTGGAGACAGAAAAACTAAACTCTACCATCTCTCCCTCTCCAAGAATCATAGTTTCGGTCACGCTGAATGCTGGAGTGCCGATTGAATCCAACGCGGTGACGCCTAGGTGCGTTCTTATTGCAAATTTCGATGCTACTTCATGTGTGTCGACATCGACGGGACAATGGGAGAATTCCGCCCTAGAAATTGTTTCTTCAAATCCACTTACTACGATTACATCGCTCAATCTGACTGGAAACGGATTACAAACTATTTCGAGTTGGAGCACATCGCTTTCAATTGAGGACAAGGTCACTTTTCAGCACAACTACTTACCTGGCGCGACTGACTTGGAACTGCAATCAGCTAATCCAGTTCTGCTCACATTATATCCGATTTCGAATCACCCCTTAGCAATCGCTAACGGGCAGATATACTTCTATGCAATCAGTTTTAACGGTGGACAGATAATTACTGGGTCTGTGATGGCAGAATAAGTTATGAGTAAATTGTTTGAGCGAACTACCCACTATCCGCTTTTAGAATGCGAGGTTTAGATTCCTGTCCAGTCCGGGGCAAACTTCCCAGCAACAGCCGGAATATGCTAATCCAGACTATTGTCACGACCAAAGAAGTCAATATTACTCCCATAATCGGCCAGTAAGCTTTCTTTACTGAACTTCCATCATCCATTGCTCGTCTGTTGAGGTTACTCCAGAATGCAAATGCCAGCGAAACAGCAAGGAATCCCGTCTCGAAAACATACATCAGGGGCAGGAATGCCAGTAGGAACAAAGAAACAGTAACACAAAGAGAGCTTGCGACTTTCGCGTAGTGCAGGCCAGAATGCAATTTGAGCATTTGTAGATAAGTAATGGAAGATTGCCGCATGAACTTAAGATAATATGCTGCGTCAGCTTTAATTTGTCTTAGATGGTATGCCCTAAAGGAAAGATCGCAAATTATGATGAATCCTTCGCGGTTTATCCTGAAACAATACTCGGCATCTTCATGGACCTTCAACTTTTCGTTGAACTTCCCAACCGACCGAACAGTCTTTGAGCTGATCAAAGTACAACCTGCCCCCACTTTTGAAGCTTCAACGCAACCCGAAGGGCGCACAAAAGCTCGGTATAGTAACCCGGCTCTACGCTCAGAATTTTCATAATCGCACGGGACTGACGTCATGCCTACATTCTTACCTTTAGAAAAATCACCTATCAATTTCTGAAGGGTCTGGCTCGGGACCACAACGTCAGCGTCGATAAAGAAAATAAAATCGGTTCCCTCTGAGCTATCAAGACAGATGTTCCTTGCGACTGGAATGCTTGGCAGACTGGATTCTCTGATAATTATCCCTTCGTACTCGCTCCGATGGGTCGATTTGAATCCTAGAAGAAGTTCCTCTGAATTATCCGTGGAACCGTTGTTCACGAAAACTATTCGTAAGAGATTTCTTGGATAATCCAACTTTAGTATTGCGTCAAGAACTCTTGGCAAGCTCCATGCGGAATTGTACACAGGAGTTCCTATAGTCACCATTGGTAGGATAGTCCTATCGGAAGACTCATTCCTCATGGTGTTATAGCATACTCGCCCACGTTGAGGTACCGAATTCCTTTTCTGTCTGATATGTACGACAAAACTTCTTCCAATTCTTTCCATTCATTACGATTCTCTATTCTCCAGGCATGACCAACCAAGTGAAAGATCGAGCCGCTCTCCATAAACAGATCAAACAATTTCTTCGATAGTTGTAACCAATTCCGGATTCTTAGAAGCGTTCCTGTGGCCTGAAAGAACCCGTCGTTTCTGGCTGCTACGCTTAGAAGATTCATTGTATTCTTTACACCTCTCTTGTAAAGAAACCCGTGTGGCTCGGCCCATACTCCCACGTTGATCCTAAAAACATCGGACTGTCGCTCAAAATGATAAGGATCGAACGTTCTCGCACATCTGTAACCGGCATTCATTACTTGTTGGACAACTAAGTTGTCATAGTTTCCATAAGGATAGCAGAATGAAGTAGTTTCAAAATCCAAGATTTCTTCGAGTTCCCGCTTTGATTCACACAGCTCCCTATTCAGAACTTCTATTGATGTTCCAGGAAGGCTCAGATGAGTCACAGAATGCGAGCCAACTTCGAATCTCTGGGCAAGATCAGAAATATCCTCCTTTGAAACAGATCTGCCAATCTGGTTAGTGACAACGAAAAAGGTTCCATCGATATTGTACTTCTCAAGCATTTGTGAGAGCTTTATATCGGTTTTCGATGTATCATCCCAGCTCGTTACCACTGTCTTTCGGTTATCAATGGTAGACGACATCCGAGAGCGCATCGAAACTTATTGGATAGTTAAAGTACTCTTTGGTGTTTGTGTTTGAAAACTCTTCGGGGATTGGAGCTTCATTAATCGTTTCAACTAAGCGACCTTCCATTGAATGTGGACAAGGATTATTATCTTGGTAGTGTCCAAGTAACCAGCAATGTTGATTTGCCTGGATTTGCACTCTCCACGAACACGCAAATGTCAATGGAATCAGAGCGAGTAGATTTAGAGCAAATGTGGGAGACATGACCTTTACAAATTCCGGCACTCTATTCGCTACTGTCTCGAATGTCACAAGGGTGAAGCTCTATTGAATATCCTATTTGTAAATCATCTATCGCCCTCAAGTGCGAGCTTTCTCAGACAGCAAGGATTGGGGAGTGAACTTGCAATCGGTGGTCACAAAGTTTCATACCTTGCAAGATCTCCTCCTCGTCTAGCTAAGGGCATAGCAGACTCTCGCTACTTTCCTACGAACATAACCTTTTGGGATGAACCATTAGAACGCTCAATGGTTCAAAACACTGCAAAGCTAATGAGAGTATCCAAAGATTTTGAGCTTATCCATGTAAACAAGGCAAATCCTTTCACATCGACTTTGTTGTTTCCTGCGAAATTTCTCGCAGGAAAAAGAGTCGTAATGGATTGGGAAGATTGGGACGGCGTAGGTGGTTTCATAAGCTTAGCGAAGAAGAACATAGCCTCACGTTTTGCCTTGGGTTTCTTTGAAGAGGTTGTACCTCCATCATGTGACTCGATAATTGCCGTTAGCAATATACTTGTTGAAAGGGCTGAGAAAAAGGGTATACCTTCAGATCGCATCTTCTACGTTCCTAACGGGTTTGATGAAAAATTATTCGACCCCAGGATCTCAGGGCGGGGATTACGAGATGCATATGACCTTGGTTCGAAGCCACTCATACTGCTTTTGAGCGCTTTGCATTCATTTGAGGGTGAGAATTTCACCAAGATTCTTGAAGCCGTGAGTTATGTTGTCAAAAGGATTCCACAATCTACCCTAATTCTTGCAGGAAAGGGCGATATCGAGCAAATATTCTCTCAAGCGAACTATCTAGGAATACGCAAGAATATAGTGTACCTCGGACATCTTCCCCATTCGAAAATCCCCGAAGTAATATCTGCAGCTGACGTGGCCGTCCATATCTTGAGCGATAACATTTACTTCAGATCATCTAGCCCTATGGTTGTACCGGAATTCATGGCTATGGGTAAGCCAATCGTAGCTTCTAATGTCGGCGAATTGCGAAACATGTTGGGTGATGGCGCTGGTGTTTTGGTGAATGACCGGTTCGGGCAGACTTTTGGAAAGGCAATCTTGGAGCTGCTGAACGATCCTGATGCTAGTAGGAAGATAGGATTGAAAGCACTTGAAAGAGCAAGGGCAAGATATTCTTACAAGATCTTGGCAAGCAAAGCCGAAGAAGCTTACAAAAAAGCTCTAAGATTACCTCGATATTTGAACTAGTTATTGGCGGCATTGAAATGCGAATTTGTCTTGTGTCATACGAATTTCCGCCGATCGGAGGTGGGGAAGGGGCCTACACTAATGACCTAATTAGAGCGCTGTCCGCAAAGGGCCTCGAAGTTGTTCTAATCGTTCCAAAATGGCCCGGATTATCGATCAATCGTCCTAATCAAAACCATTCTGTGATCCATGTAGATCCCTTACTGCTTCCCGGTTTCAAAACTACAAGTTTCATGTTGCGTGCAAATCGCAAGTTGAAGCAAATTGCTGGGAGAATTGACATCATTCACTACACTAATGATTACTGCGGATTCGGAATGTCCAGCGCAGAGATCGGTAAGCCAGTTTTGGCAACCCTCCATCATACACACTATCTTGAATCTACTTCTGTTTTGCCACGAGTTAAACAAAACATTATTTCGGAAGTTAAATTTCGAGTTTCGCAAAGATTCCTTGCCAGGTTGGAGTGGAGCACTTTGAGAAATGCCGATTCCATAATTGCTGTCAGCAACTATACTGCGGAAAACGCCAAGATTGTGTATCCTTCGCTGAGCAGCAGAATTCGCGTGGTCTTGAACGGGATCGACGAATCTCGATTCTCGCCAGGCCTTAATGGGAATATTTTTCGTTCAACTCTTGGCCTCTCCTCAGAGCCGATAGTATTGTACGTCGGACGAATAGCACTCAGCAAAGGTTTGAGATTCCTAATAGATGCCTTCTATACTGTAGTGAAGGAGATTCCTGAAGCAAAATTGGTAATCGTAGGTTCTGGAGCAAGGGAAGAAGAAGCGATTTTAAAAGCTCAAGTGACTCTTTCGAATATGAATTCGTCGGTAATTTTTACTGGAAGGGTTAATGCTGAAGAGCTACCTATGATATACGCCTCTTCTGATCTAGTAGTTCTCCCCTCGTTGGTAGAAGGTTTTGGACTCGTACTGCTAGAGGCTATGGCCGAGTCAAAACCAGTAGTAACAACTAATGTCGGCCCGACTACTGAAATAATTTCTGACGGTGTCGAGGGTGTTTTGGTTCCAAGTGCTGATACTAGAGCACTTGCGGACGGCATATTGAAAATACTTGGTGACAAGTCGCTAAGTGCCTGGATGGGTGAGCAGGGGAGAAGAAAGGTTGAGCGGTTGTTCACGTTGGACAGGTGGTCGACTCAGATGGTGGAGCTGTATGAAGATTGTCTCGCTAATTTTAACAGTACTTCGAGAGGAAATCGATAGACCAAGAGCTATTTTCGATAATCATAAACTAGGTAAACAGCGATGTTACGGTTTGTACAATACTGGCCCAGACTGTGCTTCCCTTTGACTGAAGAGCAATGATGGTCGCCGATATGGGCAAAACAAACATCGGCGTTCGTAAATCTTCCATTGTTTCATACAGGAGTTTCTCATACTTCTTAGAGGTGTTCGTCCAAGTTAGATTCTCGGCCACACCTTGCAGATGTTTTGATTCGATTGGAAACTTTAGCGCCAGGGAGATATTTTGAACTAGAGAGCTAACGTCGTTCGGTCTCGCCAAATACCCCTTTCCCATCCTTGCAACATCCTTTACACCAGCGATGTCACTTGCCACGACGGTTTTCCCCGCTGCGAAAGCATCCAATTGCACCAATCCGAAGGCTTCGCGTCTGTTCAAGCTTGGAAGCACAAGAGCATCGCAATAATCGAACATCTGTGATAGTACCTCATCACTAACCTCCCCCCAGAACCTGACATTATCATTTAACTTGAGTAGATGTGCTGCAGACTTTAATGAGTTCAGATGTGGACCGGCCCCGACTAACTCTGCCGAGACCTGATGACCATGACGATTAAGATTTGCCACAGCTTCCAAAAGAATATTGACTCCCTTGTATTCTTTCATTTGGCCGACAAAAAGGAGCCGCTTCTTCCCATTTCTGTCGGATCCAGAGGTTGGAGTGTATGGTCTGGCATCGTCGTTACGACGAGCAATTGCACTAGTGCCCCAGGGAATTATTGAAACCTTCTTCATAAAGTGTCTCAAAATTGGACTCGTCTCAGCATAAGATTGCGTAGAACTTACAACTCTGTCGGTTAGGGCAAGTATAGGAATTGCAAATTTGGAATATACAGCTTCAACAATACCTCCAAAGAAACCGGGGGTGGTTAGATGTGCATCATTATGGTAAGTGAGAACAACTGGTTTCCTTCTAATTTTTCCAAATAATATTGCAAGATCTGTCATTGGTGGTGTCATCCCATGAACATGCAGTATGTCGTAATCCTCGGTCAGCGCGGCTAGGGCGATCCTTGGAACAAGTGGTGCCTCAAAGAGAAAGTATTTCTCTGGAAATCTAATCACTCTTAAGGGTCCCATTTGCTCAACGTAGTGACCCACATATTTACCTCGACTGGAAGTAACGACTGTGACATGATGCCCGCTGTTCGCAAGGCCTATTGCCAATTTGTAGCTACTGTTCTCCACGCCTCCCTTGCTGGGGGGAAAGCAAGAGACAATCACAAGAACTTTCAGCGCGATAGCACTTTTCGTTGCTGAAAGACTTTCAGCTGATAAGTATTTCGTGGGGTGGAACGAATTCCGGGTCCGAATATGCAGAATATCGTGAAAAGGAAAGAAACTGAGTTGTTTTTTATCCTATCCAAGATACTATCTCATTCTTAATTTTCTTTGGAGAATGAACTATATCATACTCCGATATATGCGATTCTTGGGTTGCACTACGAGCCAAACGTCAGATCCCGAAAAACGTGAAGAAGCAGAATTTGGGAAGAAAATCATAGAGTTGATAATGAAACGTGTCTAGACTTGTCCTGTGGGCCCCCATGGCAACAATGTATGAGAGTAAAGTACCGAATAGAAAGCTCGCATGAGCAGACTGAGCTCCAATCTTAACAGAATGGCCACTCGGATCCCAAGAAATTGTCCAACCACACTGTTGTGAATCAGACAATCATTTATTCTGCAATTCGAAGCTCATTGCGTTCCCAGGGCTTCATTATCATGTCCCAGGGAGTAACAATGCCGCAGTCACAGACTGCTAGTCCTGGCTCCCCTATGACCATGGGGGCAGCCTCTTTCAACTCAATTTCGTTGTCTATCTTAATTGGTTCTACGCTTTCTACATCTCCTAGAGTACCCTCAAGAAGTGTAGTTGGTTCAGCAAATACTCTCTCTAGTTTTTCGACTGAGAATAGATAATCGATTATCTGCCTGTCAGACACTACCCTGCTGGTATGTGATACGAACACTCTTCTCCTTCTACGGTTGATCATCTCTTCAATAACATGCTTCAATTTTGATTCGCCTTCAACTGAAAAAACATCTCTCGAGGCAATATCTTTGGCTCTTAGATGCGTGCTGATAATTGACTGATCGTAGAGTGAAAGCAAATCTCTCAGACAGATGAACGCCCCGATTTCTGGGTTCGCATCATATTTTGCCCAAACAAATCCGAACTCTGTTTCGGAGTAGACTTTCAGGAGGGCGCCAATATTGGCATCCGCGCTAACGATTGGGAGATCAACAGAATAGTCAGTGCACGAATGTTTGAAGAATCGTCCATAATCTTCAAGTGGAGTTTGCGCGAGTTTCTTGAGGCAAGAGTAGCCAGAAATGAACTTTATTTTTTCGGTATCTCTCAGAGTAACAGGTATCGCATCTATCTGTCGGGAGCGAAGCAAGAGAAGCCCCAGAAGAACCTGCGAATCTGGATCCAACGCCGGCCATGTCCTCCCGAATGCTTCAGGCATTGCCTCCATCAGGTTCATTTTCTCGATCCTCTCTCTTCTCTGGTTGTTTGCGTTTTAATCAGTTACTATTCAAAAGACAGAATGCTTCATATTATCAACTGGATAAAGGCACCCATTCTGGTGCATCTTCTGAGTATTGATACGAATTAGATCTAACGGGGCCGATAAAATCCTAGGATTGGAAGAGTTGTGAAGCACGCAACTCGAATCTGGCATACTCTGCGACTGATGGAAACTTTGAGTAGTGTGTTTATTGTCAATGTTGGAACGCTTGATGGGGACAACTCGACAAGCCAGCTTTTACTGGCAATTCATGCCGGAATCCGCACTTGGCCCTCTATGAATGTCCAAAGTTCTGGAAATATTGTGATATCTTCGGACCAGTTCGTAGCCCCAGAGCTACTGGTCGGAAATGTTCTTTCGGTTCTAATATCAATGTTGGCCCTTTGGCGCTTTTCATAACAATGAGGCAAAGTCCTAATTCTGAAGCCACCCTTGCTCCATTAGAGGAAAGGCTTTTTGCGACATGACAAGAGGGAATGAACAGAATTGAACCAAACCTTGCCCGAAATCCAAGGGGCACCTGATAGGATCCCCTATGCCCGCTTCCTCAGGCGACGGAATCCGCTACGGGTAATTGATGATGCTAGAAAAAAATATGACGACATTGTTCACATCAGGTTTGGACGATCTGAGTACTATTTTCTTGTTAAGAATCCAGAACTCATAGAGCAGGTGTTAATCACAAAGCAAACGTACTTTGGAAAGGAGAACTATATCCACGTCTTTATTCCCACTTGGAAGGCTTGGTTGAACGGACTTGTTACAAGTACAACTCACTTCGAGTCTCATGACAAACAAAGAAAGATGGAACAACCCGCATTTCATCAAGAAAAGGTCAACACTTACTCAAAAATCACGACAGACATTGGGGAGAGGTTCATTAGCAAATGGTCTGACGGAAAAGTGCTTGATATTGCTCATGAGATGGTTGAACTCACTACCATGATTGTGGCCAAATGCCTGTTCAGTATAGATATTGAAGCCGAAGCAAAAGAGGTATGTAAAGATCTAGGCGCTTTTGCTTCGTATTATCTACAGCTTGCTAGCCCTTTGGCGCCTCTGTTGGTTAGACTTCCATCAAACAAAAAGTACCGCGAGGCTATCAAGAGAACGAACAAGCTAATTGCAAAGCTTGTTGATGAAAGACGAAAGACGGACGTCGATAAGGGTGATTTGCTGTCAATTCTACTCAAGGCAGAAAATGACAAGGGCGAGAAGATGACTGATGAACAACTTCGTGACCAGATATGTATTTTTTTCGTGGTCGGACATGAGACATCGGCAGCTTGTTTGACTTGGACATACTACTTGCTTTCGCAAAATCCATTAGTTGAACAGAAAGTCCATCAGGAAGTTGACTCGCTATTCCCCAATTTTGAGGTACCTAAAATCTCCGATATTCCAAAACTGGAATACACTTTGAAAGTAATCTATGAATCAATGAGGATATACCCACCTTCGTGGAGCATTGTGAGACAAACAATGAAGGACTGCTACCTTGGGAATTATTTTCTTCCGGCGCGTTCGAACATCTGGATTAGCCAGTACCTGAATCACAGAGATGAGCGATTCTTCCCAGAGCCAGATAGATTCCTTCCAGAGCGCTGGACTGATGATATGAAGAAAAAGTTGCCGAACTTTGCCTATTTTCCCTTTGGAGGTGGGTCGCGGCGATGCATTGGAGAGCCATTTGCTTGGGTCGAACTTGGTCTCTTGATAGCAACGATTTCTCGAAGGTGGCAGATGCGTCTCGCCCACAGTCACAAAGTCGTTCCTCTGCCTGGGGTTACCCTAGTGCCAAAATATGGAATGAAGATGAAACTTGAAAGTCGCTAGATCTATAGTACCAATTCGAAAGTCTCCAGATCATGGCACTCAAATTAGGTGGAATATCGCTTCATCTTCAACATGGTGGAAAACTTTGGGGGATTCGAAGTCTAGAACTCTGATTGTTTCGAGTACGACTTTTGGAAAAATAATGCTTTAATACAGCTCATCACGGTGTTTATCGAAAATCAAAGTGGTTCGAACAGATCTGATCCTAAGTTGAAAGAATTGAGAAAATACATCATTGCTCTAAATATTTTAGGTATCTTAATCCTATCATCTAGTTTCGTATATCTAAATTCAACTTCTTTTACGATTCAAAAAGGGGTCGTGTTTTCTAGCTGGTATTATCAAAACCAGAATCAGCAAAATACAGGATACAGTCCTCAGACTGCCTTGAATCCATCAAACGTAGGTGCACTGAAGCCACTCTGGGCCACTCATGTTCCGTTCGCTTCTGGGACACCTGTCGTCGTAAATGGGACGGTGTTTGTTACAGGGATTCTGTCAATATGGGCGCTAAACAAGTTCACGGGAGCAATTATTTGGGTGGATAGTCCTTTCACAGGTTTGACGCGAGCGCCTTTCTTTACACAAAGCGGGGTGACAGTTGACAATGGAAATGTCTTTGTTTCGGATGCGAACAACTATCTGTATTCGCTTAATGCCCAGACTGGAGCAATGAATTGGAAAAGTTTGATTACTCAGAACGTTGTAGGTTCAATTGGGAATTATTCAGGCGCAGAAGCTACACCTTTGGTCTACAATGGCAAAGTGATTGTAGGGGAAACCTATGGCGACTATGCTGTCAGAGGTTTGTTGCGTGCCTTCGATGAGAACACTGGAAGTTTGCTCTGGACATTCTATACAGTTCCCCCGGGGCCGATTAATGCTACAAATCAAGTTGGTTATCAGAACTCATTAGGACAGAACACTTGGGGAACAAATGGTACCTATGGTTGCATCTGTGGAGGAGGGGCTGTGTGGAACGTTCCAGCGGTGGATCCGAACACTGGAATCATCTATTTTGGAACTGGGAATCCGGATCAGTTGCCCAACAATGCTAGCGGGGTAGCAGCTAGAACGCCTGGGTATCCTAATAGCCAATATAGCAATTTGTATACAGACTCTGTAATTGCGTTGGATTCTGCCAATGGGAAGCTTGTGTGGTATTATCAGGCTGTTCCCGGTGACCAGACAGACTACGACTTTGGAATGCCGGTCCAGCTTTTCACAACTACCATAAATGGCGTGCAGACAGAGGTAGTAGGAGCGATGAACAAGATTGGGAATTTCTATGTTATGAAGGCACAAACTGGTGCTTTAGTTTACAAAGTCAAACTAGCAATTCAGCAGCACACGAACGATACCGCAGGAACTGTTCCCGACTCTGCTAGATTTCCTGGGATGCCTGACTCATTCTCTTCTTACAACCCGATTACTAACATGATCTATGTGACAGGATATAATGGGCCGTATAGTTGTGGTGAAGCCCCCAGTTGCGCTTATCCTCGGAATTCAACCCTTTATGCTATTGATGCATCGACTGGTGGGATTGCCTGGCAGATGTACCTGGGACAAGGTTTCGGTGGAGGCGTATCTTCTTCGAACACCATGGTCTTCACTTCTGATGGTAACCATACTCTCTATGCCCTTAACGCTTGGAACGGCGCGATACTTTGGCAACATTACGAGCCGACCGGTGGCAATGCAGGAGTGATTTACTGGTCCTGGGGACCTCCGTCAATCATGAACGGAATGATATACTTCACGACAATGGGTTCATACTCCAACGGTCTTGTAGAAGACTACGCTACCTTCTAGAATCAAATATTGCGCCTACTGGCCGAATTTCCAAGCAAAGCGATACTTTATCAAGCGTCATATATTTCAGACGTAAGGAGATCCAACTTACGACTTGACATTAGAAGACACATCTGTCTGAGATACTGAAGCTCTATTCTCGGTACTGGTTGTACTTGGAGTTTCAGGTTCTAACGTCGCAGATGGTGTAGTTGCCATAACATATCCGATCCAACCTAAGATCGCGAGTATGGCAAGAACTGCAACGAAGGCGGTGATTTCAAGCAAGATTATAGCGACCGTTCTGCCGAACGCGAACATAAGCGCGCCGTAGATTATCGTTCCTATTACCGCCCCCACTACAAGCGCTGCACCTACTGCTCTATCTCGGGCCATTCAAAATCATGTTTTGCGTTGCAAACGAGCCAGTTGATATTTATGCTTTCATCAATGGGAAGCTCGGACTCAGAAAGTTATGAAAGCGTCTTCTTGCGCTAGCATGCCAGATCTGAGTACAAGAATTGGAAATTTGACAGCGACTTGATTCCACATGCAAGATGAGCGAATCCTCAAAGCTGATAGTTATTCGGAGAATAAAGCTCAACCTCCTCGACTTCAATCTCTTAGGCTCCTACCTGTAAGACGAATGAACACATCTTCAAGTGTAGGTTCTACGACATTGAAGCTCACAACTCGGACATCGCTGTCCGCAAGTGAGCGCAGTATCAAGTTTACCAATACGTCATCGCCGTTGGTGGTTACCTCAACGACAGGTTCGGTTGTTTCGTTGCTCGTTGTGGACACACCTTCTACTCCAGTTACACCATTCAGAATTCGAACCGCATCATCTAAATTTCTTACTTTGATCCTGAGAGTTGACTTATCTCTGTAGGACCGTCTTATCTGTGATGGTGGACCAGTTGAGATAAGCTTTCCATGGTCGATTATACCCACCCTGTCGCTTAATCGATCTGCTTCCTCCATGTTGTGTGTAGTGAGCAAAACTGCCTTTCCTTGATCTTTTTGCTCAGCGATTGCTTCTCTTACGATGAGAGCGGCTTGCGGATCTAGACTCATCGTAGGTTCATCAAGCAGTAAGACGGATGCGTCATTCAAGAGAGCCTTCGCGAAAGATAATCTAATTCGCATCCCCGTGGAATAGCTTTCGACTCGAGCATCGGGATGATCGGCTAGACCCACAAGATTAAGCAATGATTCGATTCGCTCCTTTGATTTTCTTGGGTCGAGATGATACAGTGTAGAGAAATATTGCAAGTTCTCTCGCGCGGTAAGCTTCCAATACATGTTTCTCTCTCCAGCCAGCATGACTCCGATTTTAGCCCTTACCTTTTCGGGAGCTTGAGTCACACTGGAGCCGTCCACTATTGCGTCTCCAGACGTAGGTGTAATAAGAGTGCTAATCATCTTTATCGTTGATGACTTGCCAGCCCCATTCGGTCCTAACAGACCGAAGACTTCTCCGCTGTCTATTTCAAAGCTCAAACCTGATACCGCCGTTATAGAATCGGTCTTCGAGACTCCATACCTAACGTCATACACTTTCTTGAGGTCTCTCACCTCGACTAGATGCATAATTTTTAGCTTCTAACTTAGATAGGAAAGGTTGCTCGTATAACAGTTATCCAAGCAATATCTACCATTACTATCTATTGATGAGTGTATTCGGAAGCTGTGGTAAGGTAAAATCACTTTTCTTCGAGGGCGGTTATCTCACCAAGTCTCTCGTTAAGATCTGCAAAACTCCTGCACTTTCTAACAAGATTATCGATAACAGCGTCGTTCGAACTATTCCTATTGACGTTCGCCTCTTCCACCTTCTCAGTCAGAAAATTATACGTGACCTTCCCCTCCTCAGAGTAAACGCAAACAACTCTACCTGGCGTCTTTGGTAGGTAAAACCAAGATTCTGAGAATGCCTGAGCGCTGAAAAGGCTTGAATCAGTATTGCGCCCTTCCACAAGATCTATTATGAAATTAGGAACATTTGCAAGACTGATGAATCCTTTTCGTTGCGACAAATCAATCTTGGGATTTGAAGGATACTTGATTAACAATGGTACTTTGACGAGTTCATCGTAAAGGAACACACCATGACCTATCCAGCCATGTTCACCCAACAGCTGCCCATGATCACTTGTCAATATTATGAGCGTGTTATCGAACAGACCTTTCTCCTTCAAGATTCTGGTTAATTCAGGAAGCTTCTCTGCTACCTGTTCAACCTGCGTTTCGTAACCCTTAGTCCAAAGATCAAGCAGTTCCTTGTCTATCGAAGATGTTGGTTGTACGGCAAAGCCTCCTTCAATCAAATGATCCTTCTTGAAATATGGTTCGTGGACTTCAAGTATGTTGAGGAAAAGGAAGAATGGCTCTTTGAATTTGGTGCGATTTACGAAATCCAATACGTTTCTCAGACCCTTGTTCTTTGGCCAGCTATGAAACGCTCGATCTATTCCAGCATCTATGGAAGCGTACAGAGTAGAAAGAAATAGTCTAGGATTGCGCCTCAGGACTCTTGCTAGTGGGGAAATAAAGTCCCTCAAGTGTCGAGTGTGTAAAAATTTGGCGAACTTATAGACCGATACCGCGTCCATTTCAAAAAGAAGCTCTGCCCATGAAACTTCCCAATTTTTCAACACGTCAAAACCTTCGAAACCAAAGGCTCGTGAGATGAAGCTGTTTGCGGAATATCCATACGTGGTGTACCCGAGTTTCTTGAGCTTAGTCATCAAGGTCGCCTTGTTGT
>Ga0307373_10002802_pt1 | contig 31145 bp, 29 predicted proteins | sample OX2MG_FD_202534 | JGI IMG/M metagenome (GOLD analysis project Ga0307373, IMG submission 202534) | Soil microbial communities from Risofladan, Vaasa, Finland - OX-2 | ecosystem: Environmental > Terrestrial > Soil > Coastal area > Acid sulfate soil | place: Finland: Risofladan, Vaasa | collected...
CTGCTGCTCCATGTGCACGAACCCATCGTCGTGGTGCGTGCCATGACCGCCGCAGTGAAACCCGGCTCCTGGGTGGTCGCCCAGGAGCCGATCACCTCAGCCGGTCGTATCGCCGGGGCACCCCTGTCGATGCCCGATGCCCGGCACCCCGACGTCGGTGCACTCCTCCCCTCACTCGTGCGCCAGGCCGGACTTGAGGTTATTGACGCCTGGGCGGAGGCGCCGGCCGGCGTCGGTCCGGGTCCGGTGGCCCGATATCTGGAGTCGCTCACCGGTGTCGACCCTGACGATGATCCGGTTGTGCTGCCTCCGCTGGTCACGGTCATCGGCCGCCGTCACCCCGAAGGCGATGCCGCGGCGAGCCTGTAGGGTCGCCTCCCATGACGACGCCGCAAGCTTCAGCCCTCGCCGATGCCGCCGGGGCGGTCGAGCTGGCTCAACATCTGGTGGACCGCGGCTGCGCCTCGCTGCGCCTCGCCGGCGGAGTCGAGGCGAACCAGGTCGTGGCCTACGACGTGGCCCACGCCGCCGCCGCCGTGGAGGTGGCGCAGGCAACGCTGGAGTACGGGACACTGGGTGAGGTCGAGTCGCGTATCGCCAAGGCGTTCGTGGCCGACGTGTTGGTCGATCTGGTTGGTCGCCTGTCCGGCCGGGAGGCGGCCTGGGGCGTGCCCCTCGGGTGGGCGGCGCCCGTGGCTGATTTCCTCGCGGAGCAGCGCGCTCCTTCCGTCCTGGCCGCCCTGGCCACCACCGAAGGTCCCCGCCACCTGGGTGAGGACTTCGAACTCGTGCGCGAGACATTCCATCGCTTCGCCGAGGAGAAGGTCCGACCGCACGCCGAGCACGTGCACCGGGAGAACGGCGACATCCCTGCAGTGGTCATTGAGGGTCTGGCCGAGCTCGGCGGCTTCGGGCTCTCGGTGCCCGAGGAGTACGGAGGCTTCGCCAGCGGAGGCGAGAGCGACTACATGGGAATGGTGGTGGCCACCGAGGAGCTGAGCTGGGGATCGCTCGGGGTCGGAGGCTCCCTCATTACGCGACCCGAGATCCTCACCCGGGCCCTGGTCCACGGCGGCACGGAGGAGCAGAAGAAGCACTGGCTGCCCCGGCTCGCTTCGGCCGAGATCCTGGCCGCGGTGGCCGTCACCGAGCCCGACTTCGGCTCCGATGTGGCGAGCATCGTCACCGCGGCCGTGCCGACGGAAGGTGGGTGGGTGGTCAACGGCGTCAAGACATGGTGCACCTTCGCCGCCCGGGCCGACGTCCTCATGCTCCTGGCCCGGACCGATCCCGACCGGGCATTGACCCATCGGGGCCTGTCGATGTTCGTCGTGGAGAAGCCCCGCGGTGACGGGCAGGGTTTCGTCTTCACCCAGGAGGGAGGCGACCGTCCCCGCGGGATCGGGCCGGGCCGGCTGGAAGGTCGTCCGATCGACACCCTGGGTTACCGGGGCATGCACTCCTACGAGTTGGCGTTCGAGAATTGGTTCGTGCCCGAGGCCAACCTGGTCGGGGGCGCCGAGGGCCTGGGCCAGGGCTTCTACCTCCAGATGCAGGGATTCGAGAACGGCCGGCTGCAAACGGCGGCCCGGGCCCTGGGGGTGATGCAGGCGGCCTACGAGGCAGCCGTGTCCTATGCGGCCAACCGCACCGTCTTCGGTTCGCCCATTGGGGAGTACCAACTCACCCAGGCCAAGCTGGGCCGGATGGCCGTGATCATTCAGGCCACCCGGCAGTGCGCCTACCACGTGGCCCGGCTGATGGCACGGGGCGAGGGAGCGTTGGAGGCTTCCATGGTTAAGGCCTATGTGTGCCGGGCCGCCGAATGGGTGACCCGGGAGGCCATGCAGATCCACGGCGGCATGGGGTATGCCGAGGAGTTCCCGGTGAGCCGCTACTTCGTCGACGCCCGGGTGCTCTCCATATTCGAAGGCGCCGATGAGACCCTCGCCCTCAAGGTCATCGCCCGGCGCCTGGTCGGCTGAGGGTCAGCCGGGACTGCGGGTCAGCCCGGCCCGCTCGCCGCGGCTGACGAACTTGATGGCCATCTTGCGGCTCGCCTCGTCGATCATTTCGTCCCCGAACATCACCGCGCCCTTGCGATCCCCCTCGGTGGCCTGCTGGTAGGCGTCAAGGATGTCGAAGGCCCGGTCGAACTGCTCCTGGGTCGGCGAGTACACCTCGTTGAGGACGCCGGCCTGGTCGGGGGTCAGGGCCCATTTGCCGTCGTAGCCCAGCATGCGGGAGCGCAGGGAGTACTGCCGCAGCGCGTCGAGCTCGCGCACCCTGAGGAAGGGACCGTCAATGACCTGCAACCCGTTGGCCCGCCCGGCCATGAGGATCCGGCTGAAGACGTAGTGGAAGTGGTCGCCCGGGTACTCGGGGATCTCAATGCCACCGGTGAGCACGGGCATCTCAATGCTGGCTGCGAAGTCGGCCGGGCCGAAGATGATGGTCTCGAGCCGGGGCGAGGCGGCACAGATCTCGTCGACGTTGATGAGGCCGCGGGCGGTCTCAATTTGGGCCTCAATGCCGATGTGCCCCACCGGCAGTCCCGAATTCTTCTCCACCTGGGTCAGCAGGAGGTCCAGGGCGATGATCTCCGCCGCCGACTGCACCTTGGGCAGCATGACCTCGTCCAGGCGCTCGCCGGCGTTGCCAACCACCTCTATGACGTCGCCGTAGGTCCATTCGGTGTCCCACGCGTTGACGCGCACGCACAGCACCCGGTCGTCCCAGGACAGGTTCTTGATGGCATCGACCACCTTGGGGCGGGCGCTCTCCTTTTCCAGGGGGGCCACCGCGTCCTCCAGATCCAAGAAGGTCATGTCGGCCGCTACGGTCGGGGCCTTGGCCAGGAACTTCTCGTTGGAGCCGGGGGTGGACAGGCAGGAGCGGCGGGGCAGATCACGTGAGCGGGCGGACATGGCCCGATGGTAACAAACCCCCTTGCCACCCCAGCGGGGCGGGCGCCTAGCTCAGGCGCGAGGAAAGAAAGCCCACCGTGCGCTCCCAGAGCGCATGTGCCGCCTCGGCGTTGTACACCTCGGGCCGGGAGTCGTTGAAGAAGGCGTGGTCGGTGCCGGGATAGACGATGATCTCTGCCTCCTTACCCAGGTCGCGCAGCTGCGCACCCAAGGCTTGCGCGGCCTCGGGCGTGAAGAAATCGTCGTTGCCCGCATAGTGGCCGAGCACGGCGGCCGAGAGCGCCCGGTAGTCGGGTTGCGCGTCCGGCCACGGGATGACGCCGTAACAGGGCACCACGGCGGCCACGGCATCCGGTCGCTGCGTCGCCAGGACGAGCGCCAGCCCCCCGCCCATGCAGAAGCCGACGACACCGATGTGCTCCCCCGCACTGCGCCGGACCACCTCGTCTACGGCGCCGCTCAGGTCCCGGGCCGCCCCGTCCATCTTGAGGGCCATCATCGCCTTGCCTGCCTCGTCGGGCTCGGCCACCGTCACCCCGTGGTAGAGATCGGGGGCCAGGACCACGAAGCCCGCCCCGGCGAAGCGGTCACAGACGTCCTTTATGTGCGCCACCAGGCCCCACCATTCCTGGATCACGATCAGCCCGGGTCCCTGGCCGCCCGCCGGGACGGAGAGGTAGCCGACGGCGGTCGTGCCGTTGCTCGGGAATTCGATCATTTCGCCCATGCCGGTGGACCGTAGTCCGTGACTGGGGCGCCCGGCATGCACATTCGTCAACGAAAAGTTTGAGAATGGGCATTATGGCTATTCACCAGGTAGTTCATACCAAGAGTACGACCACATCCGGCCCGTTTGCCGCCCCGGGTGTTTGAAACTGCCCGGGATGCCCGATAAGAATGGACCCAATCGTGACTGACGTTGAGCGGGCGGAAGGCCACTCCACGCCGCGGTCATTACGGGGCGCTCGGCTGCTCCGGCGGGTCGGTATTCCCGCCTTGACCGTTGTCACAGTGTGGTCAAGCACTGTGGTTGTCGCCACGCGCCCGGCCGCAGGTGACGCCATTTCCACCGCCAAGGCCAAGGCGGCGCAGATTGAGGCGCAGCTGTCGGCCTCGCAGGCGGAGATGTCCGCGTTGAGCCAGCAGTACGACGCCGCCGCCTACCACCTCTCCCAGATCAACGCCAGCATCGCCTCCACCCAGGCGAAGATCGCCGCCGACCGCCAGCAGGTGGCGAGCGATCGCAAGACCCTCTCCATGGCCGCCGTGTCCAACTACATCACCGACGGTGCGGCCACGACGGAGAACCCCATCTTCTCCAACAACGACAAGACACTCGGCGCCGCCTCCGAATACAACAAGATCGCCGAGGGCGACGTCTCCCTCGCCGTGGACAACCTCCACACAGCCGAGATCGCGCTCACGGCCCAACAGGTGCAGTTGCAGGGCCAACAGACACAGGCTCAAGCCGCGGTGACGTCCGAGAAGGACGCCATCTTGCAGAACACGCAGGCCCAGCAGCAGCAGTCCAGTGCCCTGGCCCAGGAGCAGGGTCAGATCGCCACGCTGGTGCAGCAGCAACAAGCGGCAGAGGCCGCCGCCGCCGCCCAGGCCGCCGCGGCCAAGCTGGCGGCCGCCCAGGCCGCCGCGGCCTCCGCACGCTCCAACTCAAGTGCAGCCACATTCAGCAATATCGCCGCCCCGCCGCCGACGGCCCCGGGCGGTGCCGGTGCGGTGCAGGCCGCCGAGAGCCAGATCGGCGTGCCCTACCAGTGGGGCGCCGAGTCCCCCAAGGGGTCGGCCAATCCCGGGTTCGACTGCTCCGGACTCACGGCGTGGTCGTGGGGCCAGGTCGGCGTGTCCCTGCCCCACTTCTCGGGTGCCCAGATGGCCGATTCCACCCCGGTGCCCTTGAGCGACCTGCAACCAGGTGACCTCCTCTTCTACGGGCCGGGCGGGAGCGAGCACGTGGCCATGTTCATCGGGGGCGGCCAGATGATCGAAGCGCCCTATACGGGAGCCTCGGTGTGGATCACGGGCCTGCGGCTGGGTAGCGGCTTCGCCGGCGCCGGGCGCCCTTGAGCCCCGGCCGGCGCAGTTCTTCCCCCTCCCGGTCCTAACCTGGCACCCGAGGTGCCATGAAACCGATCCCCGTCGTCTTCCACATCGGGCCCCTGCAGGTCCACACCTACGGGATCGGCCTGGCGATCACGTTCTGGTTCGCCTTCACCTACTTCGAGCGCCGGCTGCGCCGCAGCGGCTACGCCACCGAGTGGTTCGTGCCCGTGTTCCTGTGGATCGTCCTGGCCGCCGTCGTGGGAGCACGGGCCCTCCATGTCCTCTCCAACCTGAGTTACTACCGCCACAGCCCGGGCGACATGCTGGCCATCTGGCACGGGGGGCTGTCGTCCTTCGGCGGCCTCATCTTCGCCGTGCCCACCGCCGTCGTCCTGACCCGCCGCCGGTGCCCCGAGCTCCCGATCGGACGCGGGTTGGACCTGGTGGCACCGGTCCTGCTGGCGTCCTGGGCCATGGGGCGGCTGCTCGGTCCGCAACTCATGGTGGCCGGCGGTGGGCACCCCACCCACCAGTGGTTCGGCATGTACTACGCCGGGCAGCCGGGACGCCGCCTGCCGGTCCCCATCTTCCAGGCCGCCGAGGACTTCTGCGTCTTCCTCATCCTCATCGCCATCGAACGGCGGCTCAACCGATGGCCCGACGGATCGGACCGGGCGGGGTATCCCCCGGGGACCGTGCTCGGCGTGGCCATGGTGCTGTGGGGCCTTGAGCGCTCCCTCGATGAGCACCTCTGGCTGGGGGAGGACGGCCGGCTCGGCTCCGATCTCGTCCAACTGGCGGGGATCGTCCTCGTCGTCGGTGGGGCCATCATTCTCGTGCGCACCCGGCAGCGCCTGGGCGCGTGGTTGCGCACGCACCCACCGCCCGTGGCCGGGGCCGCTCCGTTGACCGGACGAACGGCGACCTGAGGCCGTTCAGGCGTTCGGCTTGTCCCCCGAGGCCGCGGCCAGGCGCATCTGCTCCAAGCGGTCGATGAGCCCCATCTTCTCCTGACCGACGCTGCTGTCCAGGCGCTCCGCGATCCGCTCGGGCGTCCAGCGGCCTTCGGCGTACATGGCCCGCACCTCGGTGGGCTGGTTCCACACGGCAATCTTCGAGCCGACCACCGTGTACACCTGACCGGTGATGTGCTTGGCCCGGTCACTGAGCAGGTACACCACCATCGGGGCGATGTCCTCCGCGTCACCCATTTCGGCCAATTCCATCGGCACGTTGGCCGACATCCGGGTCCGGGCCACCGGGGCAATGGCGTTGGAGGTGATCCCGTAGCGGTGCAGGCCCGCCGCGGCAGAACGCACGAGGGAGACGATGCCGCCCTTGGCCGCGGAGTAGTTGGCCTGGGCCACGCTCCCGGCGAAGGCACCCGAGGTGAAACCGATGAGCGCCCCACCCCCTTCTTGCTTGCGCATCACGGCCGCCGCGGCCCGAAAGACGGTGAAGTGGCCCTTCAGGTGGGTCGCAATGACGGCATCCCATTCGTCCTCGGACATGTTGAACAGCATCCGCTCGCGCAGAATTCCGGCCACGGCCACCACTCCGTCAATGCGTCCCCACCTCTCCATTGCGGTGGCGATGAGGCGCTCCCCGGACTCCATTTTGGAGATGTCATCGGCCACGGCGACGGCTTCTCCCCCGGCGCCCACTATTTCGGCCACGACGGCATCGGCCACCTCGCTGCTCGGATCCTCGCCGGCCATCCCCACTCCGTAGTCGGCCACCAGGACCCTGGCCCCTTCAGATGCCGCGGCCAGGGCCACGGCCCGTCCGATGCCGCCACCGCCGCCGGTGACGGCGACCACCTTGCCCGTGAGGAACCCTGCCATCGTCGATCTCCTGTTCGTGCGTAGTTGCCGTAACTTAGAACATGTTCTAGCTTGCGGACGTCCGGCGCGGCCATTTGCGCCGCTGCGCACCGATCCGACAAGGAGACCTTGACCATGGGTGATCTCGGCTTCTGGGCCCTGGCCCAGGAAGATCCCGACTACGTGGCCCTGATCACGCCCGACGGGACGGAGGTCCGCGCCGGTGAGCTCCTGGGTCACGCCAACCAGCTGGTGCACGCCCTGCGGGCCCAGGGAGTCGAAGAGGGCGGCGTGGTGGCCACCCTGCTCCCCAACTGCGCCGAGATGATTGAGGTCTACCTGGCCGCCCTGCAAGCCGGCTGGTACCTGGTACCGATCAACCACCACCTGGTGGCGCCGGAGATCGCCTACATCCTGAAAGACTCGGGGGCCAAGGTCTTCATCGCCCACGAGCGCTTTGCCGCGGTGTCCGCCGCCGCCGCCGACGAAGTGGGCATCCCCGACGTCGGCCGACTGTCGGTTGGACATGTGGATGGCTTCGCCTCCTATGGGGCAACCCGTGATTCCCATCCGGCCACGGTGCCCGGCGACCGCACCATTGGCGACGTCATGAACTACACCTCGGGGACCACCGGCAACCCCAAGGGGATCTTGCGCAAACTCCTCGGCGTCTCACCCGAGCAGGCTGCCCTGGGCCTTTCGGGCATCCTTTTCCTCTTCTCCATTCAGCCCCAGGACGACAACGTCCACATCATCGGCTCACCGCTCTACCACACCGCCGTCCTGCGTTTCGGGAGCGCGTCGCTCCACCTCGGCCACACGTTGGTCCTGATGGACAAGTGGGCACCCGAAGAAATGCTCCGCCTCATTGAGAAGTACCGGGTCACCACCTCACACATGGTGCCCACCCAGTTCCACCGCCTTCTGGCTCTGCCCGAAGATGTGCGGGCGAAGTACAACGTGTCCTCCTTGCGCCACATGATCCACGCCGCCGCCCCCTGCCCGGTCGACGTGAAGCACAAGATGATCGCCTGGTGGGGCAACGCGGTCGACGAGTACTACGCGGCCTCCGAGGGTGGTGGCACACTGGTCACCGCCGAGGAGTGGTCGCTAAAGCCCGGCACGGTGGGCAAACCGTGGCCGATATCGGAGATCGGCATCTTCGACGACGACGGAAACCGCATCACCGAGCCCAACGTGATCGGCACCGTGTACATGGCCATGCAGGGGCTCACCTTCGAGTACCACGGCGACAAGGACAAGACCGAGAAGAACCGCATCGGCGACTTCTTTACCGTGGGGGACGTGGGCCTGCTCGACGAGGACGGGTACCTGTTCCTGCGGGACCGCAAGATCGACATGATCATTTCGGGGGGCGCCAACATCTACCCGGCGGAAATTGAGAGCGTGCTCCTCTCCCACCCCAAGGTGGGCGACGCCGCCGTCTTCGGCATCCCCCACGACGACTGGGGCGAAGAAGTGAAGGCGGTGATCGAGCCAGCCGAAGGAATCGAGGGCAACGACGCGCTGGCCCAGGAGATCCTCGCCTTCTGCGCCGACAAGCTGGCCAAGTTCAAGACGCCCAAGACGATCGACTTCACCGATGAGATGCCCCGCGACCCCAACGGGAAGCTCTACAAGCGCAAGTTGCGCGACCCCTACTGGGAGGGCGTGCAGCGCTCCCTCTGAGCAGGGGTCACTCCGGAGTGCTCTCGGCGATCATGCGGAGGAACGCCGGGTCGACGAGGGGGACTTCGGTCCCTGTGGCATTTTTCGTCACGATGTCGAGCATGCGCCCGGGCTGGACTTCAATGAAGATTCCTTCGGCCTCTGCCGTCAGCTCGCCGTGGTGGAAGATGCCGCCCCACGCGTAAATCTTGCGACCGTCCCGCCCCGTCAAGCGGGAGGCCAGCTCCAAGGGAGCCAGCAGCGGCGTGGGACGGCGGTAGCGCACGGTGAGCGTTCCGGTCATGCCGGCCTGCCCGGCGACGATGTTGGCCGTCCCCAGGAGCTCGTCGAACAATTCGGCGATCACGCCTCCGTGCACGCAGGTGGGCGGACCCTCGTAGGGGTAGCCGAATGTCGCCCTCCCCCGGACCTCGCGTTGGCCATCCTCACCTTCGACCACCCAGAGGTCGACGGGCGGGGCGATGGGATTGGCGTAGCCGATCACGGGACTGGTCGGGAAGTAGTCCTGCGGGTGCCCCGCAGCGGTCGGCTGCCGGCGGGGGCGCTTGCTGTCCTCGGCCGACGCTTCCAGCTTGTCAGCCAGCGTGGACATCTGGTCGGCCGCCTCGGCCACGTCATCATCACGCAGCGGCAGCCCCACGGCCACGGCGCCGATGCGCCGCAGGGCGCCCGCCAGGCGGTTGAGAGGCTCGTCGCCGGTGGAGAGCGCCGGTCCGTCCACGCCGGGGAACCCCTGGCCCGGGGGAACCGCCCCCTCACTCATTGCCGGGTGAAATTGGCCGGACGCTTTTCGGCAAATGCCTTCTGCCCTTCCGCCGCGTCCTGCGAGGAAAAGACGGGCCAGCCCAATTCAAGCTCCCGTGCCAGCCCGTCCACCTCGGACATGCCTTCGGTCTCGCGCACGGACCGCTTGATCGCTTCGACGGCCAAGGGCCCGTTCTGCCCGATCACGGAGGCGATCTCCAGCGCCCGCTCCAGCGCCGTGCCGTCGGGAACGACGTGGCCGATGAGGCCGATGCGCTGGGCTTCCTCGGCCGGCACCTCCCGCGCCGTGAGGAGGAGATCCATGGCCACGGTGTAGGGGATCTGCCGGCGCAGGCGCACCGTCGACCCCCCGAGCGGGAAGAGCCCGCGCCTGGCCTCGAAGATCCCGAAGATGGCGCCGGCGCCGGCGACCCGTATGTCGGTGGCCTGCAGTATTTCGGTCCCGCCGGCCACGGCCCATCCCTCGACCGCGGCGATGAGCGGCTTCCGGAGGTCGTAGTGGCGGAGCAACGCCTTCCAGTGCAGGTCCGGGTCGGCCTTCATGCGGTGTTGGTACTTTTCGGCATCGCTGCCGCCCATGGCCTTGAGGTCCATGCCGGCGCAGAACGTCCCGCCGGCACCGGTGAGGATGGCGCACCTGATGTCGTCGTTGCCGTCAATCTCCTCCCAGGCATCTGCCATGCCGACGAGCATGGGCAAGCTGAGCGCATTCTTGGCCTCGGGCCGGTTCATGGTCACGATGGCGGTGGCGCCGTCGCGTGCGAACGTCAGGTGTTCAGTCGATTCCACATTCCCCTCCGGTTGTGAGCGTCGTTCTCCGGTCAGATCCGCTCAATGATGGTGCCCGTGGCCAAGGCGCCACCGCAGCACATGGAGACCAGCCCGTAGGTGGCGTCGCGTCGCTCGAGCTCGTGCAGGATGGTCGTAATGAGCCGGCTCCCAGTGGCGCCCACCGGGTGACCGAGGGCGATGGCCCCACCGTTGACGTTGAGCTTGTCCATGTCGGCGTCGAGCACCTTGGCCCAGCTCATGACCACCGATGCGAAGGCCTCGTTCACCTCGAAGAGATCGATGTCACCCATCGTCATCCCGGCCTTTTCCAGGACCTTGGTGGTGGCCGCGATCGGGCCGTCGAGATGGTAATAGGGGTCCGAGCCGACCAGCACCTGCGCCACGATGCGCGCCCGCGGTCGGAAGCCCTCGGACTTGGCCCGGTCCTCTGACATCCAGAGCACGGCCGCCGCTCCATCCGATATCTGCGAGGAGTTCCCGGCGTGGTGCATGCCGTCGGGCAGCACGGGCTTGAGCTTGGCCAGGCCCTCAGCCGTGGTTTCCCGGGGTCCCTGGTCCTTGCTGACCACCACCTTCTCACCCGAGTGCTCTCCGCGGGGGCCTTCCGCTCCGACGATGGGTGCCTCCACGGAGACGATCTCCCGGGCGAAGCGATCCTCCGCCACGGCTACCGCCGCCTTCTTCTGGGACTCCAGCCCCAGCCAGTCCACGTCGGCACGGGTGATGCCGTACTTCTCGGCGATCCGTTCCGCCGCCGTGAACTGGTCCGGCATGTCGTAGGGCAGGTCCTCGGGAATGGCCCGGCCCACCCCGGCCGCCGCGTTGGCCCCCAGGGGAACCCGGCTCATGGCCTCGACCCCGCAGGCGATGCCGGCGTCGATGGCGCCGGCCGCCACCAGGTTGTTGACGAAGTGGTTCGCCTGCTGGGAGGAGCCGCACTGGCAGTCGACGGTGGTGGCCGCCACCTCAAAGGGCAGACCCTGCAGCAACCAGGAGGTGCGGGTCACGTTGAACCCCTGTTCCCCAGCCTGGGTCACGCAGCCGCCCACAACCTGCTCAATGGTGTTCGGGTCGATACCGGCCCGCTTGACCACTTCCATCTGGGCCGCCCCGAGGAGATCGGGTGCCCGCAGGCCCGAGAGCCACCCGTTGCGCTTCCCGATGGGGGTGCGCACTGCTTCGACGATTACGGGCTGCGCCATGGCAGACGTCCTTTCTGCTGCGTGTCCCGGCTCAAAGCCGGCTGCCCTTGCTGGGCAGAATATAGAACCTGTTCTACTTATCCTATCACCCAGCTCAGACTGCCTCCCAGAGCCGAACTGGCCCGTCGCTCCGGCACCTCGCAGCCGACGTTGGCCAGTTACGAGGCGGGACGGCTCGTCCCGCGACTCCAGACGCTTTCCCGGCTGATCGAATCCAGCGGTCACGACCTCGTGATGACAGTCATGCCGATGGTGAGGCGCGGTGCCGTACCCGTCAGCAAAGTGAGCAGGCAGATGACGAAGATCATTCGCGATGAAGGCGAGAAGGCCGCTTGGCGGCGCCTGCTCGATTTCGTCGACGACTTCCGCGGGTCGTCCGTGGCGGGAAAGCGCTCGCTCATCACCGAACAGGCACCCCTGTGCGGGAATTCCCGCTTTGACGCTGCTCTGGCTGGGATCGTGGAGTACCTCTGCACCGAATCTCACCTGGCCATTCCTGCCTGGACCACGGAGCCGGCTCGTTTCGCGGAGCCATGGTGGTTCGTGTCGGGCCAGCGCGGGTACGAGGCCATGGCACTCAGGGACAGCCCGGCGGCGCTGTCACGCCACGGCGTCTTCGTCAACGACGGGGCGTTCGTGCGTGTTTAAGGGCGGACTCAGTCGAAAGGGCATGATGCAGGCCTTCGAAGCGCTCTCCCAAGAGCTCGAATCCCGTTCCGTGCGCGGTGAGGTGTTCATAGTCGGCGGAGCCGCCATTGCCCTCGCTTATTCGGCTCGCCGTGTGACGCGGGACATTGACGCCATCTTCGAACCCAAGGCGATCATTGATGAAGCGGCCCATGTGGTGGCCGAACGGCTGCATCTTCCTGACGACTGGCTCAACGATGCCGTCAAGTCGTTCGCTCCCGGAAGTGACCCCGACAGTCGCATCATCTTCTCAACTCCTTCGCTCGAAGTGGCCGCGGCGTCTCCTCTCTACCTGCTTGCCATGAAACTCCTGGCCTCCCGGGTCGACCAGGACACTGACGAAATCAAGCTCCTCTACAAGAAGTGCGGGTTCTCCACCCCCGGCGAGGGGATGGATCTGGTGGAGAGGTTCTATCCGAATCGTCAGATGGGGCCGAAGACCCAGTTTCTGCTGGAGGAACTGTTCAGTTGAGCCGCCCGTGCCCAGGACCCGCATTCTCCCAGGCAAGCGCCGGCCGGCCGGGGTACTCTCGGTGCCCGTTCGGACGAGTTATGGGAGGTCGGTATGCCGGGGTTCGTGCAGATCATGGAGTTGAAGACGGAGCGGATCGACGAGGTCGTAGCTCTGTCCCAAAGGATGCAGGAGGAGCGGGGCGATGCGCTGCTCGCCTCCAAGGCGACCGTCACGGCGGACCGGGACCGGCCCGGGTACTACCTGGTCATAGTGGAGTTCGACTCCTACGAGGAGGCGATGAAGAACTCGAATGATCCCGTGACCGCCAAGTACTCAGAGGAGATGGGTGCCCTGCTCGACGGGCCGCCCAAGTTCTTCAACCTCGACGTCCGCCAAGTAATGGAGATGTAGCAGCCATGAGCCTGAACAGTGACAAGTACCAGCGGGCGGTCGGTGACCTCTCGGCCGTGGTCGACGCCGTGCCGGCAGGCAATTGGTCCGCTCCTTCCCCCTGCGCCGGCTGGACGGCCAGGGAGCTCATCGGGCATCTGATCGGCGGCTTCCAGCGGGTCTCGTCCGTCGAGACCGGGTTCCATCCGGGACACGACGAGTCCCCGGATTCGGCGGGCGACGACCCGGCCGGTGCCTACGCGGCGGCACGCGACGCCGCCCTGGGTGTCCTGACCGAGGAGAACCTGGCCAAGAACGTCCAGAGCCCCATGGGGGAGATCCCCCTCGACCAGCAGGTGGGCATGTTCTCCACCCCCGATGTCCTGATCCACACCTGGGACCTGGCCCGGGCGGTGGGAATTGAGGTGAAGCTCGACGCCGACCTGGTGCAGGAGACCTACGCAGCCCTGCTCCCGCTGGACGAGATGATCCGCGCCGCAGGCGTCTTCGGACCCAAGGTGGAGACGCCGGCCGGCGCCGACCCCCAGACGGCCCTCCTCTGCTTCACCGGGCGCCAGCCCTGACCGCGGCGCTCAGACTCCCTTGAGGATCTCCCGGGCGATGACCACCTTTTGCACCTGGTTGGTCCCCTCGTAAATCTGGGTGACCTTGGCGTCGCGCAGGAACCTCTCCACCGGGAAGTCCTTGGTGTAGCCGTACCCGCCCAGGATCTGTACGGCTTCGATGGTGACCGACATGGAAGTGTCGGACGCGAAGGCCTTGGCCATGGCGCCGAACTTGGTCAACTCGCCGGTGGGATCGTGGTCGACCATGGCGCAGGCGCGATACACGAGGGCCCGGGCTGCCTCGGTGCGCGTGGCCATGTCGGCCAGCATGAAACGGAGTCCCTGCAGATCGGCAATGGGTGCACCGAAGGCATGGCGCTGCTTCATGTAGGCGGCGGAGTAGTCGATGGCACCCTGTCCGATGCCGACCGCCTGCGCCCCGATCGTCGGCCGGCTGCGGTCCAAGGTGTGCATGGCGATGGTGAATCCCTGTCCCTCCTCACCGATGCGGTGCGTCGCCGGTACGCGCACCTCGTTCAGGACGACCTCGCCGGTGGGACTCCCCCGCAAGCCCAGCTTGTCCTCGTGCTTGGCGATGGTGAGCCCCCACTCCTTCTCCACCAGGAAGCAGGTGATCCCCCGCCCTCCGGCATCGGGGTTGGTCTTGGCGAACACGATGTAGACGTCGGAGATGCCGGCATTGGTGATCCAGTACTTCGAGCCGGTGAGCACGTAGTCGTCCCCGTCACGGACGGCCCGGGTGCGCATGGCGGCCACGTCGCTCCCGGCGTCCGCCTCCGACAGGCAGTAGCTGGCCTGCATCTCCCCGGCGGCCACCAGGGGCAGGTAGTGCGACTTGAGCTCCTCGCTGCCCCAGTTCATGACCGGGATCATGCCCAGCTTCGAAATGAGAATGGTCAGAGAGGTGGAGGCGCACACCCGGGCCAGCTCCTCGGCACAGATGGCCTGGGTCACCATGTCGGCCCCGGCCCCGCCGTAGGCCACGGGAATCCCCAAGGCCGGGAGCTCCATTTCGCGGCACGCCTCGAAGGACTTCCAGGGGAACTCGGCCGTGCGGTCAGCCTCGGCCGCCTGGGGTGCGATCCTCTCTTCGCAGAAGGGGCGGAGGGTGTCGCGGAACTGCCGGTGGACATCGGTCAGGGCGAAGTTGGAAGTTTCCACGGGCCCATTGTCGCAGAGCCCGCAGTGGACTCCCGGCTGGCTCCCTCAGGTGGTGGAGAGATGGTCGATGAGCAGTGTCGAGAGCCCGTCCGGAGCGCCGTCCCCCGTCGACCACACGTACCGCGTGGGCACGGTGACCGGCGTGAGCTCCCGCCATTCGTTCTCCCCCGTGACCCGGTACCAGTTCGGCGCCGCCCTAGGCGGCAACGGCAGCCCGGGCGTCCTCGGGCTTGCGCCGCAGCATCTCCTCCGATACGGCGTCGACCAAGGACCGCTGCGCGACATAGTCGTGCGACACGGAGGAGAAAGCCAGCCGCCGGGCTGCCTGGAGCTCTGCCGGCGCGTCCCCCAAGAAGGCCCACAGCGTCAACGCGAACTGCACGTCGTAGATGCAGGGCGCCCGCCCGAAGAGCGCGGCCCGCCGGGCCGCGATGAGCGCCACGCCCAACAGCGCGTCGTGCTCGGTCTCGCCCTCGCCGAGCTTCAGGTCATGGGCGAACCGTCGGGCCAGCCGCAGTGCGAAGCCGGCGTCGGGTCCGGGCGTCCCCACGCTGCGCCCGCTGATCGCCGTCGGCCCACCGAGCTCGGCGGGACGGCTGGCCGTCCAGGTACCGGGAACGTTGAGATGGCGGGCCGGCCGCACCTGGTCGGCCTCGCTGATGGGCACGAAGGTCGGCTGCGTCACGGTCCGGAGACTAGCCGAGGGCCGGGCGCCAAAAGACAGGCGGCTCTCCACGGGGTCAACCCTTCTACGACGCGGCCGAGTGATCCGCGCCCAATTGCAAGCAATCGACGTCGATCACACTGCGCTGGCCATCCCGCAGTTGGCGTTTGAGCCGAGCTACTCGTCGGGTCGGCGTGGTGCGACGCGGAGTCGGGCCGCGCGGGCCCCAGCGTGAAGGCGTCGGTCCCAGACGGCGACAGCCAGATCAGCGTCCCCGATGGCGAGGGCGCTGGCGAGATGCACGGCATCGGCGCCGCGGAGGGCATAACGGCGGGCCAGCTCGCCCGCCTCCCGTTCTACGGCCGAGGTGACCTCGACCCGACGCGTCGCGGCCCAGAACTCCTCCCACGCCCGCTCGGCTAAGTGAAGCTCAATGTTGTCGAGGACGTGGTTGCGGGCGGCCGCAGCGAGGGCGGCGCGTACTTCGGGGTAGGCGAGCCTGCTGGAGATGGCGGCGTCACAGCCGTCCCACAGTTCAACAGCCAGGTCGCTTCCGGCCTCTTCGACCACCAGCTTCACGAAGGCGCTCGAGTCGAAATAGGCCAGCGCCACGCTCTAGCGTCGCTGCTCGCTGATGAGGTCGGCTACCGATCCACGCGCGCGGGGTCGCGGGCGCGCGGATGCTGTGGGCCGCTGCGCCCGCGCCGGTCGAGCGATGACGCCTTCCTCCTGTAGGCGGTCGAGGGTCGCAGTCGCGCTCATACCCAGCAGTCGAGCCACCGGCACACCTCGGTCGGTGACCACGACCTCCTGGCCCGCGCGTACCCGCTCCAGCCAGGCGCTCAGGTTGGCCCGCAGATCACTGATCGCAACATCCACAGACCAAAGTGGACATGAGCAGACCATAGAAAGTGTACGTCTGTCGAACGGGCCGGACGACCCTTGCTGACTCCTCGGCCTCGGTAACGGAGAAGCGCCCTCATGAGCGAAGACGGTGCAAGATCCGTTCAGGTAAAGAGCTGCACCACCGGCAGGGCGATCGACGAAGGGTGGTCCCCGTCGTGGAGGACCTCCTGATCGGCAGAACGCAACTTGGTGGCCGAGGCCAGGGGCTCGCCGGTGCCGGTGTTGCGGGCGAAGAGCGGGTGGGCCCCGGAGGAAACCTGGAGCCGGATCCGGTGCCCTGGCGCGAACGTGTTGGCCGTCGGCCACAGGGAGATCTCAAGGCGAAAGGTGCCGTCATCGTCCTTGGTCACCGCCCCGGGGGTAAGACGCACGATCCCGTCGCTCAGGTTGGTCGACTTCCCCTGGGGTGACACATCGCAGAGACGCACGAAGAAGTCGGTGTGCTCCAGCGACGACCGGAAGTAGAGGGTGGCCGTGAGAGGCCCGATCACCGTGAGCTCTGCGGCCATGACCCCGCTGGTGTAGGTGAGCACGTCACGGCGCCTCTCCCGCTTGCGCTGATCCTTGCGCCCCGCCGAGCGGAAGTTGAGCGACGGCCCGCCGAGGCCCGGCGTCGGGTCGGCCGGGTTGTAGTGGAAACGGTCCGGTGGGCTGTCGCCCGGGTTCGTCGAGCCGAGTGTGCCGCCCCGACCGAGGTACCAGCGCTGCGTCTCCGCCGTGGGAGGCCAGTGCGAGAACTCGCGCCAGGTGCCCGAGCCCATGACGAAGACCTTCACCGGCGCCCTCGCATCGGATGCATGCCGGTCGCCGAGCTGTTCGCCGAACCAGTCCAGGCCGTCCCGGAGCGCCTCGGCCATGCCACGGGCGCTGGAGTGGGTCCAGGGACCGATGGTCAACCGGGCGGGCCGGCCGGCCCGGCGCAGCGCCTCGTAGTCGGCCACCTGATCGGGCAGGAACAGGTCGTACCATCCGCCGACCAGGGTGGCCGGAGGCACCTGGTCGAGGCGGCGCCCGAAGTTGATGGGGTCCCACCAGGTGTCACCGGGAGTCTCGTGGACCAGCCAGTCCTGGTAGTACGGGACGGGGTGATCGATGGCCGCGGAATCGCTCTTGGCCACGGGCAGGACCGAGGAGGCGGAGGCCACCACTTTCGCGGCACGCAGCTGAGACCGCAGGACGAGCCCTGGGCGAAGCTCCTGGTGCGCCAACTGGTAGAGCCAGGTCAGGGCGGTTTCCAGCGCGAACGAGCCGCCCGGGTAGACGATGGCATCGCGGAAGTTCGAAGCGGTGTTGTTGAGCGCCATGGCTTTGACGAAATCGGGAGCGTCCTCGGCCACCGCCCACTGGGTCAGCCCCAGGTAGCTGGGGCCGAACGTGACGAGCCGCCCGTCGAACCACGGCTGGGCGGCGATCCACTCAAGGGTGGCCCGCCCGTCCGCCTGCTCGTTGCGCATGGGGACCCAGTCTCCCGCCGACCCGAACGTGCCCCGGCAACTCTGCAGCAGCACCTGGTAGCCCCGCTCGGCGAAGAGGCGGCCGATCATCCCGAGCTGGCGCCGGCCGTAGGGCGAGCGCAGGAGGATGGTCGGCGGAGCGGAGGTGCCAGGGTCGGTCGGGTACCAGCGGTCGGCCAGCAGGGCCACGCCGTCGGGCATTTTGGCCGTCAGGTCGCGCTCGACCGAGACGTCATGGGTGTGGGCCGGCGGCAGCTTGGCCACCCGGCCCATCAGGACACTTCCCAGGGTCATCCGCGCCTGCCTTGCGTCTCAGTCCCCATGGAGGAGCCCGAAGACGACCGAATCGTAGAGGGCCTGCCAACTGGCCTCAATTATGTTCTCCGACACCCCGATGGTGGTCCAGGTGCGTTCCCCGTCCGTGGTGTCGACGAGCACGCGCGTGACGGCACCGGTTCCCTTGCCCGTATCGAGCACCCGGACCCGGTAGTCGGTGAGGTGGATGGTGGACAAGACCGGGTACGTGGGCTGAATCGCTCCCCGGAGCGCGCCGTCCAGCGCATTGACCGGTCCGTTTCCTTCCGCCGTCGCCACAATGCGCTGCCCACCGATGTGGACCTTGACCGTGGCTTCGGTGGTCACCCCCTCACGTTCTCCGTGGTCGGTGATGACCCGGAAGGACTCCACGCTGAAGTAGTCGGCCAGCCATCCGGTGGCCCGTCGCAGCAGGAGCTCAAGGGAGCCGTCCGCCACCTCGAAGTGGTAGCCCTCGTGCTCCAGGCGCTTCAGTTCGTCCAGCACGCGGCCGAGGACCTCGCCGTCGAGCTCAAGTCCGAGCTCCGCCGCCTTCATGGCCAACGTCGAGCGCCCGGCCATCTCCGAGACGACCACCCGGGTGCCGTTGCCCACCGAATTCGGCTCGACATGCTCGTACAGGTCGGCACTGCGGGCCACCGCGCTGGCGTGGAGCCCGCCCTTGTGGGCGAAGACCGAGTTCCCCACGTAGGGCTGCTGGGGATTGGGGGCGACGTTCACCACCTCGGCGATGTGGTGTGCCACCGGGGTCAGGCGTTCCATGCGGTCGGTGGGGATGGTGCGGATGTGCAACTTGAGCGAGAGGTTGGGGATGATGGCGGAGAGATCGGCGTTGCCGGCCCGCTCCCCATACCCGTTGACGCAACCTTGGACCTGGGTCACCCCGGCCTGCACGGCCACCAGCGAGTTGGCCACGGCGCATCCGGCGTCGTTATGGCAATGGATTCCCAGCTGCGCGCTGGTGCGCTCCCTGACGTCGGACACCGCTTGCCCGACATCGTCGGGGAGCGAGCCCCCGTTCGTGTCACACAGCACGAGCGCCTCGGCGCCCGCTTCCTCGGCCGCGCTGAGTACGGACAGGGCAAAGTCGGGATTGCGGCGGTAGCCGTCGAAGAAGTGCTCGGCATCGAGGAAGACCCGCAGATCATGAGCGCGCAGGTGTGCCACCGAGTCGCGCACCATGGCCACCGCCTCGTCCAGCGAGGTGCGCAGCGCCTCGGCCACGTGCCGGTCCCAGGCCTTGGCCACGATGCAGGCGACCGGTGCGCCGGCATCGATGAGATTGGAGAGGACGACGTCGTCCTCGGGGCGGACGCCAGGCCGCCGGGTCGAGCCGAACGCCACCAGGGTGGCGGTGTGGAGCTGCAATTCCTTGGCGGCGCGGACGAAGAACTCCACGTCCTTGGGATTGGCCCCGGGCCATCCGCCTTCAATGAAGGTGACGCCGAGGTGGTCGAGCTGCTCGGCCACCCGGAGCTTGTCGTCGACGGTGAGGGAGAGACCCTCCTGCTGGCTCCCGTCGCGCAAAATGGTGTCGAAAATGTCGACGGAGGCGGGCAATTCGGGCACGGAGAAGTCGTGCCCGTGGCTCGTGTGACCATGGGCGTGGGTGTGGCGGGCGTCACCGTGGCTGTGGGGCTCAGTCGACCTGTCCGGTTCAGTCGACCCGTCCGGTTCAGTCGACATGGTCGAGCCAGTCCTTGTAGCGGTCGACCTCGCCCCGCACGGTGGCGAAGTAGGTCCGCTGGACCTCCAGCGTGATCGGACCGGGACGGCCCGCGCCCACAGAGCGGTCATCGACGGCGCGGATGGGCACCACCTCGGCCGCCGTGCCGGTGAGGAAGGCCTCGTCGGCCAGGTAGAGGTCGGTGCGGATGATCGGCTCATGGCGCACTTCGATCCCGAGGTCGCGGGCGATCGTCTCTATGGAGTCCTGGGTGATGCCGGCCAGCGCGCCCGAATCCGAGGTGGGCGGGGTCACGATGGCACCGTCGCGCACGACGAAGATGTTCTCGCCCGTGCACTCGCTCACCGTGCCGTTGGGGGCGAGGAGGATGGCCTCGTCGTACCCGCCCTTGATCGCCTCCACCTTGGCCAGCGACGAGTTCACGTACATGCCGGTGCCCTTGGCCGCCGTCGGCACCGCGTTGGGGTCGTGCCGCCGCCAGGAGCTCACCTTGACCGACACCCCGTTGGCCACTCCCTCATCACCCAGGTAGGTGCCCCAGGGCCAGGCGGCGATGGACACGTTGGTCGGGCAGGCCAGCGGGTTCAGTCCCATTTCGCCATAGCCCAGGTACACCAGCGGGCGCAGGTAGCAACCGTCGCTCATACCGTTGACCCGGACCACCTGGCGGGTGGCCTCAATGATCTCGTCGACGGTGTAGGGGACGTCGATCATGAAGACCTTGGCCGAGGCGAAGAGCCTCCGGATGTGGTCGGCCAGCCGGAAGACGGCCACGCCGCGTGCGGTCGGGTAGGCGCGGATCCCCTCGAACACACCCGAGCCGTAGTGCATGGTGTGGGTGAGCACGTGCACCGTGGCGTCGGCCCAGTCGACCAGTTCGCCGTCCATCCAGATCTTGTCGGTCGGGGTGATGGGCATCGTTCAGAGCCTTTCTGCGATGGCGTCGCCCACGGCGGTCGTGGACAGCTGCTCGTTGGAGGTGGGGAAGTCGGGGTTGGACATGGCGTTGGTCTGCTCGGTGACGGCCGCCATGATGCGGTGGGCGGCGCCGGTCTCACCGAGGTGCTCGAGCATGAGGGCGGCCGAGTGGATGGCGGCCAGCGGGTTGGCGATCCCCTGGCCGGCGATGTCGTGCGCGGCGCCGTGCACGGGCTCAAAGAGGGAGGGGCCGGTCCGGGCCGGGTTCAGGTTGGCCGAGGCGGCAAAACCGATCCCGCCGCTCACGGCGCCGGCCAGGTCGGTGAGGATGTCGCCGAAGAGGTTGTCGGTCACGATGACGTCATAGCGGCCCGGCTGCTCCACCAGGTAGATGCAGGCGGCGTCGACGTGGTTGTAGTCCCATTCGATGTCGGGGTACTCGGCCGAGACCTCGGTGACGGTGCGGTGCCACAGATCCCCGGCGAAGGTGAGCACGTTGGTCTTGTGCACCAGGGTCAGGTGGTGGTCCGGGCGCCGGCCGGCCAGCTCGAAGGCGAAGCGCACGCAGCGCTCCACCCCCATGCGGGTGTTGACCGATCCCTGGGTGGCCACCTCGGCCGGCGTCCCCTTGCGGAGGAACCCGCCCTCGCCGGCATAGGTCCCCTCGGTGTTCTCCCGGATGACCACGAACTGCGCATTCTGGGCGACCGAACCGGGGAGACCGGTGAAGGGACGGAGGTTGATGTAGAGATCGAGCTCGAAGCGGAGACGCAGGAGGAGGCCCCGCTCCAGCCTCCCCGGCGGCACCGAGGTGTCGCCCACGGGGGGGCCGACCGCACCGAGCAGGATGGCGTCGTAGCCCCGGAGCTGGGCCAGCACGTCGTCGGGCAGCACGCTGCCGTCACGGAGGTAACGGTCGGCGCCCAGGTCGAACTCAGTGGTCTCAAGCTCGACGCCCGCGGCGGCGACCACCTTGAGCGCCTCGGCGCACACCTCCGGCCCGATGCCGTCGCCGCCGATGACGGCGACCCGGTTCCTGGCGCTGGGTGTGCTCACGGGTCCTGCTCCTCATGGGACCGGGCCGGCCTGGTCTGGGTTGGCCCGGTCTTGGTTGGTCTGGTCTGGTCTGGTCTGGGAATTGAAAAACCGTCCACACAGTGGACGGTTCGACGGCGCGCGGGGATGTGGCGCGCCTAGCGAATAATGCCTACAAGGTGCTCAAAGCGGTGCATGACCCGTTCAGTCTGGCGCAGCCGGGCGCCTCCGTCAACATCGGCCGACCGGCGGGCACCCACCCCGTCGGGGGCCGATTAGCCTTGTGCGGGCCCGGGGTGCGTCCACCTCCGGCATCCACCTCCCGAAGGGCAAGCGGTGACCAAGGTCTCGACCAACGAAACTGAACCGACCAAGCTGACCAAGGTCACCCATGACCGCCTGGTGGCCGAGCTCAAGGACCTGACCACCCGGGGCCGGGTGGAGATCGCAGAGCAGATTGAGTCGGCGCGCGCCCTGGGGGACCTGAGCGAGAACGGTGACTACCACGCGGCCAAGGACTTCCAGGGCAAGATGGAGTCCCGCATCCGCCAGCTCCAGAGGCTCCTCAAGCGGGTCGAGCTGGTGGACGAGACCGGCGCCGGTGACGGGAGCGTGTCCATGGGCTGCACGGTGACCCTGCGCTACGAGGGCGACGACGAGGACGACACCCAGCAGTTCTTCGTGGGCTCCATTGAGGAGCGTCCGGGCAGCCTCCCGGTCCTCTCCCCCAGCGCTCCGCTGGGCCAGGTCCTCATCGGGAGGAGCGCCGGCGACACGGTGGAGTACAAGGCGCCGGGCGGCATGCTGCGGGTCGAGATCGTGTCCGTCGACCGCTGATGGGGCCGCGCACGCTGTCCGAGAAGATCTGGGACGCCCACGTCGTCCATGCCGCCGAAGGTGAGCCGGACCTCCTCTTCATCGACCTGCACCTGGTGCACGAGGTCACCTCGCCGCAGGCGTTCGACGGTTTGCGGCTTGCGGGCCGCCAGGTGCGGAGGCCCGATCTCACGGTGGCCACGGCGGATCACAACGTCCCCACCATCGACATCGACCAGCCGGTGGCCGACCCTGTCTCGGCCCAGCAACTCGACGTGCTCAACCTCAACACGGGCGAGTTCGGGATCACCTGCTACCCGATGGGCGACCCCAACCAGGGCATCGTCCATGTGATCGGCCCCGAGCAGGGCTGGACACAGCCCGGCATGACCATCGTGTGCGGGGACAGCCACACCTCGACCCACGGCGCCTTCGGGGCGCTGGCCTTCGGGATCGGGACGAGTGAGGTCGAGCACGTGCTGGCCACCCAGACCCTCTCGGGGACCCGGCCCCTGACCATGGCCGTCAACGTGGAGGGGGAGTTGCCTCCGGGTGCCACGGCCAAGGACATGGCCCTGAGGATCATCGGCGCCATCGGGACGGGGGGAGGCATCGGGCACGTCATTGAGTATGGAGGTTCGGCCGTCCGCGGTCTGACCATGGAAGGCCGCATGACGCTGTGCAACATGAGTATTGAGGGTGGCGCCCGCGCCGGGCTGGTGGCGCCCGACCAGACCACGTTCGACTACCTGAAGGGTCGGGACCACGCCCCCAGGGGTGACGCCTGGAAGGCTGCCGTGGCCTACTGGCACACGCTGCCCACCGACCCCGGGGCCACCTTCGACAAGGAAGTGGCGATCGACGCCGCCAGCGTCACGCCCCACGTCACCTGGGGCACCAACCCGGCCCAGGTGACCCCCATCAGCGGCTCCGTCCCCGACCCCGAGGCCATGGCCGATCCCGGTGACCGGGAGGCGGCGGTCCGGGCCCTGGCCTACATGGGCCTGGTCCCCGGCACCGCCATGCGTGCCATCCCCGTGGACACGGTGTTCCTGGGCAGTTGCACCAACTCCCGGATTGAGGACCTGCGGGCCGCCGCCGCCGTTCTCGCCGGCCGCCACGTGCATGCCGGCCTGCGGGCCCTGGTCGTCCCGGGATCGCACCGGGTCAAGGCCCAGGCGGAGGGCGAGGGGCTGGACCAGATCTTCATCGCCGCCGGCTTCGAGTGGCGCCAGCCGGGCTGTTCCATGTGCCTGGCCATGAACCCCGACAAGCTGGCCGTGGGCGAGCGCTGTGCCTCCACCTCGAACCGGAACTTCGAAGGGCGTCAGGGCCGGGGCGGGCGCACCCACCTGGTCTCCCCCGCCGTGGCCGCCGCCACCGCAGTGGCCGGCACGTTCGCCCTACCCGAGGACCTGGACTGATGGAACCCGTCGTCGTCGTGACCGGCCGGGCGGTTCCCCTCGACCGCACCGATGTGGATACCGACCAGATCATCCCCTCGGACTGGCTCAAGCGTGTGGAGCGCACGGGGTTCGGGGCCGGGCTGTTCTCGGAGTGGAGGGACGACCGGGACTTCGTCCTCAACAACCCTGAGTTCGTCGGAGCGACCATCCTGGTGGCCGGGCATAACTTCGGCACCGGCTCGTCGCGTGAGCACGCCGTGTGGGCGCTGATGGACTTCGGCTTCCAAGCCGTGGTGTCGTCGCGCTTCGCCGACATCTTCCGCAACAACTGCACCAAGCAGGGATTGCTGCCGGTGCAGGTGTCGCCGGAGTTCGACCGGGCACTGCTCACCGCGGTGGCGGCGGACCCCTCACTGGAGATCACTATCGACGTCGCACGGAGCACCATTGAGGCGCCGGCGGCCGGCCTGGCGGACACCTTCCCGCTCGACGAGTTCACCCGCCAGCGCCTGCTCAACGGGTGGGACGACATCGGCCTGTCGCTGCGCCATGCCGACGACATCACGGCATACGAGAAGCGCCGCCCCGCCTTCCTGCCGTCGGCCTAGCGCACCGGTCACCTGGGCCGGGACCGCGGGGCCATTGTCCCGCGGGCAGGTCTCTGTGCGGTGACAGGTCGGTCGGCGGGCGAAGCGGTGGGATCGCCCGGCTGGCGCCACGGGCTTGCGTCACATCCGGCGGCCCCGTTGGACCGCCGGAACAAGAAATCGCCTGGAGGCTAGGCCTCCAGGCGATTTCTCATTCACAGCTACAACAGTTTGCTACTGGGTGCAGACGTAGTTCCCGTCAACACTCGGCACAGACTGGCCTTCAATGGTGCCGTTGGTGTTGCCGTCATTGCCGACGGCGATTCCACCAGTGGCAGGCCCCACTCCACCGGCTGCGGTCACATTGCCGACAGCGGGGGTGGTGCTGGCGCTGGTCACACCGGTCACCTGCAGGTAACCCTGTGACGCTCCGATGCCCGCGTAGCCGGAAACCGGCACGGCGGGAGCACCGTTGGCGCCCGAGGTGTAGATCGGACCCTCGCCACCCTTAGCGGTGCTCTGACCCGACGGCGACCCGCACGAAGCAGCCTGCGAAGCCCCGGAAAGGGCGAAGCTACCGAGCAGACCACCCGAACCAGCCACCAGACCCAGCATTGCAATACGTGATTGAAGCCTCAACATTCCTCCATTCCAATGGTTAGTGGACCTGAATTCGGCGCGTTACTACAGCGCTCGAACTTCAGCCCCCCATTCCCGCCACGGTGGTGGGTAACCGGTGAGAAGGATATTGGATCCGGCTCACTATGTCAAACGTTTGTTCGGGATGGTGAACGGGCCCGCCGGCAAGATCCGGAAGGTGCCCGCTGAGCCAGGATCCACCGATTGACCTCCCCGGCTTCTTGACTCCCGTGCGGTTTCGGGCGACCCGATGGGGCGGTCCCGTTGACCACGCCGCCCTGATCGGTCGGGCGTTCGGGCCGGTCCGGTCGGCCAGCGCCCGGAGGAGGAATAAGGAACCACCGGCACCTCCCGGCGAGGTGCACAGGAGGGCCAGGACTCGCGCGACGGCCGCCAGGTCAGACATGGCATAGGCATGATCGGGCGGGGCGGTACATCCGATACCCCGCTGGTCGAATGCTCCCACCTCGAAGGATTCGGGAAACACGGCGACAAGTCGTGAGGCGTCGGCCCATGTGGCGCCTGTCCCGTTCACGAACAGCAGTCTCGGTTCCGACCCCGCGTGAGAGCATCTGCCCATGGTGACCTTCCGCTCCATGACCGGTGCCGACGTGTCGGCGGCGGTCGAAGCCTTTGACCGGGGCTTCGTCGCCATGGGCGCCCGCTTCGGGTTCCCCGCCACACCCCGATCGCGGCAGGACGAGCGCCGCCGCCAGGACCGGACGCGCCATTTCCTGGGCACCGACCCGGGTGGCTCCTGGGTGGCCGATGACGACGGCACCATCGTCGGGGTATCCCAGTCCTTCGTGCGCGAGGGCTACTGGGTGCTCTCCCAGCTCGGGACCCTGCCCGATCACCAGGGGCGGGGGCACGGCCGCCAGCTCCTGCGCCTCGCCCTCTCCTACGGGGACCCGGGAAGCCCGGGCACCATTCAGTGCTCGCGTGACCCCAAAGCCATGGCCCTCTACACCAGCTCCGGCTTCGCCCTGCACCCGGTGGTGGCCGCCTTTGGGCCCCTGCGCCCGAGCTCGGTGGAGCGGCCGGTCGGCGTGACGCGCCACGAGCCGGAGCGGGTCACCGACGGGGAACTGGCCGTCGTGGCGGCCATCGACCGCGAGGTGCGGGGGTCCGCCCGGACCCTCGACATCCACTCGATGCTGTCCCAGCCCGGGACCCGGCTGCTCCTCCACCGCGACCGGGCCTACGCCCTGGCCAAGGACGAGCGGATCGTGACCCTGGGGGCCCGCGATGAGGAGTCGGCGTCCGTGGTGCTGCGCGCCATGCTGGCCGAGGCGCCCGAGGGGGAGACCATTGAGGTCAACTGGCTCACGGCGGGCCAGCAGTGGGCCATCGGGGTGCTGACCCGGGCCGGCGTGGAGCTGCGGCCACTCGGACCGGTCATGGTGCGCGGCATGGACGCCCCGCCGAGCCCCTACATCCCGAGCGGCGGTTACGGCTGAGTCCAGCGGTACCGGGTCCAGCCCGACATGGGGCGGGCGCCGAGCTCCTGGTAGAAGTCGATGGCCTGGGAATTCCACTCCAGGACCTCCCACTCCACCCGCCCCTCGGTCCGCGCGCGCAGCTCGGAGAGCAGGGCGCGCCCATGGCCACGGTGCCGGTGGTCGGGGCGCACGTAGAGGTCCTCCAGCCAGATGCCGGTCCGGCCCAGGAAGGTGGAGAAGGTGCGGAACCACAGCGCATGGGCGACCAGGGAGCCGTCGTCAGATGCGACCACCGTGTCGTGCACGACCGCGTCGGGGCCGAAGAGGGCCCGCTTCAGGTCTTCCTCGCGGCAGACAACCTGGTCGGCCAGGTTCTCGAATTCGGCCAGCTCGCGGATCATGGACAGCAGCTCGGGCACGTCGGCCTCCACGGCCGCTCGGATCATTCGGTGCGGGCGCGGTTGGCGGCGGACACCAGCGCGCTCAGCGAGGCGTCGAGGATGGAGGAGTCACGGCCGACACCCCACCAGGTGGCGCCGTCGGGTCCGGCGCATTCTATGTACGCCACCGCGGATGCTCCCGACCCCTCGGTCAGGGCGTGCTCCGAGTAGTCCTTGACCTCCAGCACTATGCCCAGATCGCCCTTCAGGGCGGCCACCAGCGCGTCAATGGGACCGTTGCCCTCTCCCTTCACGGTGCGGTGCTGGCCGTCGACCAGGAGCTGGGCCGTGACCGAGGTATGGCCCTGGCGGGTGGATACCTCACTGGTCACCAACCTGAGGCCGGCGTCCTCGGGCAGGTAGATCTCCTCGAACACGTCCCACATCTGGCCCGAGCCGATGACCGTGCCACTGGCCTCGGTGATGGACTGCACGGTGCGGGAGAACTCCATCTGCAGCCGGCGCGGCAGGTCGAGCCCGTGGTCGGTGTCCATCAGGTAGGCCACCCCGCCCTTGCCCGACTGGCTGTTGACCTGAATGATGGCCTCGTAGGTCCGACCGGTGTGCTTGGGGTCGATGGGCAGGTAAGGCACTTCCCATTCGGGGTAGTCACTGCCGATGGCGGCCATGCCCTTCTTTATGGCGTCCTGGTGGGAGCCCGAGAAGGCGGTGTACACCAGATCACCGGCATAAGGGTGGCGCGGGTGGACCGGGAGGCGGGTGGCGTACTCGGCCACCCGGCGCACCTTCTCAATGTCGCTGAAGTCGAGTTGGGGATCCACCCCCTGGGAGAACAGGTTCATGGCCAGCGTCACGATGTCGACGTTCCCCGTCCGCTCGCCGTTGCCGAACAGGGTGCCCTCCACCCGGTCCGCCCCGGCCAGCACCGCCAGCTCGGCTGCCGCCACCGCGGTCCCGCGGTCGTTGTGCGGGTGCAGGCTCAGCACAATCGACTCGCGGTTCTTGATGGTCCGGCCGAACCACTCAATCACGTCGGCGTACACGTTAGGGCTGTACATCTCGACCGTGGCCGGCAAGTTGATGATCATGGGATGTTCGGGCGTCGGCTCAATGACGTCCATCACCGCTTCGCAGATCTCCACCGCGAAGTCGGGCTCGGTGCCGGTGAAGCTCTCCGGTGAGTACTCGTAACGGACCTCCGTGCCCGGAATCGAAGGTTCGAACTTCTTGCACAGGATGGCCGCGTTCACGGCGATGTCGACGATCCCGGCCCTGTCCAGTCCGAACACGACGCGCCGCTGCAACTCGGAAACCGAGTTGTAGAAATGGACGACGGCACGCCGGGCCCCGGCCAAAGACTCGAACGTGCGCTCAATGAGCTCCTCCCGGCACTGGACCAGCACCTGAATTTCGACATCGTCGGGGACCATCTCCTCTTCAATGATGAGGCGCTGGAAGTCGAAGTCGGTCTGCGAGGCCGAGGGGAAACCCACCTCAATCTCCTTGAACCCGACATCGACGAGGGTCCGGAAGAGCGCCAGCTTCCGCTCGGAGTCCATGGGGTCGATGAGGGCCTGATTGCCGTCGCGCAGGTCGACGCTGGCCCAGCGAGGGGCCCGGGTGAACTGGCGGTCGGGCCACGTGCGGTCCCCGAGGACCAGGGGCACGTGAGACCGGTACTTGCCGACGGGCATGGGCGAGGGGTCACAGGGCAGGGCCAGATGACCCCGCTCCGTGTCGTCACCATTCCCTCTCTGTCCCTTTGCCATGGTCGCTTTCCCTTCTCTCTCTGGTGTGTCTTGCCTTTGTGGCTTCGGCTCCCCGCCCAACAAAAAACCTCCTGGCCCAAGGCGCAGGAGGTTGCGAGCGAACGCGATGTGGCGTTCGCCGTCAGGTAAGCAGCAGGTTGGTCGTGTGCATCATGGTGGCAACGATTGTCCCACCGGTGCGGGGCATCGTCAAGGGCGGGGCTACCCTGGCGCCGTGCGCCGTTCCCTGACCATCGGCTTGCGGATCGCCCTGGTCGTCGCCGTCCTGGGTGCGGTGCGCCAGGTCCTCCTGGACCGTGCACCGCGCCGTGGCCTCAACGGGAGCGAGCCCGTGATCGGCAGTCTCGACACGTGGCCGGCGGTACCCCGCCGGCCCACAGGATGAAGCCGGTCAGAGGATGACGCGGTGTATGTCGAGGATGCCCTCGTCCCCTCGCAACTGATCGACCACGGCGTCGGGCGCCGACGAAGTGGTCGAGATCACCATCAACGCCGTGGAAGTGATCGGGCTCGGGCCCACTGCCATGGAGGAGATGGAGATGCCCGCCGCACCCAGCGCGGTTCCCACCATGCCGATCATGCCGGGACGGTCGTCGTTGCGCACCACCAGCATGTGGGTGGAGGGCGCCACCTCCACCACGTGGTCGTCGACCATGACCACCCGCGGCTCGGTGCGGAGCCCAGCCGTGCTCAACGTGCCGGCGAGCGAGTGCGACCCCGAGCGCAGGGTGATGAGCGACTTGTAATCATGCGACGTTGCGGTGGCCGTCTCGCGCACGGCCAGGCCGCGTTGCTCGGCCAGTTGCGGCGCGTTGACGTAGGACACCGGTTCTTCGGTGGATCCGGCGAAGATCCCCTTGAGCGCGGAGAGCGTGAGGATCCCGGTGCTCACCCCGGCCAGCTCACCCTGGCACTCGATTTCAAGGCCGTCGGGCAGGCCGTCGTGCAGGCAGGCGAAGAAACGGCCCAGCTGCTCGGCCAGCGGCATGAAGGGACGGACGACATCGGAGACGTCACGGGCCGCCACGTTGACCGCATAGGGCACGAAGTCACCGGCCAGGGCCAGGAGCACCTGCTCGGCGATGGTCACTCCGGCCTTGTCCTGGGCCTCCTCGGTCGATGCTCCCAGGTGGGGGGAGACGACGACCTGGGGCAGCGCGAACAGCGGCGACTCGGTGCAGGGCTCCTGGGCGAACACGTCCAGCCCGGCGCCGGCCACGATGCCATCCCGTATGGCCTCGGCCAGCGCCTCCTCGTCGACGATGCCGCCCCGGGCCGTGTTGATGATCCGGATGCCCGGCTTGGCCTTGGCCAGGAGGTCCCGGCCGAAGAGGCCGGTGGTCTCGGGGGTCTTGGGCGTGTGGATGGAGACGAAGTCGGCCTCACCCACCAGCTCTTCCAGGGTCACCAGGCGCACGCCCATGGCCTTGGCCCGCTCGGGTGCGACGAACGGGTCGAAACCGATGAGCTCCATGCCGAAGGCCAGGGCACGTTGGGCCACCAGCGATCCGGCCCGGCCCAGCCCGACCACTCCCAGCACCTTGCCGTGGAGCTCGACGCCTTCCCACTTGGCCCGCTCCCAGCGCCCCGCCACCAGCGCGGCATGGGCCTGGGGCACGTTGCGGGCCTGGGCCAGGAGCAGGGCCATCGCCTGCTCGGCCACCGAGAGGATGTTGGAGGTGGGGGCGTTGACGACCATGACCCCGTGCCCGGTGGCCGCCGGAACGTCGACGTTGTCCAGACCCACGCCGGCCCGGCCGACCACCTGAAGGGCGGTGCCGGCAGCGAGCACGTCGGCCGTCACCTGGGTGGACGAGCGGATGATGAGCGCGTGGGCGCCCTCAATGGCACCGAGCAATTCCTCCGGGCTCAGACCCTCGCGGACGTCGACCTGGTGGCCGGCTCCGGCCAGGAGGTCGAGCCCACTCTGGGCGATCTTCTCTGTGACCAGTACCCGTGGCACCGTGCTCTCCTCGCTCGACCTTCTCGGACTTCAGCCCTGTGCTTCGGCGAAGAGCGCGCCCAACCGGGTGACCCCTTCGACCAGGTCATCGTCGCCCAGGGCGTAGGACATGCGGAAATACCCCGGGGCGCCGAACGCCTCACCAGGTACCACGGCAACCTTGGCCTCGTTGATGCAAAGCTCGGCCAGCTCCGCGCTGGTCGACGGACGTCTCCCCCGCAGCGACCGGCCGAGCAGGCCCTTGACCGAGGGGTAGGCGTAGAACGCGCCCTCGGGCTCCACGCAGACGATCCCCTCAATGTCGTTGAGCATCCGGCACATGGTCAGCCGCCGGCGGTCGAAGGCGGCACGCATGGCGGCCACGTCGTCCAGGTTGCCGGTCACTGCGGCCAGCGCCGCTCGTTGGGCCACGTTGGACACGTTGGAGGTCTCGTGGCTCTGAATATTGGTGGCCGCCGTGATGGCATCGGCGGGCCCGATGAGCCATCCCACCCGCCAGCCGGTCATGGCGTAGGTCTTCGCCACCCCGTTGACCACCAGGCAGCGCTCGGCCAGCTCGGGCACCACGACGGGCATGGAGTGGTGCGCGGCGCCGCCGTAGACGAGAT